>Ga0307515_10000422_pt1 | contig 102069 bp, 106 predicted proteins | sample 17_EM_MG_FD_194513 | JGI IMG/M metagenome (GOLD analysis project Ga0307515, IMG submission 194513) | Populus trichocarpa ectomycorrhiza microbial communities from riparian zone in the Pacific Northwest, United States - 17_EM | ecosystem: Host-associated > Plants > Roots > Unclassified...
CGACGGTGCAAGAGGTTGAGTCTTAGGATAAGACGAGGAAAGAAAGAGTTTTCTTAGATAGGCGGCTGTACTTAATTCAATAATTTATTGTATTGTTTATTGGGATTAAGCACCCCCGTAACAATAGCATAGCCCATGGATTATACAAGATGCAACACCCAAGATTGTTGACGCTCTGTTGATGCTCTGTTGATGCTCTGTTGACGCTCAGTTGACGCTGTGTTGACGCTCCGTTGATGCTCATTTTCAGGTGAAGCAACATCGACATAAACGGTATTGCCTATAAAGGCGGCCAAAACTTCGATTATGGGTAAAAGCGGCAGTATAGCCCTTGGATCATACAAGATGCAACACCCCAAATCGTTGACGCTCTGTTGACGCTCATTTTCACGATGGGGCGGTGACCATGTCAGTTTCTCTTTTGCACATAAAAGCTGCCGATACGTTGATTATGGGTAAATGCCATCGCATAGTCCTTGGATTATACAAGATGCAACACCCAAGATTGTTGAAGCTCTGTTGACTCTCTGTTGATGCTCAGTTGATGCTCTGTTGACGCTCTGTTGACGGTCTGTTGACGCTCCATTTCAGGTGATGCGACATCGTAATTAACGTTATTTTCTATAAAGGCAGCCAATACTTTGATTATGGGTAAAAGCTGTAGTATAGCCCTTGGATTATACAAGATGCAACACCCGAAATCGTTGACGCTCCATTGACGCTCACTTTCAGAATGTGGCTGTTACAATGTCGCTGTCGCTTTTGCCCATAACGGCTGCGAATACGTTGATTATGGATAACAGCGAGCAAATCGCTTCCCAAACAACTTACTTACAAGACCAAAAATCGTTGATGCTCCGTTGACGCTCATTTTCAGCATGGGGCTGTTACCGTGCCACTTTCTCTTTTGCCTATACAGGCTGCTGATATGTTGATTATGGATAACAGTGAGCAAATTGTGTGCCAAACAACTTACTTAGAACACCAAAAATCATTGATGCTCCGTTGACGCTCATTTTCAGCATGGGGCTGTTACCGTGTCACTTTCTCTTTTGCCTATAAAGGCTGCCAATACATTGATCATGGATAACAGCAAGCAAATCGCGCCCCAAACAACTTACTTACAAGATCAAAAATCGTTGACGCTCTGTTGACGCTCATTTTCAGCATGGGGCTGTTACCGTATCGCTTCCTCTTTTGCCTCAATACGCGGCCGATACGTTAGTTATGGACAACAGTGAGCAAATCGCTTCTTAATTAACCCACTTACAAGAACAAAAATCGTTGATCCGCCATTAACGCTCATTTTCAGAATAAGGCTGTTACCGTGTCGCTGTCTGTTTTGCCTATGAAGGCTGGCAATACATTGATTATGGATAACAGCGAGCAAATCGCATCCCAATTAAGTTGCTAAAAAGTCCAAAAATCGTTGACTCGAGTCCAGTGACGCTCACCATTAATATGTCCTAAAAGTTGTTGAATGGTCAATAATTTTGTACAAACAATCATATAGTCATTATTGACAGCCAATTTATAATTTGTATGAATACTCAGTTGTATCCAAAAGCTTTGTGGCGTCTCGATGTCTGATTCACTGATGCACATGATATCTGAGCGATAGACAACGTAGGGCTGTCACATTCCAGCGCTTTCGGGTGGCAATTTACTGCATGTAGATGCATACACTCATTTTTCATAATATAGCTCAACTTCCTCACTTTGCCCTATGCAGTTCCTTCTCCTCGATTCTCATGACCTACCATAAGCAATTATCAAAATATTCACTATGTGCACCAGGTCTGAATGCAGAGTGACATAGTTGGATGTATGGATGAATGCAACATGATGGTGGTCATTCATACAGATTCGCATTGCGCATTGACCGCTCCTTCTATGACTGGTATGCCATCACTGACTCAAATTTTGTTAGTCAATTATGTCTCCAATTCACATTGCGCGTTGTCACTTATCTGTAAGAGGCAGGACGATATCCGGTTGATCAACTGTCAATCAACTCAGTTTGGAGTCTAGAACTTTCATATGGCCCGTATGACCCTTGCACATGCACAGATGAATTATCATGTCTCACAATTTGGTCACTGAAATCAAAAAAATGTTGACACGTTGCAAAATAGGTACACCAATTACTTTTCGCTGAGATAAGTCGTCAATAATCACTAATTGTGCAGATAGTGTACCAATGACAAACGAGCCATTACAATATGATCATCTGAATCCAATTCCTGTATGGTAATTAGTTAGGGAGGTTACATGCAGGGGTAAAAGCTTACGGGTTTAACAGGCTTGGATTTGTGTATCGGTGACGAATTTTGTACATCGTCGGGCGTCAGAGCCGATACGCCTATGTAAGACCGTGGTTCCCGGGATGCCAATCTCAGATAGCTTCTTTCTGTGTGTGAAGTTCCATGCGGCATTGCGATTTTCTGCTTTCACTATCGTGTATCTCCATCAGCTCACCAAATGTTGGCTGTGCAGTAGCACGTGCACACTGATCCAATTGCGGGTTGATAACTGCCTTAATTATCAATATGGCTGTTCTGTACCTCAAATCTGACTAATGATGCAAGACAAAAAATCGTTCACGCTCAACTTCATGATGTAGCAGCCTGCATGTCTCTGCTTGTTTTGATCATAAAGGCAGCCAATCAATTGAACAAAGACAATGATGTACCAAAGGTAATATTTTGCACAAGACAGTGAGATATCTGAATGCGACCATAAATAGAAAAACCCGAAAACTAGAACCGGAGATTCGGACCGACGGGTCTAGCCAAACCCGGCAAAACCCGCGGGTTGACGGGTACAGGTCCGGGTTTGGCCCGCCACGAAGCTGCGGGTCGGGTTTTTGGATTGTTCTGGCACCAAACCGAACCGTTTTTCCGGTCCAAACCCGGACCACTGGCGGGTTACCCGGACCCGTTGCTAACACTAAGTGTGTTTCCTCTTGTTGACACCACCAGTCGGTTATGTCCGGAATCCAAAATGTACTGCAAATCTCTATTGGGTCGGAGTGGAAATCATTGAGATCTGGATTAAATTGCCCTCAGTTCATTGGTGCCTCCGGCGGTGAATTCAAATGGAGCCTGGCAGCGGTCAATTAGCATGCTGCACGATCGCTCTGTCCCGGTGTCATTTCAGCCAAAGTGTTCAGTGTTAAGTATTCTTCATCATTGCTGGACAAATCATATGGATCAAAGGATGATTGACAGGATACTGAAGCTGTTATGGAGGGGACGCGACTGCTGCTCTGTAGGCTTTCGAGTTTATTGACCGGCACACGTCAATGTTTGGCACAGTATTCATTCTCCGCATACTTTAGAAAGGCATCTTGGTATTGGGTAGTATAGGATGTCTCGTCCTCAGAATGAATATCCATTCCCTTGTCCCACTTCCTAAACGATTGCAACTTGCGGAAAGAATCAAGGATATGTGCAGAAATGAGAAGCATACCCATGGTTGGAGTCACTTCAGCATAATATTTGGACAGCTTCTGTCGAGCTATCTTCACAGCGAAGAACAAGTCTTCCTTCCATTGAGTCATTTTCTTTGCCAAAGCTCGCATCACGGCATCCATATGGTCGAAAATGTCACTATAGACTGTCATAACGTGATGCAATGTGACTGTATGCCTCTTTGACATCCACAGGGTCCAATATATTAATGGCCTCAATACTTCGATGATGTACTTCACAATGGTCCATTTGTCCTGTGTTGTGAAGAGTGCCCAGTATTCAGTGTATTTTGGATTTTGGAGCCACTCCCGGGTGAATCCTCATAATCGATAGGCACGCTCCAACAACTCCAATGTTGAGTTCCAACGTGTCTTCACATCCATAATGGGTAGTACAGCGATGCTGACATTTGCTTTTTGATAGTCAATGAACTGGTTTTGCCGACCAGGTGTCAGCGTAATCAATACAGCAAGCATTCTCTGCTATATGAAGGTCAGTTTCAGGACTTTCAAAACATGTTGAAATACATACTTTCTCAATTATCTTTGCCAAACCTGGTCTGATGGCCGACACCTTGTTGATTCTAGCATTGCCCTCTTTTCGAAGTCGTTGACTCTTCCCAATGTCTCTGCTTTCATTCTCTCCAAATTGCTGATCACGCTCATGGGCTTCCCAAGACTGCTGATGAATGCACCTAAAGCCAGCTGTATGACGTGTGCCATGCATGGTATGTGGTTCCTAAATGCAGGCCACTCGATTCCGGAGGCCGCAAGTGTTGAATGCAGCTGAGGTGTCATCAAGGAAATTCAAGATGCATTTTCTGTTGTAATTGCAAGCAAACAGCTGTCGGTAAGCTCAAAACGATCAAGTACCTCCTTCAACTGTACGGCTAGCCTTGCTCCGGTATGATGGCCCTTGACCTATCATCCTTAATCAGCTGTCGAAAACGGAAAAGAATAGACAATCACCCTCATCGAAAGTGAGTTGTACTTCACCCTATGCCCAATTGTGATGCATATAGTAAGCAATGACCGCCGTTATAGCTAGATTGTTAGTTGATGTCCATCCGTCCAACGCTGAACTGACAATATTTTGTGACCGCAATTGTTTCTTAATTGCATCCACGGTCAGTGCATATTCCCTCTGGCAAATGTTGCTAAGGGTCATGGCGGACGGCAGCACTAAATCACTCCATAATGACATGTATGACCGTCGTAACTGCAGATTTGATATAGTGTTCCATGGAATATGAGCCGAAACAAATCCTAACATAAGGTAGTGATTCCATGTTTGTTGCTGAAATTAGGAAATTTCAATGTCATTAGCTGCCAGTTTGGAACGTGTTGGCTGTCATTTCAGTAAATATGAATTAACCACGATGTCAAATACGAATTTCTTTAGCAAACTTACTATTGTAATTCCTCGAGTTCCTTGCCTATTTAGAATCGCCAAAGCTGTTTCATCAACTGTCAAACTAGTTAATTCAGTGACCTCTGACTCTGTTAATTCGTTTAACTTTGCGATGTGAACTTTTGCCAGCTAGTATTGCCCCATTGAGCTTGGCCCATGTTCTGATACATGGTGAAGAACTTGATGATAAATGATATATATGATTCCAGGGCTGCCGCTCTCCTCAATTCCGCAGTGCAAATAAAATCGCAATGAAGAGGCATGTCTAGAATTATTCCATGCAATAGGAGGTTTCGAGCCTACATTCATTGATGCCCACCAAGCATCGAAGAAGATTTGTAAAGTACGGTCGCTCAAATCACGAATAAAGACGTGTTCATTATTGGAAGAGATCATAACCTCTAGCACAGTAATGCAGTCAGCGGGTTCTTGAATATTGACTCCAGAGATAGAAGCAAAAAAATCAGATGTGTGAGACATTGCATGCACATTTGTAAAGTTGTATACAAGGACATATTGACAAGACTGACCGCGTAAAACTCAATTTGGGAAGAGGACAAAGCAGTTCAGTGCTGGATAGGGTACTGAGCCTCCACAACAATAGTTGGAGCTCCTTGGGCGCTCAATTGTAGGAGGCGGACGCGATATCGTCACTAGCATTTTTGCCAATGATGGCTGCCGATCAAATCATTCTGGATTTACTGCGTTCCATTGCCATTAAATTATCCAAGATGTAAGATCAAAAATTATTGACGCTCTATTGAGGCTCATTTTAGGACATAGTCACGATGTTGTAGTAAGCATTTTTGCCTATACAGGTGGCCGATAGTTCGAGTATGGATCAATGTGGTTGCATAGCGTGTTGAATTCCTATGATGCAAGGCCTGAAATCGCTGACGTTCTGTTGACGCTCATTTTTAGGGCATAGTGACGATGTCGTCGATAGCGTGTTTGCATAGAAAGGCGGCCAATTGTGTGATTAAGGATCAATGTGGTTGCACAGCCCATTCAATTTCCAAGATGAATGGCCTAAAATCGTTGATGCTCCGTTGACGCTCATTATCAGGGCATAGTGACGATGTCATTGATAGCATTTTTGCATCGCAAGGCGGCCGATAGTTTGATCATGGATCAATGTGGTTGCACAGCTGGTTCAATTTCGAAGATGCAAGGCCTGAAATTACTGACGCTCCATTGACGCTTGTTTTTAGGACATAGTAGTGATGTTGTCAAATGCATTTTTGCTTAGAAAGGCAGCGGATAGTTCGAATATGGGTTAATGTCGCTGCAAAACCCTTGGATTGTCCGGGATACAAGGCATAAAATCTTTGACGCTCCGTTGATGCTCATTTTTAGGCCATAGTGACGATGTCGTTGAATGTATTTTTGGCTTGAATGGTGGCTGATAGTGCGATTATGAGTTAACCTCGCCGCGCAGCCATCTGGATTTTCCATGATGCAATTGCAAAATTCGGTGACGCTCTGTTGACACTCATTTTTACGATGTGGCAATGAGCGTGTCATTTCTCATTTCGGCTATAACGCTGACTAAGACAAGCAGTTTGGATGAATGTGACAATGGAGCCCTTGATTGCCAAATATGTAAGACTGAAAATTGTTGACGCTCTGTTGACGCTCACATTAATCCCATCGAAACAGCCTCTGTGCACCAAATAATTGTATCCAACAAATCATATCCACAGTATTGACATCCAATATTTTGTTTGTAACTATTATCGTTTGCATCAAAGAACTTTGTTGCCTCTCAATATCTGATCAACCGCTGTCCACACTATCTGAGTAGGAGATGAGGTGGCCCTATCACATTCCAATGCTTTCGGCCGGCAATTTATGGCATGTAGATCATTTCACTAGTTTTTGGTAAACATACATCGACTTCCTCACCTTGCCTTATCCAGCTCCTTCTTCTCAATTTCCATGACGTACCATAAGCAAATTCAAACATCTCAACCATGTGCACGAGGTCTGTGCGCAGAGTTATGCAGTTGGATATGTGGAAAAATGCAGCATGACAGTCGTTATTCAGTCATATATGTATTGAGCACTGACTGCTCTTTCTATGACACGTATGACATCACTGACTTGTATTTAGTTAGTATATTTCGTCACTAATATAGGTGTTGCTTTGTGGCTTATCAGTAACTTGAAGAGACATATCGTACGTATTGGCCATCTTACGGTGTGGTTTGGATTCTAGATCTTTCGCATGGTGTGTTCGACCCTTGCACATGCACAGACAAATTATCATGTCTCACAATTTGGTTACCGAAATCAAGAAACAGTTGATGCATAGCAAAATTGGTAAACAAATTGCTTTTCCCCAAGATATGACGTCAAAATGTAAACTATGCCTATCTATTCCTCGGCCAATGCAGGAGCCATCACCATGTCTTCGTCCGAATGCGCAAGCTAAATGGTGATCAGCTGGGGAGGCTATGTGTAGCGGTTGAAGCTTACAGGCTCAACAGGGTTCAGATTCAGCAAAGGTGACGAATCGGGCTCCGCTGCGGGCGCAAGACTGGATATACTCGAGTCTGACTCCGGCATTACCAAACCTAGCGTAATATGACTACATCCGGGTCGTGAAGTCCCTGGCGGCCATTGCGATATTCCAAGGATAATGTCAAGAGACTCCAGACGCTCTCCAAATGTCGTCGGTGCAGGTGCTGGAGCGACATCATCTGTTTGTGGTTGAACAACTGCCGAAGCCCTCGATTCGGATCAGCCGTACTTCTTATCTCTCTCCCAGAGGATGTCAGCTGGATCCTCCCTTCCCGGGTGTGTCAATTCGTCATGCATAATCTCCTTATGCCGCGACTGCTCCATGCGCTGCTATACTGTTTTGGTGATCCTGCCCATCACCCAGCCGGGTGTGTCATCTTCACTCAGCTTGCCCTGCTCAGTCTCTTCATCATCCTCATCTTCTCCATCCTCCCCATTGTCGGAACTTGCAAGATCACTCAGACTATCTCCAATAGCAACCATCATCTCTTCAAATGGTGTTTCCAGCTCTCTGTTCGTCAATCCTGCATTTTCAGCATTCTGCATATCATCCAGCTCTTGCTGAACCACTGCCTCTGCATCTTCAACTCGCTTTCTTGCCCCAGCGGTCTCTCTCTCAACATAATCCTCAATCCATTTCTCTTTCTCTTCATTGCTTAAGAAGTGTGTTTGTCGTTGTTTCTTGGCCGCAAGCTTCTGTATGGATTGCAAGCTGCAAAATGCCCCAAGGGCTCGGACTCGTTCTGCCTCCAAGCCGCGCTTGCCTCCATTTGCTTGATAACGTTGTTGGTTGGACCGCTTGGTCGATTAGCCATATTTGGCCGCCGGAACTGGCGAACAGTTCTTTTTTGGATCATTCACCATTTTAGTTTGCATTGAGTGTGTAGCTGGGCGAGATGTTGGATGTTGCAGGATATGGACAGAATGGAGGCAAGCTGCGTCTTTTATGTCAAGGTTGGTACATTTACTCATCTTGAACAAAGCAAAATCTCCCTCTTGAATGTCAATAAATCAGAAATAGTTACGCTAACCGTACAACATGACATGATTGTTAGTGTCATTTCCATGCAATATCCCGGGGATTATTTGAGACAAACATCAGCAAACGTCCTTTCCCTCGAACAACATCCTAATAATATATAGCGATTGGGCGATTCCGGCGGTCGTACACCACAGTTCATCCCTGGGACCAAACAAACAACATCAAACTGACTGTTTGGAAATTGAGGGGCAGTGGGAAACCCCTGCAACTTGCAGCCATACTCAGCAGGATTCATCTTGAGCATAACGATCATGTTGGCTGCTACTTATTCCATTCTGACCTGAAGGTGACTATATCGTCCTCAGGGCTTCCCACTTCCTCTCGTTATTATCTTCCTCTCCTATTCCTCACCAGCACATCATGGATACACAACCACCTCCGCCAGGTGAGAGCGCATCGAATACCGGCCGATTGGCGGGTGCTACAACAAATACAGACATTCTTGGCACCCATCATGAGCGCAGACACAAGTTAGTTCCCTGCGATGCTGCCAATGCAGCCACAAAACATATGACCCTGGATGTACATTTATAAATTGTCCGCAAGACTGGAAGCAGGAAAAATAAGAAGCAGCATGCAGTGGGATGTGTGTATATCCATATCGAGGCAAAGGGTGGTCAATTAACAGTATAACGTATAGCGGGTGCCCGTAGAGAGCTACGTAACGAATGTATCTCTGCCCGTAATGGAAAACCTCCATGGTCAACACAGGCATGTGTCGGCACAGTCCGCGACATCGAACATCATGATGTTGTCAGCTCTGGGATTTCCGCAGATGAATTTCCTGATAAGCGTCCCCGTGAGTGAATGAAGGAGGCATTAATCGCCTCAGAGGAGGTCACGTAAGCGTATATGGTAGAGGTAACAGCCGATTTTCATTGTTAGAAGCAGCAACTGATGTCTTGTAGGTTTCCAACAGGTCTGCAACTATGGCAAGGCAAAAAGGTTGGGTACAGCTGGAACAGTCCAACATGCGCCTGGAGTTGAATATGGCCAAAATGGCCAAAGAAGGCTTTTCGCGCGCAGCAATCGAAGAAATGAAATACATCATTCAGAAACCAAGTGCCGAGTTCCGAGAAGAGAAGAAGCAGGGTGCAGAGTTTCCTGGGGACAAAAAGGTGAATGCTGCAATACAAAGAAACCCGGCAATGCTATGTGAAAACCAAACGTCCGTCTACCTTCCTTGCCAAAATGGCGCCGCAAAGAATCCGCAGACACACTGCAGACGCACAGGAACAGGTGCACCTCCACCCGACCGATGCAGGGTGCGGACTCCAGTGCCGACTCAACCACTACCCGGCAGGCCATCCGCCCCAACCGGTAACCCTTCCGGAGTCCAACCTTCTCAAATCGTCGATTTGCCCGCCGGATGGACGTATTCGAATTCAGCTCATCTCTGTTCGGAATGTATCGATGATGAGGAAACTGAGCCCAATACCGATTTCGATCCAGATATGCTGACTGATGAAGGTTAGTACACTCTCTGTGGGGTGGGAATACAGCTAACAATCATTTCGAAGACAAGAGCAGCGGATTGAGCGATCCTGCAACTAATGACGAGCATTGAGCGAAAGGCACGGGATTTTGGAGATTATCATTCAATATATCTATGTATTATTACAGAACAACATAGTGATCAAGAAGAAAGTGTTAGGGGTTCTCCCTAAGCAGTGATAATGATACTTGCATTGGTCAATTGAATACATGTCATGGAGTAACTCTCGGTCTAGTCATGTGATATGCACAACACCTATTCATGACATGCATGAGGAACCAATCTTATGATATCTTAGCGGATATACTTAAGAATCACGCATCGATCGAATAAGTGACCAATTACACTTAGCGGATTCACTCAAGATGATGCAACTATGTCACCATAGCGGGGAAACTTGTTTCAGCCGTGCGCATAGGTTTCAACCAGGTTCATTTTTCTGATACTAGCGGGACTTGTCTTAAATGACACAACAGTCGATAGCCAATATGCGATTACAAGGGATCTCCGACTTGTTGCCTCAGGCAATGAGAGCTATCGCAGCACTCCCAGACCAAGAGAATAGTCTCGGTATAAGCATGGCGTGACTGAGGGATTCATGACGTCGGTTGATGATATGAGACTGGAAGCAACCCTGCTCATTGGTTTGAGTTAGTATGTATTGCAACGTCAGACTAGTACTTTATACAAGTTGACGCGTCAGAATCTACGTTGGCATAGTATCGGTTGGTCGCCGATTGAATCTATGACGCAAGCCAAATAGCATTAAGGTGAGGCATTAATTTGCGATAAGCACTGCCGACCAAGATCGGTAGATGTTCCAATTATTGATGCAAACGGATTGCGAGATGTTTAACTTCAAGTTTCATCTGACATACTGCATGACGCGTAATTCACGCAATGGATGGCCTGATTCGTATCAGGTGCGCTCAGGCTTTAATACCTCATTGACGTAATACATATCTGTTATCAGTATAGTCATAGCATCGAAGTTCCAGTGTACAAACCCTCGAAGATGACTATAAAGAGATGGCATTGCTCCGGCAATGAGAAGAAACACAACGAGCAATTCACAGTCAACAATTAGAACACTGAAGACGATCTTAAAATATTATTCAGAATTCTATCTATTATCTATTAACAAATAACTCGTCAGTATTTCCTCCCTAATCCACTTACGAGATTACCCGTTATATGCCTGGTCACAGGTATACACAATCCGAGTACGCACTGCGACAAGTTGTCGAGACTTTCGGCAATCTTCTTTACAGTTGGCAAGAGCACCATTCAACCCACACCTACCGCGTGATGTTCCGTTTTTGTCAGTTGGAAGATATCGATTACTGTTACGGGGGTTCTTAATCCCAATAATCAATACAATAGTTTATTAAATTAAGTACAACCGCCTATCTAAGAAACTCTTTCTTTCCTCGTCTTATCCTAAGACTCACCCTCTTGCACCTGAGCAGCAAGAGCGACCAATCTATAACGGTGCCAAAGACCGTCTCCTCGAGAAATATAAACAGCGTTCGCTCGCTGTACCACTAATCCTCGGAAATCTCCTCGTATGGTAATAACCCGGTGCGAAGATACCGAAGCACCAGGTAATTGATATTCTAGAGTTCGCAAAAACAAAACACCACTCGATAAGTGTGGGTTAAACGCTGCTCTTACAAACTGTATAGAAAGTGGCTGAATGATTCAACAACTTGACTCAGTGCGTACTCGGATTGTGTGTAGCTGTGTCCAGGCATACAATGTGTAGTCACGAGTGGATAGTAGTTCGTGGGAGGAAATCTTGAAAATAATAATAGATAGAATTCTTAATAATATTTTAAGGTCTTCTTCGGTGTTCTGAATGTTGACTTGTTGGTTGATACCTTTCTATCCTCCGAACAACACCTTCTCTTTATAGTCGTCTTCGTGGGTCCCTTGAACCCGTACTTCGACGCTATTACTACAAGTATCTTGATAGCTTGATCGCGGTCGTGTTCTTAATGCGCCCGGTGATAAGTGCCACACTTCCCAATTGGTTATCGTGTTCATGCAACGTGGTTTCAAAGCATTACGCTCCTGATAAGAATCAGGCCATCCGTCGCATGATATCATATCATACGTTGCGTTGTGTATCTTTTTAACTTATGACATCTTACTACCTGATCGCGACAGTAGTTTGTACATCTGCCAACAAATTAGTTGGCAGGGCTTACCGCAATTAATGCCTCACCCTCTCAGGCTATTTGGCTTGCGTCATGGATTTAATTGGCGACCAACCAATACTATGCCAACGTAGAATTTGACGCATAAGCTCGTATCGAATACGAGTCTTACGTTGCAATGCATTCTAACTCTAATCAATGAGCAGGGTTGCTTCAGGCCTCTTATCTTAAGCCAACGTCATAATTCCCTCAGTTACGTCATGCTTAGGTCGAGACTGTTCTCTTTGACCGGAGATTACGATGATGGTTCTTATCGCCTGCGGCAATAAGTCATCGGTCCCGCTTACTTGCATCTTGACTATCAACTACTGTGTTTGTGTGTCGGAGTGATCTCCAGTCCAATCAAACAATCCCCCTAGTATCCGGAATATGAACGTGGTTGAAAACAATGCGCTCGGCAGGAGTTACCTCCCTTCGATCTGGCAACATTGTTGCATCATCAAATAAGAATTACCGTAGTATGTATTCTTTCAATGAATCCGCTAAGCAACAACTTGCTTATTCAATCGACGCGCGACTCTTATGGATCCCCGCTAAAGGACACAAGACTGATTTCTTGCGTGTCATGAATAGGTGTTATGCATGTCGCGTGACTAGACCGAGAGTAACTCCGTGACAAGTATTCATATTGACCCTACAAGTATCATTATCGCTGTTAAGGGAGAACCCCTAACAACTACCTGGTGCAGAGATATCTGAATACCGGAGTGTTACCAGTCTAGGAATATTCCAAGGAGCGGTTGTTCGACGGGGAAGCTTGATCTATATCTACAGAGGAGACGGTCTGTGGTATAGGTCCAGATTGGAAGTTCCCGTTACAGAGGAACGAGAAGTTGAGTCTTAGGATAAGATGAGGAAAGAAAGAGAAATAGATAGGCGGCTGTACCTAATTCAATAAATGTTGTATTGATTATTGGGATTAAGAACCCCAGTAACAGTATAATATTTTAAGTACTCTACGCTGTATCCGATTGAGGACAAAGGATATATGTCACTGGAGCTACTACAGTTATACCAGGAGCTCTAGTAAATCGGAGGATATTTTTATCGAAACCCGAATATACCAGGCCTATGTTCACTGGTTATCGACAAACCAACGATTGACTCCATTTATGAGTTCAGAGTGCCTGAAGAGCGAAGACAATTTCTGCTGTATCTATTTGCGCCAGAGGACTTGCAGCCAACATTGTCGCAGACAGAACGGCTTTTGCGTCAGCTGCCAGTTATACAATATCGAGGGAAAAAGCCCAGCAGTAATTTGTCAACGCTGTAATTTCCTGTCGGAGTGCTACACCTATAAGTTTCTGGGCAAAATAAATCGCAGACATTCTTATAGTCTGCAAAGGCACTGCGTTGATCACTGCCAGTTGGAGAACTGTCCGCATAGGAACGAAGCAACGGTCCAATTAACCAGATTAATTCAACCCCTGGACTATAGCCATCTAGTTCAAAATGGCAACCCCGAGGTGCAGGCTGACTTGGAAGAGCAGCGCGATGGCCCCCAGCGGGTCTCGAGTGGAGAAGCCTCGGTCCCCTGCGGCCAGTGAAATTCCGGCTTGGGTTCAAGAATAGCAACGCCGAATAGAGCAAGCCAGGCTGGAACACCAGCAAATGAAAGCATTGGAGTACCCCGAAGAAGCAGAAGAGGGCCAAGGGGAACTCGAAATGACCAACGCGAATTCCAACGTAGTTCAAAAACATTTATCGGAACTCGCGCAGCAAGTGGTACATATAGTACAAGCTTGCAATGAAGAACAAGAACTCTTAGAGGATGAGTTCGATTCGTTTAAAGCCAATATTGAGTTATTGGAAAGCAGGATCCAGATCGATAAGCACCGAGTGGATTCTGAAGTTGCAGGAGTAGGGACTCTGGTGGAACTACAGCAAGCAGTTTCGCAGGAGATAAGATCTGGAGTTAATATTCTACAAGCTCAGGATAATCAAATTGTCGAGGAAGCCAATTCAATCTTCGAAGCTTATACAATCGAGTTGGAATCCATGAGTGAAAGAATTACCGGTTGCGATGCCCAAATACAGTCTATAAAGGGAACCAACATTGGTATTCAGCGATCCTTGAAAGATATGAATTCGAAGATTGTTACAGTCAATGAAGTGTTGAATTCGTTAAAGAATTCTTTGAAGGATATCCCAAGCAGATGAGAGCAGAAACAACATGCGGCTGCTCTGGAGGATCAGCTCGTACAGTCACGAGAAATACATACTGGATTGACTAGTGCCATGGAGCGTTATAAGTTCTCGGAATCAGCTTCCTATGGTTTTGGGAAGCAAGTACCACAGGCAGGACCATCTATGACTGTTCATCCAGAACGACAACGCTATTTCCGCAGTGATGCCTCCAGCTTGAGAGATACTGAAAGTGAGGTCTCTTGGTTCGGAAGAATTAGAGGAGGCGCTGGAAATGATGAAACAGCCGATGGAGCAGCCGGAGGAGCAGCTGATGGAGCAGCCGGTGGAGCAGCTGAAGGAGCAGCCGGTGGAGCAGCCGGAGGAGCAGGAGACCCTCCACCTCCAGGATCAGGACCACCCTATAATAATGGCAATAATGGCAATAATGGCAATAGTGGTAATCCTAGACTGAGCAGACGACAGCAGAGGATCTGAGATCTTCAGTATGCAAAGCCAATAAAGATTAAGGAACCCAAACGATTCAAAGGAAAAATAGGAGATGACTTCGAAACCTGGTGGATAATGATGGAGGTTGATATCCGAGATCAACCAGAGAAATTTTCAAATGACGAACGCACTATCGATTTGATTGGTTCCAAAATGGATATGTATGCCGCGGTTTGGCATGTTCAGTGGATTAAGGGAACCATATCCGGAAAGCATCCAGAGTCCATTACGGGTTATATTCAATCGTTGATGTTATGATTTGAAGATTAGATTGGTAAAGACGAAGCTCATGCAGCACTTGAGAAGGTGCAGTATGATGGCTGTATTATAGATATGTTCACCCAAATACAGATGCATAATGATAGAGCCTTGGTTTCCAGAGCCGCGCTTAAAAAGATAATCCTGGATCGGCTACCTCATAAAGATCTCAAGCAACTGCATACTGTCAACTTAACGGGAAAGACAGATGACGAGATTATTACCATAATTACAAATGCAGGCAGAACTGCAGAAAGATGGGATGAGGCTAGAAAAAATCAAACATTGAAGAAACCCATTTTGGAGGTGAGAAAAGATGTTCGAGGAACGTCTCGTTTCGAAAAAAAAACTCGGTTCGATAAACCTAAAACTTTTAAGAAACGGTTTCAAGGCCGACAAAATAATAAGAAACAATCAGACCAGAAATTCAAACCTAGGAATGAGTCTAATAAGCCTTATGCGCAGCAAACGGAGGGAATTGAGAAATCTGAGCTAGACCGAAGAAAGGCGGCAGGAGAATGCCAGAGGTGCGCCTGGCCCGGAGATAGGAAAGGGGCTCATAAAACTGTGGATTGTTTTAGATGGGCCAGGAAAGAAATCGGAACAGCACCTTTTCCAAAGGCAAAGGAATATCAGAAGCTCAAGGTAGGAGCTTTCAATCAGGAGGAAGAATCCGAGTCGGAAATAGATCTGTATACTACAGATGATGAAGAGAGCGAAGAAGAAAGCATGGATGAAGAAGAAGAGGCTTCTGAGCATGAGCTTCAAGAGGATTTTTCTGAGCATGAATCAGAAGTGGAGGAATCGGTAAGCCCCGAAAGGAATTGGTGGGATTCGGATAGTGAATCAGAAAGCCACATTTAACTCTTTGGGTCGAAAAATAAATGTTTAAACATACCAATCTACGATTGGAAGACCTTTTTCCTTTGTGTCATTTTATTTTCCCTTCTGAGGATGACCGGAAGATCAAAACTGCTGGCCAGTAAGGGGATACAACGATACATATACTATACACGAAAAAGAAAAACGCCCTATTCAACCCGTTGAGGTTGCGCTATTGTCGAAAGAATAGCAATGTCGAAAAGCAAAGCAGAAAGTCAGATCGACCAACCGGTCAAGTGCAATAATACATCTCAGGACTTGGTATATTATTTAGCTGCCGGAAAGTCACACAAAGTTACCAAAATATCACCTACGAAAATGGGACAGCGACCAATATAGAAGTTTTTTATCGACTACGACAATAAGTACTATCCTTTGCGATGCATGCTGGATTTAGGAAGTACCAGCTTCGTTATTTCACCTAATGCTGCTGAGGCATTGAAAATACCGGTGGTTAATAGAGCGAAGAAACTCCGGTCGAACGATATAACTGGTCGAGAAATCGAAACCGAAGGACTTTTTTCAGTTCCCCTAGGTTTGTTCTTTGGTAATCATCGTTCTTACGATGGAGAAGATCATGCTTTTGAGGTGATGAAGACATGCAACGATTACGATTGTCTTATACCTGCATGGTATCTTGAAAAACCTAAGGCCGAAGGAACAACAACATCACATCTGCATTTTCCTCTTTGTGGAGCTCAATGTTACGGTCACGAAAAGTTACATCCAGAATACTCAATAACCTACGATAGGAAAGTAGCATTGAACAAAGATGCCATACATAGCGGTTCTATAGTTCAATCTACTCCATCCTTGTTAGATCGGTTACCGAAACAATATCATAAGTTCTTGTTGCTTTTCGATCCGGAACATGCAGAAAAACTACCTGATCATCGAGGTTGCGACCATCGTATTGAGCTTACTACTACCGAGGATAGGTTAAGAATGGGTCCAATCTATCAGTTGTCTCAGGAGGAGGAAAAGATACTCGTCCAATATTTAGAGAAGATGATCTGGGAGAAAAAGATACGACCATCCAGTGGATCGGTTGGAAGTCCAAACCTTTTTGTACCGAAGCCTAATTGAAAGGGTCTTCATTTGGGTGTCGATTATCGACATCTTAACGATCATACTAAAAAAGACAAGGCCCCGTTACCAATTATGGACGAGTTATCCAGAAAAATGAGAGATTGCGACTTTATTACCAAAATCGATATGAAAGCAGGGTTTCATCTAATGCATATGGCTATGGGTCATGAAATGTTTACTGCATTCAGAACAAAGTTTGGATTATACGAATATATGGTTATGCGTTTTGTATTAACCAAAGCACCTGCGACCTCTCAAAGAGAAATGAATCGAATATTCCGACCTCTTTTAGGAATGGAATTGGTCCTCGATTTCAAAGTTGCTATTGATAAGGACGGAGGAATGGTAGTAGTCGTCCATAATGATGATATACTTATAGTAACCAAGGGGCCTTTGGACAAACATCATCGCCAGGTATCCAAAGTATTTCAGTTACTTATGGATAACCATATGTGCATTGAGATCGATAAGTGCATATTTGATGCTGAGGAAGTACCGTTCCTGGGGTTTATAGTTCGCGGTACTGCATTACGCATGGATCCAGATGAAGCCAAGGCAATAGTCGATTGGCCTCGACCTACTACGGTTAAAGAAGTACAACTGATATTGGGGTTATGGAATTTATATCAGAGATTTATTCCATCATACTCTGCCAATGTAGCACCAATTACGGATTTACTTTGTGGAAAGACAAAAAACATAATCTGGAAAGAATCTCAGGAGGCAGCATTTCTTAAAATTGTTGTTTTATTCACGTTAGGAAAAACTCCTATCTTACGGCATTACGACCCCAATCGACCAGCTCTAGTAGAAACATACGCTTCCGACTTTGCCATGGCGGGCATACTTTCCCAGGAGTTTGAGGATGGAAAGCTACATCCAGTCAGCATCATTTCTCGGAAATTATCACAAGCAGAGCTTAAGTACGATGCTGTCGATAAGGAAATGCTAGCGGTAGTTTTTTCGTTACGAAAGTGGAGGTATTGTCCGCAGGGGGCCGAGAATAAGACAATAGTTTATTCTGACCATCAGAACCTCACCTTTTTTAAGACTGTGATTTCCCTGAAAAGAAGACAAGCAAGATGGGCTGAGGAACTTCAGTCTTATTCCTTCGACTTGTTTTACCGCAAGGGTTCTTCTAATCAGAAAGCGGATACTTTGTCAAGGTGCCAGGCGTGCACCTCTAGAGAAGGGGGTACGACAGTGGCCGGTCAACAGACGTTGTTGCCAGAAGAACAGTGGGTCGAAATGGGTGCGATGCAGTTGGATGACGACAACCGAGAAGAAATTAATATTGGAGCAATACTGGTTGAGCAATTGTTACCAGCAGCCAAGGAAAGAATTAAAGAAAAGGCGTTGCTCGATGAGGATTATACTGCAATATGTAAACAGCTCAGTTCTGGAGGAAAAATTGATGAACATTATAAGATTAGGGATGATGAATTGTGTTGGAAAAACAGGCTGTATGTATCAAATAGATTAAGGGAACGAGCTATGAATTCGGAACACGACTCCAAGGTAGCAGGACATTTTGGACAAGAACCCACCATGGCACTGCTTACTAGAAATTTCTATTGACCTAATATGGAGAAGGATGTTAGGAAATATTGCAACGAGTGCGACAACTGCCAAAGAATGAAAGCTCCTCGTCACACTAAGCATGGGTTGTTGCATCCCTTGGAAATGGCATTCAAACCATGGATGCATATTAGTTCCGACTTTATAACGGATTTGCCTCAGTCAGAAGGAGCTATCATGATATTGGTAGTGGTAGATCACTTTACAAAGATGGCACATTGTATTCCAATAAAGAAAAAAGACAGCCCTACAGTAGCTCGAGCGTATTTGGAAAATGTCTGGAAGTATGATGGATTCCTAGAGGACATGGTGTCTGACCGGGACAAAACCTTTACTGGTCAATTTTTTACTGATCTTTACGACTACTTGCGAATTAAGAGAAGTATGAGTACTGTGTATCGCCCGCCGTCGGACGGCCAGAGAGAAAGAATTAATCAAGTAATCGAAAGTCACCTACTGTCTTATTGCAGCTATGAACAAAATGACTGGTCTTCTATGTTAGCCATGGCAGAATATGCGTATAATAATTCCAAGCATATTGCAACAAAGATTTCTCCGTTTTATGTCAATTATGGAGTCGAACCTAGGACGAAATGGCCATCCGAGATTCAATTTCGAAATCCAGCTTCCGAGCTGTATGCTCACTATATAACTTCTATACACTCGAAGTTGTCCAAACAGTTAGAACAGTCGATTGAAGCAATGTGGAAGTATTACGACAGAAGGAGAAAGTCAATAGAACTATTTCAAAAGGGGGAATTGTGTATGCTTAACGGAAAGAATATCCGCGCCAAACATCGATGCAGAAAACTCGAGGATAAGATGTATGGACCATTTGAAGTTATAGAGACGGGAAAGAATGGGAGATATTGCAAACTTCCGTTGCCAGATTCATGGAAGATCCATCCGACCTTCTACATTTCCTTGTTGGAACGATATCGAGGAACCGATCCAACAAAGCAGGTGTTGGAAATTGAAGCCGATGATGCCGGGTGGAAAATGGAATCGATTATTGCCAGCAGCTCATCCAACGAAGATCCACCGAAACATGTTCATTTGGTCAATTGGGAAGGATATTCGCATGATGAGGATACCTGGGAAACTTATGAAAATGTATCGGAAAGCTCGATGGATTTGCCGAAAGAGTATTACGGTAAGAATCCTGCGATTGAGAAAGACGGGCGATATGGAAAGAAAAAGCGTTGATTTTTGTCTTATTTGTTTTGTATTATTTATATTATTTGTGTTATTATTTTTTGGTGCATTGAGTGTTACTTTTTGATTTTGTACTTGTTAAGACGGAGCACCGTTGAGGTCACCGGTCCTAGAGAACGGGGTGATGTTAGTGGTTCTCCCCAAGCAGTGATAATGGTGCTTGCATTGGTCAATTGAATACATGTCACGGAGTTACTCTCGGTCTAGTCACGTGATATGCACAACACCTATTCATGACATGCATGAGGAACCAATCTTATGATATCTTAGCGGATATACTTAAGAATCACGTGTCGATTGAATAAGTGACTAAGTACACTTAGCGCATTCACTGAAGATGATGCAACTATATCGCCATAGCGGGGAAACTTGTTCCAGCCGTGCGCATAGTTTTCAACCACATTCATCTTTCTGATACTAGCTGGACTTGTCTTAGATGACACAACAGTCGATAGCCAATATGCGATTACGAGGGATCTCTGACTTATTGCCTCAGGCGATCAGAGCAATCTGGGGACTCCCCAACCAAAGAAAATAGTCTCGGTCTAAGCATGGTGTGACTGAGGGATTTATGACGTCGGTTGATGATATGAGACCAGAAGCAACCCTGCTAGTTGTTTTGAGTTAGTATGTAATGCAATGTCAAACTAGTTTTTTATACGAGATGATGTGTCGAAATCTATGTTAGCATAGTATCGGTTGGTCGCCGATTCAATCTATGACGCAAGCAAAATAACCTTAATGTGAGGCATTAATTTGCGATAAGCACTGCCGACCAAGATCGGTAGATGTTCCAACCATTGATGCAAATGGATTGCGAGATGTTTAAGTTCAAGTTTCATCTGACATACTGCTTGACGCGTAATCCACGCCATGGATGGCCTGATTCTTATCAGGAGCGCTCAGGCTTTAATACCTCATTGATGTAATACGTATCTGTTATCAGTATAGTCATAGTGTTGAAGTATGGGTGTACAAACCGTCGAAGACGACTATAAAGAGATGGCATTGCTCCGGCAATGAGAAGAAACACAACGAGCAATACACAGTCAACAATTAGAACACCGAAGACGATCTTAAAATATTATTAAGAATTCTATCTATTATCTATTTACAAATAACTCGTCACAATTTCCTCCCTAATCCACTTATAAGACTACCTGTTATATGCCTGGTCTCAGGTATACACAATCCGAGTACGCACTGTGTCAAGTTGTCAAGACTTTCGGCAATCTTCTTTACAGTGTGCAAGAGCACCATTTAACCCACACCTACCGCGTGGTGTTCCGTTTTTGTCAGTTAGAAGGTATCGACTACCTGGTACTGAGATATCTGAATACCGGAGTCTTACCATTCAAGGAATATTCCGAGGAGTGGTTGTTCGACGGGGAAGCTTGATCTATATCTACAGAGGAGACGGTCTGTGGTATAGATTCAGATTGGAAGTTCTCGTTACAGAGGAACGAGAAGTTGAGTCCTAGGATAAGACGAGAAAAGAAAGAGAAATAGATAGGCGGTTGTACTTAATTCAATAAATATTGTATTGATTATCGGGATTGAGATCCCCCAGTAACAGAAAGTGAACAAAGATGCCAGAAACGCAGCCAAAACAATGTGAATGATGGACTGTGCCAAATTAAATGATTGCATATTGCGGATACAGCCATGGCAAAATGAGCCTCAACGGAGCGTCAACGATTTTTAGTTAAGCGTCCTGGGAATTCATGCCTCTCATAGGTTGTAGTCAGTCACAGAGGAATTTGTTGCGGCTGTTATAGGCAAAACAGATTGCAATACCCTCCCTGCCCCATCATGAGAATGAGCGTCAACGGAGAGTCGACAATGTTTCGTCATGCATCCTGGGAAATCATGCCTCAGATAGGTTGTAGTCAGTCATAAAGTAATTATTGGCTGCCTTTATAGGCAAACCAGAGTGCAATACCTTCCCTGCCCCATCATGGAAATGAGTGTCAACGGAGCGTCAAAGATTTTTGGTCATGCGTCCTGGGAAATCACACCTCCGATAGGTTGTAGTCAGTCATTGAGGAATTATTGGCTGCCTTTATAGGCAAAACAGATTGCAAGACCACATATCGTTGACACTCTGTTGACGCTCTATTGACGCTCATTTTCAGGATGTGGTTGGGTGCGTGAGTATGCTTGTTTGAACATGAAGGCAGCTAATATGTCAAAAATGAACGGTGACGTACCAATGTCAATATTTTACGATTACCAGTAGCATATCTGAATGCGACCATAAATGTGTAACCCGAAATGCAAAACAGGAGATTGGAAATGACAGGTCTAGCCAAACCCGGCGAAACCGGAGGTGTGACGGGTCCGGGTTTGGTCCGCCAACAGTCAGCAGGTCGGGTTTTTGGGCGGGTCTGGAACCCAACCGACCGGTTTTTGCGGTTCCAAAACCGGACCGGACCCATTGCTAACACAATGCAGACATGAGTAGCATGCCCGTCAATGGAGTCACTTCAGCGTAATATGTGGACAGTTTCTGTCCAGCAAACTTCATGGCGAAGAATATCTCTTCCTTCCCTGGAGTCTTTTTCTTAGCCAAAACTCGCATCATGTCATCCATGTAATCGAACATATCATTGTACACTGTAATAAAGTGATATAACGTGACTGTATGCCACTTTGACATCCACAGGGTCCAATATTGGAATGGCCTCATCACTTCTATGACATACTTCATAATGGTCCGTTCATCTTGAATTGTGAAGAGTGACTGGTAATCGCTGTATTTTGTGTTTTTGAGCAACCCGCGTGTGAATTCACGTAATCGGAAGTCACGCTCGAGCAACCCCCGGGTCGAGTTCCAAAGGGTCTTAACATCCATCATTGGAAGTACCGCAATACGGACTGTGGGCATTTGCAAAGTCAATGAGCTCATTTCGACGACCGGGTGTTATCGTAATCAATTCAGCAATCATTCTCTGCTCTATGAAGGTCACTTTCAGCACTTTCAAAATGTCTTGAGATACGTACTTTCTCAATTATCTTTGCCATACCTGGTTTCATGGCCAACACCATATTGATTCTAGCATTGCCCTCTTTTCCACGCCTTTGACTCTTCCCAATGTCCACACTTTCATTCTCTCCAGATTGCAGATTGCGCTCATTGGCTTCCCAAGACTTGATGCGGCCTTTGACACCGAGAATGCTCATGAAGGCACCTAAAGCGAGCTGTATGACGTACGCCATGCAAGCAATGTGGTTCCTCAAAGCAGGCGACTCGATTCCAGAGGCCTCAGGTGGTGATGGCAGCTCAGGTGTCATCGAGTAATTCGAGGAGGCATTATCAGTCGAAATTCCAAGCAAACGGTCGTCGGTAAGCTCAAAACGATCATGAACATCTCTCAACAGTAAGGGTAGCCTTGCTCCATTCTGTTGGCACTTGCCCTATCATCCTTATTTAGCTTTCGAAACGTGAAAAGAACAGGTGATCAACCTCATCGAAAGTTGGTTGAACATCACGCAATGTCCAAGGTCAATTAATCTAGTAAGCAATGACCGACGGAATGGCTTGTTTGTTGGTTGATTTCCATCCGTCGAAAACTAAACCAGCTGTATTTTGTGACGGCAATTGCTTCTCACTTGCATCCACCGTCAGTGAAGATTCCCTCCGGCAACTGTTGCTGAGGGGGGAAGCAGATGGCAGCACTACATAATTGCATAATGCTTTATATGACCGTCGTAGCTCTAGATTTGATATAGCATTCTGGGAGATATGAGCCGAAACATGTCCTAACATGAGGTAGCAATTCCATGGGTCTTGGTGAAATTCGAAATTTTCAAAGTCCTTCGCTGCCAGTTTTGAAGGGTTTGTCTCCTATTTCTGTCAATATGGATCAATGTGGATGTCAAATCTGATATTCCTCTGTGAACTTATTATTGTGATTCGTTGACTTTCTTGCCTCTTCCGAATTGCCAAAGCTGTTTTATCAACCATCAAACTAGTCAATTCAGTGACCTCTGACTGTGTTAATTCGTTTGACTTTGCGATCTGAGCTTTCGCCAGCAAGTGTTTCCCCATTGAGCTTCTCCCATGTTCGGATGGATGGCGAAGAACTTCATGACAAACGATACATATGATGCCAGTGTTACGTGGGTGCCTCCGCCCAAGTAACTATACTTAGTTATACCCTAAGGTACTTCCGAGTAAGTACTAGGTGCACGGCCGTGGATCCTATTTTCTTGCTGACAGATATGCGGAAATGGTATCTTTAGGAATTGATTGAAGATAACTTTTTTGCTTCTGCGATAAAGGTTTTCTCGTGATCCTTCCTGATCTAGTAGACGCCACTGGATCAGGTTCTTCCCTTGAAGCTTTCCTTTCCTTCCGAGAAGTATTGACAACTTCCTTCGGCTGTTCGACAATTCACGAGACCCGACCTGAATCCGATTCACTAAGATCCTGTGTCATATTATCGATTATAGATATCCTATCTGGATGAATACTCCCCAGATATTTATATATACTGGGATCCTTTTGAATGTTTCTTGGCGGAGTCGATACTGTTTTACTGAACCAATTAACAGCAACCGGATTTGCTTTATCTTCGGCTGTAGGGGAAACCTCATCGTCTACGGATAACCGTTCAATTCCCTCAATTGATGATTGAGTCGTTTCCGATCCGATATATAAATCATCGATATGCGTAACCAGGTCTTCTGTAAGGCCAATAATGGATGCTATCCACCACATGCTTAGCGCGACAAAGATATAACGATTCTTTCTGGTGTAATCGATAATTTCCTCTGACGCATATCTGATGACCTCTTTATCATTTTCAAAGGGAATGGTCATTCGCTGCGAGGATACTCAACTACGGTGCGGGGCTGCCGCTACACAAATCTACTAGATTTTATATATAATAATAGGAAGATATAGGTATCATAAAAACTTAATACAAAATAATGGTTGTCTTCTGCTGGTAGGTATTGCTATTTGTTTTCGCTGCTAGAGCTTGTCCTTTTCATTGTCCGAACAATGTGACTTTGTATTTCGAAACTTCTTGGGATGTTACGCATGCGCACCCGTACTTCGTCTTCCATGATTTTGATCGTAACGTACTTTCCGTCTTACGTTCCTACACATACACATGCATGTTAAAGTAAGTCATACTAGAATGCGCAACCAGAGATTGCCAGAAATTCCCAGAGGTTATCGTGTTCATGCAAGTGAGGTATTAAAGCGTTACCCTCCTGATGAGACTCAGGCCACACCTGCATCATATCATATATCAAGTCATAACTTCAACTTGGACATCTTGCTTTTGTATGGTTTGGGAGTCAGAAACACATCCGAACATAGTCCGTGCGCCATTTTACACAACATACTGTCTGTATGATCGTATCATAGGTTTACGTGGCGGGGAACCACTACTATGCCAACGTACAGTAAATGACCCGGATACGCATGCATGCTTAGGCAAGTCGCTATCTTGCAGTTGCCATACCGTCACAAACCAATGTGCGGGGATGCTCCAGGCCACATATCCTCAGCCAATGTCATAATCCCTCAATCACGTCATAGCTTAGGCCGAGACCATTCTCTGTGACCGGAGAGTGCCTAGTTTCTGACCTCGCACGAGAGGTCAGGCTTAAGATCCCACTTAATAGCTTAGTGACTATTGATTGCTGTGTTTGTGAGTCGGAGTAATCTCCAGTCCAATCAAACATAATCCCTCTAAATTCAAGAATGAATCTGGCTGAAATTAACATGCTCGGCAGGGCTTTTACCCTTTCGATCTGGCAGTGTTATTGCATCATCAAATCAGGACTACCTCAGTATTGCCCTTTCAATGAATCCGCTAGAGGCCGAGACTCCTCTATCCAATCGAGACAAGTACCACTCTATCCCCGCTAAAGGATATCGTGATTGAAAGTTCTGAGGATACCTAAGGTAACTGTTTTGCATGTCAGATAACTCGGAAGTTACTGACAAGTACCCATCATTTCTTATCTCAGGTTACATGTACTTTGTCAAGGGAGAACCCCAAACAGCCAGGGCTGCAGGTCTCCTCAATTCTGCAGTGTGAATAGAATCGCCATGGAGGTGCGTGTCCAAAATTATTCCAAGGAATAGGCCACTTCGAGTCTACATTGATTGAAGCCCACCAAGCATCAAAGATGATTGGTATAGTAAGGTCACTCAAATCACGAATAAAGAAAGATTCATTTTTGGAAGAGATCATAACCTTGAGCAGTGATGTGTTCAAAGATTTTGAATCCGACATGGCGGTGGGCATTAGACAGCTGGGTAATCCGACTGGAAAGACTGCCAAAAGTAACGATACAGCAAAGCACGCTGTGGGTTCTTAAATATTGACTCTACTGCTACAAGTAAAAAAAACAGATCTTTAAGACATTGCATGCAGATTTGTGAAGTTGTATACAAGGTTAGATTGCAAGACTAACCACATAAAACTCAATTCAGGACCAGCAGAATGCAGTTGATTGCTGTTTAGCGTTCTTAGCCGCCACAAGAACAGTTAACGCTGTGCGGGCGCTGAGAGGTATCAGGCGGAGGCGATATTGTCACAAGCATTTTTGCCAATAGGCGCTGCCGATGGGTTCATTGTGGGATTCCTACATTCCATAGCCATTAGATTATCCAATATGCGAAATCAAAAATTGTTGATGCTCCATGGACACTGATTTTGGACATGGTAACGACGTATGCATTTTTTCCTCGAAAGGAGGTCGATAGCTCGATTGTGGATCAAAGTAGTCTCACGGCCCCTTGATACTCCAAGATGGAAGGCATAAAATCGTTGACGCTCCGTTGTTGCTCATTTTTAGGGCATAATGACGAAATCGTGGAAGGAATCTATACCTAGACTGGCGGCCGATCGTTCGATGATGGATTAACGTCGTCTCATAGCACCTTGATATTGCAAGATGCAATGCATAACATTGTTGACAATCCGTTGATGCTCATTTCTAGAGTATAGCGAAGAAGTCGTGGAAAGATTTTTTTGCCTAGAGAGGCAGCTGATAATTCGATTATGGTTTAATGTTGCCGCACAGCCATTGCATTTTCCAAGATGCAAGGCCAGAAGTCGTTGACTCTCCGTTGACAGTCATTCTTCGGCCATACTAGCGATGTTGTCACAACCATTTTTGAATAGAAAGGAGGGCTATATGTCGATTATGAATGAACGTTGCAGCGAAATCATCTAGATTGTCCATGAAGCAATGCCAATAATCGTTGACACTCCGTTGACGCTCACCTCTGAGCTCACCTTAGCGACATACTAACAGTCATTGGGTGCTCAACAATTGTACATAAAATCCATACAGTCTTTTTTGGCAGCCAGTATACAGTTTCTATGTATCATCATTCAAATCCAATATCTTCGAGATATATCAGTTTCTGAGCCACCACTATACACATCATTTGCATGACGAATGACGTAAGTTGATCGCATTTGAGCGCTTTTGGCCATCAAATTACCGCATAAACATCCATGCACCAGCTTTAGATATTTGTAGCGTGACATTGTCACCATTTCTTATCCAGCTGATTCTCCTTGATTTCAAAGATGTACCATAAGCAATGTTCGATTTTTTGACCATGTGCAGGAGGTCTGAGTGGAGAGTTATGTAGTTGGCTGCCTGAATTGAGGCAGACTGACGGCTGTCATTCATCCAGGTTTCAGATGTGCTTTGACCGCTCCTTCTATGAGTCGTATGACATCACTGATTTAAACTTTGTTATTAAATTTCGTCTCAAGTTTAGGTTTTGTTTTATCATTTGACCATAACAGGCAACACCATATTCAGTTTATCATGCGTCCATCTACTCGATTTGGTGTCTCGAACATTTGCAGGGCCTGTACCTCCCTTGCACACTCCCTGACGAATAATCTTGGCTTACAACTTGGTCACTGAACTCCAGAAAAAGCTGACACGTAACGAAGTAGGTACAAATTGATTTTACTCGTGATACGTCGTCAAAAATACCTATGTGGCAATCTATCCCTCCAGTGATACAGCAGCCATCGCCATGTCTTCGTCCGAATCCGATATCTACATGGTAATTAGCCAGCGACACTATAACGTGGGGTGAAAGCTCATGTGTTGACCGGGCGTCGCAATCTCCCTCTGTAATGAATCAGGCACCGTGTTGGGCATGAGAGATACTATGTGATTGGCTGGCTGTGGTTTCTCCGAACCTGGCCTCATTTGACTAGTTCCGTGGTGAGACATCACTTGTGGCATTTGCGATTGTCCGGGAATGATATGAAGAACCTGCATAAGCTCTCCAAATGTTGTTTGTGACGGTGTGGCTGCTGTCGTGTCTGTTTGGGGCTTCCCCACTGCCAGAACCTTCAATTCAGTTGTCCCATTCTTCATATCTCCCTCATGGAAGTAGTCGGCTGCGTCCCCCCATTCTTGTTGCGTCAGTTTGTCAAGCCTAATCTGCTTCTGCCGAAAGCTCTCCATGCCGTGTTGTACCATTTTGGAGAATGTGCCCATCACCCAGCGAGGTTCATCATCTTCGCTCAGCTTGCCAAGCTCTGTATCTTCTTCTTCATCATCCCTGTCTTCCCCATCCTCCTCATCATTGCGACTTGCAAGATCGCTCAGACTGTCTCCGATAGCATTCAACATCTTGTCGAATGATGTTTCAGGCTTTGTGGTTGTCCATCGTGCCTTTTCAACATTCATCATATGGTCCTGCTGTTGTATAGTCGCGGTCTCTGCGTTTTGAACTTGCTGTCTTGCCCGTACGGTCTCTCTATCCATATAATCCTCAAGCCATGTCTTTTTGTCTTCGTTGCTTGAAAAGTGTGTTTCCCATTGTTTCTCAGCCGAAATTTTCAATTTATATCGTAATCTGCACAATGCTCCCAACGCTCGTACCCTCTCTGCCGCGAAGCGACTCCTGACTTCATTGGCTTGATGTCGTCGTCAGGTAGATTTCTTTGTCGATTTGCCGTATTTCCCTGCCAGCAGTGGCAAAACGGTCTTTTTCGGAGCATTCACCATCGAATCTTGTATTGACCTTGTTGTTTGGCGAGATGTTGAATGTTGCAAGATATGGACCACATGGAGGCCAGTGGAGTCTTTTATGTCAAGGTTGTTAGGTTTCATCAATTAGAACAAACAAAAATCAGCATTTTGAGAGTCACTTCTTTGGGAATAGTCATGGTAACCATACATTGAGACTTGATGATTAGCGTGTGATTCATGTAAGATCCCGGCGATATCTTGAGACAAACATCACCAGATGTCCTTCCATCGAAGAATTGCCATTTTATATCTATCAGACATGAGATATCAGCTGTCATTCATCTAGATATATCCCTGCAAACGAACATACAACATCGGACCGACTTACTGCAAATTGCGCGGCCGTTGGAATCCCCTGCAGCTCTATGTAGAGCAGCTATACGCAGCCAGATTCAGCTTGAATTGAACCTGCAAGTTGGCTGTCACTTGTTCCATTTTGACTTGTAGCTGACTATATAATCTTCAGGACTTCCCACTTCATTTCGTGATCATCATCCTCACCATTCCGCAACAGCACATCATGGGTCCAGAAATACTTCAACCGTGTGTGATTGGAGCTGAATCGAGCCCAACGGCAGGCGCTTCGAACAATTCGCCACCCGGGGAGACACAGCAGCAACGCAGACACCAGTCAGTTCACCGCGACACTGCAATTGTAGCCACCGAAAATCTGACCTAGGACGCCCAATCAAGAATAGTACTTGAAACTGGAAGCAACAAGAATAAGAAGCAGTATGCGATCGGATGTGAGTCAATCCAGATCGATGTAGACTACTGCCAACCAACAGTTTAACACACTGCTGGGGTACGTAGAGAGCTACATTGCCAAGTTTTCGCTGCCAGTAACTGGAAACAACCATCGTCGACCAAAGCATTTGTCCGCACAGTCCGCAAAATTGAACATGACGATGTGGTCAGTTCTGGGATTTTCGCAGAAGAATTTAGTGATAAACGTCCCTGGGAATGGACAAAACAGGGTTTAAAGACCTTAGAGCAGGCTATGGAGTCGTATATGGTTGTGGTAACAGCCGATTCTCACGCTAGAAGCAGCAACTAATTTCTTGTAGGTTTTCAACGTGTCACCTACTCTGGCAAGACGAGGAGGTCAGGTACAGCTTGAACAGTCTGACATGCGTCTGACCTTGAACATGGCCAATATGGCTAAAGAAGGGTTTTCGCGCACCGCAAGTCAGGAAATGCAACAACTAATCAAGAAACGACGCACCCAAATTCGAGATGAGATGCAGCGGGGTGTTGTGTTTCCTGGGCATAACAAGGCGAAGGCTGCGATGGAGAGACACCCAGCAATGGTTCGGGAAAATCAAACGGAGGGCTGCCTTCCTTTCCAAAATGGCACAGCAAAGAATCCACAGACTTGCTGGGGCACAAAGGCATGGGTGCACCTCAACTATGACCGGCGCCACTGGGGCCCAGAATGCCACCTGCACCACCTGATCAATGTGAGATGACTCAAAGCTCCGAAACAGAATGTGTGCCACCCAGATAGGTGTATATACATTCCCCGCTTCCCTGCGCCCGATTTTTCAATCATGGTCCATATGCCAAGGATCGCATGCGCAATAACAATTTTATTCCAGATTTGCTGACTGATGAATGTCCATCCACAGGTTAGTACAGTATCAGCTGCGTGGTAATGCAGCTAACAGCCATTTTGTAGATGACAGCAGCCTTTGGAGTGAACATGACAGCGAAGATGGGAGTTGACGGATGGGAATGGGATTTATGAGTATTATCATTATCCTCAATTAGCGGACACTTTAAAGCATATTTTAAAGGGTATATTTATATGCATCATTAAAGAACAATGTAGTTAGAAGGGAGAATGTAAATGAAAAGCACAGAACGGCTGCCACAAGAAGATTATTGATATGGTATGGCTAAGTGAATGGTTCAATATTGCGGTTACGCCCGTGGCAAAATGAGCGTATATGGAGCGTCAATGATTTTAGGTCCTGTACGTCGGGTAATAAAAATGCAATTTGGTAGTGAATACAGATGATGGAAGTGTTGCCACCCTTTCTAGGCAAAAGAGAACGCAACACGCTCCCTGCCCCATCTTGAAGATGAGTATCAACAGAGTGTCAATGCTTTTTGGTCTTGTTAGTCTGGTAATTAAGAAGTAATTTTGTAGTGGTCATCCATAACAACAGTATTGATAACGTTTATATGCAAAAAAGAAAGCAAGACCCTCTGTGTCCCATCTTGAAAATGAGCTTCAACAGAGTGTGAATGATTTTTGGTCGTGTAAGTAGGGTAACAAACACGCGATTCGGTAGTGATTATACACAATGGAAGTTTTGCCATCCTTTATAGGCCAAAAAAATAGCAACAAGCTCCCTGCCCCATTTTGAAAATGAGCATCAACAGAGCCTTACCGATTTTAGGTCTTGTTAGTCTGGTAAGTATGAAGTAATTGGGTAGTGGTTATACATAACAACAGTATTCACAACATTTATACGCAAAACAGAAAGCGAGATGCTCTATGTCCCATCTTGAAAATGAGCATCAACCGAGCGTCAATAATTTTTGGTCCTGTAAGTTGGATAATAAAAACGCCATTTGGTAGTAATTACACATAATGGAAGTGTTGGCATCCTTTAGAGGCAAAAAAGAAAGTGACACACTCCCTGCCCCATTATGAAAATGTGCGGGAAACAGAGTGTCGATGATGTTTGGCCTTAGATCATGGTTGATTGAAGCATACTGTGGCTGTCAAAGTCCATCTTTTCAGTTTTGGCCGTTTTTGTAGTCTAAAATGCTCGTGAACACTTAGTTGCACCTTTCTGAATGGAACAAGTTGTTATAGTTCAGGAGGCCATCGCGGGAAAATCACTTCCTTATTTGCTCATAGAGGCAGCTAATCACTTGTGTATGGATACATGCGATCAAGTGCCACTTAGATTACCCAAGATCCAAGACCATCAATTGTTGATGCTCCATTGACGCTCATTTTCAGGATGGGGCAGGGAGCGTCTCTCTACTTGTTTGCTATATAAAGGTTGTCAATACATCAGAAAATGACAATGCAGTACCTTAGTCAATCTTTTGCAATTAACAGTAGGATATCTGAATGCAACCATAAATAGAAAAACCCGACACGCAGAACTGGAGATTGGACCGAACGGGTGTAGCCAAACACGGCAAAACCCATGGGTTGTTGGTTACCGGGCCGGGTTTGGGCCACCAAGAAGCAGCTGCTCGCGTTTTTGGACGGTTCTGGAACCGAACGGAACCGTTTTTCCAGTCCGAATCCGCATGACTGGCGTGTTACCCAGACCCGTTGCAAACTCTAAGCCATACTGAGTAAGATCTGCAGATGTTCCAGCTACTAATGCAAACGGACTGCGCGATCTCTAATATCAAGTTTCATCTGACATGGTTGATATGCACGTCATGCGACGGATGGCCTGAATATGATTAGGAGCTCAGAGGCTTGAGTACCCCATCTGCATACACCCAATGATGTTGTCGCTGTTGTCATAGCATTGAAGTATGTGCGTAGAAACCCTCGTAGATGAATATAAAGAGATGGCATTGCTCTAGCAATGAGAACAACAACCTCAAGCAGCAATTCACCGTCAACAATCAGAATACCAAAGACGATCTTAAAATATTATGAAGAATTCTATCTTCCAACCTTGACAATTACTTTTCTAGTATCATAACGTGACTGGGCAACCAATGCATGGACCTCAACTGACACGATCGGAGTATGCTCTTCAACAAACTGTGGAGCCTTTCTGCAATCTGCTTTTCAATTAGAACAGGTCCATTTAACCCACACCTACCGTGCGGTATATCATTTTTGCGAACTAGAGACTATCGGATGCTTGGTGTTGAGATATCTCAACACAGGTGCACTACCATTCAAGGAATAATCCAAGGAGTGGTTGTTCGACAGGGAAGTTGAGTCTTTGTTTATACCAGACACAGGATTTGGAGATGATTTGTTTTGGAAGCTCTTGTGAGACAGGCAAGAGGGTGAGTCTTACGAGAAGACGACGACAGAAAGACACAATCGATAGGCTGTTGTACTTAACTTAATCAATGTTGTATTGATTATTGGAACTCAGCACCCCCATAACGCTTTCCAGGTTGCGACATTGCTCATTTTGGAATCACTGATCTTCCTTTTGTGTATTGTACTTAGGAGTACCAAGGCAGTTGCTAGTTCTGTTATGATCTTATCTATCCATGGTATGCCTTGATGATGCCATATACAAGACCAAAAATTGTTGATGTGCTGTTGACGCTCATTTTCAAGAGGGGGTAACGAATATATCATCCACTGTTCAAGTTGAAAAGGCCAGCATGACATGACAGATGAATTATTGGTACAAAGCTTTACTTGGATTACCAAAGATGCAAGAATAAAAATCGTTGAGGCTCCATTGTCAATCATTTTCAGGATGGGGAAGGGAGCATGCCGCTGTTGCTTTTGATGCTAAAGGTGGCTAATGCCTCATTTATGGATGTCTGCAACCAATCGCCACATAGATAACCCAAGATGCAAAGCCAAAAATCGTTGTCAGTCAGTTCATGCTCATTTTCAGAATGGAGCAATGACCAAGTCTCTCTCTGTTGTGCCTATTACTGGTGTTAGCAACGGTTCCGGACCAACGGTTCGGGTTGGAGTATGGGTCGGAACCAACCCGGTTCAAAATTGGCAGTTCGGGTCGTCAATTCACCCACACCGTCAATTCTGGTCCGGCTCGATGGGCATCACACAACCCGTCTGAATTGGGCAGGTTGTCGGTGGGTTGTCCAGCGGGTCCATCTGTAGATTCATTTAATGCTCTTGTTTTTACTGTATAATAATAGTATCTTATCACAATCGCATTTTCAACATCCAACAATGACTTTTTGCATGTTTTGCACATTGCAATATCCAATAATTTGGAATCAGTATTTTTCCATGTCTGTTTTGTGTTTTTATGTTACAAGGCTGTCCATAGTTCTGTTATGAGCTCTAAAATCTGCACGATACCTGGATTACCCTATATGCAATACCATAAATTATGGAGGCTTGGGTGACGCTCTTTTCATGGTGGGGTAACGAAGAAAGGTTGTACTATTTTGGCCGAAAAGGCGGTCATTACTTTGCATATGAATCTGTACCACCAAGCGACATTTAGATTAACCAAGATGCAAGACCAAAAATTGTTGACACTCATTCTCAGAATGGGGCAGTGACTGTGTCGCTTTCTTTTTTGCCTATAAAGGCTGGCAATCCGATGGTTATGTGTATTCGCAACCAAACTGAATTGTAATTACCTTACTTACATGACCAAAATTTGGTGACGCTCCGTTGACGCTCATATTCAGAATGGAGCAGTGACCGTGTGGTTGTCTTCCATGCCGATTAAGGCTGCCAATACGTTGGTTATGTGTATCAGCGGCCAGATGGATTTGTAATTACCTTACGTACAAGACCGAAAATCGGTGATGCTCCGTTGATGCTCATTCTCAGAATGGGGCAGTGACTGTATCACATCCTTGTTTGCCTATAAAGGCTGCCAATACATTTGTTATGTGTATTCACGACCAAAGTGAATCGTAATTACCTTACTTACATGACCAAAATATGTTCACACTCCGTTGACGCTAATTTTCAGAATGGGGCAATGACTGTGCCACTTACTTTTTTGCCTATAATGGCTGGCCATACGATGGTTGTGCGAATCAGCGACCGGATTGATTTGGAATTACATTAAATACATGACCGAAAATGTGTGATGCTCCGTTGATGCTCATTTTCAGAATGGGGCAGTGACTGAGTTGCTATATGTTTTGCCAATAAAGACTGCCAACATGTTTGTTTTGTATGGCAGTGAACAATTGAATATTCAATTATCTTACATACAAGACCAAAAATCATTGACGCTCCGTTGACGCTCATTTTAATGTACTGTCTAGTCAAAATCTGCTTCTATTGATAATTGTACCGATGATTATTTAAACTTATTGTATGCTTTTTGAGCTGATTATGACTGGATCCTGCGGCCTTACTAATATTCTGCAATGGGTCGCTCTCATTATATTGAAAGGTATGTATCATGTTGAATAACGCATTCCGCCTGCTATGCTTGTGTTTATCGTCTACCATTTAGACACAACTGGCCAATATTCTCCCATCATAATTCTCTAAGTGAAATTCTCGGTCAAGCAACATAACGAACCTGCTGAAAACAGATTGTTCCATTCTGTCCTACGTTGTTCTGGTTCCACTGATCCTCCTTGTTTCAGTAGCATTGACCGTCACCAACCCCTTCTCAGTCTTATTCTTTGACCTCCCAGTTGGCCCAATCAATCTGGGCACATCTGCAGCGGCACACACATCCCTCTGCTCAGGGCATTCCGAATCCTCGACGCAATTGTCTTGCTCTTCATCTGATTCATTGTCTGCCTCACAGTCGTCTGCGCTCTCAGTTGGATTATCCAAGTCACTGTTCCAGTCGGGCCATTTTTCAGTGTCGGAAATGCTTTCGGTTGCACTGTCATCATCACATTCAACTGGATGAGGGTTGATTCTCGGTATTCGGCGGGCATTCAATGCTTGTGTTCGGCCTCCCACAAGTTCCTTTGCAGTCAATGCTGGTGGCAATGGTGATCTTTCCGACGATCTGAATGCAGCCGCACCATGATGTTCAAAGAGTGACCAGGATGCTTTGACGCTTTCTTCCGTATCTGAAATGTATCCTATGGCTGTCATATATCTGTTTTGAGCATGTGATTCCTTCTGTGTAGTATGTAGGTTTTGGCTGCCCTGCCACATCTCCAAAAAGTTGTGGACCTTGGCCATTCTGTGCAATTTCCTGTCCTCTGCCTCTCTCTGTAATTCCAAGTCGTTTTCGGCTTGCGACCTATCCAATACAGGGTCATCGCCAGCCAGTATCCGATTATTAGCGCAGGCATACTGCCTTACTATAACCGTTTCTCAAAGGGTCTCGCCTGTGGTTTTTGACTGCCTCCAGCTGAGAACTTATCAGCCAAGGGAAAAACTGGCCTCCACTCCGACACCTTGCGGTATGATTGAGAATATGTCGCGTGCCACATTGGAGAGATCGGCGTACATTGAGTGCATTTGCTCTTGCTCTCACCACCATTCCGCGATATCCGGGATCCCAAATGTACTGCTAATCTCCATCCGGTCCGAGTGGTAATCATCGAGATTTGGATTAACTTGCCCCCAGTTCCTTGGTCATTCATGCGGCGAATTTAAATAGAGCCTTGCAGCGGTCAGTAGGCATGCTGCACGATCGCTCCATCAGGGAGTCATTTCGGCCAAATTTTCAGGCGTTAAGTATTTTTCATCCCCTCTGGACATGTCATATGAAGCAAAAGATGATTGACCAGATTGAGAAGGCATTGCAGAATGGATAAAGTCATTACTCGGTAGTTTTTCGTGTTTAGTGACCGACAATCGTCTGTGTTTGGCGCAGTATTCGTTCTCCCCATACTACAAAAATGCCTCCTGGTATTGGTTAGTATAAGAAGTCTCATTGTCAGGATTGATATCCATTCCCTTGTCCCACTTCCTAAACGATTGCAACTTGCGAAAAGGATCAAGAATATGTGCTGAAATATGAATCATACCTGTTGTTGGAGTGACTTCAGCACAGTATTTGGACAGCTTTTGTCGCCCAAACTTCACAGCGAAGTATAAATCTTCCTTCCACTAAGTGTTCTTCTTAGCTACAGCTCGCAAAACGCCATCAATATGATCGAAGATGGCATTATAGACATTCATAACATGATGCAGTGTGACCGTATGTCTCTTCGACGTCCACAGAGTCTAGTATTGGAATCGCATTAACACTTCCATGATGTACTTGACAATTGTCCATTCATCCTCTGTTGTGTAGAGTGACCAGTAATCGCTGTATTTTAGATGCTTCAGCCACCCACGGGTGAATTCTCATAATCAATAGGCTCGCTCAGGCAACTCCAGTGTCGAATTCCACTGTGTTTTCACATCCTTCATAGGCAGGACTGCAATGCATAGTGTTGCTTTATGAAAGTCAATAAACTTGTTTGGATGACCAGGTGTCAACGACCAGGTGTCAACGTAATCAACAGAGCTAACATTCGCTGCTATATGATGATCAGTTTCAGAATTTTCAGAGTATCTTGAAATACGTACTTTCACAATTATCTTGGCCAAACCTGGTTTCAAAGCAGACACCTTATTGATTCTAGCATTGCCCTCTTTTCGAAGTCTTTGACTCTTCCAGATATGTGTGCTTTCATTCTCTCCAAATTGCTGATCGTACTCATGTGCTTCGCACGACTTTGTCTGGCCTTTGACACCGAGACTGCTCATGAATGCACCTAAAGCAAGCTGAATGCCATGCGCCATGCAAGGTATGTGGTTTCTCAATGCCGGCCACTCAATTCCTGAGGCCTGAAGTGTGGATTGTAGTTCCCAAGTCATCGAGTAATTTGAGGAGGCGTTATCATTTGTAATTCCAAGCAAGCAGCCGTCAGAACGCCCAAAACGATCTAGAACTTCCTTCAAATGTGTGGCTAGCCTTGCTCCAGTATGTTGACCCTTGACCTATTATCCTGAATTTGCTGTTGAAATGGAAAAAGAATAGGTTATTGACCTCATCTTGCACTTCCCGCAATGCGCGATTGCGATCCATGTAATACGCAATGACCGACATTATTGCTAATGTGTTTGTTGATGTCCACCCATCCAAAGCAAAACTCACTTTATTCCTCGTTGGAAACTGTTTCTTAATTGCATCCACAGTCAGTGGGTATTCCCTCCGACAAATGTTGCTACGGGTGCTCACTGACGATAGCAACAGCTTGCAGTGTAATGCGTTATATGACCGCCGTAGATGAAGGTTTCATATAGCGTCCCATGGAATATGAGCCGAAATGAATCGTAACATCAGGTAGTGATTCCAAGTGACTTGGTGAAATTCGGCGGTTACAAAGTCCTTAGCTGCCAGTTTGGAGCGTTTTGTCTGTTAATACAGTCAATATAGCTTAGCAGTCAATGTCACAAATGAATGTCTCTTGCGAACTTACTATTGTAATCCTACGACTTCCTTGCCTCTTCGAAATGGCCAGTGCTACTTCATCGGCCATTGAGCTAGCCAAATCAGTAACCTCTGACTTTGTTAATCCGTTCAACTTTGCGATGTGTGCTTTTCCCAGCAAGTGTTTGCCCATTGAGCTGGTCCCATCTTCTGATTGATGGTGGAGAACTTGATGACAAAGGATACATCTGATGCCAGGGCTGCTGGTCTCCTCAATTCTGCAATGCAAATAGCACCATCAAGAAGGCGTGTGTCTAGAATTCCTCCAAGCGATAGAACGCTCTGAGCCCACATTTTTAGCAGCCCACCAAGCATTGAATATGATGTGTAGTGCAAGGTCATTCAAATCACAAATGAAGCCACGTTCATTTTTGGAAGATATCATTACCTCTAGCAACGAGGTATTCAAAGATTGTGAATCCAACATGGCAGTAGGAATTGGATTGCTGGGTAATTGGAATTAAAAGGATGTCAATAGGTATGGTATAGTCGAGAAGATTGCTGGTTCTTAATTATTGACTCTAGAGCTATGAGCAACAAAGAAGTAAGCCCTGTGAGACATTGGATGCATAGTTGTGTAGTGGTATACCAGAACGTATTTGAAAGACTGACCGTTAATAATTCAATTTCGGTACATCCCAATGCAGTATGTGGCTGTGTAGGTTACCGCACCAGCACAAGAACTGTTGACACTCTGTTGACGTTCACCTTCAGGAGGCAGTAGTGATATCGTCATTAGCATTTTTGCCTATTAAGGTGGCCCTTACTTCTAGTATGGATTAACGCCGACACACAGCTCTTTGATTATGCAAGATGCAGGACCAAAAATTGTTGACACTCTGTTGACGCTCAATTTCAGGAGATAGTCGCAATGTCTTCTCTAGCATTTTTGCATTGAAAGGCGGCAGATACATGCAATGTAGGTACAGGTCGTTGCGCAGCCCCTGGATTATTCCAAATCCAATACCAAACATTGTTGAAGCTCCAGTGACGCTCATTTTAAGGAGATAGTCGAGATGTCGTCCCTAGCTGATTTGCCTAGACGGGCAGCCAATACTCTGATTATGAATGAGAGTAATTACCCAGCATTCGGATTATCCAAGATGCAAGATAAACAATTGTTGACGCTCCGTTGACGCTCGTTTCTAGGGTATAGCAACGAGCGTTTCACTTGTCTTTTTGAACCGAACAACGTCCAATACATCCACTTTGTTAGGATGTGACTATGTAGCCGTTTGATTCAAGAATGTGAAAGACTATGAATCTTTGACGCTCCGTTGACGCTCACATTACACACAGCCTAACTGTCATTGCTTGCCCAATCATTGTAGTCCAAGCATATAATAGAATTATTAACAACCAATCTTTCTTTTCTACGTATTATATTTTGCATCCTGAAGTTTTGTTGCCCCTCACTATCTGATTCACTACTGCATGCATGAATTGAGCAATGAATGACATAGCCATATCACATTCCAGCGCTTTCGGCCGGCAATTAGCGGACTGCAGACCCAGCCACTAATTTTTGATTAATATCGCCTGACTGTCCCACCATTCCTGATCGAGCTCCTTGCCTTGATTTCCATGACCTACCATAAGCAATTTTCAAAATCTCGACCATATGGACCAGGGCTAAGTGGAGAGTTGTGCATTTGAATGCATGGATGAATGCAGCATGACGGCTGTCATGCATACAGGTTTCAATTGCGCTTTGACCGCTCCTTCTATGACTCGTATGACATCACTTACTTAAACGTTGTTGGTAAATTTAGTCACTAATTCAGTTTTTGCTTTCACACTTGACAGTAACAGCAAAGAACATACCCGGCTCATTGGTCATCTTGTAGCGTGATTTGGAGTTTACCACATTAGAATGGTGCATACGACCCTTGCACATGCACAGATGAATTACCATGTCTCACAATTTGGTCACTGAAATCAAGACAAAGCTGACAGGTAGCAGAATAGAAATGCAAATTGCTTTTCACAGCTCTACATCGTTAAAATTACAATTTGACTAGCTATTGCTGCGCAGATGCAGGAGCTGGCACCATTTCTTCGTCCGAATCCGATTTCTATATGGCAATCAGCTACGGAGGCAATATGCAGTGGTCGGCGCTTACTAATTGAACTGGCATTGAATATGTAATCAGTGACAAATTGGACTCCGTACCTGGCGGGAGAGAAGATATGCCTTCGGGCGCCTTTGGTTTCCCTGAGCCTACTCTGATATGGCTACCTCCTGGTCGAGAAGAAAATTGCAGCATTCTCGATATTCCGGGGACAATATCAAGAGTCCCTAATAGCTCTCCAATTGTAGTTGGGGGAAGTGCCGCTGCAACATGGTTCGTTTGGGACTTCATGACCGCTGGAACCCTCACTTTGGACTTTCGGTACTTCATATCTTGTTCTCGGAAATAGTCGGCCGCGTCCCCCCATCCCGGTTGTGTCAATTCATCAAGCTGCATCCGCTTTCACCAAAACCTCTCCGCGTGGCGTTGTACCGTATTGGAGATTGTGCCCATCACCCAGCCGGGATCGTCATCTTCGCTCAGCTTGTCCCGCTCTGTATCATCGTCTTCTTTTTCATCCTGCGCATCCTCCTCATTGTCGGAACTGGCATGATGGCTCAGATTGTGTCCGATAGCATTCAGAGTCTCTTCAAATGTCGTTTCAGGCTCTCTGGTGGTCAATCCCACGTTTGCAACATTGCTCATATCTTCTTGCTTCTGCTTCATCGCTGTCTCTGTGTCTTCAACTCGCTTTCTTGCCAACGCAGTTTCTCTTTCCACATTATCCTCTATCCAGTGCTCATTCTGTTCGTTGCTTAAAAAGTGCATTTCTCGTTTTTCTCTGCCGCGAGCTTCTGTTTGGATCGCAAGCTACGCAATGCTCCAAGGGCACAGACCCTCGCTGCCTCCAACCCGCTCTTCACTCCATTCGCATGATGTCATCGTCGTGTGAACTGCATCGTCGATTTGCCATATTTGCCTGCCGGGAGAGGAGGAAGATTCTTTTTTGGATCATGGACCATTGTATGTTGTGTTGACTGTTTTTGGGAGAGATGTTGGATGTTGCAAGATGTGGACCATATGGAGGCAAGCTGCATCTTTTATGTCAAGGTTGGTACACTTGGTCAACATGAACACAGCAAATTCTGTGTTTTGACCGTCACTAAATTGGGAATAGTCATGTTAACTGTACAAGAGGACTCGATTTTTAGTGTCAGTTTCATGTACGATCTCGGTGATCTCTTGTGACAAACAACACCAGACGTCCTTTCCATCGAAGAATATCCTGTGTATATGTAACATTAATGAAACTTCGGCTGTCGTGAACTTCAATTTTTCCATGTAGGCAAACATACAACATCGGACCGACTCTCTGCAAATCGCGGGAGTGATGGAAACCTCTCCAACCTGCAGCTATACACAGGCAGATTCATCATGAGTAGAACGTCCAAGTTGGCTGTCGGTCAGTCTATTTCGACTTGAAGCTACCTATATATTCCTCAGAACTTCCCACTTCTTTTGGTTATCGTCTTCCTCTACTTTTCCACACCAGCATGTCTTGACTACACAAACACCTCAGACAGGTGAGAGCGGATCCGAATCGAGCGAAATGACAGGCACTTCATTCAATGCGTCACTCGAAGATACACAGCAACAATGCAGACACCAGGCAGTCCACCGCGAAAGCTGCCAATGTAGACACCGAAAACATGACCCTGGACGCACACTTGAAAATCATCTGCAAAACCGGAAGCACCACAAACAAGAAGTAGCACGCAATTGGATGTGAGTATGTCTATTTCATCGTATACGGCCATGAATTGATTGAATAATGAACAGCCGGTGTACGGAGTGTGCTGCGTGACCAATATCTTGCTGCCTGTAATGGGAGACCCCCATGGTCGACGAAGGCCTGTGTCTGCACAGTACGGGAAATTGAACATCACGAGGTTGTCAGCTCTGGCATTTTCGCGGATCAATCTGGTGATAAGCGTAACCGGGAATGGACAAAAAAAGCTTTAAACATCTTAGGCGAGGCTAATGAAGCGTATATGGTTCAGGTAATCGCCGATTCTCACTTTCAGAAGCGGCAACTAATATCTTGTAGGTTTTCACCATGTCTGCTACTATGGCAAGGCAAGGAGGTCGGGTACAGCAAGAACAGTCAGACATGCGTCTCGCCTTGAATATGGCGAAAAGGGCCAAAGGAGGGTTTTCGCGCTCTGCGATAGAGGAAACGCAACACCTCATCAAGAAACCTCGCCCAGAAGTCAGGGAGGTGAAGAAGCGGGGTGTTGAATTTCCTGGGCATAGAAAGGTGAAAGCTGCGATAGAATGACACTTGGCGATGGTTTGTGAACACCCAACTGACAGCTGCCTTTCTAGCCAAAATGGCACAGCAAAGGATCCACGGACACACTGGAGGCGCAGCGGCACGGGCGCACCTCCTCAAGTCCGACGCAAACAGCCGACACCAGAAATAGCACCACCTCCACCCGGAATGCCACTCGCGCCATCCGGTGACAAAAATCACGCCCAAAGTTCCAAAATGCCAAATCTGCCTGCCGGATACAAATATCAACATACTCCCCTTCCCGGCGGTCAGTTTTTCAATCCTGATACATATGCCAGGGATAGCGGGTATGAGGAAGATTTTATTCCAGGTTTGCGGAATGATGAAGATACATCCACTGGTTAGTACACTATCTGCTGCATGGTAATACAGCTAACATCCATTTTGCAGATGACAGCGGCCAATTGAGTAAAACTGCCAGTGAAAACGAACATGGATCGTAAGGAACGTAATTTTTGAGTGTAATGTTATCTACAATTGCCGGACACTTTATAGCATGTTTTAAATGATCTATTTATATGTATTATCAAAGAACAATGAAGTGATAAAAAGATAGTACCTGAAGATGACAGACAGGCTGTCAAAATATTGTTAATGATATATCGCGCCAAATGAAATGATGGTATATTGTTGATATTCCCATGGCAAAATGAGCGTCAATGGAGCGTCAACAATTTTTGGTGCTGTGAGTCGGGTAATAAGAACGCAATTTGGTAGTGAATATACATAATGGAAGTGTTGGCGTCCTTTGTACGGAAAAGAGAACACAAAACACTCCCTGCCCCATCCTGAAAATGAGTGTCAACGGAGCGTCAACAATTTTTGGTCGAGTAAGTCGGGTAATGAAAATGCGCCTTGGTAGTGAATACACATAATCGAAGTATTGGCATCCTTTATAGGCAAAGAGCAAGGAACACGCTCCCTGCCCCATCTTGAAAATGAGCGTCAACGGAGCGTCAACAATTTTTGGTCCACCAAGTCAGGTAATAACAATGCAACTTGGTTGTGAATACACATAATCGAAGTACTGGCATCCTATATATGCAAATGAGAAAGCAACACGCTCCCTGCGCCAGGTTGAAAATAAGCGTCAATGGAGCGTCAACGATTTTTGGCCTTGCATCTCAGGTAATCTAAATGGCTCTTGAATGCTGCCACCTGTAAATGAGGAATTGCCGGCCATGATAGGCAGATAAGCAAGAGATATTCGCACGACAGCCTCCAAGGCAGTCACAACTCATTTCATTTACAATGCCCCAGCCAAGATGTAATGAACGTTTTAGCTTTTAGAAACAGTCAAAACATCGTATAGAGACAATAACGGCCACATCCCACTTTGATTGTGCATGATGAAACGCGAAATATCGTTCACGTTCCGTTGACACTTATTTTCAAAATGGGGCCGGGAGTGTGCAGGATTCTTTTTTGCCATAAAGGCAGCCAGTATATCGATTGTGGATAGCAATGACCAAATCACATTTCAATTACTTGACTTACAAGACCTGAAATCGTTGACACTCTGTTGACGCTCAGTTTCCGAATTGGGCCGGAAGGGTGTCTTTCCTCTTTTTGAGTACAATGACAGTCAATACATCTCAAATAGTCAATGAAATACCACAGTCAATTGTTAGGGGTTGTCTCTTAGCAGTGATAATGATACTTGATTTATGTTACCTGATGCATACATATCCACGATATGCAAAACACCTGTGCATGAGGGGGAATCAAGTGGTCAGCAACATGCTCTTTAGTGGGAGTTCCTGTTGGTCGCGCGAAGTGAGGGTACTTCGTTTACTCCTGGATACTTTGTGGGACATGCATGGTAACCATGCATGGCAGTTGTTAGTCAAACGCGATTAAGAGGACTCCTCTCCCCTACATGTAATAGGTTAGGACTCGGAGGGGAACATTCTGGTCTGGAGAGTAGTCTCGACTGTAGCATGACGTAACTGACAGATTGATCACGTAGGCACTGGCCTAGAGCGATCAACGCTCGTTGGTTTGAGTGGTCTTGATCGCAATGTAACCTCGTATCGGATACAAGCTTACCCGTCAATGATCTACATTGGAATAGTATCGGTTGGTCGCTGAATAAATCTATAACGCAATTAAATAACTCACTTGCATGAGGGATTTAACAGGTGATCAGCATTATCAACTGGGTTGGTATATGTTCCAACTTCCGACTCGTACATTCGCGAAAGATGTCTGAGATAGGATAGGATATGCTGATATCGTGTGATGGATGGCCTGATAGTTATCAGGAGTGTAACGCTTTGAAACCACATTGCAGGGGCGTGATTAACAAAGGGTGTCGTGGTGAGTGATTATCGGGTGCTATGGGGCATGGCCGAGATAGCACTATCACACCTAAGGAAGAGCAACAGCTTTAAACAGCCGGCGTTGGTTGAAGGAATAAGGGGACATCACCCACAAGATTAGCTTTCAGAGAACACCGAAGACGATCATAAGATATGATGAAGAATTCTCTCTATCACTATTACTCTTTTTATCCACCTTCGAGACCAGGTGACGTGTGTCCGGTCACCAGTTGACACAATCCGAATACACTCTGCAACAGGTTGTCGGATTGTTTGGCAATGTTCTGTATCAGCTGGCCGAAGCAGGTTCAACCCGCACCTACCGCAACGTTTTTCGTTTTTGCGAGTTAGAGAGTATCAACTACCTGGTGTTGAGGTATTTGAACACCGGGGCATTACCATTCGAGGAGTTTACCGAACAGCGGTTGCATGAAAGGGAAATTTCATCTTCCTAGACGAAGGAGACGGGATGTGGAGAAGATTTGTGTTGGGTAGCTCTTGTGAGGTACAAGAGGTTGGATCTTAGGATAAGATGAGGAGAGAAAGAGATCATTAGATCGCAGGTCGTACTTAAGTTCAATATACTATTGTTTATTGGGATTAAGAACCTCTGTAACAGTATAATATTTGAAGTACCCTTCGCTGTTATGTGATAGTGGAATTATATGACATACAGCTTCGATTAAATGACGCCAGAGTTACTACATCTGTATAAAGAACTCTATAAAACTGGGGCACATTTGTATCGGAATCCTCAGAAACAAGGACTACACCTTATCATTATCAACAAACCACAAGTTAGTCTGGTAAATGCGTTTGGAGTGCGAGAGGTGCGAGGACAACTTTTGTTGTATTTATTTGGGCCAGAGAACTTGCAGCCAACATTGCCGCAGACAGAACTGCTTCTGCGTCCGTTGCCAGCTATACAATATCCAGGAAAAAAGTCCTGCATTTATCTGCCAGTAGTGTAGTTTACTTTCGGAGTGCTACACTAATAAGCATCTGGGAAAGATGAACGGGAGGGATTCCTATATATTGCAAAGACATTGCATTGATCATTGCCAGCTGGACAATTGCCCACATCGAGACGAGGCAACGGTTGAATTAAATAGGCTTATACATCCACCCAATTATAGTCATTTGATTCAAAATGGTGGTCGCTCGGAGACTACTGACATACACCAGCAAGGCATTTGCACCCAGCAGCTTGAGGATCGAGAAACCCAGATCCCCAGCGGCAAGGATAATCCCAGAATGATGTCTGGAATATTAAAGAAGAATAGAAGCCGCCCGAAGGGATTACTTGCTACTAAGAGAGCATGACGAGCCTGAGGAGGTGGAAGACGGAGAGGGAGAAATCGAAATGACACAGGCGAATTCCGACTTACTTCAGAAATTGTTGTCAGAACTCGCTCAACAAATCGCCCTTCTTATCGAGGCACGTAACGAAAAGAAGGAAATACTTGAGGAAGACTTCGATTCGGGTAACAATGGGATTTGAATTATGGAGAGTCGACTTCAGACAGAGACAGTTCGAATAGATTCCGAAATATTGGGAGTTGGAACTCTGGCACTATGACAGGACGCAATGTTGCAGGAACTCCGTTCGGGAATCCAGATTCTACAGTCGCAAGATAATCAGAGAGTGATGGAGGCATCGGATCTGTTGAAAGGAATACGCCAGGACATGGAAGCCATCAGTAAACGCATATCTGACAATGCGTTACAAATATTAGCAGTAAAAGATTCTACTCGCAATGTCCAATAAGGAGTGTCCGTATTGTCCAAATGGATCCATGAAGTAAATTAAACCATGACAGCTATTACTACTGCAATTAAGAATGTTCCATCCAAAAGGGATCTTCATTTTCATACGCAAATAATGGAGGAACAGATGCCGCAGGTAACCATGAGGAATACAGGATTAACTACTGCTATGGAGGGATATAAGTTCTCGGTATCTTCACCTTATGATTTCAGGAGAGCATCTGTAACGGCAGGCCCATCAGGAACACAGAATGTGCATCTTCAGAGGCAGGCGGCCTTCGCTCAGCAATCCCCGTCGGTAGCAAGCCTTAGAGATACCAGAAGTGAACACTCAGGGCATGCCAGCATAAGACGCGGAGTAGGAAGTAATGCCGGTGACGAAGCAGACGGCGTAGCAATCGGAGGCACAAACGCGGGAACAGTCAGATAAGAAGGACCACTACCACCACAGGGACCACCACCACCACCGGATCCACCACCATCTGACCATTGAGGAGATAGAGGGAGGAGGATGTCTCGCAGGCAGAGACGAATTAAGGAATTGGAGTTTGCTAAACCCATTGAGATTAAGGAGCCCGAAAAATTCTACGGAAACGCAAACAAAGATTTCGATACCTGGTGGCTGTTGGTGCAAGTTTATATAGAAGATCAACCAGAAAAGTTTCCAAAGGATGAGCGAACCATAGATTCGATCGGATCCTTAATGGAAAGCTATGCGGTATCGTGGCATATCCAGTGGCTAAAAGGAACCTTGACCGGAGCACACCCAAAGTCGATGACCGGGCATGTTAATGCGCTCAAGTCAAGGTTCGAAAATAAAGATGCCAAGGATGAGGCATATGCAGATCTCGAGAGAGTTTGATATGCGGGTTCCATATGCGATATGTTTACCAAAATCCTGACCTTTAACGATAAAGCTATGGTTACCAGTGCAGCCTTAAAAAAGTGGATTTTGGAAAGATTACCTCAGAAAATCCTGGAGCAAATGCACGTCGTGGATTTGACGGGGAAAACTGATCAAGAGATTATTTCCATCATTACTAGTGCGGGGCAAACCGCAGAAAAATGGGACGCTGCAGGAAAGAATTTGGGGCATACGGGTTCCTTTGAGTCTTATGAGAAGAAGCACCCAAAGCTTGAGCGGAGAAATATTGATACCAAAAGGAAATGAGCACAAGGAATTTAGGCGAGACCGTTTGGATCGAAAAAAGTTTGAAAAAGATCGATCGGAGCCCAAACCACGCAAGGACTATGCGAAAACTGAAGGAATAGAGCCATCCAAAATTGACAGAAGAAAGGCAGCAGGAGAATGTCTTAGATGTGCATGGCCTTCAGATAGGAAAGGGAACCATAGGGTTAAGGACTGTATCAGACCAATGAGATTGGACAAGGGAACAGCGAGTTACCCAAAGGCGAAAGACTATCAGAAGATGAAGGTAGCAGGTATGGAGGTATTCAGCAAGGAGGAAAATAGTTCGAATTCAGAATCCGAGAGCTCTGAAAGTGAGAGCTAGCAATCGGATGATGGGGTGTCCGGAACTGAGGATGAGTCAGAACGTGAGTATTTTGACCACGAGGAAAAAGAAAAATCAGAATATGAGGAAGGAAACTGGTGGGATTCTCCGCCGGAATTGGATTAATTTTAGCAAGCCACATTACTCTTGAAGGTCGAAAATGAATGTTTTAAAACACCTATCTTGATAGGAGGACCATTTCTTTTGTTTTATGTTTTCCTCTGAGGATGATCGGAAGATCGAAACAGCTGGTCTGTAAGGTAATACGAACTATTGTACATCTTGATCATATATTCATCACCACCTCACATATATCACCTTATTAACCCGTTGTGGTTACGCTCTTGTCGAAAGGATAGCGATGGCAAAACGCAAAGCATCTGAACCTCTGGAGAGGAAATCAAAGAAAATCAATTCTTGTACCGATTTCGTATACTATCAACCAGCTCTTCACCCAAACATCCGCAAACTATCAGCTACGAAGATTGGCAAGCGACCTATTTATCGCTTGTTTATTGAATACAATGGGAAGTACTTTCCGACAAGATGCATGCTTGATTGGGGAAGTACGTCCTTCGTTTTATCTGCCCAAGTGGCAAAAGTTTTTTCTATACCAGTGGTTCAGAGACTATGGCTGGTTAAGTCAGGAGATGTTTCGGCAAATGATCTCAAAACTGAGAATGTGTCTACGGTCCATGTGGGAATATCATTCGGCAATCATCGGTCTCATGATGAGGAAGATCATGCTTTCGAAGTGATCAAGACATCTGGGGATTATGATGCTTTGATACCAACGTGGTGTTTAGAGAAACATCAGGGTAAAGGAACAACAACGAGTCATCTACATTTTCCTCACTGTCAGCCTGAATGTTTCAACCATGGGAAGTTACACCCGGAATATTCGATTACGTACAATGAAGGAATAGCACTGAGTGATAAGGACATACATATTGGCGCGGTAGTTATGAGCAATCCGTCTATAGCTCAGAAACTACCAGTGCATTATCATAAGTTTCTGCTTTTATTGGATCCCAAGGAAGCAGAGAAACTACCAGATAATAAAGGACACGATCATCGGATTGAATTATTAGGTCCAGACAATAAGTTGCGAATGGGGCCAATTTATCAATTATCGCGGAAAGAAGAAAAGTTATTGGTCAAATACCTCGATACAATGATAAAAGAAGGAAAGATTCGACCGTCTAGCAGTACCGTTGGAAGTCATAAATCATTCATACCTAAACCTAATGGCTGGGGTTTACGACTTTGTATCGAGTATCGACCTTTGAATGATTATACAAAGAAGGATGAAACACCTTTGCCAATAATGGAGGAATTATCCGCCCGAGTAAAAGGTGCAACGCATATTACAAAGGTAGATCTAAAGTCAGGATTTTACCTGATAAGAATGGCATTAGGACACAAAAAATATACAGCCTTCCATACCAAGTTTGGCCTCTATGAATATCTCGTTATGCCGTTTGGACTCTGCAACGGACCCGCTACGTTCCAAAGGGAAATTAATCGAATCTGGTGTCCCCTGTTGGAAACAGAATTGGTCATTGAAACGGATGTGCATACCGATGAAGATGAAGGAATGGTTGTTGTAGCCTATATCGATGATATACTAATAGCCACCAAAAGATCACTCGAAAAACACCATAAACAAGTGTCTGAGGTTTTTCAGCTTGTAATGCACAACGATATGTGCATCGAAATAGACAAGTGTGTCTTCGACGTATCCGGAACATCCTTTTTAGTACTTATGGTTAGCGGCTCCGGACTTCGTATGGATCCAGAAAACGCAAGAGCAATTACAGACTGGCCTCGACCAATGTCTAGGAAGGAAGTGCAGCAATTACTCGGCTTGTGGAACTTCTATCGAAGATTAATTCATTATTTTTCAGCAATAGTATCATAAATTCCCGACCTACTACGTCAAGATACGAAGTTTAATTGGGGAGAAGCTCAAGAAGGAGCTTTCTTAGAAATAACGATATTATTCACTTTCGGGAAAACTCTGATCCTTCGACATTACGATTCAGATAAACCAGCGTTGCTAGAAGCGGATGCTTCAGACTTCGCGATAGCCGGCATACTGTCACAGAGGTTTGAAGATGGCAAAATTCATCCCGTTAGATTTGTCTCAAGGAAACTCAATCCAGCTGGATTGAATTACGATGTGTACGATAAGGAAATGCTAGCAATAGTATATTCCCACCGGAAAAATCGACATTATCTACAAGGTGCCGAATGTAAACTGACAATCTTTTCAGATCATCAAAACCTTACGTACTTCAAATCAGCAGTTTTGCTTAATCGATGACAAGCCAGATGGGCCGAAGAACTTAAGCAGTATAACTTTGTTCTGCTATATCGCAAAGGAACCTGCAATGCAAAAGCAGATATACTGTCTAGGTGCCCGGCGTTCACCTCTAGAGAAGGGGGTACGACATCCGCTACAAGCCAAACAATGTTAGAAAAACATCCGTGGTTGGTAGTTGGGGCTATGGAAATTGACTCCGTTAATGACATTGAGTCAATTCATATATGCGCAATGGAAGTAGAACAGCTACTACCAGAAGCCAAGGAAAGGATTGAAGAAATGGCCATGTTAGACTACAAATACTGGGAAATATACAAGTAGGTCTCGACGGAAGGAAATGTCGATAAGAATTTTTCATTAATAGATAAATTATTATGTTGGAAGGGCAGGGTCTATGTGCCAGAAGGATTGCGGCAACGGAAAATCCAATCAGAACATGATTCAAAGGTAGCGGGCCATATCGGAAGAGAACGGAAGCTAGAACTGATCACCAGAAATTTCTGCTGGACAAATATGGAACAAGATGTACGAAAGTATTGTAGTGAATGCGATAATTGCCAAAGGATGAAGGCACCTAGACATGCCATGCATGGACTCCTGCATCCTTTGGAAGTAGCATGTAAACCATGGACGCATATCAGTACGGAATTTATTACTGATCCACCGGAGTCTGGAGGAGCAACCATAATCCTAGTGGTGGTAGATCGTGGTACCAAAATGGCACATTTTGTTCCGATTAGAAACAAGGATTCACCATCATTAGCAGGAGCATACCTCGAAAATGTATGGAAGAACCATGGTTTCCCGGAGGACGTAGTGTCCAATAGGGATACAACATTCACAGGAAGCTTCTTTATGGACCTATATAATTTCTTGGTCATTAAGCGCAGTATGTCCAGGGCTTATCATCCTCAGACTGATGGGCAAACAGAATGCATCAATCGAGTAATCGAGTTGTACTTGCTGTCTCACTGCAATTAGGAACAGAACGATTGGGCTTTGATGTTAGCGATGGCTGAGTGTGCTTATGATAATTCGAAACATTCGTCGACTGAAATATCCCCTTTTTACCCAAATTGCAGTTAGGAACCTCCAACAATGCAGCCAACAGAGATTCAGTTCCAGAATCCAGCGTCGGAATTATACGGGCATTACATGACAAGCATTCATGCAAAGGATTAAGAATGGGCAGCCAAAGTGGTAGAGTTAATGTAGACACAGTACAATATGCGAAGGAAATCTATCGTACCAATTAAGAAAGGGGAAATGGTTATGTTAAACAGACGGAACATTCGAGCGAAGCATAGGTGCAAAAAATTGGAGGACAAAATGCTTGGACCATTCAAAGTGCTATCAGTGGGAAGTAACCAATGCTGCTGCAAGTTTAGATTACCTTATTCCTGGAAGATTCACCTGGTCTTCAACATTGATTTACTCGAACGATATAAGGGGACGAACCCCAAAAAACAGATAATCGAAATCGAGGCCGATGGGGAAGACTGGGTAATCAAGTCAATAATAGCAAGCGGACCATCTGATGATAATCCCAGGCATTATGTGTTTCTAGTTAAATGGAAAGATTTTACGCAGGAGGAAAATACGTGGGAAACGTACGCAAACATAGTGGAGCACAATGGGAAATTGTTGGAAGATAATTATAAACGGAATCCTGTTGTAGAAAGAGACGGGAGATTTAAGAAATCACTAAAGAAGAAGATTAAGGAATAAGGAGATCGTAGGTGCAGGTGTGGATTTACTTGGGTATTCGATTTAGATGAGTTTGGAAAGACGAAGCACCATTGGGGTCACCAGTCATAGAGAAGGGGGTGATGTTAGGGGTTGTCTCTTAGCAGCAATAATGATACTTGATTTATGTTACCTAATGCATACATATCCACAATATGCATAACACCTGTGCATGAGAGGGAATCAAGTGGTCAACAACGTGCTCTTTAGTGGGAGTTCGTGTTGGTTGCGTGAAGTGAGGGTACTTCATTCACTCCTGGATACTTTGCGTGACATGCATGGGAACCACGCACGGCAGTTGTTCGTCAAACGGGATTAACCGGACTCCTCTCCCCTACCTGTAATAGGATAGAACATGGAGAGGCATGTTCCGGTCTGGAGAGAAGTCTCGACCTTAGCATGACGTAACTGAACGATTAATGACGTAGGCGCTGGCCCAGAGCGAGCACCACTCGTTGTCTCGTGTGGTCTGGATCGCAATGTAACCTCGTATCAGATACGAGCTTCCGTGTCAATGATCTACGTTGGCATAGTATCGGTTGGTCGCCGACTAAATCCATGATGCAATTCAATAACCCACTTGCATCAGGGATTTAAGAGGCGATGAGCATTATCAACTTGGTTGATATATGTTCCAACTACCGACTCTTACGTTCATGGAAGATGTCTGAGATAGGGAACGATAAGCTGATATCATACGATGGATGGGCTGATAGTCATCAGGAGCGTAATGCTTTGAATCTAGATTGCAGGGGTGCGATTACCACAGGGTGTCGTGGTGAGTTATTATCGGGCACTAAGGGGCGTGGCCGAGATAGGGCTATCACACCTAAGCAAGAGCAACAGCCATAAAGAGCCAGTGTTGGTCAAAGGGATCAGCGGACATCATCCACAAGATAAGCTTTCAGAGAACACCGAAGACGATCATACAATATTATTAGGATTTCAATCTATCACTATTTCTCCTCTTATCCACCTTCGAGAGCAGGTGACCTATGTCTGGTCAACGGTTGACACAATCTGAATACGCTCTGCAACAGGTTGTCGGATTGTTTGGCGATTCCCTTTATCAGCTGGCCGAAGGGGGTTTAACCTGCACCTCCTGCGATGTTTTTCGTTTTCGTGAGTCAGAGAGTATCGACTACCTGGTGTTGAGGTATTTGAACACCGGCGGTTACCCTTTCAAGGAGTTTGCCAAAGAGTGGCTGCACGAAGGGGAAATTTAATCTTCCTGTACGAAGGAGACGGGTTGTGGAGAGGATTTGTTTAGGGTAGCTCGTGTGATGTACAAGAGGTTAAGTCTTAGGATAAGACGAGGAGAGAAAGAGATCATTAGATAGGCGGTCGTACTTAAGTTCAATATAGTATTGTTTATTCGGATTCAGAACCCCCGTAACAGCAATATTTTGCAATTAACAGTAGGATATCTGAATGCGACCATACATAGAAAAACGCGAAATGCAGAACCGGACTTTGGACTCCTGACGGGTCTAGCCAAACCCCGCAAAATCCGCGGGTTGACAGGTACAGGTCCAGGTTTGGCCTGCCAGGACTTAGCAGGTCGGGTTTCTGGATGGGTCTGGATCCAAACCAACGCGTTTTTGCGGGCCAAACCCAGACTGCGGGTGGGTTTCCTGGACCCGTTGCTAACACAACCTATTACGATTGCCATTATATCCATTATGCCTAACCACTACCAGATCACTTTGTAATTACCTCACTTAGAAGACTAAAAATTGTTGACACTCTGTTGACACTCATTGTCATGATTGGGTAATTAACATCACATGCATTGTTTTTCTGTAAAGGCTGCCAATACATGGTAGATGAATAATTACCACAAATCAATGCTTAGATAACCCAAGATACCAAGCCAAAAATCGTTGACGCTCAGTTGATACACATTATCAGAATGGGGCAGTGACTGTATCGCTCACTGTTTTCCCTATAAAGGCAGACAATACGACAGTTATTCTACCCAGCGATTAAATGACGTTACAATTACCTTGCTTAGAAGACCAACAATTTTTGTTCCTCTTTTGATGCTTATTTTCGAGATGAGGTAGCGAGAGTGTCGCCATAATTTTGGCCTAACAAATGAAGGTAATACCTGCAGTATGTATAACCTCGACCAAAGCAATTTTTGATTAACACACTTGTACGACCTGAAATTGTTGATACACTGTTGATATTGATTTTGACGAGGGCATATCCACAAGATGCAATCATTTGATTGGGTTTAGTTTATCATTCACATTGTTTCGGAAGCCTTTCTAGCCTCTTTGTTTAGTTCCTCCTAGATCACTACATTGTTCTTTAATATTACATATTAATTTATCCTTCACAATATCCCTTACAGTGTCCACTAATTGTAGATAATAATACACTCCAAATTCCAGTTACTTTCCAACAATGTTTGTCATCACTTGCGGGTTCACTCAATAGGCTCGTCTCGTCTTCGAAATGGATGTTAGCTGCATTACCACAAAGCAGGTAGTGTACTAACCAGTGGATGTTCCATCATCAGTCAGCATATCTGAATCAAAATCTGAATCGTGCTGGCTATCCTGGGTATATGCATCTTGTGTAAAAATTTCAGCGCAGGGATGAGAAGTACAAGAATACACATATCTGGCTGGCACATTGATGATTTGGCAATGAGGAGCTCCAGCATTATAACCGGGTGGCGCAGGTAGTGTTTCCGGGTCAGATGGTGTCGGCTCTGGAGTCCACAGTCTGCATTGGTCGGGTGGAGGTGCACCTGATCCAGTGCATCTCCAGGGTGTATGCAGGTTCTGCGTGGTGCGATAATATTGGGAAGGACGGCCTCTGACTGGGTGGTTGTAACAATGCATTGCCAGGCGTCTGTCTATTGTAGCCTTTACCTTTTTATGTCAAGGAAACTGAACACCCCGCTTCTTCCTTTCTCGGACTTCAGTGAGAGTTTGCTTACTCAGATATTGCTCTTCCTCTATTTCAGCACAAAAAACCGTCCTTGGGTTCATTTGGCCATATTTAAGCCCAGGTGCATGTCGGACTGTTCCAGCTGTACCCGACCTCCTTGCCATGCCATTGTAGCAGTCCTGTTGAAAACCGAAAAGAAATCAGTTGCAGCTTCTCACAATCAAATTCAGGTAGTACCTGAACCGTATACCCATCACTAGCCGCCTCTGAGGTGATTGAACCCATTTTCGTCCACTCCCAGAGTTGCTTGTCATGAAATTTGTTTACAAAAATCCCATAGCTGACAACATTATGATATTCGATTTTGCGGACTGTGTGGACAAATGACTTTGTCTACCATGGAGCTTTCCCATTACGCGAAGCGATATATTGATCATGTAGCTCTGAACGTTCACCAGCTGTCTGTTATACCCCTAGTTGACCGCTGGGTAGAACGATATGGATGTACTCATGGCAAACTGCATGCTAATTTGTATTCATGCTTCTTCTGGTCTTATGGACGATTTTTAAATGTGCATCCTGGGCAATATTTTTGGTTAGTGCATTGGCCGCATCATGGTGGACTAACCAGTCTCTGCATTCTTGTTGTATGCCAATGAGTGGCATATGGGATGAAGTGTCTGTTGATCAGCTCGATTCGGATCTACTGTTACCTGGCTGAGGTAATTGTATTGCCAAGATTTGGTGGTGTGGAATAGGAGAGGAAGATGATAACGAGAAGAAGTGGGAAGTCCTGAGGATTATTTAGTTAGCTTCATTTCAGAATTGAATAAATAGCAGTCATCTTGAACATTATACTGAAGATGAATCGTAATGCGTCTGGATGCAAGTTGTAGTGGGTTGCCACTGTCCCGCGATATTCATTAAGTTGTTCCGATGTTGTTTGGTTGTTTAGCGTGATACATTGAGGTGTACAATAATGAACATCTGTTAATTCATCACCAAAATGTATTTTACTCTCTGGAAGAATCCAGGAGTGTCTGAGATGAAGTGGTGTGTAAACTTGTAAGTGCCAATTTCAGGAGAGTATGAGACCCGAGGAGGGCATTCCGGGTGGCATTAAGAGTAACTGGGATCTCTGATGACTCGTACAGAAGTACAATGGGAGCGATTGTGATGCATTTCGGAACACGTTTGAGCTCCAGGGAGGGCTTCTGGTGCACCTGGAAGTGTCGCCGAACCGATGCGGGAATCACAAACACACTCTGAGAGATGCCTGGGTTCATATAGATATTCAGTTTGAGGATTGCAGGCATTAGGTGAAACTTCCCGGATGTCCACGAGCATTCGATTTCCCTCAACCGCGAATATGAAGCATGGATCATTGTTCATTATCCATTCTGAAACAGACTAGCTACCATCTTCTTCAACACTGTATGTATTGCCTCACTACAGTATAGTGCCAAAGAAAAAGGCAAGTGATTCAAATATGAACGCAAGTACACCAAAACAATAACCAGACCAAATAGTGAAATGATATCAATCAAAGGTGGTGTCGATGTCATCCACTACTTCTCCCATCTAACGAGGGCCAACACATGCAGGATCACATAATTCATCAATGGCGCGAACAAGCTGTAGGCCCTCTTCGTATTTACTGATTATTCGTACCTGGTGAGTGGCTGAAATTGAATTCGAACGTTGTTTGGCTCGATTCGTGATATCTAACAAAGGTGTAATGAGATGTTAGCTAGCTGCGAATGTAAAGTGACATTTGAAAGGCAATATGATATAGTTGGATGAAAAAGGGGGCCAGCTACCAGGGACAAGACAAGTGCCAGATGGGAAGTGGTGTGTTGCAGAAGCTCGGAATAAAAAAGCAGAGTGCCAAATCTATCCTGTGGAGCACCAATGGGGTTTGAGGAGGGTTCAAACCAGGGGAGGAGTGCCGAAATGGGAGGGGGTGGGGGGGGGTCAGGAGTGCATAATGAAATCAAGGAGCGCCAATCCAGCCATAGGAGCACCCAATCCAGGCAGAGGAGGACCATTGGGGATTGAGGAGTGCTCTCCCAGCGGAGGAGCACCATAAAGGGGGTGTGTGGGACAACAGTGCGGAATTCGATATAGGGGCAACAACCCAGACCGAGGAGCGCCGGTGGGAATTGAGGAGCTCCCATCCTGGGCTGAGGAGGGCGGAAATGGTGGTATAGAGCATGGAATGAAATTGAGGAGTGCTAATCAAGACAGAGGGGAGTAAGGAGTGTTTATCCCTGCAGAGGAGTGCTGAAGGAGGAGCAATTGACTGCAGAAGGATATAGAAAAGAGTGAATCATGGCTGAGAAGCGCTGACAGGGATTGAAGAGCACCAATCCTAGAGGAGTTGCACCACATGGTTGGGGGTGGGGGGGGGTGTGAAGCGGCCGACTAATTTGTGATAGATGAGTGCGGTGGCTTCCGGAGTAAACTTAATCATAGGGGAAGAACAAAATGTACCTCGATATTCATCATGAGAAAACATAACTGTGGCCTTTTTTTGGCTGCCATAGTCAGACTGCGCCCAATGAATAGCAGCGGCTACCATTGCGACAGTCTGCGGAGCGAGAGGTTTGAAATACTGGGATGTCATTGGCTGGTGCCCCAAGCTATTACAGTGAAGAAAAAATCGATGGTAAATGCGATTAAGGACTTCCATTCGCATGAACCATGATATCTTATCATCAATGACCTTGCAGAGATATGCATCGTCAAACAGAAGCTTCTTAACCTGAGTCCGAAGCTCAGTCGCAGAGCACAAAGCCAACACGCCACTATGGACAACTCGTTCACCTGCCCCATTTGCGTATCATCCTCGAATGGTACTTGTCATCGGTCTTAACCATGTATGATTCGGGGTGGAGTCCATATTGTAAATCCAATAGAACAGCATTATACAGAATCCAAGACATACAGCTTCTCATGTTTGCGGATCTATTTCGTAAGAGGAAGAGCTGGGGAGTTGACTCAGCAATGGTGTGCCTGCAGGAGCACCTGCGAATGCCTGCTGATGATCCTGGACATCAATGGCAAGATTCAAAGCCGCTTCGACCATCGAGTACTTGTCATCAGGTAATATTGGCCAAGGAGTCTTCGTGAATACAATTGCTTCCATCAACCGTTGGCTACCTCAAAAGTAGCCTTTTGTGGTAGCGGAACGTTCTAATCTGCACTGGCCTTGGGTTGTTGATCATTCTTGTCTCCAGTAGCCTTGGTTTGCGGCAGCACCTGGGCAGATGGTGCATGGTCAGACTTGGATGATTTGTTGGGGAGGGCCGACTTTCGGCATTTGAGCAGCAGTGGTGCCATTGATCTAGGTGGTTTTTGGGAATTAGGAAGCGGAGGGCATGCAATAACAGTATCGGCACAGCTCTGTCTCTTTGGTAATGGAACCCTTGTAGTGTGTAAAGACATGTCCCGGTGCCTCTGGTCCAGAAATAGAACCTCCTACCGGTGATCCAAATTGTCTTCTTCAATGCCAGTTGATAATGTGGACACTTCGGTGTTCTCGGTTCATCAGCAAAATGTAAATTGGTAAGGAAGCAACATGCGATCCTACCAGACACTCCGGACGACCTCACCAGTACTTTTAAGTACCTGTACATGCTCCCAGACCTCCCTGGAGCTAAGCAATGTGCTCTCAGACTCTGCAAGAGCATTGTCAGGATGCTACGAGATTTGGACTTATACCATAGTCAAATTTTGGAGCTCCTGAGACCTCTGCGCAGATCTGTGGGAGACTTCAAGAGCAGCTGAGACCGCGGCGCAGGTCTGCGGGAGATTTCAAGAGCGGCGGTGACCGCAGCACGGCACTGCGGGAGACTGAGTACCATAGTCTCTCATCAGTTGTTCTTCCACAACCACAAAGCATTTCGTCTTATAATATTCGTCTTTGTTACAGTCACTAGATTCGCTACATCATAATATGGCATGCATTATACAAATCTCTGTATATATATACAACCAGGCAATCTGGCCGCAGATGGTAGACAAGCAACATCGGAGGAGCACCTGGACATGCCCATTGAGAGAACTTAGAGATGCACCACTTGGAGGCCATTGAGGTGAGACAATGGAGCTAGAAGGCAGAGAGCCCACAATTGACACTCTGCCACACCTCTCACAACATCCAAACGGAATCCATGAGAATGAACTGTTCTGGTTCGAGGAGTCCAGGAATCAGGTGAGAAGATATGATATTACCTGTCGTTGATGATCCACGACATCTCGGACAGAGCATGTGAGACCAACAGTTGGGAATGAGAGAGTGTATTTTCATTGTATGATAAGATGAGATGGAAATGAGATGATGTCTATCAACTCCCCATCACTCTGTCCACGTCTGTTACCCCTGAATTTCTGTACACCCGCCGTCGCTTATTGAAGATGTACTGGGAGGCGGTGATCGAGGTAGTGTGCAGATGCACTTGGAGGCCGTAATCGACTGTATTTGGAGATACACTTGGATGACAGGATCGAGTGAGCTTAGAGATGTACTCCGAGATCATCATTGGGTGATGTTGGAGATACACTTGGAACCCATGATCGTGCGAACTTGGTGTTAGGGGTTCTCCCCGAAGCAGTGATAATGATACTTGGGGACAGTCGCAAATACGTATAATGTAAGCAAAATGTTCCAAGGAGGATCAGTAACGTTCTCCTTAGCGGGACCTAGTGTTAGTCATGAGAGGATTGCAGACAACCGAGGTCGGCAACAGTAATTGCACTACCAAGTGCGATGTTCATGTGCATCAGCGGCGATAGTAGTTCTATCCTTTTTTATTTCTAGATACAATGCGGGATAAGTATGAGTGGGTTCATACACAGCAGTTGTGAGTCAATATGCGATTAATTGGACTCTTCATCCCGACCGGTAACGGGCCAGGATAAGGTGAAGGATGTTCCGGTTTGGTACACCTTAGCATGTTGTAACTGAGGGATTCCAGACTTTGGCAAATCACCTGGAGCAAACACTGTTTCAGTGATTTGAGCAGCATTGGTGGCGAAGCGTCTAGAGTCTACGTTGGCATAGTATGGGCTGGTCATGGAGTAAGTCCATGACGCAACAATTCATAACTGGCAGAAGTTATACATCGCGATAAGGCAATACCAATATGAGGAATTGGTTGAAATGTTCCAACTACTGAAAATCATACGATTGTGAGATGTCTAAGTTGAAGTTGTGGTCTGATTAATGAGCCAATAAGATATCATGCATGAACACGAGATCCATGGGGATTCATGGCCGCCTGTACCAGGTGCATTGTGCGAATGTAAGACGTATAGATACGTGGCTATCATTGAGGGAAGTAAATCATTGTTTGGAGAGGGTTCCGAGAGACTATAAAGAGATCATGCTGTTCGGGTACTCAGAAGTGGCATCAGCGAATGGCAAGAATGATACAATACCTACCAGCGGAGAAATATCCTTATTTATTATTGGGTTTTTATGATACCTATACCTATACCTGGATTTATTAAATCTATTAGCTTTCTGTAGCGGCAGCCCCGCACAGTGGGAGTTGTTTGAGCTCAGGATATCTATACAAAGAACGAATGACAATCACCTTCGAAAAGGAAAATGACGTTATTGTTCACTCCTTCGAAAAACGTTATCTCCTATGCTTGAGATAATCAGTATAACTTCTTAGCCCAAAGCATTTGGTGGATATCATTGATCATCGGATTGCAGCAAGGGTTGGATGTGTATATCGGTACTGTCCGGGAAAGAGCAAGTAGAACAAAGGTTGTTACTAGTTCGGAAGGTAAGAATAATGTCCATCCAAGCAGACTTTGCAATATCCCTACAAGTCTACAGGAAAGAGAAGTTATGGCAATACCTCGAGATATCCAAGACGATTCCTGATCCAATACGGAATTGAGTCCGGTTCAGCCTGATAAACTGCCTCAATTTCGGCATCCAATTTGCGATATCAGTAATCCCGAAGTTGTTGATTCAGAATCAGATTGGGCGACCCAAATTATTGATAAAACTGAAAAGTTTATCATTGACTTCTGAAGGGATAGGAAAGCATTAAAGAAAAAACCTGACCCATTGTCACGTACAAGATCAGGAAAGGTTCCTGTGAAACCTTTATCAAAGAAGCAGAGGAATTACCTACAGTCAATTCCTAAAGATATGATAGTTGAATACAAGTCAGCTAGGAAATAGGATCTATGGCCGTGATCCGAGTACTTGCTTAGGATGTATTGTTACTCAGTGTTGAACACCCCCGTAACACTTGGAGGCTGTGATCGAGCGCGTTAGGAGGCCGTACTAGTGAGTGTATAGAGATACAGTTGGAGGCTGTGATCACTCCAGTTTGGAGATCTAATTGGAGGCCGCGATGAAGTGAGATTGGAGAAGTACAAGGAGGCAACCAATCTGGAGGTGGTAGATTGGGAGGGAGGTGCAATGGGAGCTGAGACTCTAATCGTTAGTTAACTTGTATTTGTGGGAATGTAGATAATCGAGTACATCATTGTCTGCCGAGAGACTGGCTGGGAGCGGGCGACAGTCAATCATGGCATGATGCAGTACACAATGTATGCTGTACTCAGTGTTTACTCTTCATCATGGCATGGAGAGATAGAGAGTGATGACTTAACTTCTTGTTCTTAGGTGATGGTAGAGTCGAGGACAAGAACGATAGAGATGAGAGGAGATGGGAGAAATCATCATGAGAAACTGGGACTTCAGAGAATTTCGTGTACGAGTAAGTTTACCATCCCAGATTCATCAGGTACAAGTCCCGATCTGGCGTATAACAACACTAATACGAGGTGTTCTTAGGGCAGTCAGGCATGTTGTACCCCTGATTTCTCATCGTAACCTCCACATCGTTGTCATCTTCATCCCCCATCTCTCTCTTTCTCATCCACATCTCTTCCATCATTGCAGAACACAAAATTAAGTTATCCCTCTCTATCTCTCCATGCCATCATCATGAGTTGACACCGAGTATAGCATACACCGAGTACAAGCATACACTGAGTACAGTATCCACTGAGTACAGTATCCACTGAGTACAGCATACACCGAAGTGGAACATCCATTCGAGGGTGTGTGTCTTCCCTTCATTCTCATGATTACGACTTGACCCCGGAATGTAGCGTCAGCTTCCTGCGTGCCTCCGTACATGATCAACTGCCATCAGCCAGCTCTCCATGAGCGCTCAAAGGTGAAGTCACCTTGCAACATTCCCACGGTTGAGAGTTAACTAACTGATTAATAGAGTCTCAGCACCCAGGGCGCTGTCCATTGACCGCCTGTAAGTACTCATCCAAATTCGCTCGATCATGGCCTCCAAGTTTGTACAATCGCCGCCTCCAACTCCATCTACAAACTCGCTGGATCACAGCCTCGAAGTGCATTTCCAAACTCGCTTGATCAAAGCCTCCAAGTGTATCTCTAAACTCGAATGATTACGGCCACCAAGCTTGCTCGATCACTGCCTCAGAGTGTATCTCTGAGTTCACTTCGTCTTCATCTTCAGGCGCCCCTCGAATTACTCTTAAGCACCGCCTGCAGCCAGTCCATATATACGTGTGTCGATGGGTAGCTATATAGATACATATATGAGAATACAAACTGAATACATGAGTTTTAAAACTCGTTAAACGACAAGTAGTAGCTATGAGTTCCAGGTGCACCAGCCACGTTCCCAAAGAAGATGATGGTTTTTCCAGACTGCTCTACTGTGATTCGAGGTTCTCTGAGACATGTCGCCGGCGCTCCCAGATTTCTTGCTGGCGCTCCGAGGTGCTCCGTGGCTTGTTGTTGGCGCTCCCAGGCTTGTCGCTGGCACTCCCAATTACTTTGAATGCCAGCAGGAACGCCCTCCTAGGGTTTGATACTCTCCTGAAATCGACGCATTTAAGTTTACACTCCACATCCTCTCAGATACTCCTGGAGGCGTCCAGTGACTAAAATTCATTTTGCTGATGTTTCGCCGTTCCTTTCACCATCAATAATGTCTTCATTGGTATCATCATTGTGCTTCATTAATGAGGTCGGGGATAATTGTCATCCACTATGTGATGCCCGATGCCAGATAATTGGAAGGCACACATTTCATGGGAAACCCAGATTGGCTGCTTTCTTGAATGCAAGTGCTCTCTCAAGGCGTGCTTCTTGATTCTTCTGTGAATAGTGATTCCTCACTTGGCTGGGCATAGGTTGCATTTGCTGTAATGAAGATAGACGGTTGGGGAATGTGGGAGAGAGTGTATAAGCAGAAAATATAAGATAAGATGCAATAAAATACTGGGCAAAATGGAGCCTGAAGTGGTACATAGTTGAGGAGGATGCAATTCAAGGCGCGCCTTGAGGATTTCAGGAGAGATGACTTAAATGGTGCATTGGTATATCGAGAGTGGTAGTCTGGGGTTGCGATTTAGGAGGTAGTCAGGGGCACATGAACGGATGAACTTGTTGTCAAGTGTGCCGCAATGGATGGATTCTTAATGCCGAATGTTAGCAACTCTCCTATCATCAACACTCTGTATGGATGCAAGAATTTGATGTTAGCTCATGCCAACGCACATAAAATACAACAAGATGCACCTGAGCAAGACACACCAGATGAAAACCTGCGACATTAACTAACCCTTGGTGCTGGCGAAATGGAGCACTGCGAACCTGAATGCAAAGGTGCGCCGCTGCATATCACTCTGCTATACGAAGTATTTATGTGTGAATGCTCAAGTATTTGAGGTGACCGCATGGCACAGAATTTGTGCAGCACTGCAAATCTGCAGAACTCACTGAGTGAGGGCTGAGTGGCATGGGCTCATACTGAGTTTGTTATTGACTGACGAGAATTATAAATGTCTGTATGTGATATATCAGCTGGAAGGACACATGTATATTCACGATAGTCGATTGTATCAGAATGCAGCATGCAAGTTAGCTGTCGATTTGACAATATCGTAAGCACAACTTCCCTTTCATGTGTTCATCTGTGACGTGTCTGGACAGCATCCACCGGGTCAAAGCTGGAGGAAACAAGATGAGAACGAAGCAGACAAAAATAAAATGTGCACTATGAAGTGGGGTATATGTGCTTCTGATGCTTATTGTCGCTGTTGAGGTGTGCCTGACCTGGAATGAGATGTTCATAATGAGTCGCAGCTTGCCAAAGTTGGCCTCATAGAAATCCCAGAACGTCAGTCTGGACTGGATTGCAGATCCCAGTTGTGTCTGAACTTGAATTATATGCCAGGACATACCTAGCAGAGAAAGGCGCAGCTTTGCAATGAATACCCAAGGCATGCCTCTGTCTCCAATACCCTGGGATGATAATCGGACATGATCCAGAATCACTACGATATTCTTGCACAAGCTGTGGCTTTGCCACTAATCAGTGAGCCTATGTCTCATATTCAGACACAGGAACTGAATAATCATATAGACTGTGTTGATTACTGAATGGGATTGGCAATTATGCAGTGACAGTCTTGATGATATCTGCCCAGGACTCTCTGGTCCATCTGAACATTGATAATATCCCAGCAATAGATGCGGGATTGCCACGAATAAGCGAGCCATCTCACAAATTCTAACACATGTACTCAATTCTGTGCGGACAGTCTCCTTGCCAAATTGGATTGGCAAATAAGCAGTGTTGGATCTGTCATAACCCGACCAAAAAGCTGTGCGGACAATTCTCCGGTGCACCTGAACTTCAACCATAAGGCAGGAAACGCTGCAGCTTTGCCCGGAATCAGCCAGCCAGTTTCTCATATTGTGACCAGCTATTCAATATCACCATAACTTACTTTACTGCCAAATTGGACGGCCATATCTGCAGTGTGCGATCTATCTAAACAGGACTCATGACATATGGGCAGGATTCTCCGGTGCACCTGAAAGTGATTGAAATCTTCTTTGTTCGTACTTTTGGCTTCAAGATGTGTACGTGGCCACTGGTTCCCCTTGCACCTCGAAATCAGTACTGATGAATGATGTGAAGCCCTTCAATGCATCATTCTCGAAATTCGACTAGAGCCATTTGGCCTGAGACCGGCCAGCCCGGGAACTTGTAATGTAGCTTATCAATTGACTTCATCTCTTATTAGTCATCAATCATAACAATCAAGCACACCAATGAAATCTAATAGTAATAATCAAGAACACCACTAAAATCCCATATGAGCAATTTCTGATTAAAGACACCACAACTCCAACATCAGAACTTTGATTCGCTTTAAAATGACAGAGAGACAGGATTCCTATATGCAGTATAGTGTGCCTTAGAAATGATCTTTTTGACTATTTCTTTCTGTTAAGAAGATTATATTGGGTGAATATCTAAAGAGGCATACCTTGATGAAGTGTTCTTAACAATTTGAGATGATGGCTCATTGGACTGAAAAGTATCTCAATTCTCTGTCAGCCACTCCATATGGTCCTCACAAGACTCCAGAATCAGGTAAACCTTCGACGTCATAGTGTTCGGATGACTCGTTATGCCGTGCAGGACTCTCCTCTGGGTGACTAGAATGTGTTGATGGAAATCACTCACACAGTTATCATAGCCACGAAGACTCGTCTTCTAACCATTTGTGTGGTACTCTGTTTCCCCCTAACCAGACAACTCATACAAACGCCTGCTGCTGCTCATGCAGTACCCAGAACATCTGAGTTATTCCCTTGTGGTTTGCTGTAGTAAGATTGAGGCGAGTCCTCCCCACTTTGTGTGTCGTTACGACTAAAGAGGGATTGGATGAATCCTACAATGTGAGCGGCATTCCTGTCTGTTCATCGTCGCCCATTCATGCATCCATGTCGAATATATCCACATGATCCGCAAAATACTTGGTTAGCCACCACTTCATATGACAAACATGTCCAGGAAGAGGACAAAATAGCACCGCTTTTTGTCGTGGAGGTGCATTGGGGAGAGCATTTTCATGTCTCTCTTGTTTGGGAAGGAGCGCCTCTCTTAATTTGTCGTCTTCATCAGGTTCAGGATACTCTGCCTGTGCTTTGACAAGCATTGGCTGAAATGTCTCTCTCACCTATCGGAAAACCAGCGATCCAGACAAGTATTCAGTGGGCATTCATCGTAGCATTGCCCAGATACGTCATTGTGATCCTCTGTGTCTCCCAATACTAGCAAACAACATGCAAGGTGCAATCAATGAACACTCCATGCACCCGAAGCACTATGTGAAGTGTATCTCTCCACTCGGGACTTCAGTTTTGCTTGGTGGTCCTTAGTCTACTCAAGACCAATGAGGTGTGCATTCACCTTCAATATCTGCACGAGTGGTTTTCCGTTGGCAAGTTTAAATTCCGACCACCTCCTTATTGTCCAAGGCTTTGCAATCTGTATCATCTGGTGTGCCACATCCTGTTGAGCGTCTTTGTCTTTGGTCCAGATTGCATACATCATACACTGCACTGCGGAATATAATCCATCTGCACCATGCTTTTCCTTCACAGTCTCATCTTCTGGATTGTCAGGCGCACCCGAAAACAGCTACATCATCTGATACAACTAGTCATAGAGTGAATGGAATGCTCATCTAGCTATGACTTGAAGTTTGAATCTAATTTTCGCATACATCGCAATTTGCTAGGCCACACTGTTTTTAGTCTTGTACTGATCGGAGTCATTGAAAATCCCAAAACTCCATGCACAGTAGAAGAGTTGGCTGTTACATGTTGGTTCCGCTCTGGATGTTACGGTATGATGCGATACAAGGTGGATATTCCATCTGTTTTCCGGCTCATCAATACTGGTGTTCAGATTCTCATCAGTGAGATTAGCATTTTCTGCATACAATATGTTGACCTGGTTGAAATTGGTTCCATGTGTCATCTTGTCGATGACAGTCTTGAAGGTCTCTGCCACTCCAGACATTCTCACCATCAGGATTGGTTCAAGGGCTGATCCAAGTGATGGATGCCCATGAGGCTGAGTTGTCTGCACCTCCAACAGGCGGTGGGGTACAGAATTCAATCTCTGAAGTGGATACCACTCCCGTTCTCCACCAAAAATGCCGGGAACATTGTTTTGCATTGTAATCACCCACTGTTCAAGGGTATTCCCCCAGAAAATGGACAGTGCCAACCCCATTACAACATTCTCAGTCATCAATTTGCAGACTGACTGCCTCATTAAGACACTCGTGTTCAAATTGGATGTTGATTGAACCGAGAACTGAATCCAATACTAAGCTGGTATTTGCTGGATCGAGGACCTTCTCACCATTCACCACTTGCTCATGAACCTCCAGTGCACCTTTGTCTGTGTTCTTTTCGTTCTCAATGATCTCTTTTGGTTGCTCCAATGTACGCTGGGCAGATGGGCTCATATTCCGGCACTTCTGAAACTCATTGCAATGTTAGGTATTTCACAGACAAGCAACCATTGGAACGAATATATATGGATGCAATACAATCAATTCTATTCTTTCAATCAGAACTTACATTCATACAACTATCATTCTCTTGCCCACCATCCACCTCTCCCTCCTCTCTTCCACCCTCATCAGAACCTTCCAATGTCTATGTATAATGATTACCAGTTGCGCCATCACACGGGTAGCAGGGATTACCTTTGCTTGTCTAAGTATGTGCTCCGCAATCTCCAGTACTGTTGGTTGCCTCAACTCCAACGAAAATATTGTAGATTGTGCCCAAGTTTCAACTTGAAAGCATTCGAAAGGCAACAGTTGTACGAAACCTGGCCATATCTCAGGTCTATTATGATTTCCCCGTTTCTGTATATTCCCATTTACTGTTCGTCCAATTCCTTCTGCTCCAAGGTGCACTTGAACCTCAATGTTCGAATGTATGACTCTTTTGGGCATCTGTTTTCGTTGATAAAATCAATCAGCTCTTCCCTGTGCCTCCAATTGGTATACGAGGCTTGGAGTTGGTTTGGGGACAAAACGATAGTGTTGGCATTTGACACCTGGCAACTCATAACAATGAGTCATGTTTTCAGCAGCTCTGGTAGGTTACATCTCGCCATTTTGCTCGTGCGGGCTCTCCCCAATCTGTCGCCAGTTGCTTTTTATCTCATCTTCCCTATTTCCTCACCTTCGGAATTTCGCTTGCCCATTTCTGCAAAAACATCTCCACCCGATGCCGACAAATGGATTCAGCATTATTGATATTATCCAATACAAGCCCACTTCCACCTGTCTGAAAACAATCTGCAACTGCTGACAACAAGACCTGGGGTCGATTTCTATGCTGTTTCAACTGGTTCTGCCCCCAGATAATAGAGCAACGCTTTTTCTCAAGAAACCCAGCTACCCATACTGTTTTCCAATTGTTGTACGCACTATGGTTGGCCTGCCTGATCCGTTTGGCAAATTGCTTCAAGGAGAATTCGGTTTGCTTCTGGCTGACTGGGGGTTCACCCTCTGCACCGCCAAAGTCCAATGAATCATCGCTCTCATCATCTGCATCATAATCGTGGTAGGAAATATCTGGGATTGGGAGCAAGTCCACAATCCTTGTGACCGCCGTTTTCCATTGTTCTGCAGGTGGAAGGAATTGTTTCATTTGGAAGCTAATGGGCAGTCTATCCGGTGCACCGGAAGGAGGTCCAGGTGTAGAAGTAGAGCTGGACGATGTTGGCTGATTGACTGGATTGTTTCGCGGTAGTCCTGGAGGTTCTGTTGGTCCACCTGCAGATGACAGCCCTCGTCGTAAGAACTGCTGCTGGGGAAACATTTGAGACGCACCATATCCACATTGGTGGAGGTCATATCCTTGCCACTGTGGCCCATAACTTGGATATTGTTGGCTTACGCTGGTCATTGGTTGCAAAATGTTGTGTGTCATGTTGAATGGACAATAGTGACACAATTGTGGAGGGCCTGGAAATGGCTGCTGTGAAGGAGGGTAACCATACCCATGCAACGGATGACATTGATTGGGGTGTTTCCTAGATCGACTGTCTTTGCCAGTGGCAGGTCATCAACGATTATCTGAGGATTCTGAATTGTCGTCAAAGCGCTATTGCGAGCCAAATCGTCCACCCAGTCGAGCCATAGTCGCTGTCTTCGGTGGAGATGCCTTCGTCGATATGGTCTGTGATCACAGATTGTGGTAAACTACAATAGATTCATGATGTGATTTACGATAAATCAGAGTATGGCTTAGTATGTTGCATGTAGCAGTGACCTTCAGTGGAATGAAGGGCTTCTTATATCCCATTCTATTGTTACGAACTGTGGTGTTTCACTACACCTTTGACCCATGAAAGCAACCTGGGCTTGAGAAAAAGAAGCCTGAATCACACACATCCCACCTGTCTTTGTTATATGCTCGAAATCATATAGTAGGATATTGGATAGATGTTCACATTCATGTGCTTCCCTGAATTTAACGGTCAATGAAGGGAAATGATATGATATTTCCTGAACGTAACAAGAACAATATCGAGTATGAAATTTTGCATGACTAGGAATATTACCCAGAAGTTGTGTGTGTACGAGCTTGAAACCTCAAATAAAAGGAGGCCTGGGAGTCGAGCAGCAACAGTGATGCTTCCTATTGAGCTCCTTGTTCAAATATATTGTTCACCTCAGGATCCACGCTCCAGTCAAGGATCATTACTGAAGCAACCATCCCACCCATCTATTAGATCATTGCTCAGGCATACAGCTCGCTAGGAAACTCAACTATTCATTGAATTTTGATGATGAAACTTCATTATGAGCTGCTTGGAGGCTCCAGCGCAGGTATAACTCATAATGCCCCAATGACGTTGTATAATGCCCATGGTGATGAATGCCGTGATCACAAAGCAAACCTGCTCTTCTCTGCTAATGATGTTCAGCACACAATGTGCTCCCTTATTGTGGGGTATATGATATATATATCCCAGTTTATTAAGAAAACTGATCGTAAGGTGATCATGTATTTCCCCTCCCCGGCATTTGGTGGTGTGCAATGTGGCTGTGAATGACATACGATAACCTAATATCCAGGAGGCACTGAATTACCCCCTGAATCACCATTGAGATGCATCCAAATACGTCTTCACTGACCATTTCTTGATTATTGTCAACAATCGCCAGAAACATGTCAAGTGCTCTATCTTCAAACAGAAAATATTTGACGAGAACTGACTGGAGGCTTACTATCAACAATATCACCCCATATTGATGAATGAAGGATGATTAGCTGAGGTGAATGTACCACCGGCAGGATGGGATCGACCCGAGCCAGCACACTTCCACCTCGGTCAGTGCACCTGAAAGTCCATTGATGAGGTAGTCAACCAAAAATGTACCCTTACACAATGTATGTGGTGTGCAACCACCTGAAGATACTCCTGACAAAGAAACAATAGACCACCAGCAGCCTGATCTGACAAGTGCCCCTTATCTAATCGAGAGAAGGGCTCATAGGCTGGTAGTTGGAGTGGAAAATGCGGGGGGGAATTCATATGGCAATGCAACTGGATTGTACAACAAGCATCAATAGTATTCAGAACAATGGAATCCATGGCATCCATTTCAGTCAGCACAAAACTTTCAACAGGCTCAATTATTTATCCAGCAATCGAAAACGTGGATCAATCAGCACCGGATGGGTGGACTGGAATCGTTTCGTATCGAATCATTTCAATCTGTGGATGCCCCACGAAGGCTCATCTCTGAACTCGATTTCGGGCTCCACGATGATGGTTGGATCGAGTATCATTCGCCGATCTTTGAAACGTTATAGTGCAGGGATATTTTTGAATGTATTTGGTACCTTGTGGCAGACCTCCCATTTCAGATGAACCTCAATTTTGAACCAATGCACCTTGCAGATTCAGAAAGTCACCGAATATACAGTGAGATGAACACTGGCGACTGGTGATGGGATACGCAAGATCAGGTTCTTATCAGTGCGACGATTGTTCCAGTCATATGTGCATCCGACAATACTCACTTCACCAATTTTTCAGGAGATCAGCATGCCTGGCCACCGTATCTCACGATTGGTAATATTTGAAAAATATCTGCCAGACTCCTAAAATGCGCGCCTGGATTCTCATTGGGCTCATCCAATGTTCTCCGAAAGGTGCTAAAAGTACTGACAATGTATGGCATACTGCGATTGGAACAGTGCTGTCCCCACATCAGAATTTTGAGGTAACTCATCCCGGCTTGAAATGGAATTGTGCCGGTGGATTGCAGAGACCATGTTATACTTTATTGGCTGCCTGGGTCGGGGATCATCCAGAACATGTCACGATTGCTCAAGTCTCATATGGCTGATGGCAGATCTGTCAAATTCCTCAAGGTGTGCCGATGGGGCATTCAACTTGTCGAGGACTCAATACCTCCAGAGATCCGAATGTTTACTCAGAGCTGCTGGACAAATCTAATATTGATGTTCTGCACACACTTCGTGTTCGTACAATCTGCAACTTGTTATGGCAATTCTCTCTCTGCAATATCACTCTATTCTGGCCGCCTGATGAATTGCATCAGTTGTGCTTGGGTTTAGTTAAAGACTGATTGCACTGGCGGCTCATATACCTGAAGGTTAAAAATGTCAAGGATCAATTTGACACTTGATTCACATCAGTACGACCATATCCAGGCCTCCAGCGCTTCTCTAAACCATTCGATTCGATGAAAAGCTGCTCCTGGCAGGGCACAGACATCCAGGGCATGATCAGAATACTGGCAGTGAATTCTGCTCCAATTTTTGACTGCTCCAAGGATGATGGGAAAACTCTGGTGGAAACAGCCTCTGATCAAATGGCAATGGGAGCAGTACTGGCATTATTTGAATTCTCTCTACTTGGTAGCCAACAAAATCACTCTGACAGCACTAGACGAGGCATGGAAGCAATTTCACAAGAAGCAGGGTTCCTTTCAAGATCAGAAAATGATGAAGTCTGTGAACACCAATGTGAATGAACAGTTGGCAAGAGAACCCGATCAGTAAGCAGAACAATAGATTCACATAATCTGTACTACAAGGGACGTTCTGGTGTAAGGGGCTGAAAATGTTTCGACATCAAAACGAAGGGGATATCTATTGCCCCTGAATAGAGCCAGCCAAGTGGCAACGAATTGGTCAGAGGCTGATTGCAACAGGGCAATGGAGTGACTGGAGTGCGAAATCCATCAGAGGACACCAGTCCAACTCAACCTGTTCGATGAATAATTCCAACATCATGAGTGACGACTATTTCAAGAGGTTGGGACTATGGCAACCGGTGTTAGAAGCACATTCGCCCAAAAAGTTGCCCAAACGAAGTCTGCTGCTGAAGAGGTGGTTTATTGAGTGGTAAACCTGACTACTGAGAAGCGTGTGGAAATTCAGATCCGTCTATCCGATGCTGAGACTGAAGTCATCACCTGGAGTATCGCTGATACAGACCGGATTGTGAGTCAGCTGATAGGGGTTGTCTCTTAGCAGCGATAATGATACTTGATCTATGTTACGTAATGCATACATATCCACGATATGCATATCCCCTGTTCATGAGAGGGAATCAAGTGGTCAGCAACATGCTCTTCGGTGAGAGTTCATGTTGGTCGTGGGAAGTGAGGGTACTTCGTCCACTCCTGGATACTTTCCGGGACTTGTGTGGTAACCATGCACAGCAGTTGTTAGTCAAACGTGATTAAGAGGACTCCTCTCCCCTACCTGTAAGAGGTTAGGACTCGAAGAGGCACGGTCCGGTCTGGAGAGCAGTCTCGACCTCAGCACGACGTAACTGAGGGATTGATAAGCTAGGTGCTGGCCTAGAGCAAGCACCACTTGTTGGCTCGAGTGGTCAGGATCGAAATGTAACCTCCTAGCGGAAATGAGCTTACTCGTCAATAATCTACGTTGGCATAGTATCGGTAGGTCGCCGACAACATCTATGACGAAATTTAATAACTCAATTGCATGAGGGATTCATGAGGTGATATGCATTATCAACTTGGTTGGTAGAAGTTCCAACTACCGACTCGTACGTTCCCAAAAGATGTCTGAGATAGGAAAGAATAAGCTGATATCGTGCGATGGATGGGCTGATAGTTATCAAGAGCGTAATGCTTTGAAACCACACTGCAGGGGCGCGATTACCAAAGCGTGTTGTGGGGAGTTATTATTGGGCGCTAAGGGGCATGGCCGAGATAGCGCTATCACACCTAAGGAAGAGCAACAGCTATAAAGAGCCAGCATTGGTCCAAAGAATAAGGGGACATCATCCAAAAGATTAGCTTTCAGAGAACACCGAAGACGATCATAACATATTATTAAGAATTCTATCTATCATTATTACATCTCTTATCCACCTTCGAGACTAGGTGATGTATGTCTGGTCAACAATTGCCACAATCCGAATACGCTCTGCAACAGGTTGTCAGATTGTTTGGCCATTTTCTTCATCTGCAGTCAAAAGTGGGTTGAACCCGCACCTACCGCTACGTTTTTCGTTTTTGTGAGTTAGAGAGTATCGAGTACCTGGTGTTGAGATATTTCAACACCGGCACGTTAACATTCGAGGAGTTTGCCAAAGAGCAGCTGCACGAAGAGGAAATTTAATCTTCCTATATAGAGGAGACGTGTTGCGGAGAAGATTTGTTTTGGGTAGCTCTTGTGAGGTACAAGAGGTTGAGTCTTAGGATAGGACGAGGAGAGAAAGAGATCATTGGATAGGCGGTTGTACTTAAGTTCAATATGGTATTGTTTATTGGGATTAAGAACCCCCATAACATCAGCGGAATGGACAGATTGATGGTATCACATCGAATGAGCAGATGAAGTTGAAGAAGGAACAGTGCATCCGCTTGATTGAATTTGAAGCTTGGTGGCGGGCATTTGGAGTTCAAGAACTGTGGATAATCATCGAACAGCGTGTGATCAATTTCAGATATGCTACTATGCATCCCGCAAGCCATACACCAGAGTCAATTCTCTTCATGGGTTCTGGCCATAATTTCACCTCCGATGTTTCTGAACGGCCATATAACATCAATGTGAACGAGGCATATCGATCTACCAACAAAGTGAATTTCATTCGACAGGTGCTCAAGCACACTGACCGGTCTACCAGTTTCGACAATATGGAAGAGACACTCTCATAACTTGCCCTGCAAGGCTAGTACAATATTCACTGAGCAAAAGATTTCAATGTACTATTCGCTGCCAATAAACAGCAAAATACTTGCAGAGCATATCGTTTACACCTCCCACATTGTCAGGACGAGCCATTGTTCTGCCCGGTGTCACCTCCAGCACATCATATGAGAGCCTCTGTGGTCCATGCATCGGCAAAAGATCCAATCGACTATAGGGTGCGCTGCGCGCACACTCGCACACAGGCAGCTCATCTCAAGCTTCCCGTGGACCCCTGCGCAACGCGCAGCTTATCGTCATCCATAATCAATTCATAGAGATATGTGCGTGGGCCTATGGAACTATATACGGCTGCCGGCCAGAGATAGACCTATCCTTGTCTTTGCTGCCTGCAGTCTTCGCTGTTATACCGGTCCTGTACACTATCGCTGCGAGTCTGCCTGAGAGTCCGCTGGCAACTGAATACCAGCTCTACAGCCTGCTTGTGAGCATGCTTGATGTCAGGGGTTCTCCCTTAACAAAGTACATGTAACCTGAGATAACCAATGATGGGTACTTGTCAGTAACTTCCGAGTTATCTGACATGCAAAACGGTTACCTTAGGCATCCTGAGAACCTTCAGTCATGATATCCTTTAGCAGGGATAGAGTGGTACTTGTCTCGATTGGATAGAGGAGTCTCGGCCTCTAGCGGATTCATTGAAAGGGCAATACTTAGGTACTCCTGATTTCATGATGCAATAACACTGCCAGATCGAAAGGGTAAAAGCCCTGCCAAGTGTGTTAATTTCAGCCAGATTCATTCTTGAATTTAGAGGGATTATGTTTGACTGGATTGGAGATTACTCCGACTCACAAACACGGCAATCAATAGTCACTAAGCTATGCAGCGGGATCTTAAGCCTGACCTCTCGTGCGAGGTCAGAAACTGGGCACTTTCCGTCAAAGAGAATGGTCTCGGCCAAAGCTATGACGTGATTGAGGGATTATGACATTGGCTGTTGATATGAGGCATGGAGCATCCCCGCACATTGGTTTGTGACGGTATGGCAACTGCGAGATAACAACTTGCCTAAGCATGCATGCTTATACGTGTCATTTAATCTACGTTGGCATAGTAGTGGTTACCCGCCACGTAAACCTATGATACAATCATACAGACAGTATGGTTTGTGAAAAGGCGCACCGACTATGTTCGGATGTGTTTCCCACTCCCGAACCATACAAAAGCACGATGTCCAAGTTGAAGTTATAACTTGATATATTATATGATGCAGGTGTGGCCTGAGTGTCATCAGGAGCGTAACGCTTTAATACCTCACTTGCATGAACACGATAACCTCTGGGAATTTGTGGGGATCTCTGGTTGCGCATTCTAGTATGACTTGCTTTAACATGCATGCGTATGTGTAGGAACGTAAGATGCAAAGTACGTTGCTATCAAAATCATTGAAGACGAAGTACGGGTGCGCATGCGTAACATCCCAAGAAGCTTCGATATAAAAAGTCACATTGTCACGACAACGAAAAGGACAAGCTCTAGCAGCGAAAACAAACAGCAATACCTACCAGCGGAAGCCAACCGTTATTTATTATTAAGTTTTTATGATACCTATATCTTCCTATTATTATATATAAAATCTATTAGCTTTGTGAAGCGGCAGCCCCGCACCTTAGTTGAGTATCCTCGTAGCGAATGACAATTACCTTTGCAAACAATAAAGACGTCATTGTGTATGCATTAGAGAGAATTATCGATTACGCCAGAAAGAATCGTTATATCTTTGTGCAGCAAAGCGTGTGGTCGATAGCATCCATCATTGGCCTTACGGAGAACCTGGTTACGCATATCGATCGTTCACGTATCTGATCAGACAGACTCAATCATCAATTGAGGGAACTGAATGGTTATCCGTAGTCGATGAGGTTTCCTCTACATCTGAGGATAAACCAAATCCGGTTGCTGTTAATTGGTTCAGTATACCAGTATTGACTCCGCCAGGAAACATTCAAAAGGATCCAAGTATATATAAATATCTGGGCAGTGTTCATCCAGATAGGATATCTATAATCGATAATATGACACAGGATCTGAGTGAATCCGATTGAGGTCGGGTCTCGCCAATTGTCGAACAGGCGAAGGAATTTGTTAATACTTCTCGGATGGAAAGGAAAGCTTTAAGGGACAAACCTGATCCATTGACGTATACTAGATCAGGAAGGATCGCGAGAAAACCTTTATGGAAGAAGCAAAAAAGTTATCTTCAATGAATTCCTAAGGATACCATTTCAGCATATCTGTTAGCAAGGAAATAGGATCTACGGCCGTGCACCTAGTACTTACTCGGCAGTACCTTAGGGTATAACTAAGTATAGTTACTTGGGCGGAGGCACCCCAGTAACACTTGAGAGCCTGTTTGAGAGAGCCGTGTTTGAGAGAGCCGCGCTTCAGGAGAAGTAGAGTGTTCCACGGGAAGCTTTTGGCCAATGGCAAACTCTGAGTTTGTGGAAGCTTTGGCTAATGGACAGCTCTAAGTCTGTGGAAGCTTTGGCTATTGGAAAGCTCTAAGTCTGTGGAAGCTTTGGCTAATAGAAGGCTCAAAGTCGGTAGAAGCTTAGACATAGCCATCCTACTCGTCTATGTGCTTCTGGTAATATGATCACCATCACCGACACCATCAGAATCACACTCATCACCATCGCCATCATCACCATCGCTATCATCACCATCTCCATCATCAGCATCAGCCCCGGCCCCAATGTGCACACATACACCCACAATCCGTGGGTAGCAAGCAGCAGATTCCGCTGGAAAATCTGAGTTGGAGATCTGCTCTCCCCAAGATCCAATTGTCTACCATTCCTACAGTATCTGAGGCTGCAATTGTCAACACCATGGTTGTGAGGCATCGTGAGATTTCGTCTCAGTGGGCACACTAAAGAGATGATTCGGACTATGATATAGACCGACGTCATGATTTTGGCTGCCTGCCACCCGCTAACAGCCAGCTGCCACATTGCACACATGCATGCCACCCACCAAACACTGCTCAACAAGTCTCTGGATCAAGCATGTAGGATCATATTCGGGAGGAGTAGAGTTTTCCACGGGAAGCTTTTGGCCGATGGAAAACTCTGTGTTTGTGGAAGCTATGGCTAATAGAAGGCTCTAGGTCTGTAGAAGCTTTGGCTAGTAGAAGGCTCTAAGTCTGTGGAAGCTTTGGCTAATGAAAGGCTCTAAGTCTGTAGAAGCGTTGATGTAGCCAACCTACTTGTCTGAGTGCTTCTGATACTATCATCAGGATCATCGACAGAATCACCATCGCCATAATCACCATCGAGCCCGGCCCGAATGCACACACATACGCCCACAACGTGGGGGAAGCAGGCAGCACATTCCGCTGGAAATTCTGAGTTGGAGATCTGCTCTCCCCAAGATCCAATTGCCTACCTTTCCTGCAGAATCTAAGGCTGCAATTGTCAACACCATGACCATGCGGCATTGTGAGATCTCGTCGCAGTGGGCGCACTGAAGATCCGGTTCAGACTATAATATTGACCGACGTCATGATTTCCGCCCCCATATGCCACCCACCACCCGCCTCCGGCTGCCCTGTACCGGGCACCTGCAACTCAGCAAGTCTCTGGGTCGAGCACCCAGGAGCATATATGCGAGTGTATAGTCAAGTGAGATTGGGAGTGTACTTCATAGCGTGCTCTGGAGTGTGCTTGAGAGTGTCTTGAGAGCTTACTTGGGAGCATACAGTCAAGCAGGCTGGGAGTGTGCCATCGAGTGCAATTGAGAGTGTCTTGAGAGCTCAGTCCGGAGCCTACAGTCAAGCAGGCTGAGAGTATGCTATCGAGTGCGATTGGGAGCGTCTTGTGAGCTTACTTGGGAACGTACAGTTAAGCAGGCTAGGAGTGTGTCATCGAGTGCAATTGGGAGTGTGCTTGAAAGTGTGCTCGGGAGTACCATTGAGATCGTTTCGTGAGCTTACTTGGGAGCGTATAGTCAAGCAGGCTGGGAGGGCGCCATTGAGTGGAATTGGGAGTGTCCTTGAGAGCATGCCGGGGAGCGTACTTGGGAGCGTCTTGAGAGCTTGATTGGGAGCGTAAGTCAAGCAGGCAGGGAGTGTGCAATCGATTGCAGTCAGGAGTGTACTTCAGAGCGTATTTGGGAGCATGCAATGAAGTGCATTTGGCAGTTTTATCGAATGCAGCATGATGTATAGTATCAAGCGCCCATAATCGCATGTATAGCATAGTAATCTAGTCAACTCTCAGGTCCACAGGACCTCATAGTGCCACGCATCAATGATGCTATGGATTACCGGCCCAAAAACTGCTTCTCTATGAGTTACGCATTGCGTAAGGTCATTTTTCCCGGTGTGGAGTGTTCAGCAGAATCACATTAACCTCACTCAGAGATGCATCAGAAGATTTCGGAATTCCCAACTTTGGATAGCTGTTCTGTGCACAAATTGAAGAGGACTGGGGACACGAAGTTAGTGGACTGGTGCTCGGATATGATCAGAAAGAACTCCTTCACAGTATATTTATTCAAGTTCAGAATGGGCTGTTGGACTACCATCAACGATTTCACTGCCCTACAGCTGTGGAACATCTGGGACTTGATCGCACGGTAGAATATACTAATGCCAACCAAGGGATCATGCCTGAATCTCAAAACGTCTGGGTCCAATATACCAAAAGTGACGTTGATAACTCCTTCCAAGTCCAAGTTCTTTGTTTTCCTGTATTTTAGTTTAGCTGGACTCCACCGAATTAGATCCTCCAGATTCATGTGTGCCTGCCTGGCGGGAAAACAATATCAATCATGTCTAAATGCTGCAAGAGGACTCAACAATCGATATTACGTCCTCAAGTTCAAGAATATGCAGTGGTGGTTCCAACAAAGTACTATGATTGGAATGGTTGGGCTAACTGTGTTGACAGGTTCATCTGGGTTGTCAAACAGACTGATATGATGCATATTGTACCTGTTGGAGCAATTGTTGGACTGGCACGTGTGGTGTGAGACAATACTGAATGAGATAGGATCGATAGCCTATGGCTTGTCAGTGATTATGTGGATTTGGATACCTACTGGACTATATATTAAGTTATAATGCCTGAATCAAGGTGTGCAAGAGGAAGATAGTTAATTGAATTGTACTATTTGATATAAACATTCTAATAATCACCCCTGGAGAGTATGGGTCCAGGTTTCAGATGAACCGGAATAGTCTCGGAGACGCGGCCAATAGTCCCAATGGCTCAGAAATGTGCACATTCTAATTGTTCGATGTTGTAGCATTTTGGAGACAAACATACTTGTCCAGGATATTCCTGTCTTCGTTTCCACAACTTCCGGAACATTGAGGAGGGCCAGTGGAGTACTCTCGGAGCACCTGTGAGCTTATTGATTTGCACTCAGCCTATCTGGGAGCTTCTGGGAGCATCTGGATGGATCAGTGTGGCTGTTCAGAGTTGCTGTGTTGTTCAGTTGTGACTTCCAAACCATTATACATTTTCCTGATCTTGCTAGATATAAATAGGACATTCATGGAGGGAAAGGATGTCTGCTGATGTTTCTCTCAAAAAATCACTGGGATATTAGAGGAAACTGACGCTGAAAATCATGTCATGTTGTACGGTTAGCCTACCTATTCCCATTTTATTGACAGTCAAAAGGCAGATTTTGCTTTGTTCAAGATGATTAAACATACCAACCTTGACATAGAATACGCAGCTTGCCTCCATATTGTTCATATTTTGCAACATCCAATATCTCGTCCAACAACAAAGTCAACACAAACTGCAATGGTCAATGCTCTGAAAATGAACTTTTCGCCACTTCTGGTGGGCAAATATGGGAAATCAACTCAGTGGTCCATCTGATGACGTCATCAGGCAAATGAAGGCAAGAGTGGCTTGGAAGCAGAAGGTCTCTGAGCATTTGGAGCATTGCCCACCTAACGATCCAAATAGAGGCTGGCAGCCAAGAAACGATGAGAAACACAGGTTTTAAGCAATCAAGGGAACAAGAAATGGATCAGGGATTATGTTGCGAGATAAACCACTGGGGCAAGAAAGCATATTGAAGACTAAGATGCCGCAATGGTGCAGAAGCAGGCAGACACGACGACAGCTGATACCACAAGACTGATCCACAGGAAGCCCCAAAAGACGTTTCAGGGAAACATGGGTGTTAGCAGAGTCAGTCCGAGCAATCTTGCATGTTCCAATGATGGGGAGAATGCGGATGATGAGAATGATGATGAGACAGAGCATGGCAAGCTGAGCGAACATGGTGAATCTGGCTGGGTGATGGGTGTTAGTGGTTCTCCTCGAAACAGTGATAATGTTACTTGGGAACATTCACAGATATGTATAACCTACGTAACATGATCCAAGGAGGATCAGTAACGTTCTCCTTAGCGGGGGCTAGCATTAGTCACGAGAGGATTGCAGACAACCGAGGTTGGCAACAGCAATTGCATCACCAAGTGGGATGTTCATGTGCATCAGCAGCTCTACTAGTGCTATCCTTTTTCATTTCTAGATACTGTGCAGGATATGTATGAGTGGGTTCATACACAGCAGTTGATAGTCAATATGCGATTCAGTGGACTCTTCATCCCGGCCCATAATGGGCCAGGATAAGGTGGAGCACATTCCGGTTGGGTACAACTTAGCATGACGTAACTGAGGGATTTAAGACGCTGGAAAATGGCCTGGACCAAACACTGTTTCATTGATTTGAGCAGCATTGGTGGCAAAGCGTCTAAAGTCTACATTGGCATAGTATTGGCTGGTCACAGAGTAAATCTATGACCCAAGAATTAATCACTGGGAGAAGTTATTAATTGCGATAAGGCATTACCAATATGGGGAATTGGTTGAAATGTTCCAACTACCGAAAATCATACAATTACGAGATGTCTAAGTTGAATTAGTGGTCTGATGAATGAGCCGATATGATATCTTGCATGAACACAAGTGGGTTCGTGGCCGCCTCTACCAGGCGCATTCTGTTGAAGTAAGACGCACTGACACGTGGCTATCATTGAGGGATTTAATCATAGTCTGGAGTGGGTTCCGAGAGACTATAAAGATATCATCTTGTTTCAGCAGTAAGAAGGACAAGCTCTAGCAGCGAGAACCATACAATACCTACCAGCGGAGACATATCCTTATTAATTATTGCGTTTTTATGATACCTGTCCCTATCCCGTGATCGATGAAATCTAGTAGCTTTCTGTAGCGGCAGCCCTGCACCCTGATAACTATTTGTCAAATGCCAATTACCTTTGAGAACCACAACCATGTTATCGTATACGCTCTCAACACGATAAACTCTTTTGCCAGAAATACTCAATATATCTTCTTGGCAGAAAGCATTTGGTGGATATCCTCATTCATAGGACAACGGAAAGGATTGGTCACCCATATTGATAACCTGAAGACACGATCATAAGTACATCTTCACGCAAATGAAAGATTGTCCTTAGTTCGTGATTGTCGTCCTCTGGCCAAAGATAAGAGTATTCATATCATTATGAGCCCACAGAGAAGAGAAATATCTGCGATGCCTCAAGATATCCAAGAGGACCCCCTATCCAGTATGGAACCGGGTGATATTCATCCAGATAGAATATCCTAAATAAATGATACAATCCACAAATTGTAGCGATCTTGAGGATATCGATTTCGGATCAGATCAGTTATCTTGAGTTGTTGAAAGCGCCAAGCTGTTCGTTCAGATATACCGCAAAGAAAGGAAAGCATAAAGGAAGCAAAACATAATACTGTCATGCACGAGATCTAGAAAAATCACAGTAAAACCATTGTCTAAAAAACAAAGGAATTATGTACAGTCAATTCCTAAACCTACAATAGCTGAATACCTGGATACACGGAAATAGGATCTACGGCCGTATACCTAGTACTTACTTGGGTTGAAGTATAGTTACTTAGGGATATATACCCCTGTAACAGTATAATAAATATCATCTATACCCTCCTGGGTTGTTTATACCACAAACATCATATATTAGAAATCCTGTGCATTTAGGCTTTGAATATATGAACGAAGTTAAGCTAGCAGTATATATAGCACTATATTCAGAAGGTGCCTGTTTCTTATGAGCAGAAAATGATTTGGCAGCACTATATGCTGTAGCTACACCAAGGAATCAAACAACCAGCCAGCATTTATTCCAAATACCTTGTGCTGAATCACCATACGATTATGGATATATGAGATCTCCAAATAAAGATATATATCAACAAGAGTTGATAAGAATTTCTGAAAGCAAAATTTTGAGTTGAAGAGTTCTCAGCCAAACAGACCCCTTATCGAAACCCGACAATCGAATCCAATTTTAAAGTAGAATTTAGTCGGGTATATTCATACTAGAGTGAACATGTTTGCCTTAGCTGGATATGCACCAAATCTATTCGAATACGAACCTTTTATTATATACTGCTCGATCGATACAATAATATCCTAACAACCCGAAAAGGATTGGAACAATCCAATATTCTATGAAGAACCCGAGACCCCCAAACGTTGTGTTGAATACTATCGACAATCAGCAATCAATGGAGAATTGCTTACAATTAACCATCCAGCATTCAAAGATCACTGGAAAGAGTATCACTCGTGAGCCGAGAAGTGGGACTGTACACGCAAGGAGGAAGATAAGACGTAGTGGTGTTATTGTGACATCAATATATCATCGACAAAATGCAGCCAGTGGTAGACCTTACCTGTCCTCCAATGGAGCGACTTTACGATATATTGATCATTATTGCATTGTCAATTATAATGACTCGATTTATGAACCGTATTGAGCAATCAATGCTCATGCGATATTGTCGGTTTTACGATGACAACTGCTTATCACATCAACAAGAATCGATGATTCAATTCGAGGAATCCAGGGAAGTCGCATATGTGAAAATTGATAAATATACACCTCTCGATTGGAGGATGTAAAATGAAGGAAAAGATAGCGGTTATACCAATGGTTATAACCAAGGGCTATTAGAAGGACATTGTAATGGCTGGGACGAAGCCAAAGAATATTACCAGAAACTATTCGACAGAGAACTTCATGAAGCCAAACAACAATGGAAGGGAGAAGGTGCGAATAATGAGTATTCTGCGGATTCAGCAGAAGAATACGAGGAACCAGAAGTTGATGAAGAGTGGTCAGAATACGGTGAAAACAGAGACTCAAAGCAGGCTGAGTCCCGGGAATGGTTTGAGGATTAGCCCGATACTGAGCTGAGCGATGTCATTGAGCGTAATCATCAGCCCGATAGGAAATTGAGCGAGTTTTGTTCTAATCCAGATTATAAGATAATTGCCTTAGACGTCTAGGATGTCACTTCTTAGAAGGTGTAAAAGTACATCAGTTGATGGTAAAGACCATGGTGCGAAGCAGTTGTAATGCTACCACAACCAATTCCACGGTGGTTGCATAATATCTTCAATATTACATCGACAATATTACCATTGCATATTACTTCGGTAATTAATATCGTCGATATTACTTTGACGATAATACCTTGGCATATTACTTCAGTAATTTATATCTTCGATATTACTTTATCAATATTTCCTATACAGACTATTTCACTGATATTGCCTCGAGGATAATACCGCAGTTATAATTACCATACGGTACAAGGAAAATAGGGCATGACTCATGTCCGTGACATAATTATCATTTTAACAGTTTTGCAGTAATATTTTATAATGGCAACCGGAGATTTGCCATAAAAAGAAGGGGGTAAAAAACTAACAAACTACAAAGTTAAAAATTATTATATCAAAAAATTCAAGTCACGATGCAGTAAGATCAATACTTACCACAAAAGAAACGATAATGTGTTGCGATGAAAACTTTAAAAAATTAATTACGACAAAAAAAAACGATAATGCGTTACGGTATTAATAGGTATTCTTATCCAGAACCATCTTATAAAGAGAAATAATATATTCTCTTCGGATATTAAATGTGTTGCAAAAGTTGTATTCTATGTACAAAGACAATGAAAATTAATTGCAGACGATAAGATTTAGTATGAGATGTTAATAGGTTTGATGGGAATTCTTAACAGAATAACAGGATTCAAATTAACCAGAATTGCATGGCTATTTCCCATAGTCACGTGAGACTAGTGATATTAACATTCGTACGAAAAATATTTTGGTTTACATTTCAACTTATTAATCTTTATCGAATGACTTATATGTACTTTCGAGTATATGTGAGTGTGGACTTCAACCTTTTGACGAAAAGACTTGCATAGAATTGAAGAACAAAACTAGAAATATTAGCAAAAGTCATCGACATTCGAAATACCTTCGACAAAGAGCAACGAAGTTATATACTGTATGCTTCAGGTATTCTTGTCGGCATTCGAATTACATTCAACAAGGAGACATGAAGTTATACAAAGTATGCTTCAGGTATTCTCATCGACATTCGAATCACCTACCACAAAAAGAAAACATAATGCGTTCAGGTATCATCAGGCATTGTCATCCACATTCGAATCACCTTCGACATAGAAAGACAAGGACATGGATAATGTCTTCTTGCATTCTTATCAATATTCGAATCACCTTTGACATAGAGACCCAAGGACATGTTTGATGACTCCAGGTATTCCCATCATCATTCGAATCACCTTCAACACAAAGAAACGAGGATGTGCATGACATCTCCAGGTATTCTCATCGATATTCGAATCACCTGGTACAAAGAGAGACGAAGATGTCTATGATATCTTCAGGTATTCTCGAGACTATGATAACTCTAGAAATTTGAGTATTACCTGCCCAATTATGAAACATAATTACAGTTATAGTTAGGAATACTTTGATTACAATTTTATTTATCAAGACAATAGAGCTAAGTACTACCCGCCAAATTACGAAACGTAATTCCAGCTAGGATTAGTTGATATTCAAATATTGAGCTGGTGAGATACCATGTAATCACCAGCTACTCTTGCATATGAGGACTTAAGATACCATTATCGTATTCAACATAATTGATCAAGTAATGAGTGGTGAACAGACAGAAGCTTATGCTGGATACCTTGAACTATGTTCGTAGGCTCGAGTATGGTTTAGATTTGCACATCGATCATTACAAGTGATATGATGCGTTGAAACTTTACGAGACATAACTCAATGAATTTCAGGTGTGTTCTATGCTGTCCTATCAGACCCTCTTGCAGGTGATTCTATCACGGCGAAGATAGTTGATCGTATGGAACATTGCTTAAAACATTAGGAGCTGTTTGCGAAAGCATTGTGGAATATTGTTTATACGTATCCATCGGAGTATGACAGAGCCAACAGCCTAAAAACTGCGCATGTCCGACATATGTGAGTAAATGGATATTATCCAAGTTGTTAAAGTCAAGACAGAATCCATGCACGAGTATGGTATTCAAATGAACCTGTCGAGTCAATGAACAGTTGACTACATGTACCTGGAATGATGTCAAAGGAGTAAATGACCAAGCGTTTATATGTATGATTGGAACGAATGGGTTGCGCTACAAATTATTCAATCACACTTGTGTGGTATTAGTACAAGTATAGGACTTCCAGCCTTTACTGTACTTAACAATTATAAGAATAATTTGATGAGAACCTATATGTGCCTGCGATTATATCAAAGGAGAAAATGGGGTAACTGCAACAATGTGTATGTACATTTCGGGGAGTAAACACATCTAACGAGACTGTCCGCAAAGTCGGCAGTGGGCATTCAGTCACTGTGCCAAGAGAAGGGGGCAGCTTTATGGGTCTCGAAGTCTACGAGATGGATCACAAGAAGTAATTGCAGAACAGGTATAGAATAGTTGCTCTGTTTAGAAAGATACAATGATTTGTTAGAATTTATTTTGTGTCGACAGACGACAAATGTATGAGTTGTCAGAATTCATTTTGTGTCCACGGACAATAAATGTTATACCATAAGTTATAAAGGAAATCAGAATTAAGGATAAAAGAGATGCGTACTTGTGATATGCAGGATGAGAAAAATTATGTTCACTTTTTACGACGGAGCATCATTGAGGTCACTGATCATATAGAAGATGGTGATGATAGGGGTTCTCCCCGAAGAAGTGATATTAATACTTGGGAACAGTCGTGGATACATATAACCTACATGGGATGTTCCGAGGAGGATCAGTAACGTTCTCCTTGGTGGGGGCTAGTGTTAGTCACGAGAGGATTGCAGACAACCGAGGTCGGCAAGAGTACTTCCACTACCAAGCGGGATGTTCCTGTGCATCAGCAGCACTTGTAGTTCTATCCTTTTTCATTTCTACATACTATGCGGGATATGTATGAGTGGGTTCATACACAGCAGTTGATAGTCAATATGCGATTAACTGGGCTCATCATGCCTACCGGTAACGGGCCACGATATGGTGGAGCACGTTCCGGTTGAGTACACCTTAGTATGACGTAACTGAGGGACTTGAGACATTGGCAAATGACCTGGAGCAAACAATGTTTCATTGATTTGAGCAGCATTGGTGCCAAAGCGTCTAATGTCTAGGTTGGGATAGTATCCGCTGGTCACCAAGTAAATCTATGACGCAAGAATTAATAATTCCGAGAAGTGATTAATTGCGATATAGCATTTCCAATATGGGGAATTGATTGAAATGTTCCAACTACCGAAAATCATACGATTACGAAATGACTGAGTTGAAGTTCTGGTCTGATCAATGAGCCGATATAATAGCATGCATGAACACGAGTCAGTTTGTGGCCGCCTCTACCAGGCGCATTCTGTTGAAGTAAGATGCAAAGATATATGGCTATCATTGAGAGATTTAATCATAGTCTGGAGTGGGTTCCGAGAGACTATAAAGAGATCATATTGTTCCAGCAATGACATGGATAAGGTCCATAAGCGAGAACGATACAATACCTACCAGCGGAGAAATATCCTTATTTATTAGTGTGTTGTTATGATACCTATCCCTATACCTTTAACTATAAGATCTATGAGCTTTCTGTAGTGGCAGCCCCGCACCCCGATTAGTATTCCTCAAATGCCAATTACCTATGAGAACTACAGAGATGTTATCATAAACGCTCTCGAGAAGATAATCTCCTTCATAAGAGATAATCAATATATCTTCTTGGCACAAAGCATTTGGTGGATATCTTCATTCATAGGACTACAGAAAGGATTGGTCACCCATATCAATAACCTGAATACACGATCAGAAGTACATCTTCACGCAAACGAAAGATTGTCCTTAGTTAGCGATAGTCGACCTCCGGCAAAAGATAGTAGTATTCCCATTGTTACTAGCACACACGAAAGAGAAGTATTAGCGAAGCATCTAAACATCCAAGGAAACCCCCGATCCAGTAAGGAACCGGGTTATATCCATCCATATAGAATGTCCCAAATAAACGATACGATCCACAACGTTAGTGATATAGAGCATATCGATTTAAGACCATATCAGTTATCTCGAGTTGTTGAAAGCGCTAAGCAGTTCGTTCACAAATCTCGGAAAGAAAGGACAGCATTAAAGATGCAAAAGGAAATACTGTCACGCACGAAATCTGGAAAAATCCCAACAAAACCATTGTTCCAAAAACAGAGGAATTATCTGCAGTCAATTCCAAAACCTACAATAGCTGAATACTTGGATACACGGAAATAGAATCTACGGCTGTATACCTAGTACTTACTTGGGTCGAAGTATAGTTACATAAGGATATCTACCCCCGAAACAGCATTATTCTGAATATCGATAGTCAGAGTGAATAATCATTACCTTCGAAATCAACAACGACGTTATCGTTTACACTCTTGAGAAAATCATTGCCTAAGCAAGAGATGATCACTATAACCTCTTAGCTCAGAGCATTTGGTGGATATCCTCGGTTATAGAATTACAACAAGGGTTGATTATTCATATCGATGATTTGAAGGCACGATTGGTGATAAGTCAGAACGTTAGGAAAGAGTGTGCAATGACTCGGGATATCCCGGAGCAATCCAGGACTGATATTGGGACCCAGCAAATTGATCCAGATAGAATATCCCAAGTACACGATACCATACACGACATTAGTGACTTGGATCTTGATAACTCAGTTCGTTGTCATCCATCTCATTTAATTGAGCAGACGGAACAGTCCATTGGGAATTCCGGGAAAGAAAAGAAAGCATTAAGGAAGCGAACGGAGCTACTGTCGCGAAAGAGATCGGGAAAAATCCCAGCAAAACCATTATATAAGACACAAAGGGATTATCTGCAGTCAATTCCTAAAGATACGATAGCTGAGTATTTGGCGGTTAGGAAATCGCATCCATGGCCGTGAACCCGGTAGTAGCTTAGGCAGTATAGTTCCATAGCGTTAAACACCCCGGTAACAGTATAATAAATAACCATACTACCTCTGGGTAGAGTTAGCAACAGGTCCGGCTAACCCGCCAGCGGTCTGGGTTTGGACAGGAAAAACCGTGTGGATTGGTTACAGAACCGGCCAAAAACCCGACCCACTGCTTCTTGACAGTGCGAACCTGGTCCCATACGCGTCCACCTGCGTGTTTCGCCGGGTTTGGCTAGACCCATCGGGTCCAATCTTTGGTACTGCGTTTCGGGGATTTCTATATATAGTCGCATGCAGATATTGTACTGTTAATTGCAATATATTGACTATGGTACTGCATGGTCATTTTCTAATGTATTGACAACATTTATATAGCAAACAAGTAGAGAGACGCTCCCTGCCCCATCCTGAAAATGAGAGTCAATGGAGCGTCCACAATTGATGGTCATGCATCGTGGGTAATCTCAGCGGTGCTTGATCACACGTATCCATAAACCAGTGATTAGCTGCCTTTTTGAACCAATGAGCAAGTGATATTCCCGCAATAGCCTCCTGAGGAGTAACAAATTATCTCATTTACAACAGTGCAACTGAGTGTTCACAAGGGATTTAGACTACGAAAACAGCCAAAACTGAGTATATGAACTTTGACAGCCACAGCACGCTTAGTTCAAGCATGATCTCAGGCCCAAAATTGCCGGCACTCCGTTTCACGCACCTTTTCATGAAGGGGCAGGGGGTGTGTCGCTTTTTTTTTTGCCTATAAAGGATGGCAACACTTCCATTATATGTAATCACAACCAAATCGTGTTTTTAATACCCAACTTACAGGACCAAGCATTGTTGATGCTCTGTTGATGCTCATTTTCAAGATGGGACACGGAGCGTCTCGCTTTCTATTTTGGGTATAAAGTTCGTCAATACTGTTGTTATGTATAACCACTACAAAATTACTTCATGATTACCAGACTAACAAGACCTAAAATCGTTGATGCTCTGTTGATCCTCATTTTCAAAATGAGGCAGGGAGCGTGTCGCTTTTGTTTTTGCCTATAAAGGATGGCAAAACTTCCATTATGTATAATCACTACCGAATGAGGTGTTTATTACCCGACCTAAAGGACCAAAAATCGTTGACACTCCATTGAAGCTCATTTTCAGGATGGGACATGGAGCGTCTTGCTTTCTTCATCGCGTATAAAGGTTGTCAATACTGTTGTTATGTATACCCACTACAAAATGTTTTCATAATTACCAGTTTAACAAGACCTAAAATTGTTGACACTCTGTTGATGCTCATTGTCAAAATGGGGCAGGGAGCATGTCGCTTTTTTTTTTGCCTATGAAGGATGGCGAAACTTCCATTATGTATAATCGCTACTGAATCGTGTGTTTATTACCTGACTTACAGGACCAAACATTGTTGACGCTCCGTTGACGTTCATTTTCAAGATGGGACATGGAGCGTCTTGCTTTCTTTTTTGTGCATAAAGGTTGTCAATACTGTTGTTATGTATAACCACTGCAAAATTACATCTTAATTACCAGACTAACAAGACCAAAAATTGTTGACACTCTGTTGACGCACATTTTCAAGATGGGGCAGGGAACGTGTTGCTTTCTCTTTTGCCTATACAGTGTGGCAACACTTCAATTATGTGTATTCACTAGCGAATCGCGTTTTTATTACACCACTTACATGACTTGAAATTGTTGACGCTCCGTTGATGCTAATTTTGGCACGGGCGTAACTGCAATATGGAACGATTCACTTTGGCACACAATATCAATAATGGTCTTGTGGCAGCCATTCTGTGCTTTTTATGTACATTCTCGTTTCTAACTACATTGTTCTTTAATAATCCATATAAATATACCCTTTAAAATATACTTTAAAGTGTCCGTTAATTGTAGATAATGATAATACTCATGAATCCCATGCCCTTCCGTCAACTCTCATCTACGCTGTCATGTTCACTCAAAAAGCTGCTGTCGTCTACAAAATGGCTGATAGCTGCATTACCACGCAGCTGATAGTGTACTAACCTGTGAATGGAAGTTCATCAGTCAGCAATTCTGGAATAAGATCTGTATCGCGCATGAGATCCTTGCCATATGGATGATGATTGAGAAATCCAGCGCAGGGAAGCAGGGAAGGTATGTACACATATCCGGGTGGCACACCTTCGGTTTCTGAGCTCTGAGTCATCCCACTGTCATTGGGTGGGGTGGGTGGCGTTCCGGGCCTCAGTGGCCCCGGTCGTGGGGGAGGTACACCCGGTTCTTAGCCCCGGCAACGAGGCTGTGGATTCTGTCCGGTGCCATTGTGGCAAGGAAGGCTGCCGTCTGGTTAATTTTCCCGAACCATTGCCGGGTGTCGGTCTATCTCAGCCTTCATCTTGTTATGCCCGGGAAACACAACAACCCACTTCTTCTCTTCTCAAACTGTGGCATGTGGTTTCTTGATTTGTTGTCGCGTTGCCTCAATTGTGGTGCGAGAAAACCCATCTTCAGCCATTTTGGCCATGTTCAGGGCAAGAGGCATGTCGGACTCTTCAAGCTGTACCCGATCTCCTTGTCTTGCCATAGTAGCTGGCATGTTGAAAACCTACAACATATTAGTTGCTGCTTCGAGAGTGAGAATCAGCTGTTACCTCAACCATATATGACTCTGCAGCCTCCTCTAAGGTCTTCAAAGTCTGTTTGGTCCATTCCTGGGGACATTTATCACCAAATTGGTCTGCGCAAATCCCAGAACTCACAACATCATGATGTTCAGTTTCGCGGACTGTGCGAACAGATGCCTTAGTCGAGCATGGAGGTGTCCCGTTACGGGCAGTGATGAATTGGTCATATGGCTCACTACGTACCCCAGCTGTGCGTTACACTCTTAGTTGACCGTCATCTATATCGATATGGATTGACTCACCTCCAATCGCATGCTGCTTCTACTTCTTCCTGCTTCTGGTTGTGCGTACTATTTTTGAATCGGTGTCCTGGGTCATATTTTCGGTGGCTACAATTGCAGCGTCACAGTGATCTAACTCGTGTCTGCATTGCTGCTGTTTCTCACCGGGTGGCGCATTGTTTGAAGCGCCTGTTGTTCGGCTCGATTGGGCTTCAATAGCACCTGGTTGAAGTATTTCTGGAGCCATAACTCGCTGTTGTGGAATGGTGATGAAGACGATCATGAAATGAAGTGGGAAGTCCTGAAGATTATATAGTTAGCCACAAGTCAAAATAGAACAAGTGACTGCTGACTTGCACCTTCAATTCAAGCTGAATCCGGCCGCATCTAGCTGCACTGCATATAGCTGCAGGGGATTCCAACAGTCACGTGATTTGCAGTATGTCGGTGCGATGTTGTTTGTTTGTGTGCAGGGATATATCGTGATGAGCGACAGCTGATATCTCATGTTTGATAGATATAACAAGGAAATTCTTCAACAGAAAGGATGTCTGGTGATCTTTGTCTCAAGACATTGCCGGGTTGTTACATGAATCACACCCAAACGATCAAGTCGTAATATATGGTTTGAATGACTATTCTCAATGAAGTGACGGTCAAAACACTGATTTTGCATTGTTCGAATGGATGAAACCTACTAACCTTCATAGAAAAGACTCAGCTTGCCTCCATGTGGTCCATATCTTGCAACTTCCAACATCTCGCCTAACAACAAGGCCAACACAAGATACAATGGTCAATGCTTCAAAAAAGCACCTTTTGACGCTTCCGGTGGGCAAATATTGCAAATCGACATAGAAATCCACACGAAGACGTCACCACGCAAATAATGTTAAGAGTGGCTCGGTGGCAGAATTGGTCCGAGCGTAGGGAGCATAGCACAGCTTGGGATCCACAAAGTAACTTTCGGCGGAGAGGTGATGAGAAACGCACTCTGTAAGCAACGAAGAAAAAGAAACATGGATCGAGGATTATGTGGATCGAGCGACTGCAGTGGCAAGAAAGCGTGTTCAAGACGCAGAGACAGCGATTATGCAGGAGCAGGAACATATGACGAATGTTGAAACGGCACGATCGACAACCAAAAAGCCTAAAACAACATTCGAGGAGATGTTGAATGCTATCAGAGAGAGTCTGAGCGATCTTGCAAGTACCGATGACGAGGAGGATGGTGATGTGGAGGATGATGATGAAGAAGATACAGAGCTTGGCAAGCTGAGCGAAGATGATGAACCTGGCTGGGTGATGGGCACAATCCCGAAAACCGTACAGCACCGCAAGGAAACCGTTCAGCAGAAGCGGATGAGGCTGGACGAACTAACCCAACCGGGATGGGGGGACCCGGCGGACTACTTCTGTGAGAGAGATATGAAGTACGGGACAACTGAATTGAAGGTTCCAGCAGTTGTGAAGCCCCAAACAGACACGACAGCAACCACACCATCACCGACAACATTTGGAGAGCTTATGCAGGTTCTTGATATCGTCCCTGGACAATCCCAGATGCCACAAGTGACGTCTCGCGAGGGAAGTAGTCAAATAGGGCTGGGTTCGGAGAAATCTCCGGCAAATATGCACATGGTATCTCTCATGGCCGATGCAGTGCCCGATTCGTCACAGAAGGAGACTGCGACGCCAGTCCAACCTGTGAGCATTTACAGTAGTGTATAGCGTTACTAGCTAATTACCATATAGAAATAAGATTCAAACGAAGACATGGTGACGGCTTCTGCGTCACTGGAGGCTTAGATAGCCAAATAGGTATATTTGACCACCTATCTTGAATAAACGCAATTTCTACCTACTTTGTTACATGTCAGCTTTCTCTGGATTTCAGTGACCAAATTGTGAGACAGGATAATTTTTCAGTGTGTGTGCAAGGGTCGTACTGGGCATGCAAATGATCTGGACACCAAATCGAGTAGATTGACTAACATTGAACTGGATAAGGTGTTGCCTGTTACGGTTAAATGATAAAACAAAACCAAAATTTGAGATGAAATTTACTAACAAAGGTTAAGTCAGTGATGTCATACAACTCATAGAAGGAGCAGTCAAAGCACATCTGAAACCCGGATGAATGACAGCCGTCAGTCTGCATTAATCCATGCAGTCAACTGCATAACCCTCCGCTCAGACCTCCTGCACAGGGTTGAAAAACCGGAAATTGCTTATGGTACGTCATAGAAATCAAGGAGAATGAGTTGGATAAGGAATGGTGAGGACATCACGCTACAAATATCTAGAACTAGTACATGGATGTTTATGCGGTATATTGCCGGCCGGAAGCGCTGAAATGCGATGGACTTATGTCATGCATCATGCAAATAACGTGTATAGTGATGGCTCCGAAACTGGGATGACTCAAAGATTTTGGAATCGAATGATGATACGTACAAATGGTATACTGGCCGCCAAAGCTGATGGTGTGGATTTCATGTACAGTTGTTCAGCACCCAATGACTGTTAGTACGTCTCTAAGGTGAGCTCAAAGGTCAGCGTCAAAGGAGTGTCAACGATTATTTGCATTGCATCATGGAAAATCCAGATTGTTTTGCTGCAACATTCATTCATAATCGAACCATAGCCCACCCTTCAATTAATCAATGGTTGCGATAACACCAGTACTATGTCCTACAAATGAGTGTCAACGGAGCATCAACGACTTCAGGCCTTGCATCTTGGAAAACGCAATGGCTGAGCAGCGACATTAAACTATGATCGAATTATCGGCTGCCTTTCTCGGCAACAATGCTTTCCACAATTTCTTCACTACACCCTGAAATTGAGCGTCAATGGATTGTCAACGATTTTTGGCATTGCATCTTCGAATATCGAGGGGCTGAGAGACTTCTTTGATCCATAATGGAACAATCGGCCACCTGTCTAGACAAAAAGGCTTTCGACGATTTCGTCGCTATGTCCTAACAATGAGCCTCAACGGATCATCAACGATTTTATGCCTTGCATCTTAGATTATCAAGGGGCTGTGAGACTACCTTGATCCACATTCGAACTATTGGCTGCCTTTTGAGGCAAAAATCTGTACAACAAGATAGATACCATATCCCAAAATGAGTGTCCACGGAGAGTCAAAATTTTTGATCCTGCATCTTGGATAATTTCAAGGCAACAAAATGTTGGAAACCCACAATGAACCCATCGGCAGCCCGTATTGGCCAAAATGCTTCTGACAATATCGCCTCCGCCGCCAACAATTCAGCGCCCGCAGAGCGTCAACAGGTTTTGTGGCGGCTCAGACCGCTACACAGAAATGAACTGTATTATGCTGTTCCTAAATCGAGCTTTTTGTGGTCAGTCTTTGCAATCTAACCTTGTATACAACATCACAACTATGCATGCAATGTCTGAAAGAGCTGTTTTTTTTACTTGTAGCAGTAGAGTCAATATATAAGAACCCACAGCGTGCTTTGCTGTATGGTTAGTTTCGGCAGTCTTTCCAATCGGATTACCAAGCTGTCCAAGGCCTACCGCCATGTCGGATTCAAAATCTGTGAACACCTCATTGCTCGAGGTTATGATCTCATCCAATGATGAACGTGCCTTCATTCATGATTTGAGCGACCGTATTTTACAACTCATCTTCGATGCTTAGTGGGCTTCAATAAATGTAGACTGGAAGGGGCCTATTGTTTGGAATAATTCTAGACACGCGCCATCGTTGCGATTCTATTTACAATGCGGAATTGACGAGACCGGCAGCCACGGCATCCTATATATTGTTTGTCATCAAGTTCTTGGCCATTCATCAGAACATCGGGCTAGCTCAATGGGGAAACACTTGCTGGCAAATGCTCACATCGCAAAGTTAAATGAATTAACACAGTCCGAGGTCACTGAATTGACTCGTTCGACTGTTGATGAAACAGCTTTGGCAATCCTGAAAAGGCAAGCAAATCGAGGAATCACAATAGTAAGTTCACAGAGGAAGATCAGATTTGACATCCCCATTGATCCATACTGACAGAAATGACAGACAAAACCTTCTAAACTGGCAGCGAAGAACTTTGAAACTTCCGAATTTCACCAAGAAAGGTGGAATCGCTACCTCATGTTAGGATTTGTTTCGCCTCACATTCCATGGAACGCTGTATCCAATCTAGAGCTATGATGGTCATATAAAGCGTTAGGCAATGACTTAGTGCTGCCATCAGCTTCGACCCACAGCAACATTTCCCGGGGGGAATATGCACTGACCATGCATGCAATTATGAAGCAATTGCCGTCGCGAAATAAAGTCAGTTTTTGCTCTGAACTGATGAACATCAACGAACAAACCGGCCATAACGTTGGTCCTTGCGTACTATATGGATCGAAATTGTGCATTGCATGAAGTACAACTCGCATTCAATGAGGTTGATCGCCTGTTCTCTTCACGTTTCGAAACCTAATTAAGAATGATAGGCCAAGGGCCAACACCCCGGAGCAAGGCTAGGCATACATTTGAATGACGTTCTTGATCGTTTTGAGCTGATCGACTGCCGTTTGAGTGGCATTACGACTCATAATGCGTCCTCAAATTACTTGATGCCCAGCGAGCTGCGATCAACACTTGAGGCCTCTGGAATCGAGTGGCCTGCTTTGAGGTACCACATACCTTGCATGGCGCACGTCATACAGCAGGCTCTAGGAGCATTCATGAGCAGTCTCAGTGTCAAAGGGCACACCAAGTCTTGGGAAGCCCATGAGCGCAATCAGCAATGTGGAGAGAATGACAGCGTAGTCATTGGGAAGAGTCAAAGCCTTCGAAAAGAGGGCAACGCTAGAATCAATAAGGTGTCGGCCACTAATCCAGGTTTAGCAAAGATAATTGAGAAAGTACGTATTTCAAGATATTTTCAAAGTGCTGAAACTGACCTTCATATAGCAGAGAATGCGTGCTGTACTAATTAGGCTAACACCTGGTCATCGAAACTATTTCATTGACTGTGAACAGCCAAAGTCCATATCGCAGTACTTCCGATGATGTATGTCAAGACCAGTTAGAACATTACCCTGGAAATGCTCGAGCGTGCCTTCCCATTTTGCGAATTCACACGCAGGAGGCTTAACAACCCACAATACAGCGATTACCAGCCACTCTTCACAACTCAACATGAATGGACCATTGTGAAGTATGACATGGAAGTGTCGAGGCCATTCCGATATTGGACCCTGTGGATGTCGAAGAGGCATACAGTCACATTGCATTGCATTATCACAGTGTACAATGATATGTTCGATCACATCGATGGCGTAATGCATGCTTTGGCTGATCAAAAGACTCCATCGAAGGAAGAGAAGTTCTTCGCCGTGAAGTTAGCCCGACAGAAGCTGTCCAAATATTACGCTGAAGTGACTCCATCGACAGGCATGGCTCCTATTTCTGCACATATCTTCGATCTTTTCCATAAGTTGCGATCATTTAGAAAGTGTGACAAAGGAATAGATAGTAATCCTGAGGACGAGACATCATGTACTACCCAATACCAAGAGCCCTTTGTCATGTAGGTAGACAACGAATAATGTGCCAAACATTGACGTGTGCCGGTCAATGAACACGAGAGCTTAACAAGAAGCAATCATATCCCCTCCGGAACGGTTTTAGGATCCTGTTAATCAACCTTAGATTCATATCATTTGTCCAGCAATGATGAACAATACTTAACGCCAAACAATGTGGCTGAGACTACACCAGGACGTAACGATCGCACAGCACACTTATTGACCACCGCCAGGCTCAATTCGAATTCGCCGCCCGAATCAACAAAGAACTGGGGGAAAATCAATCCAAATCTCAAAGATTACCACACCGACCCAATGGAGATTAGCTGTACACTTTGGTTACCGGACATCACCGACTGGTGGCGTCAATCCGAGGAAACCCACTCCAAGTCCGCTGATCTCTCTAATGTGGTGCACAACATATTCTCTATCATACCACATGCTGTCGGAGTGGAGGCCAGTTTTTCCCTAGGCCGAGATGTTATTGGCTGGAGGCTGTCCAAAACCACAGGCGAGACTCTTGGCAACGAAGTCCTTGTGAGGCAGTTTGCTCGAGCCAACAACGGGATTTTGGCAGGCGCTGACCCAGAATGGGATATAATGAACACAGAAAACGACACGGAAATCAAGAATGCCACGGAGGGAAGGAAATTGCACAGAATGGCCAAGGTTCACGACTTTATGGGGATGTGGCAGGGCAGCCAAAACCTATGTGCTACCCAAAAGGAATCTAGCGATCGAAACAAGCAGATGACCCCCATGGGATACATTTCGGATGCAGAAGAGATTGTTAATGCATCCTGGTCACTCTTTCAACCTGATGGTGCGGCTGCATTTGAATTGTCAGAAAGATGTCCATTGCCACAATCTTTGTCTGTGAAGGTCCTCTCTGGAGGATGAACTCGAATACTGAATGTCTGCCAAATCTGAAGAACCAACCGTCATGCAGTCGAAAGAGATGAGGACAGCGCACCTGAAAGTATTTCGGACATTGAAGATTGGTATAACTGGAATGAGGACTTAGATAATCCGAATGACAGCGAAGATGATTGCGGGGCAGACGTTGAATCGGTAATAACGCTAAATCATAGCATTGTGGATCCGGACAACCCAGAGCAGCGGGATCTGAGCGCCGTGCCATATGTTCCCAGATTGATCAGGCCTACACGGAAGTCAACCTGACAGGCTGAAAATGTGTCAATCACGGTCAATGCAATGGAAACGAGGAGGAATTAGGGAGTGAAAAAAAAGTAGGACAGAATTCATCGATGTTTCAGCAGCTTCGTTCTGTATCTTGAACTGGAGATTCAGTTAGTGATATATTTTGGGCGAATGGTGAGCAGTCGCTTGTCAATATCGGTTGATAAACAGATATATAGCAGGTGCAATGAAGCTTGTGGCAAGATACATAAATTTTTGTTGTGTGAGAGCGAACAGTGCAAGAATGTTACTGCGCTCGGCTTTGTCACATGGCCAAGTCTTGATGTGGCAGAAAGCCTACCAATATGTTCAAATCATGATGAAAACTATTATCGATGGCAGCAGATGTTGAATGGAAAATGCATTAAAATGAGCGTCAATGGAGCGTCAACGATTTGTGGTTTTGTAAGTACAGTAATTGGCCAACAATTTGGTAGCTGTGATGCATAACCAATATTTTGGCAGCCAGTATAGGCAAAAGAGATAGTGACACGCTCCCTGCCGCATCCTGGGAATGAGCGTCAACTGAGTGTCAACGAGTATTAGCTTCGCATTATGGGTAATCTATCTTCCGATTGGTTTTAGACATCCATTTGTCAGATATTGACAGTCGTTACTTGGAAAAACTTCAGCAACATGCTCCCTGCCGCTTCCTGAGAATGAGCGTCAACGGAGCGTCAATGATTGTTAGCTTCGCATCTTGGGTAATCTATGTTCAGATTCGTTCTAGACATCCATTTGGCTGATATTGACAGCCTTTACTGGGAAAAACTACAGCGACATGTTCCCTGCCGCATTCGGAGAATCAGGGTGGACGGAGCATGAACAATTTATAGCTCCGCATCTTGGGTAATTTATGTTCCGATCGGTTCTAGACCTCCATTTATCAGATCTTGGCTGCAAGTACCAGGAAAAACGACAGTGACATGCTCGCTGCCGCATCCTTAGAGTGAGCGTCAGCAGAGCATCAATGATTGTTAGCTTCGAATCCTGGGTAATTTATGTTCCGATTGGTTGCAGATGTCCATTCATTAAATATTGGCAGCCTTCATAGGCAAAAACAACTGCGACATGCTCCCTGCTGCATCCTGAATATGAGCGTCAACGGAGCGTCAACAGTTTTAGTTGTTGCATATATGGTAATCAAGGCATCGTGCTAATCTCCGCGTTCATAACGGAATTATTAACCGCCGTGATAGGCAAAAATACAATGTATCAAAGGTCAAATACCAATTACAAATTTATCGATATTGCAAGCTGTGAAGCACCCAAAAACATATCCTGTTAGGGGTTCTGTCCTATTAGCGGTAATGAGATCATATGCCAAACATCTACTTGTGGAACCTCATCATGGTGGTCAGCCAAGTAATCTTTAGCGGGATTCTACTTGGGCCGCAAGTTGGTCAATTAATGACAGGAGTCCCTGCACTAGTGGATTCCATTATGATGATGCAATTATGTCGCCATTACTGGGAAGTGAAAAACCTTCTGCAGTGCGCATAATGATTGGCCACACCTAGTATACCTTATCCAGCGGGACAACACACAGTTAAGTAGCGCTTACGCAGAATTCCGTGTGCAGCACACGATAATGCAATATGCCAGAAGGAGGGAATCTGCAAGCTCATGAGACAAGCGGTGGGAACACCTTGCGGCTCTCCCTGGTCTATGAAAGGTCAAAACCTAAGCATGCGGTGTCTGAGGGATTAATGACATTGGCTGGAAATAAGAGGCCAGAAGCGACCCTGCTTATTAGTTTGGGTTAGGATGCATCACAACGTCATACCAGTTAAATACATACGATGTATGCGTGTCAAACTATACTTTGGCAGAGTATTGGTTGGTCGCCGAATTAACTCTCTGACGCAATGCAAAATATCCTCATCTAAGGTGAGGCAATTAATAGTGACAAGGCTATAAAAATATATTGCGATAAGCGCTGCTAAGACTATGAGTCGTCAGAGGTTCCAACTACTGAACAACTGGAATGCAAGATATCTAAGTTGAAGTTATGAGTTGTCATAATATGTTTGAGCGATATCATGATATGAGGATGACCCGACATGGCGGCGTAATGACTTAAACCACTCATGTATGTACACGATAACCAAGAAAGAATTTTTTGCACTCTCAATGAGTCACTTAAGTTGACTCGGCGATAAGCTATCAATCAAAGTATGTGTCATGGCAGTAATCCAAAGGCAAGCTGGACCTGAGGATCCGACTATATAAAGACTCGCATTGTCCCCGACAATGAGAAGAACCAAGGTTTAGCAGCAATCCACAGTCAGACATTTCAAGCGAAGAACACCTTAAAATAGTATTAAGAATTCTATCTACACAAACTTTCAAAATTACATCCCTATTTCTCTTACATGAATATTCGATATATGTGTTCGTTCAGATTGACCCAATCTCAGTATGCACACAAAGCGGTCGTCGAAACTATCAGCAATCACATACGATACTTCAGCGAGCAGCATTTAACCCACATCTGCTGTGCACTTTCACTTTACATAGTTATACTCGATATCGAATACGATGTACACCGGTACATCGCTACTGGGTTGTTACCCTTCGAAGGATACTCAGAAGAGAGACCTTGGACGGACGAGCAGGAGTGGGGAGCTCTTCCTAGTTGGAACTAGAAAAGAGCTTGAGTCTTGGCAAAGATGAGGGAATTTAGATAGGCGGCTTTATTTAGTCTAATAAATGTTGTATTGATTATTGGGCCTAAAAATCCCTGTAACATATCCTTGGTAGTTGAAAACGTGATTTTGATAACATACTATTCACATACTCCAAAAGCAAGAGCCTTAATTGAATCTATGGATGGACCCGCTGGCCGACCTGCTGACAGCCTGCCCACTGGAGACGTGTTGGGAGTTTACCATCGAACCATACCCGAGTTGACAGTTCGGGTTTATTGACAACCCGGACCGCCAATTTGGCAATGGTTCAGGTCGGACCTGGACCGGGACCCGAAGTGAAGGTCCTGAACCGTTGCTCACACTACTGCTGGGTTATTATATATACATGCAAGAAGAAGAGATGAAGGCTTATTACTGATTAACGAAGCAAGGAGCAGTCTTGCTTAAATCAAGAAATTATGAATCAGTCATGTTCGCAACCTAACAACCAAATTCTACGGTTATGTTACCATTCAGAATACCGGTTACAAATAAGAACTATCTGGATAGGAAAAACTATACTGCTGAATATTATAAAGGACCTAATATTCTGGAACGATAAATTGAATATTATCAACATGATTCCTTTAACGTAATTTATGGTGTAACCGCCCGCGACCTAGCAACTGATCACGCAAAAAGCACACAACCGCCCGGAGCAGGGATGCTTAATTACCCCGCACACAAATTCATTTTTCACTCTCTACCCGCAACAATGCAACCATGGGCAGAGTGAAGTGCAGAGAGGCAACTGACAGAGAGAATGACATTCGCGAAGCCAAACATGCATACCGTTCAGGTCTTGAACCATCTATCCGCGCTGCTGCTTCAACATATGGTGTACCATATGGAACCTTGTGTGACCAAGTTAGAGGAGCAAAGCCAAGGAGTGCAGCACATGAGAAGGAGCAGCTGCGTACTCTAGAAGAGGAGAAATCAATTGTAAAGTTTTGTGAGACTCTAGATGACTTGGGACATCCGTTGCAAGGGAAGATGGTTAAGGTATTTGCGATGTCCCTTCTACCTTCACATCGGCGACGACAACTTGGTAAGCACTGGATGACACCCATTCTCAACCGCCATCCTGCAGTCACTGCAAAGTTCAGCCAACGTCTAGATCGACAAAGGGCTAATGCAAAAGATCCTGCAATTTTAAAGGACTTTTTTCGCAAGGTATATCATTTTAGTTTATACATTTATTTTAAGCTAATACTGGTCACTGTAGCTTGAAAAACTTGTCAGAAAGCTCAATGCACAACCAGAAAACATTTACAACATGGATGAAAAGGGCTTTCTACTTGGTCAGGCTCTCAAAGTAAAGGTTATATGCCGTAGAGGGAGAAAGAAT
>Ga0307515_10000423_pt1 | contig 101947 bp, 92 predicted proteins | sample 17_EM_MG_FD_194513 | JGI IMG/M metagenome (GOLD analysis project Ga0307515, IMG submission 194513) | Populus trichocarpa ectomycorrhiza microbial communities from riparian zone in the Pacific Northwest, United States - 17_EM | ecosystem: Host-associated > Plants > Roots > Unclassified | place...
GCAGCGACAGCGCGTGGGCGTGGCCCTGGCTGCCGTAGCCGATGACCGCGACCTTGCGGCCCTGGATGATGGACAGGTCGGCGTCGGCGTCGTAGAACAGCTCGGCCACTTTGGGTTCTCTCCTTGGAGTGCAGGTGTTGCGTCCCACCGTATGACGGCGGGGGTGGGGGAAGTTTCCGGGTCTCGGAATGCGGGCGGCCGACCCTTGTCGACCGCCCGCCTCCGAGGGTTACGCGGACCGGTCGAGCGCGCGCAGCGAGCGGTCGGTGATGGAGCGGGCGCCGCGGCCGATGGCGATCGTGCCGGACTGGACCAGTTCCTTGATGCCGTACGGCTCCAGCATCTTGAGCATCGCGGACAGCTTGTCGCTGGAGCCGGTGGCCTCGACGGTGACGGCCTCCGGGGAGACGTCGACGGTCTTGGCGCGGAACAGCTGGACGATCTCGACGATCTGGGAGCGCGTCTCGTTGTCGGCGCGCACCTTCACCAGAACGAGTTCGCGCTGAACCGCGGAACCCGCTTCCAGTTCGACGATCTTCAGCACGTTGACGAGCTTGTTGAGCTGCTTGGTGACCTGCTCGAGCGGGAGTGCCTCGATCACGTTCACCACGATCGTGATGCGGGAGATGTCGGGGTGTTCGGTGACGCCGACGGCGAGGGAGTCGATGTTGAAGCCGCGCCGGGAGAACAGGGCGGTGATCCGGGCGAGGACACCGGGCTTGTTCTCCACCAGGACGGAGAGCGTGTGCTTGGACATTTCTCTTTCGTCTCTCTCGCTCAGTCGTCTTCGTTGTCGCCGAAGTCGGGGCGGACGTCCCGGGCGAACATGACCTCGTCGTTCGAGGTGCCGGCGGCGACCATCGGCCACACCATGGCGTCCTCGTGGACGATGAAGTCGATCACGACGGGGCGGTCGTTGATCGAGTTCGCCTCCTCGATGACCTTGTCCAGGTCGTCGGGGGACTCGCAGCGGATCGCGTAACAGCCCATCGCCTCCGACAACTTGACGAAGTCGGGGATGCGCGTGCCGGCGCTGGGCTGCTTGCCGTCCGCCTCCGGGCCGCTGTGCAGCACGGTGTTGGAGTAGCGCTGGTTGTAGAACAGCGTCTGCCACTGGCGGACCATGCCGAGGGCGCCGTTGTTGATGATGGCGACCTTGATCGGGATGTTGTTCAGGGCACAGGTGGTCAGCTCCTGATTGGTCATCTGGAAGCAGCCGTCACCGTCGATCGCCCAGACCGTCCGGTCCGGCGCACCGGCCTTGGCACCCATCGCGGCCGGCACCGCATAGCCCATCGTCCCTGCACCACCCGAGTTGAGCCACGTCGCGGGCTTCTCGTACTGGATGTAATGCGCGGCCCACATCTGATGCTGGCCGACGCCCGCCGCGAAGATCGTTCCCTCCGGGGCGAGTTGACCCACGCGCTCGATGACCTGCTGCGGCGAGAGCGAACCGTTGTCAGGCTGCTCGTAGCCGAGCGGGTACGTCTCGCGCCAGCGGTTGAGGTCCTTCCACCAGGCGCTGTAATCACCGGTGCGACCGTCGCTGTGCTCCTTCTGCACGGCCTGGACGAGGTCGGCGATGACCTCGCGGGCGTCCCCGACGATCGGCACGTCCGCGGCACGGTTCTTGCCGATCTCCGCCGGATCGATATCGGCGTGAACGATCTTCGCGAAGGGCGCGAAGCTGTCCAGCCTGCCGGTGACACGGTCGTCGAAGCGGGCTCCGAGGGCGACGATCAGGTCGGCCTTCTGCAACGCGGTGACGGCGGTGACCGCACCGTGCATGCCCGGCATTCCCACATGCAGCTCGTGACTGTCGGGGAATGCGCCGAGCGCCATCAAGGTGGTGGTGACGGGCGCTCCGGTGAGTTCTGCGAGGACCTTCAGCTCGGCGGTGGCATGAGCCTTCAGGACACCGCCGCCGACGTAGAGGACGGGCCGCTTCGCCGCGGTGATCAGCTTCGCGGCCTCACGGATCTGCTTGGCGTGCGGCTTCGTCACCGGACGGTAGCCGGGCAGATCCATCACCGGCGGCCAGGAGAACGTGGTCTTCGCCTGGAGGGCGTCCTTCGCGATGTCCACCAGCACCGGACCCGGCCGGCCGGTGGAGGCGATGTGGAAGGCCTGCGCGATGACACGCGGGATGTCCTCGGCCCGGGTGACCAGGAAGTTGTGCTTGGTGATGGGCATCGTGATGCCGACGATGTCCGCCTCCTGGAAGGCGTCCGTACCGATCGCCTTCGACGCCACCTGCCCGGTGATCGCCACGAGCGCCACCGAGTCCATGTGCGCGTCGGCGATCGGGGTCACCAGGTTGGTGGCGCCGGGCCCCGAGGTCGCCATGCAGACGCCGACCCTGCCGGTGGCCTGCGCGTAACCGGTGGCCGCGTGGCCAGCGCCCTGCTCATGCCGGACCAGCACATGACGCACCCGCGTCGAGTCCATCAGCGGGTCGTACGCCGGAAGGATCGCACCGCCGGGGATGCCGAATACCGTGTCGGCCCCGACTTCCTCGAGAGAGCGGATGAGGGACTGCGCACCCGTGACGTGCTCGGGGGCGGACTGATGTCCTCCGGATCGGGGCCGCGGCTGCGGATGGGCCCCGGAGGCCTGCTCGGTCATCGTCATTCTCTTCTCGATGCTGAGGGTTTTTGCGAGGTTTATGCGGGGTTCTGCTGCTGCACGACTGGTTCTTGTGCAACAAAAAACCCCTCGTGCCGTGAGGCAAGCGAGGGGAGCGCGCCGGGTGCGGTCGCTGGGAGTTCCGGGTCCGTCCGGAGGTCACCAGCGTCAGCCGACGCGCTTTCCAAGTACGAGAATTCGGGTGCGCATGGCATTGACCCTCCCCCCGGCACGCATCCACTGTCAAGTGGGTGGGACGGGAGTCTCATTATGTGAACGGAGGGCCGTTCCGGCACCGAAAACCGCGGGCACACCACTGGTGTACACCCCCAGGGCGCCCCCCGCGAACGCGGGCTCGGCCGGGCCGTGCGGCACCGGATAGTGGCCGCGCGCGAGGGCCCTGCGCAGCCGGTACTCGTCCAGCGGCGCGGAGAAGGCCATGCCCTGCCCGTGCGTGCAGCCCATCGCACGCAGGGCGACCACCTGTTCCGGCAGATCGACGCCGTCGGCCACGGACTGGAGTCCGAGATCGCAGGCGATCCGCAGCAGCCCGCTGGTGATCTTGTGCAGCCGCGCGGACTCGACGACGCCCTCGACCAGACTGCGGTCCAGTTTCAGTACGTCGACGGGCAGCCGCCGGAGCGCCGTGATGGCCGCGTAGCCGCTCCCGAAGCCGTCGAGGGCGATCCGGACGCCGAGCCTCCGCAGCGCCGTCAGACGGCGCTCCAGCTCGTCCAGGGAGACCCGCGGGTCGGTGTCGGACAGCTCGATCAGCAGCGCACCGGACGGCAGCCCGTGCCGGGTCAGCAGCGCCTCGATGGAACCGAGCGGCATCGACTTGTCCAGCAGCCGCCGGGCACTTATCCGTACGGCGACGGACACGGCGAGCCCGGTCGCGGTGCGCTCGGCGGCCTGCTCCACGGCCTCCTCCAGCATCCAGCGCCCCAGCTCGGCGGTCTTGTCGCTGTCCTCGGCCACCCGCAGGAACTCGGCCGGCGTGAACAGCACTCCTTGCGACGACCGCCAGCGCGCCTGCGTGGACACCGACGCGATCCGGCCGTCCACCAGCGACACCACGGGCTGGTGCAGCAGCGCGAACTCCCCGTCGTGCAGCGCGGCCCGCAGCCGCGTGGCCAGCTCCGCCTTCCGTACGACGTCCTGCTGCATCTGCGGGGCGTACAGCTCGACGCGGCCCTTGCCGGCGCCCTTGGCGCGGTACATCGCGAGGTCCGCGTTGCGCAGCAACTCCCCCGCGCCCAGACCCGGTTCGGCGAAGGCGACGCCGATGGAGGCGGCGACGCGGACATCGTTGCCGTCGATGAGGTACGGCTGGGACAGGGTGACGCGCAGGCGGTCGGCGAGCTCCATGATGTGCCGCTCGCGGGCGGCGCGGTCCCGGGTGCCGTCGCCGACGATCAGGGCCGCGAACTCGTCGCCGCCGAGCCGGGAGGCGGTGTCGCCGTGCCGGACGGCGCCGTCGAGCCTGCGGGCGGCCTGGATGAGGAGTTCGTCGCCGGCCTGGTGGCCGATGGTGTCGTTGACGGCCTTGAAGCCGTCGAGGTCGATGAAGAGGACGGCCGTGCCGCGGTCGGTGGAGCGGCGGCCGGAGAGGGCCTGCTGGACGCGTTTGGTGAACAGCGCGCGGTTGGGCAGGTCGGTGAGCGGGTCGTGCTCGGCGTTGTGCTGCAACTGCGCCTGGAGGCGCACTCGTTCGGTGACATCCCGGCTGTTGAAGATGAGGCCGCCGTGGTGGCGGTTGACCGTCGACTCGACGTTCAGCCAGCCGTCGTCGCCGGAGCGGAAGCGGCATTCGATGCGGGTGGTGGACTCCTCGTAGGGGCTGGCGGTGAGGAAACGGCGCACCTCGTGCACCACACAGCCGAGGTCCTCGGGGTGGATCAGCGAGGCCAGTTCGGTCCCGACCAGTTCCTCCGCGGCCTTGCCGTAGACACCGGCGGCGGCCGGGGAGACGTAGCGCAGGATGCCGTTCGGGGCGGCGATCATGATGACGTCGCTGGAGCCCTGCACCAGGGAGCGGAAGTGGTTCTCCTTCTGCGCCAACTCCTGGGTGAGGGTGATGTTGTCGAGCAGCATGATGCCCTGGCGCACGACGAGGGCGAGGACCACGCAGCCCGCGGTGATGAGCACCACGCGGTCGGGGCTGCGGCCGTTGAGCACGTTGTAGAGAATCCCCAACGTGCAGACGGCGGCGGCGAGATACGGGGTGAGCGCGGCCAGCGAACCCGCGATGGGCCGGGTGGCCGGATACCGTCCTTGATCGGCGCCCGGCGCGGCGGCCTGGTGCTGGATGCCGGTGCGCCGTCCGGGCCGGTGCTCGTGCACCACGCGCGTGTGCCGGTCGTCCTCGGGCTGGGTGTGCCGGGGCGCGGCCCAGGGGGCGTACGCCAGGAGCAGCGAGCCGGCGAACCAGCCCGCGTCGAGCAACTGGCCCGAGTGGTAGTTGTTGTGGAGCAGCGGCGAGGTGAACAGGGCGTCGCACATCACCGTCAGGGCGAGTGCGCCGATCGCGGTGTTCACCGCGGTGCGGTTGACCGAGGAGCGCCGGAAGTGCAGCGCGAGCACCATGCTGACCAGCGCGATGTCGAGCAGCGGGTACGCCAGCGACAGCGCGGTGTGGGCCACGCTCGGCCCGTCGAACTTGGCGGCCTGGGCCAGCGCGAGGCTCCAGGACAGCGTGAGCAGCGAGCCCCCGATCAGCCAGGCGTCCAGTGCCAGACAGACCCAACCGGCCTTGGTGACAGGCCTTTTGGCGAGGACGAGGAGCCCGACGATGGCGGGCGGCGCGAAGCACAGGAAGAACAGATCGGCGAAACTGGGGCTGGGCACCTGTCGCTCCAGCACGACCTCGTACCACCCCCAGACCCCGTTGCCCAGTGCCGCCATCGCCGAGGAGAGCGAGAACAGCAGCCAGGCGGGTCGAAAGCGGATACGGCGGCTTCGCGCGTAGAGGAAGCACGAGACGGCGGCGGTACCGGCTGCCGCGCTGAGCCCGAAGTCGCCCATGATCAGGGCGAGTTGGGCGGACCCCCAGTCGAGCGCGGAACCGACGGCGTATCCCGCGCACACCAGGGCCAGGACGAGTTGCTGGACCAGGCTCGACACGCCGCTCGTTCCCGGCGGTCGTGGCTGCCGCGCTCCCGGCGAAGTCCGGTCCCGGAGCGCCCCGTTGAGGGTGGTCGTCGGAGACGGTGGCGAACTCACCGTGCCCTCCCGGTCCGCGTCGCTCCCGGGTCCCGCGGGCCCCGGTGCGCTGGATGAGCGTGCCTGCGGCGGCTGTTGGGCCTGCGGTGGTGATGACTGTGGTTGCCGTGCTGCCCGCCGCGGCCGCCATGACCGCCGTGACCGCAGTGGTCGGCGTGATTGGCGTGCTGGCCGCGGCTGCGCGCGGCGGTGCGCCAGGGTCGCCGCCGGCGGCCCCGCCGCGTCGGATCGCTCGTCCATAGGCCGTGCATCGCCCGTCGCCCCCCTCACAGTCTGAAATGTCCAACCCCGGCGCCGAACGGTGCGCGGCGCAGCCCCTGCCGGGACGATACACCAGACTCGTCACTCAGGGACATAGTTCCTCTACGCTCCGTGACGACCAGCAGGGATGCGTACACGCCTCGCTTCCGAAAGGTTGCGGAGGGTGCCGAAAGCGGATTACCGCCCTGTTGTGGCTAGTTCCCCGTTTCGCCTGTCGTAAGGATCACGTTGCGCAGCGGCTGCCGGTTCACGAATCGTCCCAACTGGTCGACAACCAGACGCTTCGCCCGCGGCAGGAACGCCGAGGTGGGCCCGCCGACATGGGGACTGATCAGCACGCCGGGCGCGTGCCACAACGGGTGCCCCTGGGGCAGCGGTTCGGGGTCGGTGACGTCCAACGCGGCGGTGATACGGCCGCTTTCGAGCTCCGCGAGCAGCGCCTTGGTGTCTACCACGGGGCCGCGGGCCACGTTGACCAGCAGCGCCCCGTCCTTCATCCGGGCCAGGAACTCGGCGTCGACCAGGTGCCGGGTCGTCTCGTTCAGGGGCGTGGAGACGATGACGACGTCCGCTTCCGGGAGCAGGGCGGGCAGTTCGGCGAGCGGATGCACCGGCCCGCGCGCGGTGGTACGCGCGGAGCGCGCCACCCGCGCCACCCGCGCGAGCTCGAAGGGAGTGAGCCGGTCCTCGATGGCGGAACCGATGGAGCCGTAGCCGACGATGAGAACGGACCGGTCGGCGAGCGCGGGGTGGAATCCGCCGCCCCACTCCCCCTTGTCCTGCGCCCGCACGAAGTCGGGGATCCCACGCAGCGAGGCGAGAACGAGGGCCAGGGTCAACTCACCGGTGCTCGCCTCGTGCACCCCGCGCGCGTTGCACAACTGCACACCGGGGCGCAGGTACTTGAGCCCCGGCTGCACATGGTCGATGCCGGCCGACAGCGTCTGTACGACCTGCACGGAGCCCATCTCCGGCAGCGGCCGCAGGCCGACCTCGCTGCTCTTCATGTACGGCACGGCGTAGAAGGCACAGGCGCCCGGGTCCGCGGGAAAGTCCTCACCCCCGTCCCAGAAAAGGTAGTTGGGCCCGTCGGGGAGCCCTTCGATCTCCTCCGGCGGAATGGGCAGCCACACGTCAATGGTCGTCATGGTCAGGAGGCTATGTCAGGCACGCGCGCGTGCAGAGGTTAGGTTTGTGGGCCAGGAGAGGGAGGGTCACGAGCACGTGGAGCGCAGGACGATCGGTGCGGGGGCGCTCGCGATGGGGGCCGTCGGACTCGGCTGCATGCCCATGAGTTGGGCGTACAGCGGGTCGCGGCGCCGGGGCGAGGAGTCGGTCAGGGCCGTGCACCGGGCGCTCGATCTGGGCGTGACGCTTCTGGACACCGCCGACATGTACGGCCCGTTCACCAACGAGCTGTTGTTGGGGCGGGTGTTGAAGGAGCGGCGCGCGGACGCGTTCGTGTCGACCAAGGTCGGCCTGCTGGTCGGCGAACAGCACATCGTGGCCAACGGCCGCCCCGGCTACGTGAAACGCGCGTGCGACGCCTCACTGCGCCGCCTCCAGACGGACGTCATCGACCTCTACCAACTGCACCGCGCCGACCCCGAGGTCCCCGTCGAGGAGACGTGGGGTGCGATGGCGGACCTCGTACAGGCCGGAAAAGTACGGGCGTTGGGCATGTGCGCGGTAGGCGCCCGTGCCGCCCGCCGCCCCGGTGCACGCCTCCATGACGGAACGATCCGCCAACTCCAGCGCGTACAACAGGTGTTCCCGGTCACAGCGGTACAGGCCGAGTTGTCGGTGTGGTCCCCGGAGGCCCTGGACGCGCTATTGCCCTGGTGCACGGCCCGCGGCGTCGGCTTCCTCGCTGCGATGCCCCTGGGCAACGGCTTCCTGACCGGCACCCTGACCCCGGGCGAGGGCTTCGAACCGGACGACCTACGCGCCCGCCACCCCCGCTTCACCGCCGAGATGACCGCCGCGAACCAGCCGATCATCGCCGGCCTGCGCCGTGTCGCCCGCCGCCACGGCCCGGAGGTGACCCCGGCCCAGGTGGCTCTGGCGTGGGTACTGACGCAGGGGGCGCATGTGGTGGCGGTACCGGGGGCCAAGCAGGAGCGGTGGGTCAGGGAGAACGCGGGGGCGGCGGGGGTGCGGTTGACGGCGGAGGATCTCAGCGAGGTGGCGGAGTTGCCTGCGGCGCTGGGGTCTTGGGACTGACCGCCGTGGTGGTTGCCCGGTGATGAGGCCGGCCGCCGTACCGGTTCCGGTACCGGCCGTCGGCTCGGTCGCCCGAAGGGAACGGCTCGATCGTGCGTCGGTGCGCGGTGATCGGGAACTCGGGCGGGGTGAGCGGTGTATGAAAAGTAGCACCAGCCGCGGGGGACGGCCGTGAGCCCGCTGTAAGAGCTCGCCGTATCCACTGGTGAGTACCCGCCCGTCGAAGGGACCTGATCGTGCAACGTCGAGTCGTGTCGGCCACCCTGGCCGTGACCGCACTCCTGCTGGCGGCAGGCTGCTCCTCCGGCGGGGAAGGTCTCCCGGACGGTGTCCACAGCACGTCGTCCGGCAGTTCCGGTACGGCGACCGGATCCTCGCCCTCCGCGCAGGCCGCCGAGCAGACCCCGCCCGCCAAGGGCACCGTGAAGGTGCTGCGTACGGTCACCGAGGGCCTGAAGACCCCGTGGGGCCTCGCCCCGCTGCCCGAAGGGAACCTGCTCGTGTCCTCGCGTGACGACGGCACGATCACCCGGATCGACGAGAAGACCGGCAAGAAGACCGAGTTGGGCACGGTGTCCGGGGTCTCCCCGGCCGGCGAGGGCGGCCTCCTCGGCATCGCGCTCTCCCCCGACTACGCCTCGGACCACATGATCTACGCGTACTTCACCTCGGCCTCGGACAACCGCATCGTCCGCATGCTGTACGACGAGAAGAAGCCGGCCGGTGAGCAGCTGGGCGCCCCCGACACGATCTTCAAGGGCATCCCCAAGGGCTACATCCACAACGGCGGCCGCATCGCCTTCGGCCCCGACGGCATGCTCTACGCGGGCACCGGCGAGAGCGGTCAGCGAGGCCTGGCCCAGGACAAGAAATCCCTCGGGGGCAAGATCCTGCGGCTGACCCCGGAGGGCGACCCGGCGCCGGGCAACCCGTTCCCGAACTCACCGGTGTACACCTACGGCCACCGCAATGTGCAGGGCCTCGCCTGGGACTCCAAGCAGCGGCTGTTCGCCTCGGAGTTCGGCCAGGACACCTGGGACGAGCTGAACACGATCAAGCCCGGCGACGACTACGGCTGGCCGGACGCCGAGGGCAAGACCGACAACCCGAAGTACCACAGCCCGATCACCCAGTGGCACACGGACGACGCCTCCCCCAGCGGCATCGCCTACGCCGAGGGCTCCATATGGATGGCGGGGCTCAAGGGCCAGCGCCTGTGGCGCATCCCGCTGGACGGCACGAAGGCGTCCGCCGCCCCACAGGCCTTCCTCACCGGCGAGTACGGCCGGCTGCGCACGGTGGTGTCGGCCGGCGACGACAAGCTGTGGCTCGTGACCAGCAACACGGACGGCCGGGGCACGCCTAAGTCGGGGGACGACCGGATTCTGGAGCTTCAGGTGACGTAGGCCCAGGCGACGGAGCGGAGCCGGGGTTGAAGTCGGGGTCGACGTCGGACACAGGATCGGAGCCGGACTCAACATCGGCGTCGATGTCGAACTCGGCATCGGCGTCGGCATCGGCATCGGCATCGGCATCGGCATCGGCATCGGGCTCAGCGTCTACGTCGGCGTCGGACTCAACGTCGGAGTGGGACTCGGCGTCGGACTGAACGTCGGTGTCGGCGTCGGACTCGGCACCCGCATCGACCTCACCGTCCGCCTCCCCGCCACGCAACCGTACGACCACTCTCCCGGACTCCAGGTCTATCGGCCCGCGCCCCGGGTCTCCGTCGGCGACGTCGACCCTGGTCAGCTCCAGCCGGTTGGCCTCGTCCTGGGTGTGTTTGCGGCCCGGTGAGAACAACTCCTCGAACATGTTGAACACGGCGCCTCCCCTGGCCGGTCCCCTACAGCGTACGACTCATCGCGCGGAGCGCACGGTGAGCGGGTCGGGCGGGAACAGCTCCAGCCGGTGGGCGACGGCCGCCGCCTCTCCCCGGCCCGAGACGCCGAGCTTGCCGAGGATGTTCGAGACGTGGACGCTCGCGGTCTTCGGGGAGATGAAGAGTTCCTCGGCGATCTGCCGGTTGGTGCGGCCGGCGGAGACCAGGCGCAGCACGTCCCGCTCCCGGCTGGTGAGGCCGAGCGCCTGGACGGGATCGGCGGAATCGGCAGGGTCGGTGGGCGCCGCTCTGCGCGCCGGGACCTTCGTGAGCGTCAGCCGGGCCCGCTGGGCGAGCAGCGCGACGGAGTCGGCGAGCGGGCGGGCGCCGAGGTGGTCGGCGACGGCGGCGGAGAGGCGGAGCAGTTCCGTGGCGCGGTCCCGCTCGTCGTCACCGCCGTCGGGGTCGGACAGCAGCGCCTCGGCCAGCCGGTGCCGGACGCGGGCGAGGTCGTGGGGGCGGTCGAGGCATTCGAAGGCGGCGACCGCCTCGGACCAGTCGTCCGGGGTGGCGCGGCCCTCGCCGTGCCGCAGTTCGGCGCGCAGCCAGCGTTCGTGGGCCTGCCAGACGGGGACGTTGGAGGGGACCGGCTTGGCGGCCTCCCGGATGCGGTCGAGGATCTTGGGGCGGCCGGGATCCGCGGCGGGCACGCCGATGGTCCGGGTCTCGGCGATGGCCGCGGTGACCAGCAGCGGCCAGGCCTCGAACTGTGTGCCGGGCCGGAAGCCGCAGTCCAGGACGAGTTCGAGAATGGCTCGCGCGTCCAGGAAGCGGCCTTCGGCGGCGGCGATCTGGAGTTCGATCCGCTCCAGGGGCAGATGGTGCTGAGGGGCGACGTCATGGGTGCCGAAGTGCTCGCGGGCCGTGGCCAGTTGGCGGCGGGCCTCGGCCACATCGCCGCGGGCGAGGGCGAGTTCGGCGCGGAGCCGGGCGTGGAAGCCGCGGGGTGAGGCGCTCGGGCCCACGCGCTCCGACTGGGACGCCGCCTCGGCGGCCTCGTCCCAGCGGCCGAGGGTGAACAGGGATTCGGCGAGGTTCCCCCAGATCCAGGCCTCTTTGTCGAACTGGCCGAACTTCTTGGCGAAGGCGAGCCCGGTCTCCAGGATCGACACGGCTTCCCGGGAGCGGCCGACGGTCTGGAGGGAGGACGGAAGGTTCACATAGCTGCGGCCGGCGACGCTGGAGATGCCCTCGGCGACCGTCCGCTCCTTCACTTCGACCAGCTCGGCGAGGCCCGCCTCGACGTCGCCGGAGGCGACCATGAGGCCGGCCAGGGTGAGGCGGGCGTCCATCTCGATCTCACGGGCGCCCACCATGCGCGCGTACTCGACCGCGCGCTCGGCGGCCACATAGGCGTCGGGTCCCGGGACATGGACCATGGACCAGCCGGCGACCTTGGCGAGCACCTCCGCGTGCACCTCGGAGGGCGGCAGTCCGCGGACCAGTTCCTGGGCGGCGGCCAGTTCCGACCAGCCGTCGCCGCGGGCCTGGTGCCGGATCAGGGTGGAGCGCTGCACCCAGAACCAGGCGGCCCGCAGCGGGTCCTCCTCGTCGTTGATGAGGTGCAGTGCCCGCTTGGTGATCTTCAGGGCGCGCTCGCGCTCCCCGCTCAGCCGTCCGGCGACGGCGGCCTCCGCCATCAGGTCGAGGTAACCCAGGGGTTCGGTCTCCGGGTCGCAGCCGCAGGGCGGGTAGACCTCGGCGTAGTCCACGGGACGCAGGCTCGCGCGGACGGCCTCGGGGGCGGTGTCCCAGAGCTCCATCGCCCGCTCCAGGAGCCGTAGTTGCTCGGAGTGGGCGTGCCGGCCGCGGGCCGCGACGGAGGCGTCCAGGACGGCCGGGAGGGCCTTGGCGGGATCGTGGGCGTGGTACCAGTAGCTCGCCAGGCGCATGACGCGCTGGTCGGCGGGGACGAGCGTCGGGTCGGCCTCCAGGGCTTCGGCGTAGCGGCGGTTGAGGCGGGAGCGCTCGCCGGGCAGCAGGTCGTCGCCGACGGCCTCGCGGACCAGGGAGTGGCGGAAGCGGTAGCCGTCGTCGCCGGGCGCCGCCTGGAGGATGTTGGCGCCGACGGCGGACCGCAGCGCCTCGATGAGGTCGTCCTCGGACAGCCGGGCGACGGCGGCGAGCAGCCGGTACTCGACGGTGGAGCCGCCCTCGGCGACGATCCGGGCGACCCGCTGGGCGCTCTCGGGCAGGGACTCGACCCGGACGAGGAGCAGGTCGCGCAGCGAGTCGGTGAGGTTGGAGCGGCAGCCGTCGTGGGCGGCGACGGCGAGTTCCTCGACGAAGAAGGCGTTGCCGTCGGAGCGTTCGAAGATCTCGTCGACCTGGGCGGCGTCCGGTTCGGCGGCGCGGATGCCGGCGATCTGGCGGCCCACTTCCTGCCGGTTGAAGCGGCCCAGTTCGATCCGGCGGACCGTGCGGAGCCGGTCGAGTTCGGCGAGCAGGGGGCGCAGCGGGTGGCGGCGGTGGATGTCGTCGGCGCGGTAGGTGGCGAGGACGAGGAGGCGGCCGGTGCGCAGGGTGCGGAAGAGGTAGGCGAGGAGGTGGCGGGTGGAGGCGTCGGCCCAGTGCAGGTCCTCCAGGGCGACGATCACCGTGCGGTCGGCGGCGACGCGCTCCAGGAGGCGCGCGGTGAGCTCGAAGAGGCGGGCCATGCCTTCCTCGTCGTGCCGTCCGGCCCGCTGAAGAGTGGCTGTCTCCGCCAACTCCGGGAGCAGCCGAGCGAGTTCCTCCTCCTGGCCGGCGGCCGCGGCGGACAGCACGTCGGGCAGTTCGCGGCGCAGCGCGCGCAGGGCGGTGGAGAAGGGGGCGAAGGGCAGTCCGTCCGCGCCGATCTCGACACAGCCGCCGAGGGCCACGACCGCGCCCCGGCGGCAGGCCGCGGTGGCGAACTCCTCGACCAGCCGGGTCTTGCCGACGCCGGCCTCGCCGCCCAGCAGCAACGCCTGCGGCTCGCCCGCGGCGGCGCGGGCGAGCGCATCGTTCAGCGTGTCCAGTTCGTCGGCGCGACCGACGAAGACCGGACTGACGGACCTGGTCTCCACACTTGCGAGCATGTCACGCGGGTCTGACAACGCGGCACCGGTTTTCGGGCGGACGGCCACGGGGAGGAGCGCCCCGCCGGCCTGCCGGGCAGGCGCCGTACGGCCGTTGTCCTGCGCCGTACGACCGCCGTCGTCCCGTGCCGTACGACCGTCGTCCCGTACCCGGACGGTCACGAGGCGCGGGCGAACAGGTGCTTGTGGGGGCGCTTGGTATGCACCTCCCCCTCGGTGTCCAGGCGGGCCTGCTCGCGGCGGGCGGCGCGGGCACCGCGTACGGCCTCGCGGGCGAGGCGCTCGTTCGCGGCCTGCCGGCGCAGTTCGGCGGAGCGGATCTGGTGGAGTTCGTACTCGTACATCTCAAGTCCCTTGGTGGAGTGCGGTTTCGGGCTTCGCTTTCTGCGATGCCTCAACCTTCGTCTCCAAGGGGGGTCCGCCACATCGGGAGAGTTCCGCATCTTGCGGGGCCGGGCGGGCCTTAGACATGCGTAAGGGGGCTCAGGCGGCTCCGTAAGGTGCTTACGGAGCCGCCTAAGCCCCCTGGTGAACTGCGGTGACTCAGGTGGCCGACGGCATGCTGAGCAGGACGTCGGTGTACTTGAGGACGGCCAGGAGCAGGCCTACGACGCCGAGCGCGACGCCCGCCCAGGCGACCGACTTGATCCAGGTGGCCTGCGGCTTGCCCGGGACGCCGAACGCGGGCCGGATGAGCGCGCCGACACCCACGAGGGCGGCCACGAGCGCGAAAATACCGGCCCAGATCGCGGTGGCGTGCCAGGAGGTGCCGTAGACCTCCTTGATCTGCGTGGCCACGCTCGCGGTGGACGCCGTGTGGAGCTGGCCGTTGAGCTGCGCACGGGCGCCGGCGACGGTGCCGATCCAGCCGCCGGAGAGCGAGATGAAGCCGAGCGCGGCGGAGACCACGGCGGCAGCGCCCTGGCCGACGCCGGAGGGGCCCTCAGGCTCCTCCTGCTGGAGCTTCGCGAGCTCGGCCGCGTACTCCTCCTCGGAGAGGTCGTCCTCGTCCTCGACGGCCTCGGCGGCCTCGGCCTCGGTGCTCGCGGTGTCCGGCTCGGTCACTTCCTCGTCGGTCTTGGTGACATCGGTCTTGGTGACGTCGACGGACTCCGCGTCGCTCTTCACCTCGGGGGCCTCGTTCGCGGCCTCGTCAACAGTCTTGGTACCCATGGTGCGCACGGTAGGGGTGAAATATGAGAAGTTCCTTAAAGATCGCCGTGTTGCGCACGCGCGCGTGCCTCGCGCCACTCGGGGGCGAGCACGGACCACACCTCTATGTCATGCCGTACGCCCTTGTGGGGGTGTGATTCGCGGAGGACCGCGTCCCTGGTCATGCCCATGCGGCGGGCAACATTCAGGCTCTTCTCATTGCCCGCGGCGGCATGCCATTCGACGCGGTGGATGCCGCGCTGTTCGATCGCGAAGTCGATGAGAATCCGTATCGCGCGGGTGATCAGTCCGTGGCCCGCACCGGCGGGTTCCAGCCAGCAGCCGACCTCGCAGTTGCCCTGGTCGGCGTGGAAGTTCAGGAAGAGGACCCCGCCGACGAGCTTGCCGTCCAGCCAGATGCCGTGCAGGGACGCGCTGTCGGCGGCGCGGAGGTCGGCGTAGCGCTGGAGCATGGCCCGCGCGGAGTCGACGTCCGTCTCCTTGGACCCGAAGGCGATGTACTGGCCGATGAACTCCCGGCCGCGGTCCAGGTGCGCGAGGAACTCCTCGGCGTGCCACGGCTCCAGGGGACGCAGTTCGGCTCCGTCGTCGTCACCCAGGGATATCGCGTACATCCTGTTCCCGCTCCTTCGCCAGGACGTCCGCCACCTCGGCGTCCGTCGCGGCGGCCAGCCTCTCATGGGCGGCGCGGCACTCGGGGGGCTCGACGCTGATGCGGGGCAGGACGCGGTCCAGGCCCCGGGGCAGCCACCAGTTGGCGCCGCCGAGCAGGTGCATGAGGGCGGGCACCAGGAGCGTACGGAGCACGAAGGCGTCCAGGGCGACGGCCGACGCGAGCGCGATGCCGAACATGGCGATCACGCGGTCGCCGCTGAGCACGAAGGCGAGGAAGACGGAGATCATGATGACCGCGGCGGAGTTGATCACGCGGCTGGTCTCCGCGAGGCCGACGCGGACGGCACGGCGGTTGTCGCCGGTTTCCAGCCATTCCTCGTACATCCGGCTCACCAGGAAGACCTGGTAGTCCATCGAGAGCCCGAAGAGGACCGACACCATGATCACGGGAAGGAAGGGCTCTATCGGTCCGGCGCGTCCCAGGCCGAGGAACTCGCTCCCCCACCCCCACTGGAAGATCGCGACGACGACCCCGAAGGCGGCGGCCACGGCGGCGACGTTCATCGCGGCGGCCTTGAGCGGGATGCCGACCGAGCGGAAGGCGAGCAGGAGCAGCACACAGCCGAGCGAGATGACGACCCCGACGAACAGCGGGAGCTTGCCGACGATCACCTCGGCGAAGTCGTCGTAGCTCGCCGTCACGCCCCCCACGTGGATGTCGAGCGAGGTCCCCGTCTCGGCTCGCGGCAGCACCTCGGTGCGCAGCCGGTCGACGAGGTCGCTGGTCTTCTGTGACTGCGGTGCCGAGTCCGGTACGACGCTGAAGTACCCGGTGGAGCCGCCGGTGTCGTAGGTCACCGGGGTCACGGAGGCGACGCCCTCGGTGGTGCGCAGGGTGGCGTCGAGGTTGTCGAGGGTGAGCTTGTCCTCGGCGCTGTCGATCTTCGTGACGAGGGTGAGGGGGCCGTTGACACCGGGCCCGAAGCCCCCGGCAAGCAGGTCGTAGGCCTGGCGCGTGGTCGACGACTTGGGGTCGTTGCCCTGGTCGGAGGTGCCCAGGTGGAGGGCGAGGGTGGGCAGCGCGAGGACGGTGATGACGACCAGGGCGAGGGCGCCGAGCAGTTTGGGGTGGCGCTCGACGAACGCGGACCAGCGGGCGGCGAGGCCGGTGGGCAGCTCCGGCTGGGGCCCGTGCTCGGCCAGTCGGCGCCGTTCGCGGCGGCTGAGGGCGCGGGGGCCGATGAAGGACAGCAGGGCCGGGAGAAGCGTCACGGAGGCCGCGACGGTGAGCACCACGGTCAACGAGGCGGCGATCGCGACCCCGTTGAGGAAACCGAGCCGCAGGATCAGCATGCCGAGCAGGGCGATGCACACGGTGGCGCCCGCGAAGACGACCGCGCGCCCGGTGGTGACGACCGCGTTGGTGACCGCCTCGGTGACGGACAGCCCGCGTTTCAGCCCGCGCCGGTGCCGGGTCACGATGAACAGGGCGTAGTCGATGCCGACGCCGAGCCCGATCAGCATGCCGAGCATGGGCGCGAAGTCGGCGACGGTCATGGCGTGCCCGAGCAGCACGATCGCCGCGTACGCGGTGCCGACGCTCACCAGGGCGGTGCCGATGGGCAGAAGGGATGCGGCGAGCGACCCGAAGGCGAGGAACAGGACGAGCGCGGCGACGGCGACCCCGACGATCTCGGCGGTGTGCCCGCTCGACGCCTCGGTGAGCGCGATGGCGCTGCCGCCCGATTCGACCTGGAGCCCGTCGGTCTCGACGGCCTTGGCAGCGCGGACGACGGCCTGCGCCTGGGACTTGTCGATGTCCTCGGCCTGGTGCACGAAGGTGACGGTGGCGTAGGCGGTCCGCCCGTCGGCGCTGATCCGGCCGGCGCCCTGCCCGTCGTACGGACTGACGACGGAGGCGACTCCGGGCAGGTCGGCGATCTTGTCGAGAACGCCGGTCATGGTCTGTTCGACGGCGGCGGCGCGGACAGATCCGGGCGAAGTGCGCCAGACAACGGTGTCGCTGTCGCCGCCGAGACCGGGAAACCCCTCCTGGAGGCGTTGAGTTGCGCGCCCCGACTCGGTGCCGGGTGCCTCGTAGTCGTTCGAGTACGCCGAACCGGCGACGGCGGCGGCCGCGGTGACCCCGCCGAACGCGAGGAGCCACAACAGGACGGCGACGAGGCGGTGTTGAACACACCAGCGGGCAAGGGCTGCCACGAACGTGCTCCCGGGGATGGCGAATTGTGGATCTTTGACCGGGAATCCAGGCTCGAGGGATGAACAGCCCGCAAAGAACGCATGAGCAATGCGTGGCCCACTCTTGCAGCAGAAAATGATCGTTTACGGCGTTCGTGCGCCGGATCACGGGAGTGGGAGCCAGATCACAGGACAGTAACGGCAACTCTGTCAGGGCACCCGGCTCAGTCGAACTGGTCCCCCAGCGCCATCACCATCGCCCCGACCACCAACAGCCAAAGCGCCCTTCTGGTACGGCCCCTGGACCCGAGCAGCGACGCGAGCGCACACACCGCGGCGCCGAGGGCATAGGCGGCCGGAACAACCACCGGCCCGGATCCACTCGCCCGCAACACCGCCGCGGCCACCCCCGCGAGGGCCAGCACGGCACCGGTCAGCGCGGCCGTCCAGCGGGCCCGTCGCGCGTCCAGTGCCGGATCCCCGAAGTCCTGCACTTCGGATATCTCGGAATCTCCGCGTCCGTCCATGGCGGGCGAGCGTAGCGCCTCCACCTGAGAAACCTGGTGCGCGGCCAACCGACGTCCTCCACAATCTCGTTGCCTTCCCCTAGGAGCTACGCAGAACCGGAGGACACCGTTCACCGATGCCCGACACCGACCTGACCGCCCGCCTGACCCACCCCCGTTACCCGCGCAGCAACACCTACGACCCCCGCTGGACCATCGAGAACCAGATGGGCCCGCACGCCCTGTGGCTGCTGGAATGGCTGGCCCCCGCCCTCGGCCTGGACACCTTGCGCCCCGGCGCGCGCGTGCTCGACCTGGGCTGCGGACGCGCCATGACCTCCGTCTTCCTAGCCAAGGAGTACGACGTCCAGGTCACCGCCGCCGACCTGTGGGTGAAGCCCGAGGAGAACGCCGTACGGATCGCCGAGGCGGGCGTCGCCGACCAGGTGCTCCCCCTCCACGTGGAGGCACACGCTCTCCCCTTCGGGGACGGCACGTTCGACGCGATCGTGTCGATCGACGCCTATCAGTACTTCGGCACCGCCGACCTCTATCTGCCCACGCTGACCCGGCTGTTGAAGCCGGAGGGCCGGATCGGCGTCGTCATGCCCGCGCTGCGGGAGGAACTGCCGGGCGCCGAACCGCCGGAGCACCTGAAGCAGTACTGGGAAGGGGACCCGGGCTTCTGGGCCTTCCACTCCCCCGCCTGGTGGCGCAGGCACTGGACACGCGGCAAGGCAGCGGAGGTCGAGACGGCCGACTGGCTGCCCGACGGATGGCGCGACTGGCTGCTGTGGAGCGAGGTGTGCGCCGAGGAGAGCCCGAGCGAGTTCATGGCGGACATGGCCCGCAATTCGGCGGAGCTGGTGAACGCCGACGTGGACCATCTGATCGGCTTCACACGTGTCGTGGGGCGCCGACTGTGAAGTGACACACCTAGGGGGATGCATCGCAACCGATGCATCCCCCTAGGGCTGTTGATTTCCTACGGCTGATTTCCTACGGCCGTATCAGCCTTCGCTGACGCCCAGTTGCTCCAGGATGAGCTCCTTGACGCGGGCCGCGTCGGCCTGGCCGCGGGTGGCCTTCATGACCGCTCCGACCAGCGCGCCGGCCGCTGCCACCTTGCCGCCGCGGATCTTGTCGGCGATGCCCGGGTTGCCGGTGATGGCTTCCTGGACAGCGGTGGTGAGGGCGCCGTCGTCGGAGACGACCTTCAGGCCGCGCTTCTCAACGACCTCGTCCGGGGTGCCCTCGCCGGCGAGGACGCCCTCGATGACCTGGCGGGCGAGCTTGTCGTTCAGGTCGCCGGCGGTGACCAGGGCGGTGACCCGGGCGACCTGCTCCGGCGTGATGGGCAGCTCGTCGAGCGCCTTGCCGGACTCGTTGGCGCTGCGGGCGAGTTCACCCATCCACCACTTGCGCGCGGAGGCCGAGTCCGAACCGGCGTCGATCGTGGCGACGATCGGGTCGATGGCACCGGCGTTCAGGATCGACTGCATGTCGAACGCGGTGATCCCCCACTCCTCGCTGAGCCGGTTGCGGCGGGCCAGCGGCTGCTCGGGCAGCTCGGCGCGGATCTCCTCGACCCACGCGCGCGAGGGGGCCACCGGAACCAGGTCCGGCTCCGGGAAGTACCGGTAGTCCTCCGCCTCCTCCTTCACGCGGCCCGAGGTCGTCGACCCGGTGTCCTCGTGGAAGTGACGGGTCTCCTGGATGATCGTGCCGCCGGAGTTCAGCACCGCGGCATGGCGCTGGATCTCGAAGCGGGCGGCACGCTCCACGGAACGCAGCGAGTTGACGTTCTTGGTCTCACTGCGCGTGCCGAACTTCTCGCGGCCGTGCGGGCGCAGCGAAAGGTTCACGTCGCAGCGCATCTGCCCCTGCTCCATGCGGGCTTCCGACACACCGAGTGCCCGGATCAGCTCGCGCAGCTCCGCGACGTAGGCCTTCGCGACCTCGGGAGCGCGCTCGCCCGCGCCCTCGATCGGCTTGGTGACGATCTCGATGAGCGGGATGCCGGCGCGGTTGTAGTCGAGCAGCGAGTGCGAGGCGCCGTGGATACGGCCCGTCGCGCCGCCGACGTGCAGCGACTTGCCGGTGTCCTCCTCCATGTGGGCGCGCTCGATCTGCACCCGGAAGGTCTCGCCGTCCTCCAACTGGACGTCCAGATAGCCGTTGAAGGCGATCGGCTCGTCGTACTGGGAGGTCTGGAAGTTCTTCGGCATGTCCGGGTAGAAGTAGTTCTTCCGGGCGAACCGGCACCACTCGGCGATCTCGCAGTTCAGCGCGAGGCCGATCCTGATCGCGGACTCGACGCCGATCGCGTTGACGACCGGGAGCGCGCCGGGCATACCGAGGCAGGTGGGGCAGGTCTGCGAGTTGGGCTCGGCGCCCAGCTCGGTCGAACAGCCGCAGAACATCTTGGTCTTGGTACCGAGTTCGACGTGGACTTCGAGGCCCATGACGGGGTCGTAGGTCGCCAGGGCGTCCTCGTACGACACCAACTCGTCGGTCGTGGTGGTCACGGTGAAAACTTCCCTCTCAGCCCAGCAGGACGTCGTCGTCGCCCAGCCGCTTCAGCTCGCGGTACAGGATGGCGAAGCCGGTGACGAGCGCGACGGCGGACACCGTGGCGTCGATCAGACGGAGCGTGTCGTGCTCGGTGCGCGCCTTCTTGATCTGCTTGGCGACACCCAGCGCGCCGAACGCGGTGGTGGCCATCGACACATACGTGCCGGACTTGGACTTCTTGAAGCCCTTGGCCTTCGACAGTGCATTGCTCACAGCGACGGTGCCTCCTCAAGCAGCGGGTGGCCCCACTTTTCCACGAAGGCGGCCTCGACGGCGGCGCCGACCTTGTAAAGCCGGTCGTCCTTCAGCGCCGGGGCGATGATCTGCAGCCCGACCGGGAGACCGTCCTCCGGCGCGAGACCGCAGGGCAGCGACATGGCCGAGTTGCCCGCCAGGTTGGTCGGGATGGTGCACAGGTCCGCGAGGTACATGGCCATCGGGTCGTCGGCGCGCTCGCCGATCGGGAAGGCGGTGGTCGGCGTCGTGGGCGACACGATCACGTCGACGCTCTCGAACGACTTCTCGAAGTCGCGGGTGATGAGCGTACGGACCTTCTGGGCGCTGCCGTAGTACGCGTCGTAGTAGCCACTCGACAGGGCGTACGTCCCGAGCATGATGCGGCGCTTCACCTCGGGGCCGAAGCCCGCCTCACGGGTGATCGAGGTGACCTCTTCGGCCGAGTGGGTGCCGTCGTCGCCGACCCGGAGGCCGTAGCGCAGGCCGTCGAAACGGGCCAGGTTCGACGAACACTCGGAGGGCGCGATCAGGTAGTACGCCGACAGGGCGAGGTCGAAGGACGGGCAGTCCAACTCGACGATCTCCGCGCCCAGTTCCTTCAGTACGGCCACAGCCTCGTCGAAGCGCTGGATGACGCCGGCCTGGTAGCCCTCGCCGCGGAACTGCTTGACGACGCCGACGCGCATGCCCTGCACGCTGCCGTTGCGGGCGGCCTCGACGACCGGCGGGACCGGGGCGTCGATGGACGTGGAGTCGAGCGGGTCGTGGCCGGCGATGACCTCGTGCAGCAGCGCCGCGTCCAGGACCGTACGGGCGCAGGGCCCGCCCTGGTCGAGGGAGGACGAGAAGGCGACCATGCCGTAGCGGGAGACCGCGCCGTACGTCGGCTTGACGCCGACCGTGCCGGTGACGGCGGCCGGCTGGCGGATGGAACCGCCGGTGTCGGTGCCGATCGCGAGCGGCGCCTGGAAGGAGGCGAGCGCGGCGGAGGAGCCACCGCCGGAGCCGCCGGGGATCCTGGTGAGGTCCCAGGGGTTACCGGTAGGTCCGTAAGCGCTGTTCTCGGTGCTCGACCCCATGGCGAACTCGTCCATGTTGGTCTTGCCGAGGATGACCACGTCGGCGGCCTTCAGCCGCTTGGTGACGGTCGCGTCGTACGGCGGGATCCAGCCCTCGAGGATCTTGGAGCCGACCGTGGTCGGGATGCCCTCGGTGGTGAAGATGTCCTTGAGCGCGAGCGGTACGCCGGCCAGCGGCCCGAGCTGCTCGCCCCTGGCCCGCTTCGCGTCGACGGCGCGGGCCTGCGCGAGGGCACCCTCGCGGTCGACGTGCAGGAAGGCGTGCACCTTCGCGTCGACCTCCTCGATCCGCGCGAGGTGGGCCTCGGTGACCTCGACGGCCGTGAGCACGCCGGACGCGATGTTCGCGGCGGTCTCGGCGGCGGTGAGCCGGATGATGCTGCTGTGGTCCGTCATGGTGATTAGTCCTCCCCCAGGATCTGCGGCACCTTGAAACGCTGCTGCTCCTGGGCCGGGGCGCCGGAGAGCGCCTGCTCGGGGGTGAGCGAGGGACGGACCTCGTCCGCGCGCATGACGTTCGTCAGCGGCAGCGGGTGGGAGGTCGGCGGTACGTCTTGGTCGGCGACCTCGCTGACGCGGGCGACCGCGCCGATGATGTCATCCAGCTGTCCCGCGAAGTGCTCAAGCTCTTCGGGCTTCAGCTCCAGACGCGCCAGCCGGGCGAGGTGGGCGACCTCCTCGCGCGTGATGCCAGGCATGCAGCGTTCCTCTGGGGTGAGTGTGTGTGGTTTGGGGCCAATCCTATGGGGCGGGGGGCCATACCCGTTAAACGGTTTCCGCGCCGCCTTGGCTGGGGCTGCTAGTCGCCCACTTCACAACGGGGCCGAGGCCAACCCCCCAGGGGCGCGGGGCTGTGTCGATTTGCGGCTCCGCCGCGTGGGCGCGCCCAGCCACAACGCGCCTGCAGCCGCAAACCGACAGAAGCCCCTCCCCATTAGGCGCAAAAGGTCAGCCGATCCGCCCCGGATCATCCGCCGCGGCAGCCGGAAGCGCAGCCCGAGGCCGCTGCCAACCCCGCGAACCCCTCGCCCGCAACCAAGCCGTCATATCCTCCGGCGGCATAGCCGCAGCAACAAGCCACCCCTGAACCGCGTCACACCCCAGATCCCGCAACCGCTCCCACGTCTCGTCGTCCTCAACCCCCTCAGCCACGACGAGCAGCCCAAGGGAATGCGCCAGATCAACGGTGCACCGAACGATCTCCGCATCCTCCGTGTCCACCGCGAGCCGCGCCACGAACGACCGGTCGATCTTCAACTCACTGACCGGCAGCCGCCGCAGATGCACCAGGGACGAGTACCCCGTCCCGAAGTCGTCGAGGGACATCTTCACGCCGTGCCCGGTCAGCCCGTTGAGGGTGTCCGCGGCGCGCTGCGGGTCCTCCAGGAGGACGTGTTCCGTGATCTCCAGCTGGAGCGAGCCCGGCGGGACCCCGTGCCGGGCGAGGCGCGCGGCGACCGAGCCCGCGAAGCCGGGGGTGTGCACATCGCGCGGGGAGACGTTCACCGCGACCGGTACGAACAGGCCCTGGGCCCGCCATCGGGCGACCTGGGCGAGCGCCGTGTCGAGGACGTATTCGGTGAGATGGGGCATCAGCCCGGACGACTCGGCGATCGCTATGAACTCGTCCGGCGGCACCTTCCCGCGTTCGGGATGCACCCACCGCACCAGCGCCTCAAGGCCGGCGACCTGACCGTCGAAGCGCACCTTGGGCTGGTAGTGCACCTGCACCTCGTGCGCGTCGAGCGCCCGCCGCAGATCCCCCAACAGGCCCAGCCGGTCAGGGGTGTTGGAGTCCCGCTTGGACTCGTAGACCTCTACGCCCGTACGGTCCCGCTTCGCCTGGTACATCGCGACGTCCGCCCGGCGCAGCAGCCCCTCGGCGTCGAGGGCGTGGTCGGGGAAGACGGCGACGCCCGCGCTGGCCTCCAGGACGAGGGTGAGCCCGTCGAGGTCGAGCGGGGAGCTGAGCGCGGCGACGAGGTTGCGGGCGACCCGGGTCGCGGACGTCGTGGAGTCGGCGACGGGCAGCAGGACGGCGAACTCGTCACCGCCGAGCCGCGCGGCCTCCGCCCCGCGCGGCAGCGCCACCCGCAGCCGGTCGGCTATCTGCAACAGCAGCCGGTCTCCGGCCAGATGACCCAGGGTGTCGTTGACCGACCGGAACCGGTCGAGGTCGATCAGCATGAGGGCGGCCTTGGCGCCGATGCGCTCGGCGTCGTCCAGGGCGGTCCAGATGCGCTCCAGCAGCCACTGCCGGTTGGGCAGCCCGGTCAGCGGATCGCGCAGTTGCTCCTCGGCGCGGGCGCGGGCCATCCACAGCGTGGAGTCGAGGGCGATCAGCGGGATCGAGAACAGGGGCAGCAGGACCGGCTGCGCCACGGCGACCACGCAGATCAGCGGGGCGATGCCAAGCAGGGCTACGGCGACCAGTCCCTGTCTGAGCAGGGCGGTGCGGGCGACGGTGGGCAGTCCGCCGTGGCGCGGGGCGTGCAGATACCAGAGCAGGGTGCGGGTCACGGCGAGATAGGCAAGGGCGACCAGCACGACCTCGGGCGCGGTGTAGACCGTCCAGGTGTCGGGGTTCCACGGCGTCTCGACGGACGGCACCCGGCCGAACGCGCCCAGCACGAGTGCTCCGGCGGCGATTCCGAGGATGTCCACCGCGCCGTGCAGCAGGCCCTGGCGCCAGCGGTTGCGCCTGGCTATGCCGACCAGGACGACGACGGTGAGGCTGACCATGCCGGCGGCGACCCAGCCGTAGAGCAGCAGGACGCCGAGGGTGAGGGCGGCGCCCGAGCCGGTGCCGCCCCACCAGCGGGCGCGGCCCAGCGCGACCAGGTGGCCGACGATGATGCCGGTGAGGACGGCCAGCGACCAGCCGACCGTGCCGGACGGGAAGAGCGCGTGGTCGCCGGTGAACGCCCGGAAGAAGCCGGCGCCGAGGACGAAGCCGGCCGCGACCACGACCGCCGTGGGCAGCGCGGGCCAGGTCAGGTGCCGGCCGGATTCACCGCCCGGCAGCCCGGAGGTGTGGGCGGCGGAGAGTGGTGCGTCGTGGCGCGCGTCCGGTGTGGAGTACTGTCCGGTGGCGCGCGGCTGGGTGCTGCCCGGACGCTCCACGGGGCGCGCTCCCCAACGACTCCCCCGCCAGGCGCCGGTGAGCCGGCGCAGGAGTGAGTCCGGGGGGGCGCTCTCGGTCGGTTCCATTCCCGTCCCTCTCACAGCCGGCGGTGCCCACGCCACGCGGTCCGCTGCCCGACTTCCGTCAACGGCACCGCGTTTGGAAAACCACTCCCCCTGCTCACCAAGAGCAGGGGGTTGCCCCAACCGCAGCTGGGCACGGCAGGTGCACACCTCAACAGTAGGCCGCAGAAGGCTTCCACGGGCAGCGGTCGTAGACGGTTGCCCGAATGCGACCCGGCCACCCGTATGCATCTGGTATGCGCCGATCGGGTGGCCTTCAACCGCTGCTCCTCGCTACTCCTCGACCGGAAGCGCGACTTCGGCGGCCGCCTCGGGCCCCTGTTCCAGCAGGACGGTGAAGCCGTCCTCGTTGAGAACAGGCACCTTGACCTGCATCGCCTTGTCGTACTTCGAACCAGGATTGTCACCTACGACGACGAAAGACGTCTTCTTCGAAACAGAACCGGTCACTTTCGCTCCCCGGCTCTGCAGGGCGTCCTTCGCCCCGTCGCGCGTGAAGTGTTCGAGAGTGCCGGTGACGACGACGGTGAGCCCTTCGAGCGGGCGCGGGCCCTCGTCCTCGGCGGAACCCTCCTCCTCCATCCGGACCCCGGCGGCCCGCCACTTGCGGAGGATCTCCTGGTGCCAGTCCTCGGCGAACCACTCCTTGAGGGAGGCGGCGATGATCGCGCCGACGCCGTCGGTGTTCGCCAGCTCCTCCTCGGTGGCCTGCTCGATCCGCTCGATCGAACGGAACTCACGGGCCAGCGCCTCGGCCGCGACCGGGCCGACATGACGGATCGACAGGCCGGTGAGGATGCGGGCGAGCGGGCGGTCCTTGGCTGCGGCGATGGTCTCCAGCATCGCGAGCGCGTTCTTCTTGGGCTCGCCCTGCTGGTTGGCGAAGACCGTCGCGATCTTCTCCTCGCCGGTCTTCGGGTCCCGCTTGGGCAGCCCGCTGTCCTGGTCGAGGACGTACGCCTTGATGGGCAGCAACTGCTCGATGGTCAGGCCGAACAGATCTCCCTCGTCGCGCAGCGGCGGGTCCGCCGGCTCCAGCGGCTTGGTGAGGGCGGCGGCCGACACATAGCCGAAGTGGTCGATGTCCAGCGCCTTGCGGCCCGCGAGGTAGAAGAGGCGCTCCCTCAACTGGGCAGGGCAGGTACGGGCGTTCGGGCAGCGGAGGTCGATGTCGCCCTCCTTCATCGGCCGCAGCGGCGTACCGCACTCGGGGCACTCGGCCGGCATCACGAACTCCCGCTCGCTGCCGTCGCGCAGGTCGGCGACCGGGCCGAGGATCTCCGGGATGACGTCACCGGCCTTGCGCAGCACCACCGTGTCGCCGATGAGGACACCCTTGGCCTTGACGACCTCCTGGTTGTGCAGCGTCGCGAACTCGACCTCCGAGCCGGCCACCGTCACCGGCTCTACCTGCGCGTACGGCGTGACCCGGCCCGTACGGCCCACGCCCACACGGATGTTGACGAGTTTGGTGTTGACCTCCTCGGGCGCGTACTTCCACGCGATCGCCCAGCGCGGGGCGCGGGAGGTGGAGCCGAGCCGTCCCTGGAGGGGGATCTCGTCGAGCTTGACGACGACGCCGTCGATCTCGTGCGCCACGGAGTGGCGGTTCTCGCCGTAGTACCGGATGAACTCCCGTACGCCGTCGAGGTCGTCGACCACCCTGTTGTGCGAGGAGGTGGGCAGGCCCCAGGTCTTCAGGAGGTCGTAGGCCTCGGAGAGGCGGGTGAGGGGGCCGAAGCCCTCCAGGGCGCCGATGCCGTGCACGACCATGTGCAGGGGGCGGGTGGCGGTGACGCGCGGGTCCTTCTGGCGCAGTGAACCGGCCGCCGCGTTACGGGGGTTGGCGAAGGGCTTGTCGCCGGCCTCGACCAGCCGGGCGTTCAGCTCCTCGAACTTCTCCATCGGGAAGTAGACCTCGCCCCGGATCTCCACCAGGTCGGGCACGCGCTCGCCGGTCAGCCGGTCCGGGATCTCCGCGATCGTCCGCACGTTGGGCGTGATGTCCTCGCCCGTACGACCGTCACCGCGGGTCGCCGCGCGCGTGAGGCGGCCGTGCTCATACGTCAGGTTGACGGCGAGGCCGTCGACCTTCAGCTCGCACAGGAAGTGGTAGTCGGAGGTACCGACGTCCTTGTGGACGCGCTCGGCCCAGGCCGCCAGCTCCAGGTCGTCGAAGGCGTTGTCCAGGGAGAGCATGCGGGAGCGGTGGACGACGGAGGTGAACTCCGTCTCGTACGCCCCCGCGACCTTCTGGGTCGGCGAGTCCGGCGTGCGCAGCTCCGGGTACTCCTCCTCCAACGCCTCCAGGGAGCGCAGGAGTTTGTCGAAGTCCGCGTCGCTGACGACCGGGGAGTCGTTCACGTAGTACCGGAAGCGGTGCTCCTCGATCTGCTCAGCGAGCTGCGCGTGCTTCTCCCGTGCCTCTGCGGGCACCGTCGTCTCCGCTTGCCTGTCGCCGGCCACCGTGTTGTCCTTCCGTCACTCAGGGTTGTCCGCGAGGGATCTCGCCGCCCGGACGCAGCGGGCGAGGGCACGGCGCGCGTACTCGGGAGAAGCCCCCGCGAGTCCGCACGCCGGGGTGATCGTGACCGCCTCCGCGAGAAGTCCCGGTCGCAGCCCCAGCCTGCGCCACAGCGTCCTGACACCCATGACGCTACCGGCAGGGTCTGACAATGCGGAGTCCGTGCCCGGCACGACACCGGCGAACAGCCGGGTGCCGGCCTCGACCGCCTCACCGATCACGTCGTCGTCACGCTCGGTGAGGAGCGAGAAGTCGAAGGAGACCCCCGCGGCGCCCGCCCGGCGCAGCAGGGCGAACGGCACGTCCGGTGCGCAGGAGTGGACGACGACCGGGCTGTCCACGTGCACCCGGACGACCTCGCGGAGCGCACTCTCGACGAGTTGGCGGTCTACGGCGCGGTAGGTGCGGTAGCCGCTGGCGGACCTGACGTGTCCGCGCAGTACGCCGATCAGGGACGGCTCGTCGAGCTGGAGCACGATCTGGGCGCCGGGGACACGGCGTTGGACTTCATCGAGGTGGATGCGCAGGCCCTCGGCGAGCGAGCCGGCGAGGTCGCGGCAGGCGCCGGGGTCGGAGAGCACGGCCTCGCCGTTCCGCAACTCCAGACTGGCGGCGAGCGTCCAGGGCCCCACGGCCTGCACCTTGAGCGGCCCCTCGTACCCCTGGGTGAACTCCTCGAACGCGTCGAGGTCCTCCCCCAGCCACGCCCACGCCCGCTTCGTGTCCCGCCCCGGCCGGTCCCCGATCCGCCAACCGCTGGGCTCCACACGCGCGTACACCTCGACGAGCAGTCCGGCGGTCCGGCCGATCATGTCCGCGCCGGGTCCCCGGGCGGGCAGTTCGGGCAGGAACGGAAAGTCCTCGAAGGCCCCGGTCGCGGTCTTCGCGGCCTCGCGGGCGTCGGTGCCGGGCAGGGAACCGACACCGGTGGCCGCGCCGAAGCTGAACTGGCTGTTGTTGCTCACCCCGGAAGACTACGGAACCCTCCGGGGGTGTGGCGGCGCCCCTGGGGGCTGCGCCCCCAGACCCCGCTTCGGCCTGAACGGCCTCGTCCTCAAGCGTCGGACGGGCTGGATTGTGCTCACCTGGTCTTCAACGCTGTGGGCCCGGCCGCACCGTCAGGTCATTGACCTCCGCGTCCGCCGGCAGGTCGATCGCCATCAGGATCGTCGTCGCGACCGACTCGGGGTCGATCCACTGGGCGGGGTCGTACTGCTTACCCTCCTGTTGGTGGACCTTGGCCTGCATGGGGCTGGCGGTGCGGCCGGGGTAGACCGAGGTGACGCGGACGCCGTTGTCGTGTTCCTCGTGGCGCAACGAATCGGCCAGGGCCTTCAGGCCGTGCTTGGAGGCCGCGTACGCGGACCAGTCGGCGCTCGCCCGGAGGCCCGCGCCGGAGTTCACGAAGAGGACGTGGCCGCCGGACAGCCGGAGTTGGGGCAGGAAGTGGCGGGTCAGTTCGGCGGGGGCGATCAGGTTGACGTTGAGCTGGTGGCGCCAGGTCTTCGGAGTCAGCTCGCCCACCGGGCCCAGATCGACGACCCCGGCGATGTGCAGGAGCGTGTCCACGCGGTCGGGCAGGCTCTGGTGGGAGAACGCCCAGCTGAGTTTGTCGGGGTCCGCCAAGTCGCCCACCAGGGTGCGTGCCCCGGGATACTCAGCCGCCAGTTCCTTCGCGCGGCCCGCGTCGCGCGCGTGGAGCACGAGTTCGTCCCCGCGCGCGTGCAGCCGGCGGGCGACGGCCGCGCCGATGCCGGAACCGGCCCCGGTGATCACATGTGTAGCCATGCCCGCCATGCTCGCATCAGCGGGTACCGAAGGACTCTTCGAGGTAGGCCAGCGCCCCCACCGGCTCCTCCGCGAAGAACACCAGGTCGGTGAGCGGGACGGGCAGGAACCCCTCGTCCTCCATGCGCCGGAACTGGGTCTTCAGGCCGTCGTAGAAGCCCGCGGTGTTGAGCAGGACGACCGGCTTGTCGGTGTGGCCGTGCTTCTTCAGTTCCAGGATCTCCGTCGCCTCGTCCAGTGTCCCGGTGCCGCCCACCATGATGACCACGGCGTCGGACTTCTCCAGGAGCAGCCTCTTCCGTTCGGCCAGGTCGGACGCGATCACCATCTCGTCGGCGCCCACTCGTGCCGACGCCGCCAGGAAGGTCACCGAGACACCCACCAGCCGTCCACCGGCGGCCTGTACGCCGTCGGCGACCACCTTCATCAGCCCGGCCTCGGAACCGCCCCACACGAGCGTGTGCCCGCCCTTGCCGAGCAGTTCGGCGAACTCCCGCGCGGGGCGCGTGTAGCGCTCGTCCAGGTCGGCGGCGGAGAGAAAGACACAGATCTTCATGTCGTCACCGTACGCGGGAAGAACCGAGGGCCCGCGAGTGCTTTTCCGGTATGGCTCAAGGACACACGATCACGATCGAGCAGGGCGACAAGCGCGTACGCGTCGTCCACGGCGACCAGGTGCTGGCGGAGAGCGACCGGCCCCTGATCCTGAAGGAGACCGGCTCCCCGGTGCGGTACTACCTCCCCCCGGAGGACGTCCGCCTCGACCTCCTGGCCCCCTCCGAGACCCACACCCACTGCCCCTTCAAGGGCGACGCGTCCTACTGGTCCCTGCCGGACGCACCCGACCTGGTCTGGGCGTACCCCGACCCCAAGCCCGACGTCGCGCAGATCAAGGACCACCTCTGCTTCTACGAAGTAGAAGTGTTGTGACCGATCGACAGGTGTCGTGACCGATTAGTCGGCGTTCCTTCGGCAGTCTTCACCGACATGGACAAGAAGACTGTTTCGCGCGACGGCACCGCCATCGCGTACGAACGCATCGGTGCGGGTCCGCCCGTCGTCCTCGTCGGTGGCGCGATGACGACGGGCGACGGGCTCCTGCCGCTCGCCGCGCAGCTCGCGCACCGGTTCGGGGCCGTCCCGTACGACCGCCGGGGCCGGGGCGCGAGCGGCGACACGGCGCCCTCCGACGTGGCCCGCGAGGTCGAGGACCTCGCGGCGCTGATCGACGCCCTGGGCGGCAGCGCGGCCCTCTACGGCCACTCGTCCGGCGCCGCCCTCGCCCTGCACGCGACGGCGAGCGGCCTCCCCGTCACCCAAGTCGCCCTGTACGAGCCGCCGTTCGCCCTCGACACGACCGGCGCCAAGGAGCGCGCCGAATACACCGGGCGCCTCACGGAACTCCTCGCCGAGGGCCGCCACGGCGACGCCGTCGCACTCTTCATGGCGCTCACCGGCGCACCCCCGGAGATGATCGACGGCGCCCGCCGCTCCCCCATGTGGCCCGGCATGGAGGCCATCGCCCCCACCCTCGCCTACGACGACGCGGCCATGGGCGACGGCCTGGTCCCGGCGGAGCGGCTGGCGTCCCTGTCCGTCCCGGTGCTCACCATCGCGGGCGGCGCGAGCGCCGAGTGGATGCGGCAGGCCGCGCGGGCCGTGGCGGACGCGGCGCCGGACGGGACGTACCGCACGCTGGAGGGTCAGACCCACATGGTGGACCCGACCGTTCTGGCGCCGCTGCTCACGGAGTTCTTCTCGGACTGGCCGCGAACGAGCCCCGTATCAGCCGAGCCCCGTATCAGCTGAGCCCGGTCAGGCCATCGCCGTCGCCGCGCGCGTGGTCGTCGCGATCGTCGCCGACCCCACCACACGCGTGTCGTCGTACAGCACGATGGCCTGCCCGGGGGCCACGCCCCGTACCGGCTCGGTGAACGACACCTCCAGGGTGCCGTCGACGAGTTCGGCGGTGACCTCGGTCTCGCCGCCGTGGGCGCGGAGCTGGGCGGTGTAGGTGCCGGGGCCGGAGGGTGCCGTGCCGCACCAGCGGGGCTTGACGGCGGTGAGGCCGCTGACGTCCAGGGCGGCGGCCGGGCCGACCGTCACCGTGTTGTCGACCGGGGAGATGTCCAGGACGTAGCGCGGCTTGCCGTCGGCGGCCGGGGTGCCGATGCGCAGGCCCTTGCGCTGGCCGATGGTGAAGCCGTACGCACCCTCGTGCGAGCCGATGACGGAGCCGGACTCGTCGACGATGTCGCCCTCGGCCTTGCCGAGGCGGCCCGCGAGGAAGCCCTGGGTGTCGCCGTCGGCGATGAAGCAGATGTCGTGCGAGTCGGGCTTCTTGGCGACCGCGAGGCCGCGCCGCTCGGCCTCCGCGCGGATCTCGCCCTTCGTCGTCACGGTGTCGCCGAGCGGGAACAGCGCGTGCGCGAGCTGCCGCTCGTCCAGGACACCGAGGACGTAGGACTGGTCCTTCGCCATGTCGGAGGCGCGGTGCAGTTCGCGGGTGCCGTCCTCGTTCACGATCACCTGGGCGTAGTGGCCGGTGCAGACCGCGTCGAAGCCGAGGGCGAGGGCCTTGTCCAGGAGCGCGGCGAACTTGATCTTCTCGTTGCAGCGCAGGCACGGGTTCGGGGTGCGGCCGGCCTCGTACTCGGCGACGAAGTCCTCGACGACGTCCTCGCGGAAGCGGTCGGCGAGGTCCCACACGTAGAAGGGGATGCCGATGACGTCGGCCGCGCGGCGGGCGTCGCGCGAGTCCTCGATGGTGCAACAGCCCCGCGCGCCCGTGCGGAACGATTGCGGGTTCGCGGAGAGCGCGAGGTGGACGCCGGTCACGTCGTGGCCGGCTTCCGCGGCGCGGGCGGCGGCGACGGCGGAATCGACGCCACCGGACATGGCGGCGAGTACGCGAAGGGGACGGGGGCGCTGCACGGAGGTCTCAGTCATAACCCTTCCAGAGTACGGGTCGACGGGAACCGGAGCCCGCGAGTATCCGTTGACGATCACATGGGGGAGACACAGAGCGATCAGGAAGACCGGACGGCGAAGCCACCGGGCACCGCGGAGAAGCCGCCGGGCAGCGCCGGCCGGCACCCGGGCCGGCGTGCGCTGCTCATCGGCGGCGCTGTGGCCGCCGTAGGGACCGCGGTGTTGGCGCGGGACGAGTTGTCGCGGTTGTGGTGGCGGGTGCCGGGGGTGGAGAAGCCGCGGACTCCGGGGGCGGTCGATTTCCCGGGGGCCACGTGGGTGGCGGCTTCCTCGGCGAACTACCGGCGGGCGGACCGGCCGGACGACTACGCGATAGACCGGGTGGTCATCCATGTCACGCAGGGCAGTTACGCGAGTGCGGTGAAGGCCTTCCAGGACCCCGGGCACCAGGCGGCCGCGCACTACATCGTCCGTCAGCGCGGGGACATCACACAGATGATCCGCGAGCTGGACGTGGCCTTCCACGCGGGCAACCGGTCGTACAACGAGCGCAGTGTCGGCATCGAGCACGAGGGTTTCGTGGAGCGGAAGTCGTCGTTCACGGACGTGATGTACACGAACTCCGCGCGGCTGACGGCGGAGATATGCCGGCGCTACGGAATCTCCGTCGACCGGGAGCACGTCATCGGGCATGTGGAGGTGCCGGGGACGGATCACACGGACCCCGGGCGGTACTGGGACTGGGACCGGTACATGACACTCGTAAGGCGGGCACACCGGACATCAGCGTGACCCAGGTCACATTTGGCTTTGGCTATGAGTCGTTTCAGTCACGATCGTGTCCGATGCGTCCCCCGCTCCGGATGTGACCTGGGGTACACCAACTCTCCTTGCGCGCAAGGAGAGTTGTGGAGGCAATGCGCAGGCTCACCTTTCACAGCTCGCCCTGCCCACTACTAACAACCCCCCAGTCTTTACACAGCCCTTAGGTCAAATCTCTCGCTCCATGACACACACCAGCGAGCCCGCGTCCGGACAGAACACAGACGCCAAGGGCAACCACCGCAAATCCACGGCCGAGAAGCGCGAACACGGCAAGGACAGCGCGGCCCGGGGCAAGGGTCTGCACCGGCGCAAGTTCCTCGGCGGCATGGCCGGGACCGGTATCGCGGCGGTCGCCGCGGCCGGGGGGGCCTTCTCCCTGCTGAACGGCGCGGCGAAGAGCAAGGCGTCCGCGGCGGACAGCACCCTTGTCATCCCGGACCTCCTCGAGGGCACCACCAGCGACAGCGTCACAACCTTCACGCTGGAGGCCAAGACCGGCACGGCCGAGGTGTTGAGCGGTGTCACCAGCGACACCATGGGCTACAACCAGTCGTTCCTCGGCCCCACCATGAAGTGGACCAACGGCGACACGGTCCTGCTGAACATCACCAACAGCCTGGGCGAGGACACCACCGTCCACTTCCACGGCGCGCACGTCCCGCCCAAGATGGACGGCGGCCCGCAGGTCGCCTTCGCCGACGGCACGACCTGGGCGCCCACGTTCACGGTCAAGGACCCGGCCACCACGCTCTGGTACCACCCGCACGCGCTGGGCACCACCGCCAAGCAGGCCGTGCACGGCCTGGCCGGGATGATCATCGTCGAGGACTCCACGGACGCGTCCGCCGCGCTGCCCAGCGACTACGGCGTCGACGACGTCCCGCTCATCTTCCAGTCCCTCGCCGTGGACACCGCCGGGGACATCAAGTACGACGCGGCCGGCTACCGGCTGAGCACCACCACCTTCCCCCTCCTGGTCAACGGAACCAATGTGGACTCCACCACGCTCGGTTTCACCGCCACCAAGACGCGGACCCGGTTCCGCGCCCTGAACGCCTCGCCGTCCGACATCATCACCATCCAGCGCAGCGACGGCGGCACCCTCACCCAGATCACCACCGACCAGGGCTACCTGGCCGAGGCCGCCGAGGTGACCACGATCCGCCTGGTGGCCGGCGCCCGGGCCGAGTTCACGATGGACCTCACCGCGGACGCCACCCTCCAGGCCGTGATCACCACCGGCTGGATCCGCGGCGGCAGCGGCACGTACGACTTCCTCTCGGTCACGGCCAGCGGCACCGACACCCCGGACGACCTGCCCAGCACCCTCAACACCATCGACCGGTACGACACGAGCGACTTCACCGCCCGGACGATCACCCTGGGCCAGAACGGCGCCACCATGCTGATCGACGGGTCGGCGGGCACGACCATGGCCGCGATGGCGATGATCAGTACGACGGTCGGCTCGAAGGAGATCTGGACGATCCAGAACTCCACCCAGCTGGAACACTCGTTCCACCTGCACGACGTGCCGTACCAGTTGATCTCCATCAACGGCGAGGATCCCACCGGGGTCCAGCTCGGCTGGTACGACACCTACGAAGTGGTCGGCGGCGGCTCGATCCAGATCGCCATGGAGTTCACGGACTTCTCCGACGACACCTATATGTACATGCTCCACTGCCATCTCCTGCAGCACGAGGACGAGGGCATGATGGCCTCCCTCATGGTGACGGAGAGTTAGAGGGAGCAGGTGTTCTCAGGTCAGCCCGGCGGCGCGCGCTCGTTCCACCGCCGGGCCGATCGCTTTCGCGACGGCCTCCACGTCGGCCTCCGTGGAGGTGTGGCCGAGGGAGAAGCGCAGGGTGCCGCGGGCCAGGTCCGGATCGGTGCCGGTGGCGAGCAGGACATGGCTGGGCTGGGCGACGCCCGCCGTGCAGGCGGAACCCGTGGAGCACTCGATGCCCTGGGCGTCCAGCAGGAGCAGCAGGGAGTCGCCCTCGCAGCCCGGGAACGTGAAGTGGGCGTTGGCCGGGAGGCGGTCCACCGGGTCGCCGCCGAGGATCGCGTCCGGGACCGCCGTACGGACGGCCGCGACGAGGTCGTCGCGCAGGGCGCCGATCTCGCGGGCGAACCATTCGCGCTGTTCGGCGGCGAGCCGGCCGGCGACCGCGAAGGAGGCGATCGCGGGGACGTCGAGGGTGCCGGAGCGGACATGGCGTTCCTGGCCGCCGCCGTGCAGGACGGGTACGGGGGTGTACTCGCGGCCCAGCAGCAGGGCGCCGATGCCGTACGGGCCGCCGATCTTGTGGCCGGAGACGGTCGCCGCGGCGAGCCCGGAGGCGGCGAAGTCGACCGGGACCTGGCCGAAGGCCTGCACCGCGTCGGCGTGCAGCGGGATGCCGAACTCCCCCGCCACATCGGCCAGTTCACGCACCGGCATGACCGTGCCGATCTCGTTGTTGGCCCACATCACGGTCGCCAGGGCGACATCGTCGGGGTTGCGGGCGATCGCCTCGCGCAGCACCTCGGGGTGGACCCGGCCGTAGGAGTCGACCGGGAGGTACTCGACGGTGGCGCCCTCGTGCTCGCCCAGCCAGTGCACGGCGTCCAGGACGGCGTGGTGCTCGACGGGGCTGGCCAAAACCCGGGTGCGGGCCGGGTCGGCGTCGCGGCGGGACCAGTACAGGCCCTTCACCGCGAGGTTGTCGGCCTCGGTGCCGCCGGAGGTGAACACGACCTCGCTGGGGCGGGCGCCGAGCGCTTCGGCGAGGCTTTCCCGGGACTCCTCGACCGTACGGCGGGCCTTGCGGCCGGAAGCGTGGAGGGAGGAGGCGTTGCCCGTGATGCTCAGGTGGGCCGTCATCGCCTCGACTGCCTCGGGAAGCATCGGGGTGGTCGCGGCGTGGTCGAGGTATGCCATGGTGACGCCGATTCTACGGGCCCCGGTGGGCACCCCGGAGGGGCGGGCAGACCTGGCGGGATCCGGCCGGTCTCCTAGAAGCTCCAGGAGACGGTGCTGTCCAGTTGCATGAAGGCGACGAGGACCAGCAGATCGGCGATGCCGAGCCCGAGGCCGAGGAAGGCCCGGCCGCGACGGGCGGTGCCGCGCCACAGGGCGACGCCGGCCAGGGCGATGGCGATCGGGCCGAGGAACACGTTGAGCACGAGCAGGCCGACGAGGCCGAGGATGAAGGACGCGACGGCCATGCCGTCGGCGTCACGACGGCCGGTGGGCTTGACGGCGGCGTTGTTGTTGTCGGTGGTGCTGCTGCTGGTTGCCGGTGCGGTGAGTTGCATGGTGGTTCGGCTCCCGATGGTCGGGTGGACGGTGGGTCGGGCGGCGGTCAACAGGCAGCCGCAGCGGGTCAGTTGGCGGTCGTACGGCCGCGACGGCCGTGCCGCTCGCGGAGCGCGAAGATGCCCAGCCATACGGCGATGACGGTGGCGGCGACGGCGGTGAAGGCGAGCGGCGCGTGGGCCACGGTGCCCACCACGACGCCGAACAGCAGGAGCGCTACGACGAGGAACAGCATGGGATGAATCCCCCTCCGAGCCGACCGGTACGTCCGGGACGGCCCTCGTTACATTTCGGTGAACGGTTGTAGTAACACTTGTTCACTGAACTTGAGTCTAGCGCGTCCGGCGACTTTCCAATTACGGAGAACGGTTGTTAACTGGATGACATGAGTCACACCCTCGGCATCCGGCAGGTACAGAAGCAGAAGACCCGACAGGCGTTGCTGGACGCCGCGTTGGGGCTGCTGGAGGAGCAGAGCCTGAGCAGTCTCGGCCTGCGCGAGGTCACCCGCGCGGTGGGCGTCGCACCGACCGCCTTCTACCGGCACTTCCGCTCCACGGCCGACCTCGGGGTCGCGCTCGTGGAGGAGGCGCTGGGCAGTCTGCATCCGATGATCCGGCAGACCGTGTCCCCGGCGGACAGCGACCAACGCATCGAGCGCGCCGTCCAGTTGATCGCCCATCACGTGGACGCGTACCCGGCCCATGTCCGCTTCCTCGCGCGCGAGCGGCACGGCGGGGTGCAGCCGGTGCGGGAGGCCATCCGGGAGCAACTCGCCCGGTTCGCCGAGGAGGTGAAGACCGAGCTCGCCAAGGACCCGGAGTCGCGGGGCTGGCGCGAGGACGATCTGCTGATGCTGGCGCACCTCTATGTCGACCAGATGCTCGTCACGTCCTCGCTGTTCCTGGAGGCCCAGGAAGCACCGGCCGAGGAGCGCGAGCGGGTGACCCAACTGGCCACCCGCCAGATGCGGTTGATCAGCGTCGGCCGCCGCCACTGGCTCGGCTGACGCCGCGTCACCACCGGGCACACGGAGTCGGGCATACGACAGGGGCGGCACGCCCGGTGTACGAGCGTGCCGCCCCTGTCGTGCGGGAGCCGCGGTCAGCCCTGCTGCGGGGCCCCGCTCATCTGGCCACCGCCGGGCCCGCCGCCGCACCCACCGCCAGGGCCGCCGCCCTGGCCGCCCTGACCGCCGCCCCCGCCGGGGCCGCCCGTCGGCATGCCGGAGGCGTTGCCGGTCGGCTTGCCCGTCGGCGCGCCCGAGGCCGCGGCGCCCGTGGGCGCACCGGACGGGGCGCCGGAGGGGGCGCCGCTGGGCCGTGCCGTGGCGTTGCCGGTGGGCATGCCGGAAGCGGAACAGGACTGCGTGGAACCGGAGTTGCCGCTGCCGGAGGACGACGACGAGTCGCTCGACCCGCAGGCCGCCAGGGCCAGGGGCGAGAGCGCCAGCAGGGCCACTGCGGGGAGGAGACGCGCACGCTTCATGAGAAACAACTCCAAAAACGATGAGGATGTCTTGTGACGGGAACTCAACCAACGCCGCTTAGGGCTTGGTTGTCGGAGCCCTGTCCCCACCCTGTGCGCAGAGTAAAGGGCAGCCCAAAAGACCGCCCCTACCTGCGACTTCACGATCGGGCCGCGCCTACCCGCTGGTACAGCTCCGTGACAGAAGCAGCCGCCGCGGCCATCTCGGCACGCACCTCCGGCGGTGATACGACCTCCAACGCGTCGGCGAACTGCAGCAGTTGACGCGCCTCGCGGACGACGCCGTACGACAGCCGGACCGTCACCCGGTCGCCCTCGCCGTCAACGGCGCTGTCGGGCGTGGGGAGTTCGGCGAGCGAGGAGGCGTTGAGGCGCAGGAACATGTCGAGGTGGGAGCGCCGGACGCGGACGGTGACGTCGATTCCGCCGGGGCGCTCCTCGACCTGGCGGCGCAACTCCTCCCAGGCGTCGGCGAGTTCGACACCAGGGCGACGCTTCACCGGATCGGGCAGGAGGCCGGCGGAGTGCACACGATCGGCGCGGAAGAGGCGAGGCCGCGCGCGGCGGTCGGCGACGAGGTACCAGACACCGGCCTTGGAAACGAGACCGTACGGATCGACGGTGTAGGTGCTCGGCTCCCTCGCCCCGCTGTGCCGATAACGCAGCCACAGCCGCCGATCGGCGAAGACCGCGTCCTGCAACACGTCCAGATCCACGGCGGGTTGGGGCCCGCCCTTCCACCGCGTGGCGTCGACGAGGATCCGCCGGGAGGTCACCTCGGCGGCCGGCCGGTACGGCGCCGGCAGCGCGGCCATCACCTTGCGCAGCGCGGAACCGAGCGCGGCGTCGAGGCCGAGGGCGGCGTGGGCGCCCTGCGCGGCCAGGATGAACAGGGCGCGCGACTCGTCGGCGGTCAGCCCCGTGACGTCCGTACGGAACCCGGCGAGCAGCTCGATCCCGCCGTGCCGTCCGCGCTCGGCGTACACCGGCACCCCGGAGGCGGACAACGCCTCGACGTCCCGGTAGATGGTCCGCACCGACACCTCAAGCCGGTCGGCGAGTTCATGCGCGGGGACCCGCCCCCGGGTCTGCAGGAGCAACAGGATCGAGAGCAGTCGGTCGGCCTTCACGGGTCCAGCATCCGCCTCCCGGAAACCCGGCACAAATGTTGCCGGAAACTGTCAGGTTATGGGCCCAGGATCGGCGCCATGAACACCAACGCGAACGACCCCCGCCCCCTGTACACCCGCGCCACCGAGCAGGCCGCCGCCCTGATCAGGACGGTGCGCCCGGACCAACTCTCTTCCCCCACCCCCTGCGCGGAGTTCGACGTACGGACCCTCCTGAGCCACCTCGTCGGCGGCACCCACCGCATCGCGACGATCGGCGAGGGCGGCGAGGGCATGGCCGTCCACCCCTTCGTGAACGGCGTCGACGACAAGGGCTGGCCAACCGCGTACGACGAGGCCCGCGCCCGGGTCCGCACCGCCTGGACGGACGACGCCCGGCTGGACGCGCCGGTCCGGGTCCCGTGGGGGGAGGCACCGGGCCGGATCGCGCTCTCGGGCTACGTCATGGAGAACGTCACCCACACCTGGGACCTCTCGGAGGCCTTGGGCCACCCTGTCCAACTCGACCCGGAACTCGCCGAGTTCGCCCTCGCCATCGCCCGCCGGGTCCTCCCCGACGCCGAGCGGGACGCGGACACCCCCTTCGCCACGGCACAGACGGCACCCGAAGGGGCCGACGCCTACGGCCAGTTGGCGGCCTGGCTGGGACGGAAGCCGGTCAGCTGAGCCTCGCCCGCGCCAACTGCCGTGACTGCGCGACCAGTCGATCCTCGCTGTCCCACACCTCCGCGTCCTCCTCCAGGAAGCCGCCGGCCAGGTTGCGGGTGGTGATGGAGACGCGCAACGGGCCCGGGGCGGGGTGGGCGCGGACGTGGACGGTAAGTTCGACCGTGGGGACCCAGCCCTTCAGGCCGATCTCGAAGGCGGTCGGCGGGAGCGCGTCCACCGCAAGGAGCAAGGAGAGGGGGTCCGCGTCCCGGCCGTCCGCCAGGCCGAACCAGGAGCGCATCTCGCCCTTGCCGGAGGGGGCGCCCAGGGCCCAGCCGAGGGTGGACGGGTCGAGCTTGAGCATCAGGCGGTCGGCGATCGCCGAGCTGCCGGAGACGGGGGCGGGCCCGTCTTGCGGGCCGAAGCACTGGTCCATCGGCGGAAACACCGGCGGGCGGGCCGTCGTACGGACGTCGTCCGGCAGGGCGTCCAGGTTGCCGTAGGACGCCAGGACCCGGATGCGTTCCACCTCGGCGCCTTCTTCGTCGTACTGGAAGAGGGACGCCTGGCCGGTGGAGAGGGTGCGGCCGGTGCGGACCGTGTCCGTGCGGATGACCGCCGGGCCCGGTTGGGACGCGGTCAGGTAGTGCGCGGAGATCGTGAACGGGTCGCTGTGCGGGAGCGCGTCCGCCAGGGCTCGGCCCAGGACCGCGAGGAGGTAGCCGCCGTTGACGGCGCTGATGATCGTCCAGCCGGCCGAGAGGTCGATGTCGTAGACGCCTGGCGCGCGGCGGGTGACCGCCGTGTCGCGGTCGAACTCGCTGTCGCCGATCGTGGCCCGTACGGCCGCCGGTGCGGTTGCTGCTTCTCCCATGGGTGAACCGTACAACAGTCCATTACTAAGCGGTAGCTTTGTTGTTTCGGGCGTATGAAACCACCGGCGAACCGCTCGCAACCCACCGGCCCCCCGGGTGAGGAACCGGCAATTTCTTGGTAAGTGTCCGGACTCGTCCGTGACCCGCGGCCGGTGGTCCCCCTCTTGGGGGACATGAGCCTCACCGGGACCTCGTTCCTCTACACCGCCGTCGTGCTGACGGTCGTCGCCCTCATACTGCCGCTCGTGCTGTGGTCGCGGATGCGCGGCCCCAAGGCCGTACGCGTGGCGGCACGGGCCCTGATGCTGCTGTTCGCCCAGGCGACCGCCGTCACCCTGGTCTTCGTCATGGTCAACAACCAGAACAACCTCTACGACAACTGGGCCGACCTCCTCGGCACCGGCAACCACGTCCAGCAGGCCGCGAATCTCGGCAAGAACGGCACCGGCGACATCTCGCTGAAACGGTTGCCCAAGGTCAAGCAGCACTTCTCCCCCGCCGAGGGCGTCGGCATGCGCGCGGCGGGCGGGGTCGAGGTCACCCAGCTCAAGGGCCAGGTCTCCGGCGTCAACGCCGAGGTGTACGTGTGGCTGCCGCCGCAGTACAAGGAGCCCGCCTACCGGCACCACAAGTTCCCGGTGGTCGAGCTGCTGCCGGGCTATCCCGGTTCGGCGAAGGCCTGGTTCGGGTCGCTGCACGCGAACGAGCAGTTGCTGCCGCTGATGAGGAGCGGGCGGGTCGCGCCCTTCATCCTGGTCGCGCCGCGCACCAATCTGCTGGCCGGCGTCGACACCGGCTGCGCCAACATCACCGGCACGGTCAACGCCGACACCTGGCTGAGCGTCGACGTACCGAAGATGGTCATGGACAACTTCCGTGCCGAGCCCGCCCCTTCGGGCTGGGCGGTGGCCGGTTACTCGGCCGGCGCGCAGTGCGCGGTCAAGCTCGCCGTCGCCCACCCGGACCGCTACCGCGCGGCCGTGGGCATGTCCGGCTACAACGACCCGATCGGCGAACGCAATTCACTCGCCGCGGCCAGCCCGGCCCTGCGCGCCGCGAACAACCCGTACCTGCTGTTGAAGGAGAAGAAGACTCCGCCACCGATCGCGCTGTACATCTCCGGCGAGTCCGGCGACGGCTACGAGGCGGGCACCGCCCTGGCGTCCGTCGCCGAGGCGCCGACGACCGTGCACGTGGTGTTCCTGCCGCGCAGCGACGGCGGGCACACGATGGCGCTGTGGCGGCCGCAGGTGAAGGCGGTCTTCCGCTGGCTGACGCTGGAGATGGGCAAGAACCATCCGCACGCGAAGACCGGGTCCACCACTACTCCTCACGGACGGTCGACCTCCGGTTCCACGCACGCGGAGCTCGCCAGTGGTACCGCATCGCGAGCAGGCGCAACACGAAAGCGGTGACGACCGCGAGCCCACTGGTGAACGGGCCCAGCGCGTCGTAGCGGATGCACACGGCGACCATGGTGGCGCCGACGATCGCGGGGACCGCGTACAGGTCGCGGTCCCAACGCAGCAGCGACGGGGTCTCGTTGGCCAGCACGTCCCGCAGCACACCGCCGCCGACGGCGGACCCGAGGCCGAGGGCCACCGAGGAGGTCAGGCCGAGCCCGTAGTCGTACGCCTTCACCGTGCCGGTGACGCAGAACAGGCCGAGGCCGGCCGCGTCGAAGACGTTGACCCCGAACTGGATCCGCTCCACCTGCGGGTGGAGGAAGAAGACGAGCAGGGCGGCGAGGAACGGAGTGAGGAAGTACCCCAGGTCCGTGAAGGCGGCCGGGGGGACCGCCCCGATGACGAGGTCCCGGAAGACCCCTCCGCCCAACGCGGTGACCTCGGCGAGCACGGCGATGCCGAACACGTCGAAGTTCTTGCGGACGGCCAGCAGCGCGCCGGAGATGGCGAACACGAAGATGCCGACGAGGTCGAGCGTGTGCTGGACGGAGGGGCTGAACAGTTGCTGAAGCACCCCACATTGTTACCTACAGAAGGGTGCCTCCCTTTCAAAGCAAGGGTTACAGGGTCGGTTTCCCTGGCGTGTACAGCCAGGTCTGGAACAGGTCGTCGAGCTGCTGGCCGCTGATCTTCTCGGCGAGCTTGATGAACTCGGCGGTGCTCGCGTTGCCGTAGCGGTGCAGCTTCGTCCAGGTCGGCAGCAGCTTGAAGAACGCGGTGTCGCCGATGCGTTCGCGGAGCATCTGGAGGGTCATCGCGCCGCGCTGGTAGACGGCCGAGGCGAACATCGTGTCCCGCTGCGGATCGGCTACAACGGTCTGCCAGAAGGAGCTGTCGGCGGGACGGGAGTTGTAGCCGGCCAGGAACGAGTCGTGCGCGGTGCGGGTGCCCTGGTGCTCGGCCCACAGCCACTGGGCGTAGGTCGCGAAGCCCTCGTTGAGCCAGATGTTCTTCCACTGCGACACGCTCACCGAGTCGCCGAACCACTGGTGGGCCAGCTCGTGCACGATCGTCGACTCGCTGCGCACGGCCGAGTAGGCGGGCTTGCTCTGCACCTCCAGCGAGAACCCGGCCTCCGGCATGTCGTCGACGATCGCGCCGGTCTCCTCGAAGGGGTACGGCCCGAAGACCTGCGACCAGTAGTCGGTGGCGGCGGCCGTCACGGCGTACACGTCGACGCTGTTGCTGTTGGCGAGGACCGGGTCGATGGCGACGTAGATCGGGGTTCCGCCGGGGGTCGTGCCCGTCTGCACGTCGAACTTCCCGATGGTGGCGGTGGCGAGGTAGGTCGCCATGGGCTTCGACTCCCGCCAGTGGGTGTACGTCGAGCCGCCCTTGTCGTACGTCGAGACGAGCCGGCCGTTCGAGACTCCGGTGAGCCCCTTGGGGGCCTTGATACGGATGTCGTAGGTGGCCTTGTCGGAAGGGTGGTCGCTGGACGGGAACCAGGTGGAGGCCGCGTTGGGTTCGCAGGCGACGAAGACTCCGTCGGTCGTCTTCATCCAGCCGTAGTCGGAGCCGAAGACTATGGGGCCGTTGAGGGGTTCGGGCACTCCGCCGTAGGTGACGGTGACCGTGAAGTCCCTGCCCTTGCGGAGCGAGTCCCGCGGGGTGATGCGCAGTTCGTCGCCGGTGCGGGTGAACTGGGCCCGTCTTCCGTTCACTTGGACCTTCGTGACCTCCAGTTTCTGGAGGTCCAGGTCGAAGGAGGAGAGGTTCTGGGTGGCGCGGGCGGTGAGTGTCGTAACCCCGTCGAGGCGGTCGGTGTCGGGGTTGTAGGCGACGTCGAGAGCGTAGTGCCGGGCGTCGAAGCCGCCGTTGCCGAGTTGGGGGAAGTAGGGGTCACCGATGCCGTCGGCGCCGGGGGTGGGGGCGGAGGAAGCGGCGATGACAAGAAAAGAGGCCGCCGCGGTCGCGAGGGCCCCTAGACGTGCCGAACGGGAGAGTGCCATGGAGTCGTCCCTTCGGTGCGTGTTTCCGATCAGTCGGACACGCCGGACTCTGCCCCCACCTCGCACGTCATGTACATGACTTTACCAACTTGTCATGCGTCACAGGATAGTTGACCGTGACGGACCGCGGCATGCGAACGCCCCCGGTGACCAGGATCGGTCAACGGGGGCGTACGGATGGCCTGTTGTCGCCTACTTCGCCTCGCCGGGTCCGGCTTCCGGCTCAGTGGGCTCCGCAGCTTCCGGGGCCGACTCGGCTGCGGGCTCGGTGGGTTCCCCAGCTTCAACCGCGGACTCGGCCGACTCTTCGGCGAGCGTCGCCGCCACCGCAGCCGACGTCTCCGCCGACTCCTGGAGCGCCGTCTCGCCGAGCAGCTTCTCGGCCTCCTTCGCGGCCGTCAGCAGGACCGTGTCCTGCGGGGCCTGGTCCGCGAAGTTCTCCGGGTGGTGGCAGGCGACCTGCTGGCCGGGAGCCAGCTCCAGGAGCGGCGGCTCGGTCGTCGTGCAGATCTGGGTCGCCTTCCAGCACCGGGTGTGGAAACGGCAGCCGCTCGGCGGGGAGATCGGCGAGGGCACGTCACCCGTGAGCAGGATGCGGTCGCTCTTCGCGTTCTTCCGCCGCGGGTCCGGGATCGGCACCGCCGACATGAGCGCCTTGGTGTACGGGTGCATCGGCGCCTTGTACAGCAGCTCGCGGTCGGCGAGTTCGACGATCTTGCCGAGGTACATCACCGCGATCCGGTCCGAGACGTGCCGGACCACCGAGAGGTCGTGCGCGATGATCACGTACGTCAGGCCGAGCTCCTGCTGGAGGTCGTCCAGCAGGTTCACCACCTGCGCCTGGATCGACACGTCGAGCGCGGAGACCGGCTCGTCGGCCACGACCAGCTTCGGGTTGAGCGCGAGCGCGCGGGCGATGCCGATGCGCTGGCGCTGACCGCCGGAGAACTCGTGCGGATAGCGGTTGTAGTGCTCGGGGTTGAGCCCGACCACCTCGAGCAGCCGCTGCACTTCCTTGCGGACACCACCCTCGGGGCTGACGCCCTGGAGCTTGAAGGGCGCGCCGACGATCGTGCCGATGGTGTGGCGCGGGTTCAGCGACGAGTACGGGTCCTGGAAGATCATCTGCATGTCGCGGCGCAGCGGACGCATGCCGCTCACCCCGAGGTGCGTGATGTCCTTGCCCTGGAACTCGACGGTGCCGCCGGTCGGCTCCAGCAGCCGGGTGATCAGCCGGCCCATCGTCGACTTGCCGCAGCCCGACTCGCCCACGACGCCCAGCGTCTCGCCGGCCTTGACCTCGAAGTCGAGACCGTCGACCGCGTGCACGGCGCCGACCTGCCGTTGCAGCAGGCCCTTCTTGATCGGGAAGTGCTTCTGCAGCCCGGTCACCTTCAGCAGGGTCTCGCCGGGGGCGACACCGCCCTTGGTGGCCACGCTGCCTTCGCTCTGCACAGGGATGCTCACTGCTGTGTCCTTGGGTTTCTCGCTCACAGCTTCGGCGCAATCTCGTTGATCCAGATAGTCTCCCGCTGCTCCGCACTCAGGTGGCAGGCGGCCCAGTGCCGGCTGCCGACCTCGGTCAGCTCGGGACGGACCGTGCGGGTGACGTTGTCCTTCGGGACGTCGGCGTAGGGGCACCGCGGGTTGAAGGCACAGCCGGACGGGATGTTGATCAGCGAGGGCGGGGAGCCCTTGACCGGGACGAGCCGCTCCTGCTGCTCACGGTCGAGCCGGGGCATCGAGCCCAACAGGCCCCAGGTGTACGGGTGTCGGGGTTCGTAGAACACGTCCTCGGCCGGACCGCGCTCCACGCACCGGCCGCCGTACATCACCAGGATGTCGTCGGCCAGTTCGGCGACGACGCCCAGGTCGTGGGTGATGACGATAACCGCGGAGCCGAACTCCTTCTGCAGGTCCCGGATGAGGTCGAGGATCTGCGCCTGGACGGTCACGTCCAGGGCGGTCGTCGGCTCGTCCGCGATCAGCAGCTCGGGGTTGTTGACCAGCGACATGGCGATCATCGCGCGCTGGCGCATACCGCCGGAGAACTCGTGCGGGTAGCTGTCCACGCGCTTGTCCGGCTGCGGGATGCCCACCCGGTCGAGCATCTCGACCGCGCGACGCTTGGCGGTCTTCTTGTCGACGTTGTGGTGGATCCGGTACGCCTCCACGATCTGCGCGCCGATCGTGTAGTACGGGTGCAGCGCGGAGAGCGGGTCCTGGAAGATCATCGCCATCTGCCGGCCGCGCAGCTTGCGCACGTGGTCGGGGTCGGCGGAGAGCAGCTCGGTGCCGTCCAGCCAGATCTCGCCGGAGATCTGCGCCTTGCGCTTGCCGTACTGGCCGGCGGTGTGCAGGCCCATGATGCCGAGCGAGGTCACCGACTTGCCGGAGCCGGACTCGCCCACGATGCCGAGGGTCTTGCCCTTCTCCAGCGCGAAGCTGAGCCCGTCGACGGACTTGACCAGGCCGTCGTCCGTGGGGAAGTGCACCTTGAGGTCGCGCACTTCGAGGAAGGCGGTGGGCGCGGGAGAGGCGTCCGTGGGTTCGCCCACGGCGGCCCCGCTCTTGCTGAGTTCCGTCATGAGAGCCTCACTCGGGGGTCGATCACGGCGTACAGGATGTCCACCACGAGGTTGGCGAGAAGCACCGCGAGAGAAGTGATCAGGGTGACGCCCAGAATGACGGGCAGGTCCTGGTTCTTGATGGCGCCGAGCACCGCCTGGCCGAGGCCGGGCAGGCTGAACGTCGTCTCGGTCAGGATGGCACCGCCGATGAGCGCGCCGAGGTCCATGCCGAGCATCGTCAGGATCGGCGTCATCGTGGAGCGCATGGCGTGCTTGCCGATGACGACCTGCTCCTTGAGACCCTTCGCGCGTGCCGTCCGGATGTAGTCCTCACCGAGGATCTCCAGCATGGTGGCGCGGGTGATCCGGGCGTACATGGCGGCGTAGAGGAAGGCGAGGGTGATCCAGGGCAGGATCATGCCGCCAAGCCAGCCGGAGAAGCTCTGGTCCAGCGGCACGTACTGGCCGTTGATCCAGTTCAGCCCGTAACTGAAGATCGCCAGCGAGAGCAGACCCGTGAAGTAGATGGGGAGGGACACACCACCGAGGGCGACGACCATGGCCGTCCGGTCCCAGATGCTGCCCCGCTTGAGCGCGGAGAGCACACCCGCCGCGACACCGAAGACCAGCCACAGCACGGCGGCACCGAGCGCGAGACCCAGGGTCACCGGGAAGCGGTCGGTCAGCTGCGGCCACACGGCCTGCTCACTACGGAACGAATAGCCGAAGCAGGGCGCGGCACAGTGGGTGACGTCGCCGCCGGCCGAGTAGGTGCGGCCGACGAAGATGCCCTTGAAGAAGTGCCAGACCTGGATGAAGATCGGGTCGCTCAGACCCAGCTTCTCCCGCACCGCCTCGACGGCGTGCGGGTCGGCCTGCTTGCCCACGAAACTCGTGGCGATGTCGACGCCCGCCCACTTGGGGACGAGGAAGAAGATGCTGAAGACCACCAGGATGATGACGACCAGCATCACTGCGGCGGCGAACAGCCGCCTGATGAGGTAAGCGAGCACAGCTAACGGCCCGCCGCGGGACCGCGGACCACCGGAGGTCTTCCGGTGGCCCACGGTCCCGCCGCGCCGGCCTTCACCTGCCTTTCGTGCCGTACGGCGGGTGTGCCGGGATTACTTCGTGGACTTCAGACCGATGTTGACGAAGTCGTAGTAGCCGCTGTACGCGTTCGTCGTGTAGACGTTGGCGATACGCGAGGAGCGCCAGTTCAGGAGTCGCTCGAAGGTGAAGGGCAGGTAGTAAGCGCCCTCGCTGACCTTGTGGTTGATGTCCGTGGCGAGCTGTGTCTTCTTCGACTCGTCCAGCGCGGCGTTGTACTGGTCGAACAGCCCGTCGATCGTCTTGTCCTTGATCAGGGCGAAGTTGTTGTTACCGCTCTGCAGGATGTAGTTGCTGTCCCACAGCGGGGCGCCGTAGCCCTGGACGGTCGGGAAGTCCGCACCCCAGCCCATGATGATGATGCCGAGCTTCTTCTTCGCGACGTTCGAGGGGGAGCCGATGATGCCGGAGCTCTGCGAACCGTCGTACTGGTAGATGTCGGCCTGGATGCCGACCTTCTTCAGCGCCGCCTGCAGGGACGTGGCCGTGGCCACCTCCTGCTGCTTGTTGTTGCGGACGGCGATGGTGGTCTTGAAACCGTTCGGCTGACCGCAGGCCTTCAGCGCCTTCTTGGCCAGGTCGTCGTTGCCGGTCTTGTTGGCACCGGAGATCCCGTACGGGTCGTACTTCTGGCCCTCGCCACCGGCGATGGCGGGCGGGAGCATGTTGGTGCCGATGTCACCACCGGCGATCGGGCCACCGCGCGCGGTCTGCAGCGACACGTGGTCGGCCGCGTAGATGACCGCCTTGCGGCACTCGATGTTGTCGAACGGCTTGACGCTCTGCGGGAAGACCGCGTAGCGGATGAAGCCGGAGATCGGGTTGTCCAGGTTGGCCTTGTGCTGCTTCAGGGCGATGGTCCGGCCCTGCGGACCCAGACCCGTCTGGCCGGCGTCGATGTCGTAGTCGCCGTTGATCAGACGCTGGTCCATGTCGGACTGGTTCGAGGAGATCGTCAGCGAGATCGTGTCCGGGTACGCCTTGCGCACCGGGTCGGACGACGCCTTCCAGTTGGTGTTGCGCACCAGCACCAGCTTCTTGCCCGGGCTGTACGACTGGAACTTGTACGGGCCGGAGGAGAACGGCTTCAGCGTGTACTTCGCCTTGGTGTCCTTGTCCTGGCGCACCGGGGACGCCGTGACCATGGCGAGGACCTGCTTGAAGTCCGAGTTCGCCGTGGGCAGGTGGAAGACGATCGTCTTGGCGTCGGGCGTGGAGATCGCCTTCAGGCCGAGCTTGTCCTTCGAGGTGTCCTTGTACGGACCCTTGTAGGTGTTCTTCGGGTCGAGCATCTGCTGGAGGTAGATCGGACCGCCGGACAGCACGTCCTGCGCCCAGACGCGCTCGATGCCGTACTTGATGTCCTGCGAGGTGATGGCCTTGCCGTCCTCCCAGGTGCCCCCGTCACGCAGGTGGAAGGTGTACGTCTTGCCGTCGGCCGAGACCTGACCCATGTCGGTGGCCAGGTCGGGCGTGAGCTCGGCGCCCGCGGCACCCGGCTCGGTCTTGAAGGTCAGCAGCTGACGGCTGTAGTACCGCGAGAAGTCCCACATGAAGCCGTAGTAACCGCGCGTGGTGTCCCAGAAGTCGGCGTCCTGGGCAGAGACGAACTTCAGCTCGCCGCCCTTCTTGACCAGCGAGGCCTGGGCGACCTTGTTGTTCGCCGCGTCGAAGCCGGCGGCGCCGGTCTTCGAACCGCCGTCGTCGCTGCTGTTGCCGCCGCCGCACGCTGCCAAGGCCAGCATGCCGGCGACCGCGGCAGCAGCGGCAAACGCCTGCCTACGCCGCCCTGTGGTGCGTTGGGTAGTCACGATCTCGGATCCTCCGGTTTTGATGAGAGACCCCGTGTAGATGGCACGGGAGGCTTGGGGTGATGCGGTTCAGCGGGAGCCCTTCGGGTCCAGCGCGTCCCGCACGCCGTCGCCGAGGAGGTTGAAGGCCAGAACGGTGATGAAGATCGCCACACCCGGGACGACCATGTACATGGGGTCCGAGTCGTAGTAGTCGATCGCGGTGGAGAGCATCTGCCCCCAGGAGGACGTGGGCGGCTTGACGCCCACACCCAGGAAGCTGAGTGCCGCCTCGGTAAGGATGTTGGTGGGGATCATCATCGTCGTGTACACGATGATCGGCGCGACCAGGTTGGGCAGCAGTTCCTTGAACAGGATGTAGAAGCGCCCGGCGCCCAGCGATCGGGCGGCCTCCACGTACTCGCGCTCACGCATCGAGAGGGTCTGTCCGCGCACCACGCGGCCGATATACGGCCAGCCGAAGAAGCCGATGACCAGGATCATCACGAACACACGCACGTTGGACCCGCTCAGGCCCAGCATCTCGTTCGGCATCACGGAGACCAGCGCGATGATGAAGAGCAGCTGCGGGAAGGCCAGCAGACCGTCCATGACGCGGCTGATCGCCGAGTCGACCCAGCCGCCGAAGAAGCCGGCCAGGATGCCGAGGACGGTGCCGAGCACGACGGCGACGATCGCGGACAGGAAGCCGACCAGGAGCGAGATCCTTGAGCCGTAGAGGATCCGCGCGAAGATGTCGCGGCCGTTGACGGGCTCGACGCCCAACAGGTGGTCGCCGCTGATGCCGCCCAGCGACCCCTTGGGGGTGCCGAACAGCGGGTCGATCAGGCCCTCGTGGAAGGTGTCCGGATCCTGCCCGATCAGGTTGGCGATCATCGGGGCGAGAACAGCGACCAGAATGAGGAAGACCACGATGATGCCGCCCGTGAGGGCCAGCTTGTCGCGCTTGAGGCGCTCCCAGGCGATCCGGCCCAGGGAACGTCCCTGCACGGCCTTGTCGCCGACGGTCGCAGCCGCCGCTTCTTCGGCCGCGCTCGGGGCCGCTTCCGCGGTCGGCTCGTGCAATGGTGCCGTCATCTGGCAGGGACCCCTCTCAACCGGCGGTAGCCGGCCCACACTTGCCGCTGTGGCGGCGTGATCAGTCCGTCGTACATCGGGGCACACGGCCCCTGGTGCGGGAGTCTTCAACGCTTTGGTGATCTGTTGCCAGGGTTGGCGGTGAATGGATGCGCAAACGTGATGCGGTCAGGAGGGTTCCGTTATACGGACACGGGGTAACGCCCCCCGGACGCAGGGCACTTGGGACAGAACGCCGAATCGACGCCATTTTGCGCATCTCGCCGCTATCTACGCGCGAAGAAATGTGTCGTAGACGTAAATCCTGCGGAGAAGCGGAGAAGAGGACTCGCCGGTTCAGTATCCACCACGGACGGGTGGGTATCCGTACCCACCCGCCTGAGCGGGTGCCGCGTGGGCCTCACGGTCGTAGAACGGGCGGGCGTTCGCCCGCAGCCAGAGCGCGACCGGGTCGTACTCGTCGGACATCGCCACCGTCGACACCGGCAGCCCGTCCGGGACCGCGCCGATCGACTGCTGCATCATGCCGCGCACCGAGTCCACGGCCGGCGGGCTGGTGTCGTAGACGTCCAGACCGATCGCGAGATACGGCGCTCCGAGCGCGGGCTGCACCCAGGCGCGGCGCAGGGCGCGGACCGCCGGGGTGCGGTGGGCGTTCTGCGTGAGGAGGCCGTAGAACTGGGGGATCTCGATGCCCGGTTCCGACAGACGCAGGGGCCCTGCCGGTTGGCGCTCCAGGCCGGTGGCGATCCGGCGCAGGTCCAGCCAGGGGATGCCGACGCCGCCGCCGGGCGCGTGCGGGTTGAGCCAGAGGCCGAAGTGGTCGGGGTAGAGGGTGCGGGCCACGTCGAGGCCGTCGACCACCTCGTAGGAGCGGTTCCAGCCGCTCGCCGAGAGTTCCTGGGCGGAGGTGACGCAGGGGGCGTAGCCGTACTTGTCGACCTGCATGTTTCCGTACTGGGCGTCCGGGGAGCCGGACTGGCCGTGCCACAGGAGCATCCAGATCTGGCCGGAGTGGGGGGTCGCGAGGGCGCGGAGGAGTGCCTCGTAGGCGTCGTAGCGCCCGGGCGTCACCTGGCGCAGCATGTGCTCGACCTGGCCGGTCGCGGTGTCGCTGGCGCTCACGAGTACCGCTCCTTCTGGTTAGTTGCCCTGCGTTGGAAACAGCTTAAGCGCCCAGTGGGTTGGGGCCTTGTGTGCGTTGGCGAGTGCGGGTGCGTTGTGGCTGAGTGCGCAGTTCCCCGCGCCCCTGGGTGGGTGCCCCTGAGCGAGCTTGCTAGTGACCCTGTGTGTAGAAGGGGCGCACTGTCTGCCTCATCCAGTCCGCCACCGGGTCCTGGGTTACGTCCAGGAGGACCAGGTTGACCTGCCATTGAACGGTGACCTGGCCCAGGGCTCTACCGAGAGCCTCCATCGGGGCCGCTCTCAAATCGCCGTCCCAGTTGGTCAGTTCTACGCCTACGAACATGACCGGGGCCGCCGTCTCGATGGCGGCGAGGCAGCGGCGGGCCGTGGCGACCACGCCGATCGCGGCGAACTCGGCGGAGGCGGCGGTGAGGAAGTCGACCGGGTCGTCCTGCCAGTCGGGTTCGAAGAGGCGGACGCGGCCGCCGCTGGTGGGGCCGTCGAGGGCGGTGCGGCCGATGCGGCACAGCTCGGCCACCGCGAGGGGCGGGAGCGGGACGCCGACCACGCCGCCCGGGTTCACCGCGAGGCCGACCTGCGGGGGCAGCCCGCGCGCGAACTCCACCGCCGGCGCGATCGTGAACGACAGATGCGAGCCGACGACCTGACGGAACTGTTCCTCGGAGCTGAAGACCGGGACGAACGCCTGCCCCTCGATGTCCAGCGTCGGCAGGTCCAGCGGGCCGCTCTGCGGGCCGCCGCCGCTGGGGAGCGGGACCCAGACGAAGCTGCGGCCGAGCACCTCGACGATCCGGCCGCCGGCCGAGGGCATGCCGAGGGACGCCGAGAGCACCTCCTCCAGTTCGTTGCCCGGCCATCCGCCGTGCGGATGCGGGTGGGGGTACGCCTGTCCGGGGAAGTCCGCCGGGAAGTCCATCTACCTACCGCCTGCTGGTCAAACCGCCTGCTGTAACCCTGCTGTGGCTGAAAAGGCTAGCGGCTCAGTCGGCGAAGTCGATCCGGCGCAGCACGTCCGCCGCGTCCCGGTCCAGGAGGACCGCCGAGCCCACTCCGTGCGGCAGTTCGCCGCGCTCGACCGCGCGCAGCAGACGGGCGGCGGCCCTGCGGTGGCGCAGGAACGCGTAGCGCGAGACTCCGCGGCCTCGCTCGCGCTGACCGTCGAGCGCGAGGTCCGGGCTGACGTCGAGGAACACCAGGTGCAGCGTGCCGCCCCGGCGCCCGGCGGCCCGGGCCAGCCAGCCGCGCACCCAGGTCTGCGTACCGCAGTCGTGCACGACGGCTCCGGACGCGGAGCGCAGCGCGCGGTGCAGCCCGGCGTAGTGGGCGAGGCGGACCAGGGGGCGGTAGATCGCGTACGGGAGGAGGCCGGCGAGGCTGGGGACTCGGGATATACGGGCTTCCCAGCGGTCGCGGGTGTCCTGGCTGTCGACGCGGACGCCGTCGCCGCCCGGCACCGCGCGGCGCATCAGCGTGGACTTGCCGCTGCCGGGCAGGCCGGTGACGACGACCAGGTCACGGGGGCCGAAGCGGAGTCCGTGCGGGCTGTGGCCGGCGCGCTCGCGCAGGTCGCGGACTGTCGGTACGGGGCGGGCGGGGCATGCCTCCCTGGCCGGGGCCGAGGGCTGCTTGGGCAGCGCTACGGCCGAGGTCGTGGCGTACACCGTGGTCCTTGTCACCGTGATCGTCCTCCCTGCGGGGTCAGGAAAGGTTCTCCCCACTGAACGTAAAGAGAAGGTAATGCACGGTGTCTCGCGGTTCCGTTCGCGTCCGGCCACAGGCCTGTTACAAAGCCTGTGCGATGATGTGCCCGCCTAACTGCATACCGGCCGCTTGAATCCGCGCGGGAGAGTCCCCAGCCAGCTTTCGCTGGGGCGCCGAAGGAGCAAGTCCCTCCCTTGAATCTCTCAGGCCCCGTTACCGCGCGGGCGAGGCACATCTGAAAAGCGGACCGCCGGCGACGGTGGTCCCACCCAAGGTGCAACCCATGTCCCGCGTGCGGTCATGGCGAACCTCTCAGGTCCCGATGACAGATGGGGAGGAACGACCTCGCCGTCATGCCTTGGGAGACCGACCGATGAGCAGTACCGCCACCCCTGAGAAGCGCCGCACCGCGCTCGACGCGCTGCACCGCTCGCTCGGTGCGACGATGACCGACTTCGCCGGCTGGGACATGCCGCTGCGCTACGGCTCGGAGCGCGACGAACACCTCGCCGTCCGCACGAAGGCCGGCCTCTTCGACCTCTCCCACATGGGCGAGATCACCGTCACCGGACCGCAGGCGGCCCAACTCCTCAACTACGCCCTCGTCGGCAACATCGCCTCCGTGGGCCTCGGCCGCGCCCGCTACACCATGATCTGCCGGGCCGACGGCGGCATCCTGGACGACCTGATCGTCTACCGGCTGGCCGAGACGGAATACATGGTGGTGGCCAACGCCTCCAACGCCCAGGTCGTGCTGGACGCACTCGTCGAGCGTGCCGAGGGCTTCGACGCGCTCGTCCGCGACGACCGTGACGCGTACGCGCTGCTCGCCGTCCAGGGCCCCGAGTCCCCCGGCATCCTCAAGTCGCTCACCGACGCCGACCTCGACGGCCTCAAGTACTACGCCGGTCTGCCCGGCACGGTCGCGGGCGTCCCCGCGCTGATCGCCCGCACCGGCTACACCGGCGAGGACGGCTTCGAGCTGTTCGTCTCCCCCGGTGACGCGGAGAAGCTGTGGCTGGCGCTGACGGAGGCCGGGGCGTCGGTCGGGCTGATCCCGTGCGGGCTGTCGTGCCGCGACACCCTGCGCCTGGAGGCCGGGATGCCGCTGTACGGGCATGAGCTGAGCACGGAGCTGACCCCCTTCGACGCCGGGCTCGGCCGGGTCGTGAAGTTCGAGAAGGACGGCGACTTCGTCGGGCGCGGCGCCCTGGAGGCCGCCGCCGAGCGCGCCGCCTCGCAGCCGCCGCGCGTCCTCGTCGGGCTCGTCGCCGAGGGCCGCCGGGTCCCGCGCGCCGGGTACCCCGTCGTCGCCGACGGCCAGGTGATCGGCGAGGTCACCTCCGGCGCCCCCTCCCCCACGCTGGGCAGGCCCATCGCCATGGCCTACGTCGACGCCGCGCACTCGGCGCCGGGTAAGACCGGTGTCGGCGTGGACATCCGGGGCAGTCACGAGCCGTACGAGGTCGTGGCACTGCCGTTCTACAAGCGCGAGAAGTGACAGTCGTCGTAGCGTCACGCCTGTGACCCGGGGCGGATCGCCCCTGCCTGTCGATGTCCTCCGTAGTCCCCCATTCATCAGCACTCCCCCGCGTACAGGAGAATTCAGGCCATGAGCAACCCCCAGCAGCTGCGCTACAGCAAGGAGCACGAGTGGCTGTCGGTCGCCGAGGACGGCGTCTCGACGGTCGGCATCACCGAGTTCGCGGCCAACGCGCTCGGCGATGTCGTCTACGCCCAGCTCCCCGACGTCGGCTCCACGGTGACCGCGGGCGAGTCCTGCGGTGAGCTGGAGTCGACCAAGTCGGTGTCCGACCTGTACTCGCCCGTCGGCGGCGAGGTCACCGAGATCAACGAGGACGTCGTGAACGACCCGTCCCTGGTGAACTCGGCGCCCTTCGAGGGGGGTTGGCTGTTCAAGGTGCGTGTCGCGGAGGAGCCGGGCGACCTGCTCTCCGCCGACGAGTACACCGCGTTTTCCGCCGGCTGAGGAGTCGTACACCCATATGTCTGTAATGAACACGCCCCTGCACGAGCTCGACCCGGACATCGCCGCGGCCGTCGACGCCGAGCTGCGCCGGCAGCAGTCCACGCTGGAGATGATCGCCTCGGAGAACTTCGCTCCGGTCGCGGTCTTGGAGGCGCAGGGCTCGGTCCTCACCAACAAGTACGCGGAGGGGTACCCGGGCCGTCGTTACTACGGCGGCTGCGAGTACGTCGACGTGGCCGAGCAGATCGCGATCGACCGGGTCAAGGAGCTGTTCGGCGCCGAGTACGCCAATGTGCAGCCGCACTCGGGCGCCTCCGCGAACCAGGCCGCGCTGTTCGCGCTGGCCCAGCCCGGCGACACGATCCTCGGCCTGGACCTGGCGCACGGGGGTCACCTGACCCACGGGATGCGGCTGAACTTCTCCGGCAAGCAGTTCAACGTGGTCGCGTACCACGTGGACGCCACCACCGGTCTGGTCGACATGGCCGAGCTGGAGAAGCTCGCCAAGGAGCACCGGCCGAAGGTCATCATCGCCGGCTGGTCCGCGTACCCGCGCCAGCTGGACTTCGCCGAGTTCCGCCGGATCGCGGACGAGGTCGAGGCCTTCCTGTGGGTCGACATGGCGCACTTCGCGGGCCTGGTCGCGGCGGGGCTGCACCCCAACCCCGTGCCGTACGCGGATGTCGTCACGTCCACGACCCACAAGACGCTGGGCGGCCCGCGCGGCGGCATCATCCTGGCGAAGAAGGAGTTCGCGAAGAAGCTGAACTCCTCCGTCTTCCCCGGCTTCCAGGGCGGTCCGCTGGAGCATGTGATCGCGGCCAAGGCGGTCTCCTTCAAGGTCGCGGCCGGCGAGGACTTCAAGGAGCGGCAGCGGCGTACCGTGGAGGGTGCGCGGCTGCTGGCCGAGCGCCTGGTGCGGGACGACGTGAAGGCCGTAGGGGTCGACGTGCTGTCCGGTGGTACGGATGTGCACCTGGTCCTGGTCGACCTGCGGAACTCCGAGTTGGACGGTCAGCAGGCCGAGGACCGGCTCCACGAGGTCGGCATCACGGTCAACCGCAACGCCGTCCCGAACGACCCGCGGCCCCCGATGGTGACGTCCGGCCTGCGCATCGGTACGCCGGCGCTGGCGACCCGCGGCTTCACGGCCGAGGACTTCGCCGAGGTCGCGGATGTCATCGCGGAGACGCTCAAGGCGCCCTCTCCCTTCGGGGAGGCCGACGTGGCTGCGCTCAAGGCCCGCGTGACTGCGCTGGCGGAGAAGTACCCGCTGTATCCCGGGCTGTAGTTCGGCCCACCGGGCGGCAGTCGCCGTCGGGGACACCGGCGCACACTGGGAGGTGCGCGCCGGTGTCCCGCCCGCCCGTCGCCCACCACCACCCTGTTCGAAGCGCTTCGCGCCCCTTGATCCTGCACCACCCCGCACGTCCTGCGTTCTGAGGAGTCACCGTGGCCATCTCGGTCTTCGACCTGTTCTCGATCGGCATCGGCCCGTCCAGCTCCCACACGGTCGGCCCGCTGCGGGCGGCCCGCATGTTCGCGCGTCGGCTGCGCAACGAGGACCTGCTGGACTCCGTCGCCTCCGTCCGCACCGAGCTGTACGGCTCCCTCGGCGCGACCGGCCACGGGCACGGCACCCCGAAGGCGGTGCTGCTCGGCCTGGAGGGCGAGTCGCCGCGCACGGTGGACGTGGAGAAGGCGGACGAGCGGGTCGAGCAGATCAAGGAGGCCGGGCGCATCCGGCTGCTGGGGGAACACGAGATCCCGTTCGACTTCGACGCCGACCTGAAACTGCACCGCCGAAAAACCCTCCCGTACCACGCGAACGGCATGACCCTGTGGGCGTACGACGCGGCGGGCGAGGAGCTGTTGTCGAAGACGTACTACTCGGTGGGCGGCGGTTTCGTCGTCGACGAGGAAGCGGTCGGCGCGGACCGGATCAAGCTGGACGACACGGTCCTCAAGTACCCGTTCCGCACGGGCGACGAGCTGCTGCGGCTGACGCAGGAGACGGGCCTGTCGATCTCCGCGCTGATGCTGGAGAACGAGCGCGCCTGGCGCACGGAGGAGGAGATCCGGGCCGGGCTGCTGGAGATCTGGGGCGTGATGCGGGCGTGTGTCTCGCGGGGCATGTCGCGGGAGGGCATCCTGCCGGGCGGCCTCCGGGTCCGGCGCAGGGCGGCCATGTCGGCACGCCAACTCCGGGCGGAGGGCGACCCGTTGGCGCACGCGATGGAGTGGATCACGCTCTACGCGATGGCGGTGAACGAGGAGAACGCGGCGGGCGGCCGCGTGGTGACGGCCCCGACGAACGGCGCGGCCGGCATCATCCCGGCGGTCCTGCACTACTACATCAACTTCGTGCCGGGCGCCGACGAGGAGGGCGTGGTCCGCTTCATGCTCTCCGCCGGCGCCATCGGCATGCTCTTCAAGGAGAACGCCTCCATCTCCGGCGCCGAGGTCGGCTGCCAGGGCGAGGTCGGGTCGGCGTGTTCCATGGCGGCGGGCGCGCTGGCGGAGGTCCTCGGCGGCTCCCCGGAACAGGTCGAGAACGCGGCCGAGATCGGCATGGAACACAACCTCGGCCTCACGTGTGACCCCGTCGGCGGCCTCGTCCAGATCCCGTGCATCGAACGCAACGGCATGGCCGCGGTGAAGGCGGTGACCGCGGCGCGGATGGCGATGCGGGGGGACGGGTCGCACAAGGTGTCCCTCGACAAGGTCATCAAGACGATGAAGGAGACGGGGGCGGACATGAGCGTGAAGTACAAGGAGACGGCCCGGGGCGGGCTCGCGGTGAACATCATCGAGTGTTGAGGGATGCGCCCTGAGCAGCGCGTTCTTGTCTTTCAGCGCTGTCAGGGCCTTCCCTGCTTACGCGGCGGAAAGTCCCTGGAAACTCCCTGGGATGTTCCTCGCCGCGCTGCCCGTCCAGACCGAGGACCGGTCCGGCTACGAACGCACCAAGTTCCGCCACTGGAGCGACGCGGACAAGGACGGCTGCAACACCCGCGTTGTCCGCACACTCTGATCGGGATGGAGCACAACGCCCCTGGTGCAGGCGGATGTTGGCGCGGTGGTGGTCTTGAGGCAGGTGAGGCACAGGGGAGGCGGTGCGTCGCTCGCATCACTCCTCTGAGTTCGGCGACCGTCTTTGACCTCGCGGGGGCGTTCCTTCCGGTGCTCGTTCGGGAGATGGCAGTCCTTTGGTCGGAATCTCAGAGTTCGGGCGGCGGCCCCCTGCAGCGCGGGTATTGGCTGTGGCCAGTACTGCCATGGCGGAGGTGGCCGCTGCGGCGATGGCGAAGCCTCCGTGCGCGCCGAATGTGTCCACTGCCCGTCCGGAAATCGCTGCCGCTCCGGCCGAGCCGGCGGCGCTGGCCGAGTTCAGCCAGGTGAATGCCTGGGTGAGGGCCGTCCGGTGTACGGCCGTTTCAGTGATCACGGAGGAGAGCACCAGGATCGGAGGGATTGCCAGGCCGGTGGCTGCGAGCGCGAGCCCCAGTCCGAGCAGGGAGTCGGCCGCGAGTAACGGCAGGCAGCTGAGAAGCTGTCCCATGCCCCCGGCTGGAAGACCGGCGGCTGGTCCCGCTGGGGCCTCACCGATCCCCAACCCCGCCCCTGCCCCGCCTGCGGCACCGAGACGGTTCCGCTCCTCACCATCGCGTCCTCGGAGTGGGACGACAGCAGCGAGAGCTGGATGCCCGAGGAGGAACGGACGAACCCGACTCCGGTTCCCCTCGGGACCCCGCCCGGGAACTTCACCATGATCGACATCGCGGGCGGCTACAACCTGCAACTCCACGTCTGCCCGGCCTCCCCGGACCATCCGCACATCGAACTGGCCCAGTGAGCGCCAGGGACTCGGCCTCGGCGGGCACCTGATACGCCGAGAAGTACGGACGACGGACTCCGGCACGTTCGTAGTGCGCCAGTGGCATAGTCGCTACGCTCCCTGCGGGGGTAACTGGCCTGCGGATGGGGGAAGTTGATGGCATATCAGAGACCGGTGCGGCTGTGTTGCGGTGCCTTGGCCACCGGGCTGTTACTCGCCGGCTGTTCGGGGGCCGCGGGAGGCGGGACCGCCGAGCCCGCCGGCTCCAAGAGCGCGACCACGGACAGTGGCACGCGCTCCAGCCCAACTCCGGCTCCCAGCGCCACAGGCCTGGATTTCACCGCCGATCCCGGCCGCGCGCCGAAGACCTCCGCGGAGGCCGAACGTCTCGCCCGCGCCGTCGCGGCGGGGCCGATCAGCTGGGGTCCCGGCTTCGTGAAGCGCGCTCCGTACGAGAGTGACCCCGGCTTCTGGCCCGTGCTCGACGCGGACTGCGTATGGGAGCGCGAGTCGCTGCCCGCGACGGTGCTCGCCACCCTCACCCGTTACAGCGAAGTGCCCGCGGCGGACGGCAAGGGCCCGATCACCGTCGCCGCCGTCGTCACCGTGCACCGCACCGTGAACGACGCCGACTGGGAGATGTCCGAGACCCTCGAAGAAGCCCTGCGCTGCCCCGACCAGCAGCTCCGCCAGGGTGAGCGGATCACCGGACTGGCTTCCCAGGGTTCGGGCTTCGGCACCCTGGGCAACCTGGCCGCCGAGGACATGCTGACCGAGGGCGGCAAGTACTACAGCGACGAACTCGGCGGCCCTTACTACTACTCCTGGACGCAGAGCCGACTGGGCCAGGTCACCGTCGCCGCCGTCGGCAAGGGCTCCAAGGGCAGGTCCGCGGACGAGGTCAGCGCCGCCCTTCAGCAAGGCGCGGGCGCCATGATCAACCGTGCCAAGAGCGAACTGGAGACCACGGAATGAGCGGGCCGCTGCTCCCCACCGACCCTGCCTCGATCGGCGGACACCGGCTGCTGGCCCGGCTCGGCGCGGGCGGCATGGGCGTGGTCTACCTCGGCCGTACGGAGGCAGGAACGCTGGCCGCGGTCAAGGTCATCCAGGCCGAGTACGCGGACGAACCGGACTTCCGCGCCCGGTTCCGTCGTGAGGTCGAGGCGGCCCGCCGGGTGACCAGCCCCTGGGCGGTGCCGGTCACCGGCGCCGACCCGGACGCGGCGGCACCCTGGCTGGCCACCGCGTTCGTGCCCGGTCCCTCGCTCGGGGAGGCGGTCGTAGGTCATGGTCCGATGCCCGTCCGGAGCGTACGGATCCTGGGCAGGATGCTCGCCGCGGCGCTGCGTGAGGTGCACGCCGTCGGTCTTGTCCACCGCGACGTCAAGCCCGCCAACGTCCTGCTCGCCGTGGACGGTCCCCGCCTGATCGACTTCGGGATCGCCCGGGCGGCCGACGAGACCGCGATCACCTCCACCGACCTGGTCGTCGGCACGCCCGGTTTCCTCTCCCCCGAGCAGGCCGAGGCGCGCGGCGCCGCGCTGGGCCCGGCGAGCGACATCTTCTCGCTGGGCTGCCTGCTGGCCTACGCGGTGAGCGGCCGTCCGCCGTTCGGTACCGGCGCGGTCGACGCCCTGCTCTACCGCACGGTCCACGACGAACCCGACCTGGCCGGCATCGAGGCCGAGGAGGACGCGGCGGGCACCGATCTGCTGACGGTGCTGCAGCTCTGCCTGGCGAAGGACCCGGCGGACCGTCCGACGGCCGAGCAGATCTGCACGGTACTGCTGGCCGAGGACGCCATCCCCGAGGGCGGGCCGATCGACTGGCTGCCCGACGACGTCGTACGGGGAATCGCCGACCGCTCGGCCGAGATGCTGGCGCTTCCGGACATCGAGCCGACCGTCGCCGACGCGCCGGGGGACGCGGAACCGGCGTCGCCCGGCCGACGACGGCTGCTCATGGCCTCCGGCGCGGCACTGCTCATGGCGGCGGGCGGCACCGCGGCCTGGGCCGCCCTGCGCGACGACGACACCCCGGGCACCTCGGCATCGCCGACCCGCCACTGGGCCATAGGCGTGCAGGCGGATCTCAGCGGGCCGCAGCGAACGGCGGGCCAGGCGCAGGAGCGCGGCGCGCGGCTGGCGGTCGAGCAGTTCAACTCCCGTAGGAACAAGCCCTTCACGCTCACCGTGAAGACCGCGGACGACGGCGGCAGCGATGTGCGCGCACCGGCCGCGGCCGAGAAGCTGATCCAGGACGCGGACGTGCTGGCCGTGCTCGGCCCGTCCAACGACGAGACGGCCGTCAAGGTCCTCCCCGCGTACGACGGGGCTTTCCTGCCGCTGCTGTCCGTCTCGTCCGGAGGGCTGCTGCTGACCTCGGCGGAGCACCGGTCCTACCTCCAGTGCCGGGCCTCCGACGCGCTCATGTCCTTCCCGATCGCCGTCCGTCTCGCGCAGCGGAAGGGGACGCGGCTGCCCGGGCTGCTCCAGGACCGCACCGCGCAGACGTACAGCTGGGACTGCGCCCAGGGCACCACCTTGATGTTGCGCGGGTACGGCATCCCGCCCTACCCCCGGGTGATCCCGGCGAACACCCAGGACGTCAAGCCCGTCGTCACCGACATGCTGCGGGCCGGCATCGACTCCTTCATCTACGCCGGCTACGCGCAGGGTGCGGCCCGGGCTGCCCGTGAGCTGGCGACGGCCGGCTTCGACGGGCCGCGGCTCGCGCCGCAGGCCGTACTCGACCCGGAGTTCCTCAAGGCGGCCGGGGACGCGGCCGAGGGCTGGCTGGTCACCGCCTCGTTCGTCGACCCCTCCGCCGTGCCCGCGGCGGCGGCGTTCACCGCCGCCTTCCGCAAGCGCTTCGGCTCCGCGCCCGGCTATTACGCCGCCGAGGCGTACGACACCGTCAACCTCGTCATCCAGGAACTGGTCAAGGCGACGAAGCGCGGACAGCCGCCGAAACGGCGGGAGTTGGTGGGCCTGCTGCGCAAGAGCCGCTACAAGGGCATCACCAAGGACTTCGCCTTCAAGCCGGAGGACGGCACATTCTCCGGCTGGGGGGTCTTCCTGCACCAGGTGGACGGCGGCCGGTTCCGCTTCCTCGGTGAAGCCCCCTCCAAGGTGTAGCGGTGGGCGGGGCGCGGTCGGAGGAGGGCGCGGGAGTGCACGCGCTCAAGGCGGGCGACCCGCCCTTCATAGGCGGCTACCGGCTGCTCGGCCGACTCGGCTCGGGCGGCATGGGCGTGGTCTACCTGGCCCGCTCGACGGGCGGGGCGCTGGCCGCGCTGAAGGTGATCCGCGCCGAGTACGCGGCCGACCACGGCTTCCGGGCCCGGTTCCGGCGCGAGGCCGAGGCGGCGGAAGGACTCACCGGGCGGTGGCTGGTGCCGGTCACCGCGGCGGACCCGGAGGCCGGTGAGCCCTGGCTGGCGACCGCGTTCGTGCCGGGCCCGTCGCTGGCCGAGGCCGTCACGCTGCACGGGCCACTGCCGGACCGTACGGTACGCGCCCTGGGCGCGCGGCTGGCCGAAGCGCTCACCGAGGTGCACGCCGCGGGCCTGGTGCACCGCGACGTCAAACCGGGCAATGTGCTGCTCGCCCTGGACGGGCCCCGGCTGATCGATTTCGGCATCGCGCGTTCCACCGGTGCCACCGCGCTCACCGCGAGCGATGTGGTGATCGGTTCGCCCGGCTACCTCTCGCCCGAGCAGGCGCAGGCGCGGGCCGGTGAGATGGGCCCGCCGAGTGACGTCTTCTCGCTGGGCTGCGTCCTGGCCTACGCGGCGACCGGCCGCCGCCCGTTCGGCACCGGCACTCCGGCCGCCGTCGTCTTCCGTACGGTCCACGAGGAACCGGACCTGGACGCCGTGCCGTGGGCCCTGGTCCCGCTGCTGACCGACTGCCTCGCCAAGGACCCGCGGGCCAGGCCCACCGCGCGGGAGGTGTGCGACGCACTGGCCGGTGAGAGTGAGCAGGACGGCGCATGGCTGCCGCCCGCGCTGCCCCGGCTGATCGCGGAACGCTCGGCGGCCGTCCTGGCGCTGCCCGATCCCGACCCGGCCACGCTCCTGCTGCCGCCGGAACGGCCCGCCCTCTCACGCCGCCGCCTCCTGACGCTGGGCTCGGCGGCCGGGGTGGTCATGACCGGCGGCGGACTGGCCGCCTGGGCCGCCGGCAGACGCGGGAACAGCAACGGCGGTACGGCGGGCGGACCGCTGCCCCGGTACGCCATCGGGCTGCACGCGGACCTGTCGGGAACCGGCAAGGCGGTGGGCAGGGCACAGGAGCGGGGCGCGCGACTGGCCGTAGCGGACTTCAACTCCCGCGCCGACCGCGCCTTCGACCTGACCCTGAAGGTGCGGGACGACGGCGGGACGGCGAAACGGGCGGAAGGGGTGGCCGCGAAATTCGTCGCGGACCACACGGTGTACGCCGTCATCGGCCCGACCGGCGACGCCAGTTCGACCAAGGCCGTCGTCGACCGCTACCAAAAGGCCCTGCTGCCCATCGTGACCGTCTCGTCCGGCACCGACGCGTTCACCGCCACGATCGACACTGTGCTCTTCCAGCTCAGGCCCGACGAGAGCAGTCTGGCGACGGCCTTCATCCACTACCTCACCCACAACGCGAAGAGCCTCAGGACGTCCGTGATCGACGACAGGGCGGCGGGCCGCTTCAGCTGGGAGATCGTCAAGGACCTCACCGACTGGCCGCCGTCCAACGGCACGACCACCAGCCATGTCGTCCCGGCGGCCAGTGCGGACTTCGGCCCCGCGGCCGCCGCGGTACTCGCCGCCGAGGCGCAGGCCGTGGTGTACGCCGGCGCATCGCCGCACCGGGCCGCCCTGTGCGCCCGCGCACTCGAACAGGCCGGCTTCCGAGGCACGCGCATGGCGGCGGAACCCGTCCTGGAGACCGAGTTCCTCACGGAGGCGGGCGCGGCGGCCGAGGGCTGGCTGTTCAGCACGAGCTACGTGGACCCGGCCGAACTCCCCGCCGCGGCGCGTTTTGTGGCGGCGTACAGGAAACGCTTCGGGGAACGCACCGTCGCGCCCTTCGCGGTAGAGGCCTACGACGCCCTGCTCTTCGTCACCCAGGGCCTGCGCGAACTGGGCACGGCCGCGGTCGAGCGGGGCGCCCTGGTGCACAGGCTCCGTGCGTCCACCTACAAGGGGCTGGCCAAGACCATCGAATTCGAGGCGGCGTCCGACCAGCTCAACTGGGTCAACGGCCTCTTCCTGCACCGTGTGGAGAACGGCAGTCCGCGCTTCCTCGGCCGCTATGACAAGGTCGAGAAGACCTGAGTACAAGGAGACGGCTCGGGGTGGGCTCGCGGTGCAGCGCGAGACGATGGCCGGACCGACCGGGGCCCAGGCGAGGCAGTTGGGGTGCCGGTCCATTCCGGCGAGCGCGGCTAGGAACCCCCGCCTCCCGGGGAGACGAGTCCCGTCTCGTACGCGAGGACGACGGCCTGGACGCGGTCGCGCAGATCCAGCTTGGACAGGATGCGGCCGATGTGGGTCTTGATCGTGGTCGGGCTGAGGAGCAGGCGGTCCGCGAGTTCGGCGTTGCTCAGGCCCGTCGCGAGCAGGCGGAGCACCTCCAGTTCGCGTGGGGTCAGGCCGGACAGGTCGCGGTGGAGACCGGCCGGCCGGTCCTCCTCGCGCTGGGCGAAGCGTTCGATCAGGCGGCGGGTGATCGCGGGGGCGAGCAGGGCGTCGCCGGACTGCACGAGGCGTACGGCGGCGACGAGATGCTCGGGGCTGACGTCCTTGAGCAGGAAGCCGCTGGCGCCGGCGGTGAGCGCGGCGTAGACGTAGTGGTCGAGGTCGTAGGTGGTCAGGATGATGACCTTGGTGCCGTCCGGCCCGTCGGCGAGGATCCGTCTGGTCGCTTCGATGCCGTCCATCCGCGGCATCCGGATGTCCATGAGCACGACGTCGGGCCGGGTGCGCCGGACCGCGGCGAGCGCCTCGGCTCCGTCGGCCGCCTCGGCCGTCACCTCGATGCCGTCCGCGGCGAGGATCATTCCGAAGCCGGTGCGTACGAGGGCTTGGTCGTCGGCGATGACGGCGCGCAGCGCCGGCCGGTTCACGCCGTCCGCCACGGGACTCGGGCCTTGATGCGGTAGCCGCCGGCGAGGGTGGGACCGGCCGTGAGTTCGCCGCCGTAGACCGCCAGCCGTTCCCGCAGCCCGATCAGCCCGCGGCCGTTGCCGTCCGCCTGAGGGACGTCGCGGACGGCTCCGGTGTCGGTGATCTCGATCTCCAGTGAGTCTCCGGTGTATCCGACGGTGACGGAGGCGTCGGCGCCGGGCGCGTGCTTGATGGTGTTGGTCAGTGCCTCCTGTACGACGCGGTAGACCGCGAGGTCCACCCCGGGCGGCAGCGGGTCGGGCGGCAGCGACATCGCGACGCCGACCGGTGTCCCGGCTCCACGTACCCGCTCGATCAGGGCGTCGAGCTGCCCGAGGCCGGGCTGCGGTTCGAGGCCGTCGGCGGGGCTGTCGGGGCGGCCGGTGTCCGGGGCGGCCAACAGGCCCATCACATGCCGCAGTTCGGCCATCGCGGCCCGGCCTCCGGCCTCGACCGCCAGCAGGGCCTGCTTCGACCGCTCCGGCGCCGCGTCCATCACCTTGCGTGCCGCGCCCGCCTGGATGACCATCACGCTCACATTGTGGGTCACGACGTCGTGCAGTTCGGCGGCGATCCGGGCCCGCTCCTCCTCGACGGCCCGGCGCATGCTCTCCTCCTGGACCTGCTGCAGCCGTGTGTACCGGTCCCGGCTGGCTGCCAGCCGCCGCTGCCAGAAGCGGACGGTGCTGGCCAGCACCCCGGCGACCAGCAGTACGACCGCCGGGCTCGACCAGCCCGGGAACACCGGATCCGTGTCCTGGAACGCGAGGCCGGCCAGCACGGCGGCGACGACAAGACCGGCCGTCGCCCGCGCCCGGTAGCGGCTGTACATGATGGCGCTGTAGGCGCCGATGACGCAGGTCAGCACGTTGATCCAGGAGGCGGCGTCACCGATGACCACCGCCGCGCCCAGCACCACCCCGAACGTGGCCAGCGGATACCTGCGCCGGGCCGCCAGCGGCAGCGCGGAAAGGACGACCAACGGCCAGGCCGGGGCGGAGGGTTCGCGCTCCGCGATCCGCGCACCCGGTACGGGGGGCGTGGGCGGGCGCGGGACCGACGACCCGTCGCGGGCATACCCGGACTCGGCCTTCGAGCTGACCCGAACCGGTCCGTCGCCGGGATAGCGCGACGCCACGACCAGCGCGAGAACGGTCAGCAGGACCGCCAGCACCACATCGGCGCGCACGGCCCGCCGCGACCGCGGGGCGTCCTCCGCCTCCGACCGCAGCGCGTCGCGCAGTTGCCGACGCCAGCCTTGCCGTCCCTCCGTCTCCACCGGCTCATTGTGCGGTCCCCGCGCCCCCTTCCGCGTCCTCCTGCGCGGCCAAATCGCCGTCCCTCAGGCGTACTTCGCAGGGATGAGGCCGCAGGCACCTCCTTCGCAGGGAGGCCCGGATGTCGGTGCCGCGGCCGACGCGCCCCGCGGGACCACGGCCCTACCTTCGCTGAGCCGACACAGACAGCTCCCTCCCGACCTCCCGACCTCCCGACTCCCGACCTCCCGACCTCCCGACCTCCCGACCACAAGGACGGACCACACCCATGACTCACGTGATCGAACTGGCGGGCGTGGCGAAGCGCTACGACAGCGCCGGTGCGCCCGCGCTCGGACCGCTGGACCTCAGCGTCGCCCAGGGCGAGGCACTCGCCGTGACCGGTCCCTCCGGCAGCGGCAAGTCCACGCTGCTGAACCTGGTCGCCGGCCTCGACAAGCCGACCGAAGGCGCCGTGACCGTGGCCGGGCAGCGGATCGACCAGCTGAGCGAGCACGCGCTGGCCCGGTTCCGCCGCGACCGGATCGGCATGGTCTTCCAGTTCTTCAATCTGCTCGACGACCTCACCGTCGTCGACAACATCCAGCTTCCCGCCCAGCTGGCCGGGACCCCGCGGCGCAAGGCGGCGGCCCGCGCCGACGAGCTGATGGAACTGCTGGGCATGACCAAGCACGCCCGCGCCTACCCGGGCCGGCTGTCCGGCGGCGAGCGCCAGCGGGTCGCGGTCGCCCGGGCGCTGGTCAACCGGCCGGCGCTGCTGCTCGCCGACGAACCGACCGGCGCGCTCGACACCGCCTCGGGCCACGACGTACGGGAGCTGCTGATGGAGCTGCACCGCGGCGGGCAGACCCTCGTGCTGGTCACCCATGACATGGCGCTGGCGGAGGCGTGCGCGAGCCGCGCCATTCAGCTGGTCGACGGCCATCTCTCCCTCGACACGCGTGCGGAGGCCGTCCGATGAACGCCTTCAACACGCATGTGGAGGCCATCCGATGAGCCCCTTCGGTACCGGCGCGCTCGGCCGGGTCGTGCGCTCCGGGGTGGGACGGCGCCGGGTGCAGACGGTGGTGATCGCCGTGGCCACCATGATGGCGGTCGCCGCGGCCGTGATCGCCGGGTCGCTCATCGTCGTCTCGAACGCCCCCTTCGACCACGCCTTCGCGAAGCAGCACGGTCCCCATGTCACCGCGCAGTTCGATCCGGCCAAGGTGAGTGCGGCACAACTGGAGGCGACTAAGCGGCTGGCCGGCGTCACCGCGAGCGCGGGGCCGTATCCGTCGACGACCATCAGCCCGGTCGATTCGGAGGGCGGGCACCCGCCGGCCTTGAGTCTGGTCGGGCGGTCCGGTCCGCACAGCGACGTGGACGATCTGGACCTGCAGTCCGGCCGGTGGGCCACGAAGCCTGGCGAGGTCGTTCTCTCCGCGTCGTTCAAAAGCCCCCTCCTCGAGGTCGGTTCCACCCTGAAGACCTCGGATGCCACCGACAGCCCGACCCTGAAAGTCGTCGGCTTCGCGGTGTCGGCCGGCAAGACCGCCGATGCCTGGGCGACCCCGGGGCAGGTCGGCGCGCTGGCCTCCAAGGACACACCGGTCACACGTCAGATGCTCTACCGCTTCGACTCCGCGGGAACCAAGGCGCAGATCTCCGCCGACCGCGAGAAGCTCATCGCCGCCGTACCGTCCGGGGCCCTGCTGGGCACCCAGTCCTACCTGGACACCAAGCGTGCCGCCGACACGGGCGCGGCGGCGACCATCCCGTTCATGGTGGCCTTCGGTGTGCTCGGCATCGTGATGTCCGTGATCATCATCAGCAGCGTGATCAGCGGCGCGGTCGGCACCAGTCTGCGCAGGATCGGCATCCTCAAGGCCATCGGCTTCACCCCGCGCGAGGTCGTGCGGGCCTATGTGGCCCAGGCGCTGATCCCGGCCGGCGCCGGTATCGCGCTCGGGGTCGTACTGGGCAATGTGCTGGCCGTTCCACTGCTGGAGGACACCGAGCAGGTGTACGGCACCGCCTCGCTGACTGTGGCCTGGTGGGTGGACGTCGTCGTGCCTGCCGTCGCGCTGCTGGTCGTCGGGCTCGCGGCGCTGGTCCCCGCGCTGCGGGCCGGGCGGCTGCGCACGGTCGAGGCCATCGCGATCGGCCGGGCCCCCCGCACGGGGCGCGGCCAGTGGGCGCACCGGGCGGCCGGGCGGCTGCCGCTGCCGCGGGCGGTGACCTACGGCCTCGCCAGCCCCTTCGCCCATCCGGTCCGTACGGCCGCGATGCTGCTCGCGGTGGCCTTCGGCACGGTCGCGGCGACCTTCGCGGTGGGGCTGACCTCGTCCCTGAACGCGGTCGGCAGCGCGTCGGATCCCGAGGACCGCGCGGCGGTCACCGCCGTCGTCGGCGGGCCGACCGTCCCGGGTGGCGCCGGAGGCGGAGTTCGCCACATGAACCCCGCGGCGGGAAGCGACAGTCCTCCGTCCGCCGACCCGGCGAAGGTCCGCGCCGCCATCGAAGCGCAGGCCGGCACCGCCTCGTACTACGGCATGGCCAAGGACGATGTCACCGTGGCGGGGATCTCCGGCTCGGTCCAGGCCACCCTCTACCAGGGCGATTCCCGTCCCGGCAGCTACGAGATGATCTCCGGGCACTGGATCACCGGCGCGGGGCAGGTCGTCGTCCCCACCGGTTTCCTGGACCGGACCGCCACCAAGATCGGCGACAAGGTCCGGGTGACCCTCGGGAAGGACACGCAGACCCTGAAGATCGTCGGCGAGGCCTTCGACACCTCGAACGACGGCCTGTCGATCCACGCGGACCTCGCCGACTTCGCCGGGGCCAAGCCCCAGGTCTTCCAGATCGAGGTGAAGCCGGGTGTCTCCCCCGCCGCGTACGCCGAGAAGCTGCACGCGGTGGTGGAGCCGATGGGCGGCGACGTCATCGCCAACTCCCCCTCGCAGCAGGAGGGCATGATCATCGTCCTGGATGCGATCGCGGTGCTGCTCACCCTCATGCTGGTCTCCGTGGCGGGCCTCGGCGTGCTCAACTCCGTCGTCCTCGACACCCGCGAACGAGTCCACGACCTGGGCGTCTGCAAGGCACTCGGTATGTCGCCGCGGCAGACCGTGAGCCTCGTACTCGCCTCGGTGGCCGGGATCGGCGTGCTCGGCGGACTGATCGGGGTACCTCTCGGGTTCGCGCTGCACGGCTTCGTGCTGCCGGTGATGGGGCATGCGGCGGGCACGAATCTGCCGCCGTCGATCCTCGATGTGTACGACGCTCCCCAACTGGTGCTGCTGGGGCTGGCCGGCGTCGCGATAGCCGTGCTGGGGGCACTGCTCCCGGCCGGCTGGGCGGCCAAGGCCCGGACGGCGACGGCGCTTCGCACGGAGTAGGCGTAATCCTGATCGGCATGCTCGCCGGTGTCCGCCTTACGCTGCCGCCCACTCACGAGTCTCCGCCTGTTCATCGGCGGGGAATTGGGGAATTGACGTCTGCATGGTTCGGCCTTTTCGGGGCGGGTCAGGCCGGGCGGTGGCGGATCCACCACAGGCACAACCCCGCGAGCGCCGCCGCCAGCAACACGCACAGGCCCGTCTCCGCCCACTGCAACGGCCACAGCTGGGACGACGGATGGAACTCCGCCCAGCGGCCCGTACTGCCGTGCTGGACAAGGCACTTGGTGTAGTCGTCGGCCGTGTAGCAGCTCGGCAGATCCGGTACGCGGCGACCGGTCGCGTCGGCCGCGCCCTCGGAGAGGACCCACGCGTTCGACGGGGCCGCCGTGCCGGTCGGGTGCTGGACCGTGGCCAGGGTGGTGGGCAGGAGGTGGCCGCGGACGGACTCGAGCACGTACATCGCCGCCGCGCTCACGACCACCGTCGCGCCCATCGCCAGGACCGTGCGGCGCAGGATCAGGCCCGCGGTCACGCCGATGAGCAGGGAGAGGACGGACAGGCCGACCACGACGGGGCCGATGCCGTCGTACGGATACCACTGCCACCAGGGGAACCAGCCGCCCAGCAGCGAACCCGCCGGCCGCCACCACCAGGTCATCGCGGCGGCGATGGTCCCGCTGATCAGCGTCGTGAGGACGACGGGGACGAGCAACTTGGCCGCGAACCAGCGCAGTTGCGTGACCGACTGCGTGCACACGGTCCGGTAGGTGCCGGACTCCAACTCCTGGGCCAGTTGCGGGCCGCCGAGGAAGACGCCGAAGACCAACGGCAGCGCGAGCATGGCCTGGAGGGGGCGGCGCATCGGGAACTGGTACGTCTGCCCGAAGGAGTTGAGCTTGTGGGAGCAGTCGCCGGCCGGGACTGTGGTACCCCGGCAGGCGTCGAGGTGGCCCTCGGCGATGGCGGTCGTCATCTCCTGGTGGCGCACGATCGCGTACGCCGCTACGGCGAGCGCGGCGCCGATGCCGATCCAGAACGCCAGCCGGTTCTGCCGCCAGACCAGCCAGGTCAGTCCGCGGAGCCGTGGCAGTCGTCGTAGGCGTCGCATTCGAAGTGACGAACTTGGCTGGGGCGAAGGGGAGTTGATGGTCACGGAGCCGCTCACACCGTCACCTCGCGATGCGTGCCGGCGCGTGCCGTGGACGTGATCAGCGGGGGTGCGTCGGCTGTGCGCAGGTGGGCCAGGAGCAGTTCCTCCAGGCTGGGCAGGGCCGGGGTGTGGTCCGCCGGGAGTGGGCCCCTCGGGCGGATCAGTGCCGTCGTACGACCGCCCGTGCTGCGGGTCTCGACGGTCACCTGGCCGGGGAGCTTCGCCAGGCGGGCCGCCTGTGCGTCGGGGGCGGAGACCGTCCGGTGGGCGCCGATGAGTTCGGCCACGTCGCCGGCGAGCCTGACCGTGCCGTTGTCGATCAGGACCAGGAAGTCGCAGGCGCCCTCCAGTTCGGAGACCAGGTGGGAGGACATCACCACGGTCGAACCGTGCTGGGCGGCCTCGGACATGAGCAGGTCCATCATCTGGCGCCGGACCAGCGGGTCCAGGTCGGCCATCGGTTCGTCGAGCAGGAGCAGCCGGGGCCGCTTGCCCAGCGCCAGCGCGAAGGCGACCCGGGTGCGCTGGCCGCCGGACAGGGTGCCGACCCGCGCGTCCATCGGGATGTTGCCGGCGGCGACGATGCGTTCAGCGGTCTCCTGGTGCCAGGTCGGGTTCAGCTCGCGGCCGATGCGCAGCGTGTCGGAGACCCGGAAGCGCGGATAGAGCGCCTTCTCCTGGCTGAGGAACGCGGTGTGCTGCCGGGCCTCGGCGGACCGGGCCGGGTGTCCGCCCAGCCGGACGGTGCCGGTGCTCGGTTCCAGCAGACCGGCGGCCAGCGACAGCAGGGTCGTCTTGCCGGCTCCGTTCGGGCCGACCAGCGCGCAGATCCGGCCGGCCGGCAGCCGGAACGAGCAGTCCCGCAGCGCCCACCCACGCCGGTAGCGCCTGCCGAGCCCGACGGCCTCCAGCGCCGGGCGCTCTGCCGGATCAGTCATTGTGCTGCCGCACACGTGCGGCGAGGACGAGTATCGCGACCCCGGCGAGCAGCAGCGCAAGCTTGATCAGCGACGGGCCGTAGCCGGGTACGCCGAAACCCCAGAGCGTGAGGCGGTCGTAGAGCCGCTGGGCGAGCGGTACCCCGCCGCAGAGCGCCAGCAGCGCTCCGGACAGCAGGAGGAGGTGGTTCTTCTTCAAGGCCAGGCCTTCCATGAGGGATCCGATGTGACTCCCGGAACGCTAGGAGCGGCGGTCCATGGGCGGCTTCGGCGCAAAGTCGGTGCTCTGACCTCGTCGTACGACCAAAGTCTCTAGACCAAAGTCTGTACGGCCCCCGTCGGCGGCCCCTCTACATTTGTCGCTTGTGAGCGGTTACCGGCGTGAGAAGACCATCGACCTGGGGATTGTGGTGCTGGCCCTGGTGCTGTCGGCTGCCCTCTCGCTGATCCAGGTCAGGGGGGATCTGGCGCTGAGCCCGGGGCTGGGTTCCGGTACCTGGCCGTTCGACCGGCTGGTGTTCTCGTCGCCGTTGCTGCTCGGCTTCACCTGGGCGGTGAATCCGGTCTCTCTGCTCGCCGTCGGGGCGTTGTGGTGGCGCAGGCGGTGGCCGACCGCGGTCGCCGTCGTGGCGATCGTCGCCGCGACCGTCACCCCGGCCGTGGTGCCCCTGATCGTCGCGCTCTTCACCGTCGCCGTCCTCCGGCCGCCGCGCACGATCCTGACCGTCGCCCTGCTGGCACTGCTGCCGATCCCCGTCCACTTTCTGAGCAGTCCCTACGTCTCCGGGGTGCCGCTCGCCAACGCGGTGATCCTGGGCGTCCTGATCGCCGCCGCGGTCGGCTGGGGCCTGTTCGTCCGTTCGCTGAGCGAGCGCACCGAACGGGCCGAGGCGGAAGCGGTGTTGCGTGCCCAGCGCGCTCAGCGGGAGGCGCGGGAGGACATCGCGCGGGAGATGCACGATGTGCTGGCCCACCGGCTGTCGCTGCTGAGCGTCCACGCGGGGGCGCTGGAGTTCAACGCCGGCGCGTCCGTGCGGGAGACCGCCCGGGCCGCCGCCGTGATCCGGGAGAGCTCGCACCAGGCGCTGGAGGATCTCCAGGTGGTGCTGCGGGTGCTGCGGTCACCGGCCGGGGCTCCCGTCGCGGACGGCAGCACCGCGACCCGGCCCGCGCGGACCGGGCTCGCCGAGGTGCCCGACCTGGTCAGGGAGTCGCGGGACGCCGGTATGAAGGTCGACCTCGACATGGGCGGCACCGGGTCGGGCAACGGTGGCGGTCCTACGGGGATCGCCGGGCTCGCCGCCTACCGGTTCGTGCAGGAAGGGCTGACGAACGCCAGGAAGCACGCCCCCGGTACGCCGGTCAGGATCACGGTGGCGGGCGGCCCCGGCGACGGGCTCACCCTGGAGCTGACCAACCCGGCCGATCCCGTCCATCCGACCGGACCGGGTGGCCCGCGCGACGACGTCCCGGGTTCCGGGCAGGGGTTGATCGGCCTCGCGGAGCGCGTCGCGCTGGCGGGCGGCCGGTTCAGTCACGGCGAGGACGGAGCGGAGTACGCGCTGCGGGCCTGGCTACCCTGGCCCGCATGATCCGTGTGCTGCTCGTCGACGACGACCCGCTGGTCCGCTCAGGACTCCGGCTGATGCTCGGCGGCGCCGACGACATCGAGGTCGTGGCCGAGGCGGCGGACGGCGGCGAGGTGCTCGCCCTGGTCGACGAGCACGCCCCCGACCTGGTGCTGATGGACATCCGGATGCCCGGCGTGGACGGCCTGGAGGCGACCGGGCTGCTGCGGGCCCGGCCCGGCGCACCGGCCGTCGTGATGCTGACGACCTTCAAGGACGACGAGCAGGTCCTCGGCGCACTGCGCGCGGGCGCGGCCGGTTTCCTGCTCAAGCACACCCCGCCCGCCGAGATCGTCGCGGCGGTACGCCGGGTGAAGGCGGGCGAGCCGGTGCTCTCCCCCGCGGTGACCGAGCAGCTCATCGCCCGGGTCACCCAGGGCGGCGATACGACAGTCCCGCGCCGACCGGAGACCGCCGAGGCCCGCATCCGCCTCGACCGGCTGGGCGACCGGGAACGCGAGGTCGCCGTGGCCGTCGGCCGGGGCAGGACCAACGCGGAGATCGCGGCCGAGCTGTACATGAGCGTGGCCACCGTCAAGGCCCACGTCTCCCACATCCTCACCAAGCTGGAACACACCAACCGGGTCCAGATCGCCCTGACCGTGCACTACGCGGGGCTGGTCTGACCTGCCACGGACGCAACAGATCCGCTTTCCCATCCGGTGCCCGGGTCTCCCCCGACGGTTCACGGGCCGTGTGGCTCGCCTGGGATCACCCCCATATGCCGTGGGACGCGGCCGAGTTGAGGATCGCGACGTCGGCGGCGACGGACGTTTCCAGCGGGCCCGCACACTCGTCGGCGGGCCCGGTGACCCCGTGGCGCAGGCTGAATGGGCCCCGGACGGAACGCTGTTGGCCGCCTGCGAACGTACGGGCTGGTGGAATCTCCACCGCGTCGCCCCCGAGACCGGCGGCGCGCACACCCTGCACCGAGCGGCGGAGGAGTTCGCCGGCTCCCAGCGTCTCGGCCTGCGCTGGTTCGCGCCCTTGGCCGACGCCGGTCCGCCCGACCTCCAGGCGCTCGGCGTCGTGCTGCCGCACCACTGCGCGGCCGAGATGAACCACCTCGTCTCGTTCCTGCCCGACCTCCGCGAGGCGTTCGACGGAACACCGTGAGCGGCACCGATCGCCTACTGCCGACCACCGCCCGCTGAGCATCGACTCGGCGGCGTCCAGAACTTCTCCACTTCCCTGCGAGACCGCCCGCGCACCGTCACGAGGACTATGCTGCGGTCAGGACGTCCCAGACCCCGGCGGCTCGTCGTAGCTCGGCACAGATGCTCGACACAGATGGTCGCGGGGAGCGGCTTCTTCGTCCGTCACCCGGCGCATTCCTGTACGCCCCCCCTGTCGGCAGCGCGCCCTGGGCACCGTAACTCCCGGTGCCACCACGCCCGTTGCCGGATGCTCCTCCGAACCGAGGCGTCATGCCCCTCACTCACCTCACCGTCCACCGCCGTGACCGAACGGGGCGGGTCCCCCAGCCTCCCGCCCTCGGACCAACTGCCGTACTGCTCACGGGACTTCGGGACAGCCTCTGGACGCGGTGCCTCGAATGAGGCCCGGCGGCCGGTCGGCCCGGATCCAGGTGCTGGTCGCCGAGCAGGCGGCGCGGCGCGGTGGGCGGGCCGGTGTGCTGGACGTGTGCACCGCGGCCGTGGCCGCGCTCCCGGTCGGCGGGGCCGGGCTGTCCGCCATGTCCCGCACCGCGGCGAGCCATCCGCTGTGCAGCACCGACGACATCAGCGAGCAACTGGAGGAACTGCAACTGACGTTGGGCGAGGGCCCGTGCGTGGACGCGTTCCTGGACGGTTCGGCCGTCCTGACGCCGGACCTGCTCACCGGTCAACTCCAGGACCGCTGGGCCGTGTTCGCGGACGCGGCGCTGGAAGCCGGGGCCCGCGCGGTCTTCGCGCTCCCCCTCCAGGTGGGGGCGATCAGCCCGGGGGTCCTGGACCTGTACGCCGACGTCCCGACCGTACTGGACCCGGAACAACTGGCCGACGCCCTCGCGTTCGCCGATCTCGCGACGCTGCTCCTGCTCGACGCGCGGATCGACGGGACGGGCGGGCCGGCCCCGGCGGACCGGGGCTTCGAGGACCTGGACGGATACCGCGCGGAGATCGACCAGGCCACCGGCATCCTCACCGTCCAGCTCGGCATCGGCATCGACGAGGCCTTCGTACGACTGCGGGCGCACGCCTATATGCAGGGGCGGCGGCTCGCCGACGTGGCCGCCGACGTCGTGGCCCACCGGCTCCGTTTCTCCCCGCACGCGGAGCCGGACCGGGCCGACGAGGGCACCTGACGCCCCGTCACCGGTCAGCGCACCCACCGCACTTCCCGCCCCCCCCTCCCGGCGGAACCGGTCCCAACGAAGGTGACACGATGAATCAGCAGCTCCTGGCCAAGACCTTCGTCGAACTGGCGGACAACCTGGTCGCCGACTTCGATCTGATCGACTTCCTGCGTCTGCTCACCGACCGCTGTGTGGGCGTGCTCGGAGCCGACGCGGCGGGCGTGCTGCTCGCGGACCGCGACGGCGAACTGCGGGTGATGGCGGCCTCCGACGAACAGGTACGGCTCCTGGAGCTCTTCCAGCTCCAGAACGACGAGGGCCCCTGCCTGGAGTGCTTCCGCTCCGGCTCACCCGTGATCGTCCCCGACCTGACCCGGGAGGCCGAGCGCTGGCCTCGGTTCGTCACGACGGCCCACCGCAGCGGGTTCACCGCCGTACAGGCGCTGCCGATGCGGCTGCGGGACGAGGTGGTCGGCGCCCTCAACCTGTTCCGGGCCGCCCCCGGTCCGTTCGACCCGGCGGGCACCCTGGTCGCCCAGGCGCTGGCCGACGTGGCGACCATCAGTCTCCTCCAGCAGCGCTCCAGCCACCGCAGCACGATCCTCAACGAGCAGCTCCAGACCGCTCTGAACAGCCGCGTCCTGATCGAGCAGGCCAAGGGCAAACTCGCCGAACGCCTCGGCATCGACATGGAACGCGCCTTCACCACCCTGCGCGGCTACGCCCGCGCGCACAACCGGCGACTGTCCGACGTGGCGCGCGCCTTCGTGGACGACTCCGAGCCGCTGCCCGGTCTGGGGACCTGACCGACGGCTCAGGAGTCCTGGCCCGCTCGTCCGCCGTGGTCGCGAGGAGAAAAGGCCGCGGACCAGTCGAAGGTCAGCCGTACGTGCTGTTTCGTGATGACGGCCGGGTCCTCGTCCGGTGCTGTCGGTGCTGTCGGTGCTGCCTCCTGAGCCGAACTCACCGTCAGGCGTGGGGTGATGGTGCCGCGTGCCTCGCGGTCCCAGGCGATGACCTGGCTGGCCATGGTCCGGGCGAGGTCGTCGGCGTGCGGGCCGTAGGCGTGGATGCCGAACTCCCAGAGTGGCGTGCCGTCTTCAGAAAGCTTCCGGGTCAGGAGGCGGGCCAGGGAGTCGTTCCGTACGACGGCTGCGGCGTCCCAACCGCCAGGCGTCGTACGGATGTTGGGGTCGTGGTCGGCGAGGACGGCGAGCCGGGCGAAGCCGTCGAGGTGGGTCGCCAGCCACAGCAGGAGCATGTCGAAGGGCGTCTCGCCGGGGATGGTGATGCCGGTCCAGTGTTCGACGCGGGGCATGGCGAGGGCGTCCTCGAGCCGACTGGTGTCGGCGGGGGTGCTGTCGGCGAACCGTACGGTCACCTCGCCGCCGCGGAGTCGGGTGATGGCGTCCTCGCGGTGGCCGGGGCCTTGGAGGGGGACGAACCCGCACACCGTGTAGGTGTCCGCGGTGAGCAGTCCGGCGCGCTTGGTGAAGGGGATGGACCAGGTGTAGCCGTGCACGCGCAGCGGCGCCACCAGCCGTCCGCCGTCGGCCAGTTGAGCGGTCCAGGAGGGTGGGAGGTCGCGGGCCTCGACGGTGACGAGGACGGCGTCCACGCTGTCGGGGGCGGCGAGTTGAGCCGGGGCGTGTTCGCCGTCGCCGAGGTGGACGCGGACCCGGTGGTGGCCGGTGTCGTCGAGGAAGCGGCGGGCGCGGTCGGTGACGTAGGGGTCGATGTCGATGCTCGTCACGCTGCCGTGCGGGCCTACGACCTCTTGGACGAGGGCCGCGTTGTAGCCGCCGGAGCCGATCTCGAGCACGGTGTCGCCGGGGCGGAGCGCGGCGTCGCGGAGCATGGCGGCCTGCACCCAGGGCGCGGAGACGCTGCTCGTGACCGTCGCGCCGGGGGTGCGTTTGGTGACCGGGGCCTGATGGGTGTCGTAGGCGTCCGGCAGGGCGGTGCCGGGCAGGAAGCGGTGGCGCGGGACGCGGCGGAACGCGGCGTCGATCGCGCCGCCCGCGTCCACCCAGCCGTCCGCGACGAGCCGGTCCGTCATCGCCTCCCTCAACTCGGCTGCCTCGGCGGCCTGTTGGGCGGGTTCGGGAGTCGCGGCCGGGGTGATCGGGTAACGGTGGACGGGCGGCAGGTCGGACAGCAGGCCGGGCCAGACCGTGTCGATGACGTGCGCGCTCGGCGTGAACAGCGGCTGCGACAGGGCGGGCAGGTCGGCGACCTCGTGCCACTCCCAGCGGTGGATCAACTGCGGTTCCGTGACGGTGGGTTGGCCGGTCCAGGCGGTGACGCGGACGGCGCCCGTCAGCCGGGGGATGCCGTGCGTGGAGTCCATCAAGAGGGCGAGCAGCCGCGCCCCACCCGGGTCGGCCTTCAGACCGGTCTCCTCCGCCAACTCCCGTACGCCCGCCGCCAGAAAGCCCTCATCGGCGTCGTTCTTGCCGCCGGGCAACTCCCAGACCCCGCGCACCGACCAGCCCAGCAGGATGTGCCCCACCTCGTCGGTGACGACGACACCGGCGCCGGTGAGGGCGTGCGGTGAGGGGCGCTTCTTGCCCCTGAAGGTGGAGGGTGCGGGGGCGGGGTCACGCAGGACGACGAACGCGAGCCCGTCCGCGTCGTACCGTTCGGCCCTCGCCCAACCCGCGCACAGCGCGCCGAACTCCTCGTCGTCCAGGGCGATGGACCGCTTGCCGTCCGGTACGTCCGCGGCGACGGGCGTGATGACGCAGACGACACCGCCCGGCCGCAGCCGCTCGCGCAGCCGCTTCATCACCCGGGTGCGGTCGTGGACGAAGGCCCAGCTGAGGCGGAAGGTGATCAGGTCGTAGGCGGGGTGGGGCAGGGCGTCGAGGCTGTCGCGTTCGATGTCGAGCAGGTGGTAATTCACCGCTGCGGTGGCCGCGTTCTGGGCTCGGGCGTGGGTCAGGGCGGCGGGGGCGAAGTCGACGGCGTCGACCTCGTAGCCCAACTCGGCGAGGTGGCGGGCGAGTTCACCCAGTCCGCAGCCGACGTCCAGGGCGTGTCCGCCACCGTCGGGCGCCGGGGCGTGCTCGGCGAGCAGCGCGCGTTCGGCGTCGCGGAGGGGGCTGAAGGTGTTGCCGTCGGCGTAGTGCGCGTCCCATGCGTCGGTCACGGGGTTCTTCCTATCAAGACGGCGGGCGGGGTGCCGCCGGGGGCGAGCACGAACTCCCGTTCGGGGGGCGGCATTTGGTCCCGCGCCGCGCGGTGTGATCAGGCCGGGGCGTCGACCGGGAGGTCCGAGGCGTCGCCGGGGCGCACGCCGTCGTCCTCGTCGATGTCCGGGAAGATCGTCGGCGGTGCGCTGGAGTGGAGTCCTTCGTGCGGAGCATCGTGAAGCCGATGCTGGTGGCGACGAAGCCGAGGACCGCACCGAGGGGCATCACTCCGTGTTACGGAACCTCCACGCTGCGACGACGGCGGAATCCGGCCCTTTCCGGACTGGAGTAACGTGAGATTACCGAGCGCACCTCGCACGCCGTCAGCCGTTTCGGCGTCGCCCTCGGGGAACGGCAACGCCGGAGCGCATCGCGTCCGGCCGGAAATGAGCCGCCCCACATGAGCCTCATGAGTCTCGGAGTACTGCACTCCTCCCGCAAGGAGAACGAGTTCCGTCTGCCGCTGCACCCCCGCCACCTCGACCGGATCGCCCCGGACATCCGAAAGCGGATCTTCCTCGAACAGGGCTACGGCGAACGGTTCGGCATCGCCGACGACGCGCTGCGCCCCCTCGTCGGCGGCCTCCGTTCCCGTGAACACCTGGTCGCGGAGTGCGACATCATGCTGCTGCCCAAGCCCATGCACGAGGACCTCGCCGAGCTGCGCGAGGGCCAGGTGCTGTGGGGCTGGCCGCACTGTGTGCAGGACGAGAAGACGACGCAGCTCGGCATCGACCGACGGCTGACCCTGATCGCCTGGGAGGCCATGAACCACTGGACCTCCACGGGCGCCTTCAGCGTCCACGTCTTCCACAAGAACAACGAGCTGGCCGGTTACTGCTCGGTGCTGCACGCCCTGCAACTCGGCGGGCTGACCGGGAGCTACGGCCGTCGGCTGCGGGCCGTGGTCATAAGCTTCGGCGCCACCGCACGCGGCGCGGTCACGGGCCTGGGCGCGATGGGCGTCTCCGACGTCACGGTGCTCACGCAGCGCGCGGCGGCGGCCGTGGCATCGCCGATGCCGTCGGTCGTGATGGGTCACTTCGAGGAGCAGGAGGACGACCCGACGCGCCTCCAGGCGGTCACCGGCCTCGGGCCCGTGCCGCTCGCGCAGTACCTGGCCGGGTTCGACATTGTCGTCAACTGCGTGCTCCAGGACACCGACGCGCCACTGATGTTCGTCAACAACGAGGAACTCGCGCTGTTCCAGCCGGGGACCTTCTTCATCGACGTGGCCTGCGACGAGGGCATGGGCTTCGCCTGGGCCCGGCCGAGCGGCTTCGGCGACCCGATGGCCACGGTCGGACCGGGCTGCCACTACTACGCCGTGGACCACAGCCCGTCCCACCTGTGGAACTCCGCGACGTGGGAGATCAGCGAGGCGCTCCTGCCGTATCTGCGTACGGTCATGAGCGGGCCCGCCGGCTGGGACGGCGACGTCACGGTGCGGAAGGCCATCGAGATCCGGGACGGTGTCGTCCAGAACCCGAAGATCCTCTCCTTCCAGCACCGGTCGGCCGCCTACCCGCACAACCTTGAGGCCCAGCGGCCCGAAGGTCATGAGGTAAGGCGGCCTGACGGCAAGGCGGTTGAAGGCCCAGTAGCGGTCTAGCTCCGGTTGACACCGGTGGCCACCGCGTGGCCGATGAAGAGATAGACGAGGGCGGGCAGGCCGTAGTTGACGACAGTGCGCCAGTCCGCCGAGTGGATGGTGAACAGGTTGTGCGACCAGCCAGATAGCCAGTCGGCCGCGTTGTGGACCCAGTCGACCGAGTTGTTCGCGGTGTTGGCGTCGAACAGATAGAGAGCGATCCACAGGATCAGGATCAGTGCCGCGATGTCCGCGATGACGGAGATGACCGTCCCCGCGGGGCTTCCGCCGTAGCGTCTGGACATGTTCAACGGGTGGCCCGGAACGCCGAGTTGAAACCTCTCGGCGTCCGGTGCCGTCGGCGGTGGGCCGGTTGGCACAGGCCGGGGGCGACCGGAACGCAGGGCCATCCGGCGGGGGCGACCGGAGCGCAAGGCCGTCCGACGGGGCGACCGGAGCGGAAGAGCATCCCGGCGAGGGCGACCCAACCGGAACGGCATCCGTTGAAGACGGCCCAAGCGGAAGGCCGTCCGGCAGGGTCGACCCGAGCGGAAGGGCATCCGGCGAGGGCAGCCCAAGCACAGGGCCATTCGGCGGGGGCAACCGGAGCGTAAGGCCGTCCGGCGAGGGATACCGGAGCGCAGGACCGTCCAGCGGGGGCGACCCGAGCGGGAGAGCATCCGGCGGAGACGACCCTCGCCCAAGGCCATCCCGCGGAGACGACCCTCGCGGAAGGGCATCCGGCGGAGACGACCCTCGCACAACGCCACCTTCCGTAAGCGGCCGGAAGTGGATGGCCATCGAGCGTCTGTCCGGGGGGAGTTACGGGGGCTAGCGTGTGCCGCACGGCCCCAGTCCCCGGCAGCGTCGACTTTCTCTCGCGCACCGGTGCCGGTTCGTGACGCGGCAGCGACGCGCTCCGTGCGGGCGCCCTTCTGCCGCCCGTCGCCTCGTACGCGTTTCACGACAGGCGGGCACATGTACGCGCTGATCGTTCCGGCTTCGACCCCCTTCGTCCTGCTCGCCACCGTCCTGGGCCTGTCCTGGTGGGAGGACCACCTGCTGCCGACACCGGCCCCTGTCGAAACTCCGCTCCCCCAACTCCTCAGTACCGACGCTCCGTTCCCCCCGCACTCACCCGACGCCCACCCGGAAAGTGACGCTCGATCACCCGTGCCACCCCGTCCTCGTCGAGGGAGAGCGTGACGTGGGCGACCGCGTCGAGAACACTCGGGTGGGCGCCCGCGACGGCGTACGACAGGCCCGCCCAGGCCAGCATCGGGAGGTCGTTGGGCATGTCGCCGAACGCCATCGTCTCCGCGGCGGTGATGCCACGGTCGGCCGCGAACTGCCGTAGCGCATGCGCCTTGCTCACGCCCACGGCGATCGCCTCGACCAGGCGCTCGCCGTTGGAGTGGTAGACGGTGACCAGGTCGCCCAGGGCCGGGGCGGCGAGGGCGAGCAGCTCGTCGGCGGTCAAGTGCGGGTGCCGGCCGACCAGTTTGGGCGCCGGACGGTGCCACAGGCCGGCCTCGCCGGGGCGCCGGACGGTGATGTCGTCGTCCCACGCCCCGGCCTCGTAGCGGTCGTCGCCGTGGAGTTCGGTGGCGTACTCCACGGCGAGGCCGATGCCCGGGATCGCCGCGCGGAGCCGCCGGACGGTCTCGGCGAGGGTGTGCGGGTCGATGGCGTGCTCCGCCACGACACTGCGGGTGGCCATGTCGTAGAGGTACGCCCCGTTGGAGCAGATGGCCGTCCCGGACCCGCCGAAGGCGTCGGCGATCGGGCCCATCAGGCGGGGCGGGCGGCCGGTGGCGAACACGAACTCGGCGCCGGCGTCCCGGACTCGGGCGAAGGCCTCCACGGTGCGGGCGGAGACGGTCCCGTCCTCCCGCACGACGGTGCCGTCGAGGTCGCTGGCGACGAGCCGCGGGTGAACACCGTCGCTGATCGTGTGCGTCATGTACGGCTCCTCGCCGCGAGGTGTCTCGCGGGCCGGGTCGGTGGATCACGGGGAGGGGTGGACACCTGGTCCAACCGGTCAGCCGGTTAGCCGGTCAGCCGGTCAGCCGGTCAGCCGGTCAGCCGGTAATTGGCAGGACCGGCGCACCACTTGCTGCCAACCTTGACCGGGTACCTGCCTCTCGGGAAAGGGAATAATGACCGTCGACCCCACCCTCGTCCGCAGCCTGCTCGCCGAGCAGTTTCCCGACTGGACCCGACTCCCCTTGAGCCGCCTGGAACCCGCCGGCTCGGACCACGTCATCTACCGGCTCGGCGAGACCATGTCCGTACGGCTGCCCCGGAGCGACTGGGCGGACGGCGAGGCCGCCAAGGAACACACCTGGCTCCCCCTCCTCGCACCCCAACTGCCGCTCGCCGTACCGGAACCGCTCGCACTCGGCGCACCCGGCCGCGGCTACGCGTGGCACTGGTCCGTCACCCGCTGGCTCGACGGCACGACGGCGAGCGTGGACGGCCTCGCCGATCCCGACCTGGCCGCCGGTCAACTGGCCGACTTTCTACGGGCGTTGCAGGCGATCCCCGCCGCCGGGACCCTGCTCCCCGGACCCCATCCCGAGCTGGACCGCGCCCCGTTGGCCGATCGCGACCAGTCGACCCGGGCGGCGATCGAGGCCGTGGCCGGAGTCTTCGACACGGCCGCCCTGACCGAGGTCTGGGACAACGCGCTCGACGCCCCCGCCTGGGACCGCGAACCGGTCTGGTGCCACGGGGACTTCCACACCGGCAATCTGCTCACGGTCGACGGCCGTATCTCCGCCGTCATCGACTTCGGCGGCCTGGGCATGGGTGATCCCGCCTGCGATCTGGTCGTCGCGTACACCTTGCTGTCGGCCACCACCCGCCCGCTCTTCCGCGCCGCGCTCGGCGTGGACGACGCCACCTGGACGCGCGGCATGGGCTGGGGCCTGACCACCGGGCTGAACGCGTACACGAGTCACGCGGCCACCGAACCCCGCGTCGCCCGGCAGACCACCCGCCAGCTCACCGAGGTCCTCACCGAACACGCGGCACGCGGCGCTCAGCACTCGGAGCTCACCCCAACACACCGGCCGGCGCCCGCAGTTCGGAATGATCGGCATGAAGCGGGAGCCGGACTCTGAAGGTCGCCCCCCGCCCGGGCGCCGAGTCGATCTCCACCCGCCCCGCGTGCGCGGTGACCAGGGAGTCGACGATGGCCAGCCCCAGTCCGGCGCCACCGGTGGCGCGCGTACGGGACGTGTCGGCGCGGTAGAAGCGTTCGAAGACGTGGGCGGTCTGGGCCGGGGTGAGCCCCGGCCCCTCGTCCGCCACCTCCAGGTCCGCGTCCTCGCCGACCGTGCCCACCCCGATGCGGATCGCAGTGCCGGGCGGGGTGTGGGCGACCGCGTTGCCGACGAGGTTGGTCACGACCTGGCGCAGCCGGGCCTCGTCGGCCAGAGCGGGCGCCGAGGCGGGGGCGCCGACGCCGTCCGGGCCGGTGAGCGCGACCGGGCGGGTCGCGTCCAGGGCCCGTACGGCGTGCAGGGCGTCGGCGGCGAGGGTGCGCAGGTCGGTGGGGGCCAGTTCGAGGGCGGGGCCCGGCTCGCCGGTGGTTCCCAGGCTGTGCTCGTCGAAGCGGGCCAGCAGCAGCATGTCCGCCACCAGCCGGGCGAGGCGGTCCGACTCCCGGGCGATACGGGCCATCGTGGCGTCGATGTCCTCCCGGTCCGCGAGGGCGCCCATGCGATGCAGGTCCGTGAGGCCCTTGATGCCGGCCAGCGGGGTGCGCAGTTCGTGGCTGGCGTCGGCGACGAAGCGGGTCATCCGCGCCTCGGACTCCGCGCGGGCGGCGAACGCGGTCTCCAGCTGGGCGAGCATGCCGTTCAGGGCGGTGGCGAGCCGGCCCATCTCCGTGTGCGGGCCCGCGAGTTCGGGCACCCGGCGGGACAGGTCACCGGCCGCGATCTCGGCGGCCGTCTGCTCGATCCGGGTCAGCGGGCGCAGCCCGGAACGCACCGCGAACCAGCCGGCCAGGCCCAGCACCACGAGCAGGCCGAGCCCGGTGGTCTCGTAGATGTGCCACATCCGGTCCACCGTGCCGTCCACCTGGCTCATCGGCGCCGACACGATCACGCTGCCCGCCGCGCGGCCGCCCAGCAGTGTGCGGCCGACGACCCGGGGTACGGCGATCGATCGCCACCGGGTGTCGCCCGAGGTGCCGGCCACGGTGAACGGCTTGCCCGCGCGGGCGGCGACGGCGGACGCGTCCAGCCGGGGCAGGTCGGGTCCCGACGCGCCCTCGGTGCGTTTGGCACCGGCGAGCGAGTCGATGCTGCTCTCGACGGTGCCGTTCTTGGTGACGTACGTGATGACGGGGTTGCCCAGCACCTCGGTGCTGAAGTCGGTGAGGCCGGGCGGCGGTTTCCCGCCGGTGCCGGTCCCGGTCCTGGCCACGGTCGACGGGAGCAGGGCGAACACCTGGGCGGAGGCCCGGAGTTGGGCGTCGACACGGTCCGCCATGTACGAGCGCAGCGCGTTGCCGGTGACGAGACTGAACGCGGTGAACCCGGCCGTCAGCAGCACCACGGCGATCAGCAGCACCCGGCTCCGCAGCGAGACCCGCGCCCAAATGACGCGCGGCCGGAGCCAGTTGCGGGCGCTCATGCCCGCGGCCCGCGCAGCACGTACCCGACACCGTGCACGGTGTGGATGAGCTTCGGCCCGCCGTTGTCCAGCTTCCGGCGCAGATAGCTGATGTACGTGTCGACGATCCCGGTGTCGCCGCCGAAGTCGTACTCCCACACCCGCCCGAGGATCTGCGCCTTGCCGACCGTGCGCCCGGCGTTGGTCATCAGGTAGTGCAGCAGCCGGAATTCGGTGGGCGAGAGGCGTATCGGCTCGCCCGCGCGGGTCGTCTGGACGCCCTCCGGGTCGAGTTCGAGGTCGGCCACCCGCAGCAGCGCGGAGGGGTCGCCGCTGGTGCGGCGCAGCACCGCGCCGATCCGGGCGATCAGCTCCTGGAGGTCGAAGGGCTTGGTGACGTAGTCGTCGCCGCCCAGGACGAGCCCCTCGATCTTGTCCTGGGTGGCGTCACGGGCGGTGAGGAACACGACCGGGATGTGCCCCGAGCGGGAGGCCGCTCCGCGCTGCTCGCGCAGTCGCCGGATCACCTCGAAGCCGTCCACGTCGGGCAGCATGATGTCCAGCAGCACCAGGTCCGGCGACACGGCCCGGGCCCCGTCGAGGGCCTCCTGCCCGGTGGCGGCCGACGCGACCGTGAAACCCGCGTGCCGCAGCGCCGCGCACAGCAGCTCCCGTACGGTCGGCTCGTCGTCCACGACCAACAGGTTCACGTCCGTGGTGGTGGACCGGGACACCGGCGGTCCGGCCCGTTCAACGGTTGCCGAGGGGTGCCTCCAGGGTGCCGGGATCGGTTCCCGGCGCCGGGGAGTGCGGGGACGCGGCCGACGGGGACTTGCGCGCGAGGATACGGCGGGGGGATGTCATTCCTCCGTAAAGGTCCGCTGTGCGCGCCAGGCTCCCCAGGAAACCCGCCACACCGCCGGCCAGCAGCCCGAACAGCACCGTCCACAGCACGCTGCCGGTCAGCTCGGCCCGCGTACCGCCCATCTCACTGCCGAACATGCTCACCCCGAGGTTCCCGAACGCCCCGGCCAGCCAGACCGCCGAGCCCAGGACGACCGCCGTGACGAGCCCGAACCGCTCGGCCGCCCCGAGGTGCCGGGCGAGCGGGCCGTCGTAGCGGTGCAGCGGGCGGGTGTGCGCCGGGGCCGTGTTCCGGACGGCCACGAAGGCGCAGGTCAGAAGAATGACAGCGGTCACCGCGAGGGCCGCGAGCCACAGCGGCCAGCCGCCCGCCGACAGGCTCCTGAGGTGCTCGGTGCGGGGCTGCTGCTGCGCGGTGGTCTGCTGTCCGCCGCCCAGGGCGCCCATGATCGAGGCGAGCGGGTTGCCGCCCTGGCTCTGCACGGGGTGCGTCGCGGCCGTCCACGGCGTGCCCACGCCCAGCGTGAGCAGCACCGCGAGCGCGTTCGGCGCCAGCAGCAGCGCCCCACCGGCCGCGGTCCCGACCCGCCCACCGACCACCACTCCGACGAACGTGACCAACACCATCGGTACGACGGCCAGGACCAGGAGGGTGCGTACGACGGCGGAGAGACTCGGCGCCCACCCGGGCCGCACCCGGTCCACGGCACCGCCCAGCGGCACCCGCACCCGCCGGCTGACCAGGCACCCGAGCGCTGAGAGTCGGCGCGGACCGGGCGCAGGTCACGGGCGCGGGGCGGCCCGCATCCGGCGCGGGTTCCCAGGAAGTTCCCAGACGTGCCGCGCGCGGCCCGCTATCCGAACGCGGGCAGCACCTCCCGCTCGAACAGCCGCAGGCTCGACCACGCGAGATCCATCGGCATGCCCCCGCACAGCGGATGGAATTGCGTGAACGGCGTTGGCACGGCCTTGAGTTCGGTCAGGAACCGCTCGAGTGCGAGGACCCGGTACTGGTCGCCGCACCGCAGCTCGGCCAGCCCCTCGGCCGTGCGGAAAGGCGCGCCCACGTCGTCCTGGGCCTGCCATTCGCCGTAGGCGTTGGTCTCGTGCAGGAAGAACGGCGCCATCCGCTCCCAGCCCTCGTCGGGGTCCTCGGCGAGGGCCACCACCTGGTTCGGCCCGATCGGGCTGGGACCGGGGTCGGGACGGCCCAACTTGCCGACCTCGTCGCGGTAGTACTCCCACACCTCGGGCACGGAGGGGACGAACCCGTCGGCGATCCGGGCGGCCCGACGCGCGGCCGGTTCGCTGCTGCCGCCGAGCAGGACGGCGGGCCCGCCCGGCCGGTACGGCGCCGGCGTGACCCGCACCGTACGACCGCGATAGCTGAACGGCTCCCCCGTGAAAGCCGACTTGAGGGTGGTCACCACCTCGGTGACCCGCTTGCCCCGCTCGTTCATCGGCACGTCGAACATCGCGAACTCCTCGCGCACATAGCCGCCCGCGACGATCAGGTCGACGCGCCCCCGGCTGATGTTGTCGAGGACCGTCAACTCCTCGGCCAGACGCAGCGGATCGTGGAAGGGCGCGATCAACGCGGCGACCAGGAAGCGGACTTGCTTGGTGCGGGCGGCCATCGCCGCGAGCATCTGGACCGGGCTGGGCAGATAGCCGTCCGCGGAGCCGTGGTGCTCGGACACGGTGATCCGCGCACACCCGAGCCCGTCGGCCCACTCGGCCATGTCGAGGGCGGCCGCGTACCGGTCGGCCATGGCCGTACCGGCCGACTCCGGGTTGCGGAAGTCGAAGCGAAGAGCGAACCCCATACCAGGACGACTCATTGAAGGAGAATATTGTTCTCACTCAACAGAACACAATGTACTGGAAACAAGAACAGACTTATCGTCGACCGTGCGACCGCGCCACCAGGACCCCTTCTACTGTGGGCACTTCAAGCACCAGGGGGTGGACGTCATGGCAGAACGGTCCGAGGGCGCCGAGGTCGTGGCGGCGGTGCAGCGCGTGTTCCGGGACGGGCTGCTGAGCGGGCGGTCCGCGTTCATGCCGGAGTGGGAGGCATGGACCGAGCGGACGGCGGCCGATCTGCGCGTCCGCTTCGTGGACCACCCGGACGAATCCTCGGACACGTTCCTGGTCAAGCTGCGCCGCCAGCTCGACGGCGCGCCGGACGAGACGATCGCGCTGGCGGCCGAGCTGCTGTTCGTGAACATGGCGCCGCTGGTGCCGGAGCAGATAGGGCTGGCCAAGAAGCGCGAGATCATCGGCGAGGTGCTGTCCTGGGCCGACCGGCCGGTGACGATCCCTGCCGATCTGGAGAGTGGTCTGGGCGGGTTCATCCACGGCGGCCAGGGCTTCCTGAACTACCGCTGGGCGCAGTTCCAGATCCTGGTCCTGCTGGTGGAGCGGCTCGCCGGACTGCGCCCGGCGGAACGGGAGTTGGTCCTCGACACCCCGTGGACGTTCCGCGCCGAGTGCTTCGCGGTCCAGGAGTCGGAGGGGCACAAGAAGGGGCGCGCGCAGATCCACGTCCTGCTGCATCTGCTCTTCCCAGACGTGTTCGAGCCCATCGCCAGCATTTATCACAAGCAGGAGATTCTCGGCGCCTTCACCGACGACCTGCCCGAACCGACCGGCGACCAGGACCGCGATCTGCTCGCGCTCCACCAAGCCCTGGAGGCGCGGTCCGGAGAACCGGTCGACTTCTACGCCGAGCCCTGGCAGGGCCGTTGGCGGCGGCGCGCGGCCGAGCACGCGCAACGCGGCTGGCTGGTGCGCGGATACAACGTCGACGGCACCAACTTCATACCGTCCTGGCTCGCGCACGGCTACTGCTCCCTGTCCTGGCGGGAGATGCCGGACATCCCCGCCGACTCCTCCAAGCCGCAGGTCCAGCGCGCGGTCGCGGAGGCAATGCCCGACGCCAGCGCCCAGCTCCGCGGCCAGGCGACCTACCAACTGCACGCGTTCCTCTCGGTGATGAAGCCCGGCGACGTGATCGTCACCGTCACTCCGAACGACGTCCACGTCGGCACCCTCCAGGGTCCGCCGACGTACGACCTCTCCGACGGACCCGACAACTCCCGCCGCCGTACGGTGCGTTGGGCCACGGCCGACCGGCCGCTGCGGCGCACCCAGCTGCCCGAGGCGGTGCAGGCCCAACTGACCCGGCCACCGACGGTCTACGACATCAGCAGCGTGGCCGCCGAACTGGCCGAGCAGGCCGGTCTTGAGAACGTGGTGGCAGAGGAGCTGATCAAGGTCGATGTCACCAAGCAGCTCGAACTGCCCTCCGTCACCGAGGAGTTGGCGGCGCAGCTGCTGATGCCGGAGGGTTGGCTGCGGGAGACCGCCGAACAGCTCCAGGAACAGCGGCAGTTGGTCTTCCACGGGCCGCCCGGCACCGGGAAGACGTATCTCGCCCGCGCGCTGGCCCGCCATCTGGCCGGTCCCGACCGGGTGGAACTCGTGCAGTTCCACCCCTCGTACACCTACGAGGACTTCTTCGAGGGGTTCCGGCCGGTCCGGGGCGAGAACAGCTCGGTGGTGTTCGACGTGGTGCCGGGCCCGCTGAAGCTGCTGGCGGAGCGGGCCCGCACGGACCCGTCGAACCCGTACATCCTGATCATCGACGAGATCAACCGGGCCAACCTGGCGAAGGTCTTCGGCGAGCTGTACTTCCTGCTGGAGTACCGCGAGGAGCCGGTGACCACGCAGTACAGCCCGGACAACCCGTTCCATCTGCCGGGCAATCTCTTCGTCATCGGCACGATGAACACGGCGGACCGTTCGATCGCGCTGGTGGACGCGGCGATGCGCCGCCGCTTCGCGTTCCGCCGTCTGTCGCCCGAACTGCCGCCGGTGCAGGGCCTGTTGGCGCGCTGGCTGCGCGCCCGCGAGCTGCCCGACACGGCGGCCCGGCTGCTGGACGCGCTCAACTCCCGGCTGGGCGACGCCGATCGCGCCATCGGGCCGTCGTACCTGATGAAACCGGCGGCGGCCCGCCCTGAGGGCCGCGACCTCATCTGGCGCACCCAGATCCTGCCCCTCCTGGAGGACCAGCTCTACGGCACCGGCATCGACGTCGAGGAGGAGTACGGGCTCGCCGCGCTGAACGCCGCCACGGCGGCGGAGCGTTGAGCACCGCACCCGGAAGAACAGTGAGCACCACTGCCGACCCACTGCACCTCACCGTCGACGAGACCGGCCCCGGTGTGGTGCGCGAGCTGACCGGCGACCAGCTCGCCGCGCTGCTCGGCGTACCCGGGCTGGTGCGGCTGAGCCCCGCCACCGGCGGCCGATGGCGGCTGACCGGAAACCAGAAGGCCGGCCTGATCCGTCTCCGCACCCCCTCCGGCGGCGCGATCCAGCTCCATCTGCGCCCCAAACTCCCGGTCCGCAACCTGCTGTTCCTGCTCTGCTACGCGCCCGCCGACCCCTGGCTCCGCGACACGGTCGAGGCGGCCGAGGCCGACGACCTGCTGCCCGCCCTCGCCGACCTCCTCGCCCGCGTCACCCGCCGCACCCTGGACGCGGGTGTGCTGCACGGCTACCGCACGGTCGAGGAGGAACTCCCCCTGATCCGGGGCCGGATCCGCACGGCGGACCAACTGCGCCGCGTCGGCCTCCCGCTCCCGGTCGCCGTCCGCTACGACGACCACACCCCGGACATCGCCGAGAACCGCATCCTGCTCGCGGCCCTGCACCGCGCCGCCCACCTGCCCCAACTCCCCCCGCACACCGGCCTCGCCCTGCGCCACCTCGCCCAGCACCTCACCGGCGTCCATCTGCTGCCGCCCGGCACACCGCTCCCCCGCTGGACCCCGAACCGCCTCAACTCCCGCTACGCACCCGCGCTTCGGCTCGCGGAACTGCTCCTGTCCGGCCGCTCGGTGCGTCCGACCGGCCAACTCCCCACCTCGGCCGACGGGTTCGTGCTCGACATGCCGGCCGTCTTCGAACGCTTCCTCACCCTGGCGCTCACCGACGCCCTGGCCCGCCGAGGGGTCCGCTGCGCCGCCCAGGAACAGCACCATCGCCTCGACCAGGCAGGGCACGTGCGGCTGCGCCCGGACCTCGTCCTGTACCGCGCGGGCCGTACGGTCTCGGTCGTGGACGCCAAGTACGCCGCCCGGCACTTCCCCGCGCCACCCACCGAGCACCTCTACCAACTCCTCGGCTACTGCACGGCGTTGGGCCTCACGGACGGCCATCTCGTCTACGCGGCGACGACCCGGGACGGACCGACGGAGCACGTCGTCCGGCGCGTGGGGATCACCGTCACGGCCCACGCCCTGGACCTCGACAGAGCACCCGCCGAACTGCTCACCAGCGTCTCCGAACTGGCCGACCGGATCACGGCCGCACCGGAAACGGGCCGTGCGGAAGCCGATGTTCCTCCAGGGGCTACCGGACAGTAACCGCTCCCCTCTACGCTGCTGCCGCCAACAAGGCTCCAACTAGGCCACGGCGAAGGGGACTTGAGACTCATGAAGGCGATAAGACGGCTGGCGGCACTGCTGGGCACGACGGCCCTGCTGCTGACGGGGGCCGCGGGCAACGCCCACGCGGCGGCGGCGAAGTTCTCCGAGACGACGACGATCGGGACGCACAACGCGTACGAGAAGGACAAGTACACGTACTGGGCGCAGGCGTTGGACTCCGGGGCCTCACTGCTCGAACTGGACGTCTACGTCGACAGCTTGAGCAAGCGCTGGCGGGTCAGCCACAGCGACCTGTTCGCCAACGACAACAACTGCGAGTACGCGAGCACCCCCGCCGACCTGTACAGCAAGGACCGCAACCAGGACCTCGGCAGCTGCCTGGACAACATGGCCGCCTGGAACACCCTGCACCCGGACCACGCTCCCGTCATCATCAAGGTGGAGATGAAGGTGGGCTTCAACCAGACCATCGGCCTGGGCCCGACCGCGTTCGACACCCTGGTCTCGCAGAAGCTCGGCAGCAGCGTCTACACGCCGTCCGACCTCCTCGGCTCCTCCTACTCCACGCTCGACGCGGCGGCCAAGGCGAACGCGTGGCCCTCCCGTGACGACCTCAAGGGCAAGTTCATCTTCGAACTGATCCCGGGCACGGTCGAGCAGGCCAACCCGTTCGACAGCTACTGGACGGACCAGGAGTACGGCGACCATCTGCGCGACCTGTACGCGGCCGGCACGATCGCCCAGGCGCAGGCCTTCCCGGCGGTGCTGGGCGCGGCCAACGGCGATCCCAGGGCGACCCGTTGGACCTCGGACACGTCGATCCGCCCGTGGTTCATCTTCTTCGACGGTGACGCGGCGACGTACGTCAACAACGGCTACGACACCTCGTTCTACTCCACGAACCACTACATCCTGATCATGACGGACGCGTACGCGGTGGCCCCGGCGATCTCCTCAACCGCCCCGACAGACGCGGAAGTCGCCGCCAAATTGGCACTATTGGCAGCGGATCACGCAAGTGTGATCACTTCTGACTGGTCGGCGAAATCGGCGTCAGTACTGTCGTCGGTGGCCACCAGAACCTGAGGTTCCGGATCCGGGGGACGGGGCACAAGTCCCCCATGTTGCATGGCATCGACGTAAGCGCGTTCCAGTCCACCGCGTACGACACGGACGGCTCCTCCTTCGTCTTCATCAAGGCGACGGAGGGCCATTCGTACGTCAACCCCAGACTCACCGCCCAGACGAAAACGGGCCGTGACGCGGGACTGGTCGTCGGTTTCTACCACTTCCTCTGGCCGGGCGACATCACGGCCCAGGCGGAATACTTCGTGAGCAAGGCCCCTGAAAAAGCAGGCGACTTGCTGGCCGTCGACTGGGAGACGACGGGCGACGGCACCCACGCCACGAACGCGGAGAAGGACAGCTTCATCCGCAAGGTGAAGTCCCTCCGCCCGAACAACCGGGTGATCCTCTACTGCAACCGCAGCTTCTGGCTGAACCTCGACAAGACGTCCTACGCGGGCGACGGCCTGTGGATCGCCGACTACACGACGGCCGGCAAGCCCCGTATCAAGGCGGACTGGAAGTTCCACCAGTACACGTCCGACCCGCACGACAAGGACGTGGCGGACTTCGCCAGCAAGGCGGCGTTGAAGACGTGGGCCGCGAGCGCCTGAGTCACGGGCGGTCGCGGCCCCACTCCATGTTTCTCAGCCCTTGAAGTCCCCGGTCCGCTCCGGCGAAGCCTCCGCCAGCCCCTTCACGATCGCGTCCACGCCCTCCCGCAGCCCGTACACCGGCGTCCCCGGCTGCTGCCGCCAGGACTCGCCCAGCGTGCCCGAATCGACGGTGTCGAAGCCGAGGTCGTCGATCAGGGCCCTGACGACACGCTTCGCCGCCGCGTCGTCGCCGGCCACCGGGAGGGCGAGGCGGTCGGGGGCGCCGGCCGGGCGGTGAGCGTCGAGAATGTCCTGGGCGTAGGTGCCGTTGAAGGCCTTGATCACGGTGTGGCCGATCTGCTGCGCGACCCAACGGCTCTCGGTGAGGCCCTCGTCGAGGATCGCGGCGATCCGGCCGTCCCGCCCGGGGTAGTAGTTGTTGGTGTCGATGACCGCGACGTTCGCCGCCGCGCCGTCGAGGAAGCCCTTGGGCAGGTTCGCGACCGCCTTCAGCGGGATGGTGACCACGACGACCTCGGCCCCGTTCGCCGCCTCCTCGACCGGTACTGGGGTCGCACCCGTCTCCTCGGCCAGCGCGGTGAGCGTCTGCGGGCCGCGCGAGTTGGCGACGGCGACGTCGTGCCCGAGCGCGGTGAGCCGCCGGGTGAGGTTGCCGCCGATGTTGCCCGCACCGATGATGCCGATCTTCATGACAGACCCTTCGCCGATCCAGAATTCATGCATGCGCATGCTTCTGGTGGCCTCAACCCGGGTCGGCCGTCGGCTATTCCGGCCCCTCGACCGTTCGGCAGATCCTCAGATCCGTACGACGATCTTGCCCGTATGGGCGTTCGACTCCATCAGCCGGTGAGCATCCCGGATCGAGTCCAGGCCCTCGAAGACCTCTCCCACGACCGGCCGGAAACCGCCGTCCGTCAGGCCCGCGTCGAGGAACGCGGCGGCACGGCGGCGCCCGTCGGCCGACCCGGTCAGGGCCATGTTGGCGTAGGCGTGGATCGTGAGCGGCCAGTTCCAGGGCAGCTCGGCGGGACCGGGGTCCAGCCAGCCGTAGACGACCAACGAACCGCCCGGCGCGAGCGCGCCGGCGAGCGGGCGGAAGCCGGGGCCGCCGATCGCGTCGAAGATCACCTCGACGCCCCGGCCCCCGGTGAGCCGTCCGACCTCCTTCGCCACGCCCTCCGCTCCGGACTCGCCGGAGACGATCACGTCCTCCGCGCCCAGCGCCAGGAGCCGCTGCCGCTTCGCCTCGGTGCGGGTGGTGGCGAGCGGGATCGCGCCGATACGACGGGCGACCTGGATTGCCGCGGTACCGACGCCACTGGACGCACCGGTGATCAGGACCCGGTCACCCGGCCTGAGGCCGGCCGTCTCCAGCAGCGCTCCGTACGCCGTGGTGTACGTCAGCCAGGCCGCGGCCCCGGTGACGGCGTCGACGGTGGCGGGGCGCCGTAGCACGGCGGTCGCGGGCAGGACGATCTGCTCCGCGTACACGCCCTGGCTGCTCATCTCGATGCCCGGGCCCGTCAACACCGGGTCTCCCACGGCGAGTTCGGTCACGCCCTCGCCGACAGCGGTGACGAGGCCCGCGGCCTCGTAGCCGAGCCGGGAGGCGGGCAGTGACGGCTGGTAGTAGTAAGTGCCCGCGCGGAACAGGGCTTCGGCGCGGTTCAGCCCCAACGCCTCCACGCGCAGGGCGACTTGGCCGGGAGCGGGGTCCGGGACGGCGGTGTCCTCGACGCGCAGGACCTCGGGGCCGCCGATCTCGTGAAAGAGCACAGTGCGTGCGGTGGTTGGCATGACGTCGACGCTAGGCGTCGGTCACGAGACGATCCATGTCCTTCGGTCTCCGATTCATGTCCGCCCGTCTTCGCCTCCAACGCACGGGCTACGGTGCGGAGATGGACGTACTCAGTGACGCCGTCGCCGCGATGCGCACCGGACGGCCGCACTCCTCGCGCCGGGACAGGTACGCGCCCTGGGGGATGCGTTTCGAGGCCTCGGACGGAGCCGGGTTCCATGTGGTGCTGCGGGGGTCGGGCTGGGTGATCCCGGCCGAGGGCGAGCCGGTGGCGCTCGGGCCCGGTGACGTGGTGTTCCTGGCGCACGGGCGCGGGCACGCGCTGGCCAGTGGGCTCGATGTACCGGTGGCGGAGATGCGGCTGCGCGCGGACGGCAGCTGGCCCCAACCGCCCTCCCCCGCACGGGAGTCGGCACCCCCGGACGCGGTCCTGCTGTGCGGCGCCTATCTGCTGGACCGGGCCCGCGCCCACCCCCTGCTCACCGAGCTGCCCGAGGTGGTCCACCTGCCCGCCCGGGTCGGCGCCCACCGGTCGCTGCGGGCGGCGGTGGAGCTGCTCGGCACGGAACTGGAGGAACCTCAGCCGGGCTCGGACACCATCGTCGGCTCGCTCCTCGACACCCTGCTGCTGTACATCCTGCGCGCCTGGTGGCTGGACGGGCGGCACGATTCCGGGCACCCCACGGGCTGGGCGGCGGCGCTCGCGGACCCGGCGATCGCGGCGGCCCTCCACGCGGTGCACGCCGACCCGGCCCGCCCGTGGACGGTCGAGGAACTCGGCACCCGGGCCGGCCTGTCCCGCGCCGCCTTCGCCCGCCGGTTCGCGACCCTGGTGGGCAGACCGCCGCTGACGTATGTGACGTGGTGGCGGATGATCACCGCGGGGCGGCTGCTGCGCGAGGAGGACATACCGCTCCGGCTGGTGGCCCAACGAACCGGCTACACCTCGGAGTTCGCGTTCGCCAAAGCGTTCAGGCGGGAGTACGGGGTGGCACCGGGGACATACCGGAAGCGAGCCTCCTAGGCCGCTCCTAGGCCGTGTCCGCGAAGTCCCGTCGCCCGGGCATGGCGGAAGGGGCGCCCGTCCACCGTAGGACGGGCGCCCCTTCCGCTCAGACGGAGGTCACTCTCGGGTCACTTGTTCAGGTGGGCCCAGAACTCGTCGAACGACAGGACCTTGTCCCCGTTGAGGTCCCGGCTCTTGATGATGGCCTCGGCGACCGTCTCGGTGACGTTCCAGTCGCCTCCCTGGGCCAGGGCGGTCTTGAACTCGGCCGCGGTGATGAAGCCGTCACCGTCCGTGTCGATCCGCTGGAAATGCTTGCGTGCTTCCTCGATGTCCGCCACCGGATCCGCCCCTTCGTAACGCTTTACTGCCTGTTGACGGAGGCCAGACTAACCGGCCGCACGAGCCCGCAGCGCGGCGACCACCCAGGCGAACTCCGGCCGGTGCGCCGCCGCGGGCCCGCCGCCCTTGACCGTGGCCAGCAACTCCCGGTAGCGGGCGAGCCGTTCGTTGGACGCCGACTCCATCCGTTCGAGTACGACGGCCGGGTCGCCGCCGTCGCCGAGCACCTCCCGCAGGATCGCGTCGGCCTCCGGCGACTCGGGGGCGATGCCCCGCTCCCTGGCCTCGGCGCCCAGCTGCACCAGCCGCATGGGGAACCAGGTGGACCGGCCGCGGACGGCGGCGCGCTCCTGGTCCGAGGCGTTGAACTCGACGGCCTTGCGCATCTGCGCCCGGAACTCCGGGTCCTGCACCATCTCCGCCAACTCCACCCAGGCGTCGACCTGTTCGGGGGTCGGATCGTCCGGCAGGTCCACCGCGATGGAGCGCATCCGCTCCTCGATGGCCGGATCGACGGTGTCGAGCCCGTGGAACAGCTCTTCCACGAACTCCTCCATGATCCGCCTGCGTTCGGCCGCCGACAGCCGTGCCAGCTTGTTCATCAACGTCATCTCCTCCGCGGTCGAACCACGTCTCGCGACGGTCGACAGCACCGCACGGGTCACCCTCAGCGACCTGATCTGCGCGTCCAGCGCCACCACATGCGCGGCGGCCACCTCCGCGACCGTCGTCTCACCGGCCAGCACCTTGCGTACGTCGTCCAGACCGAGGCCCAACTCGCGCAGGGTGCGGATCAGTTCGAGACGGGCCGCGCACTCGGCGTCGTAGAGCCGATAGCCGCCCGCGGAGCGGGTCACCGGGGTGAGCACGCCCTCGTCCGACCAGTAGCGGATGGTGCGCACGGTCAGTCCGGTGGATCTGGCCAGCTCCCCGATGGTGAGGAGTCCGGTGCCGTCGTCGATCATGTCTGTGAGTGTGGGCCTTCCAGTGGGTGGAGACTCAAGCGGCGCAAGGAGTTTGGTGATGGAGACTCTTCGGGACATTCTCGATGCGGTGGCCCGGGACGACCTCCCCCCGGCGGACGGCCGCGTGACCGTCGTACCGCAGATGTCCGAGCGGGACGCGGGGGTGCTCGCCTTCACCGCGCACGCGGTCGTCTTCATCGACGAGGATCCGCAGTGGGTCCACGACACCCTGGCCGCCGTGCCGTGCGACGCGCTCGCGGCGCCGATGAACCCGTGGTTCCTGATGGCCCTGCTCAACCGTACGGGCCGCAGGGCGGAGACGATCGACGCGATGCTCGTGGGTACCCCGCTGCCGGGCGAACCCCCGCTCCCCCTGCGGGAGATCACGGACGGCGACCATCCGCGCATCGTGTACGCCCGCGGCCGGCGCGACGACGTGCGCGCGTGGACGACGGAGGGCGGTGTGGTGGTGCTGGGCCGCGGGGTCGGGGGCCGGCTCGAGGTCTCCGTCGAGATCGACGAGGACGTACGGCACCGGGGGCTGGGGCGGGCCCTGGTGGCCGCCGCCCGTCACCTCACCGACGAGCCGCTGTGGGCGCAGGTCGCGCCGGGGAACGCCCGCTCCATGCGGGCGTTCCTGGCGGCGGGCTACCGTCCGGTGGGTGCGGAGGCGGTGCTGCTCAGCGCCACATAGGCGTCACAGCGCGCCCTGGGCGTCAGTGCCACGGGCGGTAGTTCGGGTTGCTCTCGCAGTCGCTCATGATCTCGACCTTGGTCTTCTTGTCGACCGGGCAGACACCGATGATGTATTGCCGCTGGATACCGCCGGGGAAGGCGACCTCGACCTGGTCGGCCCACTTGTGGGTGTCGCCGATGGTCTTGTTGACGTCCACGCCTGCCGGGGCGTCGATGTAGTAGTTGTAGCCCGACTTGTACCAGGTCTTGTACAGGTCGTGGTCGTACGTCGTCGAGACGTACGGCGAGGGCTGGTTGACGAGGACGTACTTCTCGATGTCGTACTGGCCGTTGACGACGTCCTTGGGGGCGAAGCCCTGGTCGAAGACGATCGCCGGGCCGCGGCTGTCGCTGCGGTAGAGGGTGCCGCAGGTGGTGCGCCAGACCGGGTCCGGGGTGATGCGACTGATGTCCACGCGCTGGTCGACGGCGGCCATCGCGGGGTCGGCGACCACGGGACAGGCCGGGGCGGCGGCGACCCTGGCCGGGGTGTGGGTGGGGACGGTGGCGGCGGTGGTGGCGAAGACGGCCGCGAGGGACAGGGCGGCGGCAGCGACTCGTCGCCGCAGGTGAATCGTGATCATGCGGGGCACGATCCCGGTTCCGCGGCGACGAATCGCGGATCATCACCCGTATGGGGGCGTGTCCAACTGACCGGATTTCAGTCTGCTTTGGGATCCGGTCAGCGGAAGATGCCCGTGTGGCCCAGTGAGTACCGGCCCGGCTGCGGGTACACCGCGAGCCCATGGGGACCCCCGCCGACTTTGATGCGGGCGAGCTGGGTGCCGGTGCGGGTGTCGATGGCGTAGACCTCGGAGTTGTAGCGGCCGGAGAGCCAGAGGACCTTGCCGTCGGCCGAGACGCCGCCCATGTCGGGGCTGCCACCGTTCGGGAGATGCCACTTCTTGGTGAGCTTGTTCTTCGTGAAGTCGAAGAGGGAGATGGTGCCTTCGCCGCGGTTGGAGATGTACATCTCGCGCGAGTCCCGGCTGATGTACAGGCCGTGGCAGCCCTTGCCGGTGGGCAGGAAGTCCGGCTTGGCGAAGGTGTCGCCGTCCAGGACCCACATGCCGTTGGCCATCATGTCGGCGATGTAGAACTTCTTGCCGTCGGGCGAGATCTTGACGTCCTGCGGCATCGAGCCGTGGAACGGCAGTTTCTGCTGCCCGATGACCTTCATCTTCTCGGTGTCGACCTTGAGCAGCTCACCGCTGAACTCGCAGGAGACGATGAAGTACCGCCCGTCCGGGGAGAAGTCGGCGTGGTTGACGCCGTAGCAGCCGACGTGGACCGCCTTCACCGTCTTCATCGTGTGCGCGTCCCGGAACACCAACTGCCGGTCCAGCGAGGCCATGACGATCGCGTACTTGCCGTTGGGCGTGAAGTACAGGTTGTACGGGTCGTGCACGTCAACGGGCTTGCCCGCCTTGCCCGTTCGCGGGTCGATCGGGGTGAGGGTGTTGCCCCGGTCGTTGTTGACCCACAGGGTCTTCAAGTCCCAGGAGGGGACGACGTGTTGGGGCTGGGCGCCGACCGGGATGGTCTCGATGACCCTGTACGTCTTCGGGTCGATCACCGAGACCGTGTTGGAGTTGGTGTTGGGGACATAGACCCGCGAGGGGAAGTCCCGTACGACCGGGGAGAGTTGGTTGGGGCGGTCGGCCGCGTACACGTCGGCCGGGTCGAGCACCGGTGGCATACCGGGCAGCGCCCGCGCGACCTGCGGCTTCTTCTCCTGCTGCGGCTGGAGCGCGGCCTGGGTGCCGAGGGCCTCGTCGGCGTGGTCCTGCGAGCCGCAGCCGGCGAGGGCGGCGAGGGCGATCCCGGCGACGAGGGCGCGGGCAAGGGGGATGTGTCGCATCAGCTCAGCAGCTCCGTGGTCGTCACCGCGCGCAGTCCGCGGCGGTCGAGTTCTTGCAGTACGGCGGGGAGCGCGGCGACCGTGTCGGCGTACCCGAAGTGCATGCTCACGACCGACCCGTTGCGGACCTCGGCGAGCACCTTGCGGGTGACGGCGGGGGCGCCCGGCTCGGTGAAGTCGAGGGAGTCGACGTCGTAGGACAGCACGTGCGGGTAGCCCACGCGGTGGGCCAGGCGCTGGACGAGCGGGGACGCGGCCGGGGCGCGCGAGGGCCTGAACCAGGTGCCGATCGAGCCGGTGAGCCGCTTGAGGCGGTCGGCGCAGCCGGTGATCTCGGCGAGGGCGTCGGCCTCGGACAGGGTGTTGACGGCGATGTGCCGCTGGGTGTGGTTGCCGAGGTCGTGGCCGCCGTCGAGGATGCGGCGGGCCACCCCGGGGTGGGTGTCGAGCCAGGTCCCGACCGCGAGGACGGTGACATGGGCGCCGTGTTTCTCGGCCTCGGCGAGGAGGGCGGTGGCGATCTCGGGGTCGCCCTGACCGTGGAAGGTGAGCGCGATCCGGGGGCGGTCGCGGGGTCCGTGGGTGATCTGCGCGGGCTGGTGGGGGAAGGCGCGGGGGGCGGGTGCGGTGAGCGGCGTCACCTTGGCGGCGGGCGCCGGTCCGCCGGCGGAGGCGTGGGTAGCGACGGAGGCTGCGGTGGAGCCGGTCGTGGCACATCCGGCGGCAAGAGCGCCCCCGGCGACGAGCCCGGCACCCGCACGCAACGCCGTACGGCGATCGGTCGTGGTCACCCGCCCCATTTAAGGGGCGCCGAGTAAGAAACCGGGGCATTAACCCGTTCGGGGGACGAGCCCGGGTCGCGCCAAGAACGAAGGCCCGCGACAGGGTTCGCAGCCGACCAGAAACAATCAACTCCGGTCCAGCAGCACCCCCCAAGGGGCGCGGGGCTGTATCGATTTGCGGCTCCGCCGCGTGGGCGCGACCAGCCACAGCGCGCCTGCAGAAAACCGACAACCCAACCCGGCATCACAGCAGTTCGCTCAACGATCAGAGACGCGCATCTCGAACCACGTCGTCTTCCCACGCGGCAGCAAATCCACTCCCCACCGATCGGAAAGCTTGTCGACGAGGAACAACCCCCGCCCACTCAGATCCATCTCCTGAACCGGCATCAGACACGGCAACCCACGCGAGGGATCACGAACCTCGACCCGGATCCACCCCCGCCGCCGCTTCATCCGCAGCCCGAACACCCGCGCCCCGGTATGCCGTACGGCATTTCCGACAAGCTCCGAGACAAGCAAGACCGCATCCTCGGTCAGTTTCGGACCGAGCCCCCAGTGCCGCAGAACGACGATCTGGGTGAGTCGGCGGGCCGTGCCGGCGGACTCGGGGCGGGACGGGAGCGGAACTTCCGCCTCCGTCGGATTGCCGAACAATTCGATCGCCTTGAGTGCCCGCTCGTCCTCGACCGCAGGCGACCAGCGCGCCGCGGTCGCACGGCCTTGTCCCCGCGGCTGTCCGATACCTTCCAGCCCCGCCATGCGTCCATCATGGCGGCCCCGGACGGGCTCCGTGGCGGTTCCAGAGGAATACGCCCCCCGGAAGCCCCCGTTCCGCGACATTCGATCGGCATGTGCCAGAGTCATTTCAGGGCTGGCCGTAGCCCCTCCGACCTGCGGTGAAGGCTCTGTTGGAGGCAATCGACAGGCTCCCTCGACAAGGCAGGCTTAAGGTCAAGTTAAGGTTCCCATAAACCGCCCGGCCGAGGTACCCTTATGAGACATCACGTCAATTGCAAGTGCCTGGACGGGATTTGACGCTCCGTTTCACTCCGACTGCGACCGTCCGGTTCACTGAAACTTGGCTTTGCCGGGGCCCTCTTCGACGAAGCTGCGCATCCCGCGCTCACGGTCCTCGGTCGCGAACAGCCCCGCGAACCACGTGCGTTCGACGGCG
>Ga0307515_10000424_pt1 | contig 101910 bp, 87 predicted proteins | sample 17_EM_MG_FD_194513 | JGI IMG/M metagenome (GOLD analysis project Ga0307515, IMG submission 194513) | Populus trichocarpa ectomycorrhiza microbial communities from riparian zone in the Pacific Northwest, United States - 17_EM | ecosystem: Host-associated > Plants > Roots > Unclassified | place...
CGGCTTGCGGCCCATTGAAGTCATTCACCGCAGAGGAGCGGAGGACGCGGAGCTTCCGCAGAGAAATCCAATGTCTTCCTCTGCGCTTCCTCTGCGCTCTCCGCACCTCTGCGGTGAAGGCTGTTCCGGCTGCTTGGGGCCGCAACCTGTCACTCGCACGGGCAATCGAGGTTTCACGTCAGTGGGCTTCAGGCCATCGCGGCGCGCACGTCGGGCGCGGCCAGCACTTCGTCCAGCGTCTTCTTCAGTCGCTGGCCCATCTGCGCGAACTCGTCTTCGCTGAAGCACAGCGCCGGCGCGAAGCCGAGGATGTGGTCGCCGAAGGAGCGGAAGATCAGCCCGTTGCGGTAACCGGCGTCGAACAGCCGGTCCGACAGGCCGAGTGCCGGATCGAAGCCGCGCTTCGAAGCCTTGTCGCTGACCAGCTCCAGCGCGCCGAGCAGGCCGCGATGGCGCGATTCGCCGACCAGCGGGTGTTCGCGCAAGCCGTCCAGCACGGCGGCGAAGTGCGGCGCCACGGCCTGGCCGTTGGCGAGCAGGCCGCCTTCGTCGTACAGGCGCAGCACTTCCAGCGCGATGGCGGCGCTGACCGGGTGCGCCGAGTAGGTGGCGCCGTGGCCGATGGGCGCGCCGGCCGGCGCGCCGTCGGCGATGCCGGCGAAAACAGCTTCCGAGATCAGTGTCGCGCCCATCGGCGCGTAGCCGGCGGTCAAGCCCTTGGCCAGCGTCATCAGGTCGGGCTCCACGCCTTCGGCGTCGCACGCGAACATCGGGCCGGTGCGGCCGAAGCCGGTGATGACCTCGTCGACGACGAACAGGATGTCGAGCTCGCGCGTCACGTCGCGCATCGCCTTCAGCCAGCCGGCGGGCGGCACGACGACGCCGCCGGAGCCTTGTATCGGCTCGCAGAAGAACGCCGCCACGTTGTCGGCGCCGAGTTCGGCGACCTTGGCGCGCAAGGCGGCCACCGACGCCGCGATCACCGCCGTGTCGCTGCCGTCGGCGCTGCGGTAGGGGTACGGCGACGCGATGTAGTGCTGGTTCGGCAGCGGCAGGTCGAAGCCGCGGTGGAACACCGGCAGCGCCGTCAACCCGGCACCGAACGACGACGAGCCGTGATACCCGCGCTGCAGCGAGATGAAGTGCTTCTTGTCCGGGCGCCCGGTGTTGTTGTAGTACTGCGTGATGAAGCGGCTGGCCGCGTCCACCGCTTCCGAGCCGCCCAGCGTCAGGTAGACGCGGGTCAGCGAAGCGGGGGTGATCTCCACCAGCTTGGCCGCCAGGCGGATCGCCGGCTCGCTGCCGAAGTGGAAGTAGCCGGTGGCATACGGCAGCTTGCGCATCTGCTCGGCGGCCGCCTGCACCACGCTTTCGTGCCCGTAGCCGATGTTCACGCACCACAGGCCGGCAAAGGCGTCGAGCAGTTCGTGGCCGCTGGCGTCCTTCAGCCACGAGCCGTGGCCCGATTCGAGCACGGTGACGCCCCGCTGCTCATGCTTGCGCCAGGGCGCGACCGGGTGGATCAGGTGGTCTCGATCCAGCGCGATCAGCGCGTCGAGGTGGGGCAGGGCTTGGGACGGCATGCGGACAGCTCGTGGTGAAGAGCCTGCAGAATAGGTCGGGCTGCGTGGTGCGTGGTGCTGCTTTGCAGCTGCGCCGCGCAACGCGGCGTCGTTCTCGGCGCCGCTTCGGCAGAAGATGTGGCGCCGCACCGGCGGGCGCCGAAAGCGGGAGGTTGGATGGCGAGTTCCGAAGCGGGGTCAGCGGTCGGGTCGGTGACCAAGCACCGGCCGTACGAAGACGCGCTGGCGATGCTGATCGGCACCTTGTTCGTGTCTTTCGGCGCCGCGATGTTCGGCCAGATCGGCTTGCTCACCGGCGGCACAGCGGGCCTGGCCTTCCTGGCGCACTACGCCACCGGCGTGCCTTTCGGCTGGGTGTTCTTCGTCATCAACCTGCCTTTCTACTACCTCGCCGTCAAGCGCATGGGCTGGCCGTTCACGGCCAAGACCTTCGCTGCCGTGGCGCTGGTGTCGGTGTTCTCGAGCCTGCACCCGCACTTCGTGCAATTGCAGGCGGTGGACCCGTTCTATGCCGCCGTGATGGGCGGCCTGGTGATGGGCACCGGCTTCATCATCCTGTTCCGGCACCAGACCAGCCTGGGCGGCATCGGCATCGTCGCGTTGTTCCTGCAAGACCGCTACGGCATTCGCGCCGGCAAGGTGCAGATGGGCGTCGACCTGGTGATCCTGGCGGTGTCGTATTTCTTCGTCGGCGCGCACGCGCTGGCCGCATCGGTGCTCGGCGCCGTCGCGCTGAACCTGGTGATCGCGGTCAATCACCGGCCCGGCCGCTACATGGCTTTGTGAGGGTTCAGTAGCCGCGAACGCGGTCCACCAGGCCGAGCATGGGCTCGCCGGCTTCGAAGCGGCGGAGGTTGTCGAGCACCACCTGGGCCGCGCTGCCGGGCTGCGTCATGCTCGCGATGTGCGGCGTGAGGCAGATGTTCGGGTGCTGCCAGAACGGGTGCCCGGGCGGCAGCGGTTCGGGGTCGGTGACGTCGATCACGGCGTCGGCGATCTGGCCTTGTTCCAGCGCCGCCAGCAGGTCGGGCGCCACCAGCTGCGGGCCGCGCCCGACGTGCACCAGGCCGGCGCCGCGCGGCAGCTGCGCGAACAGCGTGGCGTTCAGGATGCCGCGTGTTTCGGCCGTCAGCGGCAAGAGGCAGACGAGGACTTGCGTGCGCGCCAGGAAGGCCGGCAGTTCGTCGGCACCGGCAAAGCACTGCACGCCATCGAGCACGCCTTCGAGCACCCGGCGCGTGCGGCTCCAGCCGGCGCAGTCGAAGCCGAAGCCGCGCAGCTGCGCCAGCACGGCCTGGCCCAGCGAGCCGAGCCCGAGCACGCCGACGCGCCGTTGCGCAGCCGGCCGCAGCGGCACGGGCTGCCACAGCGCGCGGCCTTGCTGGCGCCGGTACTGGAACATGTCGCGGTGCAGCGCGAGCACGGCCCAGCTGACGTACTCGACCATGCCGCCGATGATGCCGGGCTCGACCATGCGCACCACCGGCAGGTCCGGCGGCAGCTGGGTCAGGTCGAACTGGTCGACCCCGGCGCCGGCGGAGAACAGCACCTGCAGGTTCGGAAAGGTGCCGCGGATGTCTTCCGGCGGCACCCAGGCGGCGAGAAAGCGCACCTGCGCCGGGTCGCCGATGTCGGGCCAGATCCTGAACGGCAGCTGCGGCGCCTGGCGCGCGAAGATCTCGGCCCATTCGCGGCCGCGCACGGGGTCGGACTTGTAGACGAAGCTCACGGCCGGCGTTACCCCAGCGCCTGGTTGACCAGCGCGAACAGCCGGCCGCCGCCGGCCGGCGGCGGCAGTGCGCCGCGCACCATCACCGTCGGCGCATCCACGCGCAGCAGGCCCAGCGATTCGAGCCATTCGGCCAGGCCGCTGTCGAAGTCGATGTCGATGCGCACGAACTTGCCGGCGTTCAGCCCGACCAGGTGCGCGATCAGCGCCTTCGCGCCTTCGGCATCGGGCGCCACCACCGGCCCCAGGCTCAGGCCGCGGCCGAAGCGGCGCAGCATCGCGAAGCCGCGCGCCTGGCCGTCCTCGTCGAGCACGACGGTGTCGGCGCTGGCCAGCAGCTCGGTGATCAGCGCGCCGCGCGGCATGCCGCGGGCCTGCGCATCCAGCGCGGTGAGCACGCTGCTGTCGTTGTGGTCGGCGGGGCGCAGCCGCCAGCCGGCGTCCAGCGCCACCAGCGGCGCCGGCAGCGCGGTGCCCTGGTGCTGGCGCACTTCGCCGGCGCGCGCGAAGCCCAGCCGTTCGTAGAGGCCGCGGCCTTCGGGCGTGGCGTGCAGCAGCACGTTGCGGCCGGCCAGCCCGGCCAGCAGCGTCTGCATCAGCCGATAGCCGATGCGCCGGCCCTGGCAGCGCGGGTCGACGATGACCAGGCCGGTGGTGGCGTGCTGCGGGCCCCAGTCCCAGCGCATGGCGGTGCCGACGAGTTCACCGTCGCGCTCGGCCGCCAGGCCGCTGCCGAACTGGAACGCGAACTGCCAGTCGGCCAGGCGGTGCGGCCAGTGCACGCGCAGCGACAAGGCGTGGGCGGCGTCCAGGTCGCCGGCCAGCAGCGGCCGCAACACGACGCCGTCGGCGGCGCTGTTTGCCGGGTTGCTTCCGTCAGTCAATGGGTTCTCCAGCGCAGGGTTTGGCGGTGATGGTTCCAAGCTTGCCGGTGCGTCGCATAGGACGATCTTGCTGCCCCGGCCGATACCGCAGCATCGGCTGCGCCGGCCCGGCGATTCGCAATTTGCTGCGCTCGCCGCGCCGCCAACAGGGCCAAATTCCGCGCCACCGTGCCTAGCATTCGCGGCATCGATCGAACCCGATTGGACCCCATTTTTCCGAGGCCGGCGCGTGCACAGCTTCCATCCCGACGAGATCCTTGTCCCCAGCGGCCACTTCATCGATGGCGCGCTGGTGCGTGCGTCGCAAGGCCCGGCTATCGACGTCAGCCGGCCGTCCGACGGCCAGCGCTACGCGGCGCTGCCGCTGGCCGACGCCGACACCGTGGACCGCGCCGTCAGCAACGCCTGGGCCTGCTGGCGCAGCAGCGACTGGGCGCACCGCGCGCCGCGCGAACGGGCCCGCGTGCTGCGGCGCTGGGCCGACCTGGTGGCCGCCGACGGCGCGTTGCTCGGCCCGCTCGAAGCCGTGGGCTCGACGCGCCCGCTGCGCGACGTGCTGGCCTGGGACCTGCCGTTCACCGCCGAAGGCCTGCGCTTCTTCGCCGAGTACGCCGACAAGCTCGGTGGCGAAGTGGCCGCCACCAGCAGCAGCAAGCTCGGCATGACGGTGACCGAGCCGCATGGCGTGGTCGGCGCGATCACGCCGTGGAACTTTCCGCTGGTGATGGCTTCGTGGAAGGTCGGCGCGGCGCTGGCCGCCGGCAACGCCGTCGTGCTGAAGCCGTCGGAGCTGACGCCGTTTTCGGTGTTGCGGCTGGCCGAACTGGCCGTGCGGGCGGGCGTGCCGGCGGGCATCTTCAACATCGTGCAAGGTGACGGCCGCACCACCGGCGACGCGCTGAGCCGGCATCCGCGCACGGCGAAGATGACCTTCACCGGCTCCACCTGCACCGGTGCCGCCATCATGGCTGCCTGCGCGCTGCACGGCCCGAAGCCGGTGACGCTGGAGCTTGGCGGCAAGAGTCCGCAACTGGTGTTCGACGACGCGCCCGACATGGAGCGGCTCGCGGCCATGATCGCCGGCGGCATCACCGGCAATGCCGGCCAGGTGTGCGTGGCGGGGTCGCGGCTGATCGTGCAGAAGGGCATCGCCGAAGCGCTGGTCGAGCGCGTCGTGCAGCGATTCCAGGCGCTGCGGCCGGGCCCGACCTGGGACAGCGCGGCGACGCTGTCGCCGATCATCTCGCGGCCGCAGGCGCTGCGCATCGCCGACATCGTCGAGCGCGCCCGCGGGGCCGGCGCATCGACGCGCTGCGGCGGCGCGCCGGCAGCGCTGGACTCGGGCGGCGCGTACTACCAGCCGACGCTGATCGAGCGCGTGGATGCCGCCAACCCGGCGGTGGTCGAAGAGATCTTCGGCCCGGTGCTGACGTTGCAGACCTTCGACAGCGAAGAAGAAGGCCTGGCGCTGGCCGCGCACGAACACTACGGCCTGGCCGCCGGCGTGCACACGGCCGACATCGGGCGTGCGCTGCGCGCGATGCGCGGCATCGCGGCCGGCACCGTCTGGATCAACCGCTACGGCCGCAGCGACGACTTCGTCATCCCCACCGGCGGCTTCCACCAGTCGGGCATCGGCAAGGACCTGGGGCGCCAGGCGGTGGAGGCCAATCTGCGCGTCAAAAGCGTGCTCATCGACTTCGCGCTGCCGCAATGAAGTGCGCCACCGCACCGGTGCCGCGCAGACCGCACGCCATGCCGAGACGGGGTGGCCAAACCACAGCTTCGGCCGGGGCGGCGAGCATTTCCCCAATGTTGCGTTTTGCTTCACATGGTTCAATGAAATGGGGATGACGCGCTGGCTTCACCGGCCCAACCAGGACGCTTTCGAATGACTTTCCGACCAAAATTCATCAGTTTCGACTGCTACGGCACGCTGACCCGCTTTCGCATGGGCGAGATGACGCGCGAGATCTTCGCCGACCGCATCCCGGCCGAACGCATGGATCAGTTCGTTGCCGACTTCTCGGCCTACCGCTTCGACGAGGTGCTCGGCAACTGGAAGCCGTATGTCGACGTGCTGAAGAACGCCGTGCGCCGGGTGTGCAAGCAGTGGGGCGTGCAGTACTTCGACCACGAAGCCCAGCTCTACTACGACGCGGTGCCGACCTGGGGCCCGCACGCCGACGTGCCGGCCGGCCTGGCGCGTGTAGCGCGCGAGATCCCGCTGGTGATCCTGTCGAACGCGTCCGACGACCAGATCCAGAAGAACGTGGCGATGCTCGGCGCACCGTTCCACCGCGTCTACACGGCGCAGCAGGCGCAGGCCTACAAGCCGCGGCTGCAGGCCTTCGAATACATGCTCGACTCGCTGGGCGCGAAGCCGGAGGAGATGCTGCATGTCTCGTCCAGCCTGCGCTACGACCTGATGTCGGCCGACGACCTGGGCATCAAGAACAAGGTGTTCGTGAACCGCGGCCACGGCCCGGGCTGCGCGGCCTATGGCTACACCGAGATCGCCGACATCGGCGGGCTGGCCGGCGTCGTCGGCCTCTGAACAGACGTGCCGCCTGGTTGAGAGCACGCCATGAAATTCACAAGTCATTCACCGCAGAGGTGCGGAGTACGCAGAGGTTCGCGGAGGGTGCGCATGCCCTCTGCGCTTTCTCAGCGTCCTCTGTACCTCTGCGGTGAAGGCTGTTCTCGACTTCTTCCCAGCCGCTGACCTGACGCCACCGCGATGAAGCTCGACTCGTACTGGACCGACACGGCCCCGGTGTTCGCGCCGAAGCCGGCGCAGCTGCCGGCGCGTGCCGATGTGGTCGTCGTCGGTGCCGGCTTCACGGGGCTTTCGGCGGCGCTGGCGCTGGCGCGGCGCGGTGCCAGCGTGGTGGTGCTGGAAGCCGGCGAGCGCATCGCCAGCGAGGCTTCGTGCCGCAACGGCGGCCATGTCAACAACGGCCTGGCGGTCGACTACGGCGCCGCCGCCGACCAGTACGGCCGCGCCCAGGCCTGCGCCTGGTACCACGCCTTCGACGCCGCGGTGGACAGCGTCGAACGCCTGGTGCGCGACGAAGGCATCGCCTGCGACTTCGAACGCAACGGCAAGCTCAAGCTGGCCACCAAGGCCGTGCACTACGAAGCGCTGGCGCGCAGCGCCGAACGCATGCGGCGCGAGGTCGATGCCGATGTCGAGCTGATCGACGCCACGCGCGTGCGGCACGAGGTCGGCAGCGAACGTTTCGTTGGCGGCCTGCTGCAGAAGAAGAGCGCGCAGATGCACATGGGCCGCTTCGCGCACGGGCTGGCGACCGCGGCCGAGCGTGCCGGCGCGCAGATCCACCTGCGCACGGCGGCGACCAAGCTCGAACGCCTGGGCGGCGGCCACGCGCACCGCGTGCACACCGCGCGCGGCACGGTGCAGGCCAGCCAGGTGCTGCTGGCCACCGGCGCGTCGCGCCACGGCGGCTACGCCAGCTTCGGCTGGCTGCGGCGGCGCATCGTCGGCATCGGCAGCTTCATCATCGTGACCGAGCCGCTGGGCGAACAGCGCGCGCGCTCGCTGCTGGCGGTGCGCCGCACCTGCGTCACGGTGGCCAACATCCACCACTACTTCCGCCTGACGCCCGACCACCGCCTGGTCTTCGGCGGGCGGGCGCGCTTTGCCGTGTCGAACCCGACGTCGGACCAGAAGAGCGGCGCGATCCTGCGCCGCGGCCTGGCCGAGACCTTTCCGCAACTGGCCGATGCCGGCATCGCCTACTGCTGGGGCGGCCTCGTCGACATGACGCAAGACCGCCTGCCGCATGCCGGCGAACGCGACGGCCTGTACTACTCGATGGGCTACAGCGGTCATGGCACGCAGATGTCGGTGCACATGGGCCAGCGCATGGCCGAGGTGATGGACGGCAACGCCGCCGCCAACCCCTGGCGCGACCGCGCCTGGCCGGCCATTCCCGGCCATCTCGGGCCGCCCTGGTTTCTTCCGGCCGTCGGTCTGTACTACCGTGTCAAGGACATGGTCGCCTGACCGGGCAGCCCTTTCCCGTTCGATCACCCGCCCCAACCCAGCACAGGAACCCGCCATGAACGAGAGCAAAAGACTTCATCACCTCGTCGGTCCGCAGGACAGCACGCGCCTGCTCGAGGCCGTGAAGCGCGGCGCGAGCCGGCGCGACGTACTGGCCATGCTGATGGCCGGCGGCATGCAGGCCACGCTGGCGGGCGGGTTGTCGAGCCTGGCGTTTGCGGCGCATGCGGCCACGCCCAAGCGCGGCGGGCGCATCCGCGTGGCCGGCGCCACCGCGGCGATCACCGACACGCTGGACCCGGCGAAGATGTCGAACCAGACCGACTACTCGCGCGGCACCATGCTGTACAACGGCCTGACCTCGCTCGACGGCAGCCTGACGCCGCAGCCGGCGCTGGCCGAATCCTTCGACACCAAGGACGCCAAGACCTGGGTCTTCAAGCTGCGCAAGGACGTGAAGTTCCACGACGGCAAGGCGCTGACGCCGGCCGACGTGGTGTTCTCGATCATGCGCCACAAGGATCCCGCCACCGCGTCCAAGGCCAAGGCGCTGGCGGACCAGATCGACACCGTCAAGGCCAGCGGCGCGAACGAGGTGACGGTGACGCTGAGCGCGGCGAATGCCGACCTGCCGGTGATCCTGGGCACATTCCACTTCATGATCGTCAAGGACGGCACGGCCGACTTCAGCACCGGCATCGGCACCGGCCCGTACAAGCTGAAGGAGTTCAAGCCCGGCGTGCGCTCGATCGCGGTGCGCAACGACGCCTACTGGAAGCCCGGCAAGCCCTACCTCGACGAGATCGAGTTCGTCGGCATCGGCGACGAAGGCGCGCGCGTCAACGCCTTGCTGTCCGGCGACCTGGACCTGGTGGCGTCGGTCAACCCGCGCTCGGTGGACCGCATCAAGGGCACGCCCGGCTTCGCGGTGTTCAGCACCCAGTCGGGCCAGTATTCCGACCTGATCATGCGCAAGGATGCAGGCCCCGGCACGAACCCGGACTTCATCCTCGCGATGAAGCACCTGATCGACCGCGAGCAGATGCGCAAGTCGGTGGCGCTGGGCCACGCCGTGCTCGGCAACGACCAGCCGATCGATCCGACCAACCGCTTCTACTTCGCCGGCCTGCCGCAGCGCGCGTTCGACCTCGACAAGGCCAAGTTCCACCTGAAGAAGTCGGGCATCGGCGACGCCGCGGTGCCGGTGGTTGCGTCGCCGGCGGCGCTGTATTCGGTGGAGATGGCGCTGGTCATGCAGCAGGCCGCGCAGAAGATCGGCCTGAACCTCGACGTGAAGCGCATGCCGGCCGACGGCTACTGGGCCAACCATTGGCTGAACAGCCAGGTGGGTTTCGGCAACGTCAACCCGCGCCCCAGCGCCGACACGCTGCTGACGCTGTTCTTCAAGTCCGACGCGGCCTGGAACGAGTCGCGCTTCAAGAGCGAGAAGTTCGACCAGCTGCTCGTCAGCTCGCGCGCCGAGACCGACCTGGCCAAGCGCAAGCAGCAGTACGCCGACATGCAGACCATGATCCACGAACAGGCCGGCATCGGCATCCCGCTGTTCCTGGCCAGCCTGGACGGCCACAGCACCAAGCTCAACGGCCTGTCGCCGATTCCGCTCGGCGGGCTGATGGGCTACTCGTTCGGCGAGCACGTCTGGCTCGAAGGCTGAGCGACAGCGCATGAACGGGCTCATCCTGCGTCTGACGCTGCAGCGCGTGGCGCTGGCGCTGGTGTCGCTGCTGGTGGTGTCGGCGCTGGTCTTCGCCATCACCGCGGTGCTGCCGGGCGATGCGGCGCAGGCGCAGCTCGGGCAGGAGGCGACGCCGGAAACGCTGAAGGCGTTGCGCCAGCAGATGGGCCTGGACGTGCCGGCGCCGGTGCGCTACTGGCGCTGGCTGTCGGGCCTGCTGAAGGGCCAGCCGGGCGAGTCCATCGTCACGCACACGCCGGTGGCCGACATGCTGGGCAGCCGGCTGCCGAACTCGCTGCTGCTGGCGGCCATCACCATCGTCGTTGCGGTGCCGCTGGCGCTGGTGCTGGGTATCGCGGCGGCGATGTACCGCGGCTCGGTGTTCGACCGCGTCGTCAGCAGCGGCGCGGTGGCGGTGGTGTCGGTGCCCGAGTTCCTGGTCGCCACGCTGGCGGTGCTGGTGTTCGCGGTGGAGCTGCACTGGCTGCCGGCGCTGTCGTACGGCGTGAGCTTCGATTCGCCGCTGAAGATGCTGCGCTCGTTCGCGATGCCCGTGATGACGCTGTGCTGCGTGATGGTGGCGCAGATGATGCGCATGACGCGCGCCGCGGTCATCGACCAGCTGAAGGCGCCGTACATCGAGATGGTGCTGCTGAAAGGCGCGACGCCGATGCGCATGGTGCTGGCGCATGCGCTGCCGAACGCGGTCGGGCCGATCGCCAACGCGGTGGCCATGACGCTGTCGTACCTGCTCGGCGGCGTGATCATCGTCGAGACCATCTTCAACTACCCCGGCGTCGCCAGTTTGATGGTCGACGGCGTGACGCAGCGCGACATGCCGCTGGTGCAGACCTGCGCGATGCTGTTCTGCGCCGCCTACCTGGCGCTGGTCACGATCGCCGACATCATCAGCATCGTCGCCAATCCGCGGCTGCGCTATCGATAAGGGCTGCTTCGATGAACGACTCCACGCTGACCCTGCCGCCCAAGCCGCCGAAGCCACGCCCGGTGCGCCCGGCGGTCAACGCGGTCGCGCTGCTCAGCGGCGCGGTGCTGCTGTTCTGGCTGATCGCCGCGCTGATCGGCCCCAGCCTGATGAGCCAGGGCGGCGCCAGCATGGGCGAAGACGCGGTGTTCGCGCCGATCAGCGCCGCGCACTGGTTCGGCACCGACTTCCTCGGCCGCGACGTGCTGGCGCGCGTGGTGCAGGGCACGCGCTACACGGTGGGCGTGGCGCTGACGGCCACGCTGCTGGCCAGTGGCTCGGGCACCTTGCTGGCGCTGCTGGCGGCGGCCAGCGGGCGCTGGCTTGACGCCGTGCTGAGCCGCGCGGTGGACACGCTGACTTCGGTGCCGGGCAAGATGTTCGCGCTGATCATGGTGGCGGCCTTCGGCTCGCGGCTGCCGACGCTGATCCTCACCGCAGCCATCATCTACCTGCCCGGCGCCTACCGCATCGCGCGTTCGCTGGCCGTGAACATCGACGCGATGGACTACGTGACGGTGGCGCGCACGCGCGGCGAAGGGCGGCTGTACATCATGCTGCACGAGATCCTGCCGAACATCATCGGCCCGATGCTGGCCGACCTGGGCCTGCGCTTCGTCTACGTGGTGCTGCTACTGGCGTCGCTGAGCTTCCTGGGCCTGGGCGTGCAGCCGCCGGCGGCCGACTGGGGTTCGCTGGTGCGCGAGAACATCGGCGCGCTGCCGCTGGGCAGCGCCGCGATCATCATGCCGGCGCTGGCCATCGCGAGCCTGACGATCGCCGTCAACCTGCTCATCGACAACCTGCCGGGCTCGGCCCGCGGAGGCCACTGATGGGCGCGCCGGTCACCGTCAGCGGCCTGAACATCGTCGCGCACACGCGCGGCGGCGACCAGCCCATCGTCAAGGACCTGAACTTCAGCATCGCGCCGGGCGAGGTGCTGGCGCTGATCGGCGAATCGGGCTCGGGCAAGACCACCACGGCGCTGGCGCTGATGGGCTATGCGCGCAATGGCTGCCGCATCGCCGGCGGCAGCATCCGCATCGGCGATGTCGACGTGCTGTCACTGTCGCCGGCCGAAACGCGCGCGCTGCGCGGCCGCCGCGTGGCCTACATCGCGCAGAGCGCAGCGGCGTCGTTCAACCCGTCGCGCAGCATCATGGACCAGGTCGTCGAGCCGGCGTTGATCCACGCGCTGATGCCGCGCGAGCAAGCCGAAGCGAAGGCGGTGGCGCTGTTCCGCGAACTGGCACTGCCGAACCCGGAGACCATCGGCTCGCGCTACCCGCACCAGGTGTCGGGCGGGCAGCTGCAGCGGCTGATGGCGGCGATGGCGCTGATCAGCGACCCCGACCTGGTGATCCTCGACGAGCCGACCACGGCGCTCGACGTGACGACGCAGATCGAGGTATTGCGCGCCTTCCGCCGCGTCGTGCGCGAACGCCGCGCGACGGCGGTCTACGTCAGCCACGACCTGGCCGTGGTGGCGCAGATGGCCGACCACATCCTCGTGCTGCGCGACGGCGCGATGCGCGAGATCGGCAGCACCGAGCAGATCATCGAAGCCCCCGAGAACGACTACACGCAAAGCCTGCTGGCGGCCGCGCAGCCGAAGGCGCGCGAGGCCGGCCAGGCTTCGGCCAGCGCCGAGTCGCGGCCGCTGCTGCAGGTGAGCGGCCTGTCGGCCGGCTACGGCCCCAGGGACAGATCGGGCCAGCCGGCCACACTGATCCTGCAGGACATCGACGTCAAGCTCTACCGTGGCCAGGCGATCGGCGTCATCGGCGAATCGGGCTCGGGCAAGACGACGCTGGCCCGCGCCGTCGCCGGCCTGATTGCGCCGGCCAAGGGCAGCATCGTCTTCGACGGCCGCGAACTGGGGTCCACGCTGAAGGACCGGCCCAAGGAAGACCTGCGCCGCATCCAGATCGTGTTCCAGATGGCCGACACGGCGCTGAACCCGTCGCAGACCGTCGAACGCATTCTGGCGCGCCCGCTGCAGTTCTACCGCGGGCTGCAAGGTGCGGCTTTGCAGGCACGCATCCAGCAGCTGCTGGACCTGGTGCAACTGCCGGCCGCGCTGGCGCAGCGCCTGCCCGGCGGGCTGTCGGGCGGGCAGAAGCAGCGCGTGAACCTGGCGCGGGCGCTGGCCGCCGAGCCGGACCTGATCCTGTGCGACGAGGTCACGTCGGCGCTGGACACCGTGGTCGGCGCCGCGGTGCTCGACCTGATGGCGCAGCTGCGGCGCGAACTCGGCGTGTCCTACCTCTTCATCAGCCACGACCTGCACACGGTGCGCTCGGTGTGCGACGAGATCGTCGTCATGCAGCAAGGCCGCAAGCTGGCGCAGGTGGCGCGCGCCGATTTCGAACGCGGCCCGCACCACCCGTACTATGAGCTGCTGGCACGCTCGGTGCCCGAGCTGCGGCGTGGCTGGCTGGACGACGTGCCGGCGGCCGTCGCGGCCTGACCGTCAATACTTTCAAGGAGACTCCATGACGCAAACCTACAAGATCGCCGTGATCCCCGGCGACGGCATCGGCAAGGAAGTGATCCCCGAAGGCCTGCGCGTGCTCGAAGCCGCCGCGAAGCGCTTCGACCTGTCGCTGCAGTTCACGTCCATCGAATGGGCCAGCTGCGACTACTACGCCGCGCACGGCCAGATGATGCCGGACGACTGGAAGGCGCAGCTCGAAGCCATGGACGCGGTCTACTTCGGCGCCGTCGGCTGGCCGGCGACGGTGCCGGACCACATCTCCTTGTGGGGTTCATTGATCAAGTTCCGGCGCGAGTTCGACCAGTACATCAACCTGCGCCCGGTGCGCCTGTTCGAAGGCGTGCCGTGCCCGCTGGCCGGCCGCAAGCCCGGCGAGATCGACTACGTCGTCGTGCGCGAAAACACCGAAGGCGAGTACACGTCGCTGGGCGGCGTGATGTACCCCGGCACCGAGCGCGAGATCGTGATCCAGGAGTCGGTGTTCTCGCGCCACGGCACCGACCGCGTGCTGAAGTACGCCTTCGAGCTGGCGCAGGGCCGCGCGCGCAAGCACGTCACGGTGGCCACCAAGTCCAACGGCATCGCGATCAGCATGCCGTGGTGGGATTCGCGCGCCGACGCCATGGCCCTGAACTACCCGGGCGTGAAGACCGACAAGCAGCACATCGACATCCTGAGTGCGCGCTTCGTGCTGCAGCCGGACGGCTTCGACGTGGTCGTCGCCAGCAACCTGTTCGGCGACATCCTGTCCGACCTGGGCCCGGCCACCACCGGCACGATAGGCCTGGCGCCGTCGGCGAGCCTGAACCCCGAGCGCCGCTTCCCGTCGCTGTTCGAGCCGGTGCACGGCTCGGCGCCCGACATCGCCGGCAAGAACATCGCGAACCCGATCGCGATGATCTGGTCCGGCGCGCTGATGCTGGACTTCCTGACCCACGGCAGCGGCAACGGCCGCGCCGCGCACGACGCCATCGTGCAGGCCATCGAACGCGTGCTCATCGAAGGCCCGCGCACCGGCGACCTCGGCGGCAAGGCGTCGACCACCGAACTCGGCCAGGCCATCGCGCAGCGCGTGGCCGCGGCCTGAGAAGGCATTCACCGCAGAGGTGCGGAGTGGCGCAGAGGTTCGCGGAGGAAATGCCCTGACTTCCTCTGCGAGCCCTCTGCGTTCTCTGCCCCTCTGCGGTGAAGGCAATTTTGGACTTTCCTGAACCCAGCTTTGCGATGCCTCTGACCCTGACCCAACCCGCGCTGCAGCGCCAGCAGAACTTCATCAACGCGCGCTGGTGCGACGCGATCGAAGGCCACCGGCTGGACGTTACCGACCCGGCCAGCGACACCGTCTTCGCCCAGGTGCCCGACAGCGGCGCTGCCGATGCACTGGCGGCCGCCGACGCGGCGCACGCGGCCTTTGCAGCCTGGCGCGCCAAGCCGGCGAAGGAGCGCGCGCAGCTGCTGAAGCGCTGGCACGCGCTGATCCTCGAGCACCAGGAAGACCTGGGCCGGCTGATCTCGCGCGAGCAAGGCAAGCCGCTGGCCGAAGGCAGGGGCGAGGTGCTGTACGCCGCCAGCTATGTCGAGTGGTTCGCCGAGGAAGCCACGCGCAGCTATGGCGACATGATCCCGGCGCCGCTGCGCGGGCGCCGCATGATGGTGGTGAAGGAACCGGTCGGCGTGGTCGCGGTGATCACGCCGTGGAACTTTCCGGCGGCGATGATCGCGCGCAAGATCGCGCCGGCGCTGGCCGCCGGCTGCACGGTGGTGGCCAAGCCGGCCGAAGACACGCCGCTGACGTCGTTGGCGCTGGTGCATCTGGCCGAAATGGCCGGCCTGCCGCCGGGCGTTGTCAACATCGTGACCGCGTCGCGCGAGCGCACGCCCGCGGTGGTGGACGTCTGGCTGCGCGACGCGCGCGTGCGCAAGATCAGCTTCACCGGCTCCACGCCGGTGGGCAAGCACCTGGCGCGCGAGTCGGCGGCGACGCTGAAGAAGCTGTCGCTGGAGCTCGGCGGCAATGCGCCCTTCATCGTCTTCGACGACGCCGATGTCGACGCCGCGGTCGAAGGCCTGATGCTGGCCAAGTTCCGCAACGGCGGCCAGACCTGCGTCTGCCCGAACCGCGTCTTCGTGCAGCACGGCGTGCACGACCGCTTCGTCGGCAAGCTGGCCGCGCGCGTCGGCGCGCTGAAGGTCGGCCCGGCCCGTCTGGCCGATTCGCAGATCGGCCCGATGATCAACGCCCGCGCAGTCGAGAAGATCGAACGCCAAGTGCAGGACGCGGTGGCGCGCGGCGCCAAGGTCATCGTCGGTGGCGAGCGGCTGCGCTCGGCGCGCTGCGACGGCCCGAACTACTTCGCGCCGACGGTGATGGTCGATGCCGACGCGAGCATGGCCTGCTCCTGCGAAGAGACCTTCGGCCCGGTGGTGCCGGTGACACGCTTCGGCAGCGAAGAAGAAGTCGTGGCCGCGGCCAACGACACGCCGTTCGGGCTGGCCGGCTACTTCTATTCCAGCGACATCGCGCGCGCGTGGCGCGTCGCGGATGCGCTCGAGTGCGGCATCGTCGGCATCAACGAAGGCGCGCTCGCGGCCGAGGCCGCGCCCTTCGGCGGCGTCAAGGAGTCCGGCTACGGCCGCGAAGGCTCGCGCTACGGGCTGGACGACTACATGCACACCAAGTACCTGTGCCAAGGCAATCTGGGCTGACTATCCCGTAGTCCCGGGGGCAGGGTTCGCGGCAAGTCCCGCTGCCCGGCAAGGCGCCTAAACTCTAAACGGACATCCGGATGGGGTCAGCGAATGCGCCCGGTCGAGCCACCCGATTCCACGGCCAAGACGATCCTGATCGTCGACGACGTGCCCGCCAACCTCGAAGTGGTGGGTCGCCACCTGGAAAACCATGGCTATCGCGCCGTGGTCGCGCAGGGCGGCATCGAGGGCATCGAGCGTGCCCGGCTCGTGCAGCCGAGCCTGATCCTGCTTGACGTGCTGATGCCGGCCGTCGACGGCTTCGAGACCTGCCGGCGCCTGAAAGCCAACCCGGACACGCGCGACATCCCGGTCATCTTCATGACCGCGCTGACCGATACCGCCGACAAGCTCACCGGCTTCGAGGTCGGCGCCGTCGACTACGTGACCAAGCCGCTGAACGGCGCCGAGGTGCTGGCGCGCATCGGCACGCATTTGCAGCTGGCCACGCTGCGCCAGCAGCTGGAATTGCAGAATACGCAACTGCGCCAGGAGATCGCCGCGCGCAAGGAAGTGCAGGCGACGCTGCTGCGCTCGAACACCGAGCTGGAGCAGCTGGCCTACGTCGCGTCGCACGACATGCAGGAGCCGCTGCGCATGGTGGCCAGCTACCTGCAGCTGGTGGCGCAGCGCTACCAGGGCAAGCTGGACCCGGAGGCCGACGAGTTCATCGCCTTCGCGGTCGACGGCGCCAAGCGCATGCAGGCCTTGATCAACGACCTGCTGGCCTATTCGCGCGTCGGCACCAAGGCGCGGCCGTTCGCGCCGACCGATTGCGCAACGCTGGTCGACCTGGCCGTCGCCGACCTGCGCATCGCCATCGAAGAGAGCGGCGCCCGCGTCACGCGCGGCCCGCTGCCGATGGTGATGGCCGACGGCATGCAGATGAACCACCTGTTCCAGAACCTGATTGCCAACGCCATCAAGTTCCACGGCAAGGAGCCGCCGCAGGTGCGCATCGAGGCCGAGGCCACCGACACCGGCTGGTGCTTCTCGGTGCGCGACAACGGCATCGGCATCGCGCCCGAGTACTTCGAGCGCATCTTCGTGCTGTTCCAGCGCCTGCACGGCCGCCGCGAGTACCCGGGCACCGGCATCGGCCTGGCGCTGTGCAAGAAGATCGTCGAACGCCACGCCGGGCGCATCTGGGTCGAATCGACGCCGTCGGCCGGGTCGGTCTTCAAGTTCACCATCCCGCGCCGCGGCGACGGCACGCCCTGAACGACGCACGACAACAGCTAGCGAAGAGGAGTGGGCGATGAACGGACAAGCTCGATGGGCGCTGGCGCTGATCGCGGCGCTTGGACCGGTGGTGATGGCCCAGGACGCGAAGCCGAAGCGGGAGCCGTACAAGCCGGCCACGGTCAGCCTCGGCGACATCGTGCCGCCGGTGACGGCGCCGCCGTGCAAACCCGGCCGCTGCCCGTTTGTCGGCCAGACCGTGACGATGCTGATCGTGAAGGAAAACAACGGCGGCGCGCTCGGCGAGCTGAAGAATGAATTCGAGGCCGCCACCGGCGCCACGCTCAACCTCGTCCAGTTCACGCACCAGGAACTGTTCCCGAATTTCATCTCCGACCTGACCAACCGCACCGGCAAGTACGACGCCGCCTATGCCGGCGCCTGGTGGCTCGGCGAGCTGGTGGCCGGGGACTTCATCATCCCGTACGACAAGTTCTACGGCGACCCGCGCTTCCCGAAGTGGCAGATCGAGGACGTGCTGCCGGCGCCGCGCAGCCTGTTGTCCTATGGCGGCAAGAAGTACATGGTGGCCAACGACCACGACGGCCAGGTCATGTACTACCGGCGCGATCTGTTCGCCGACGCGCAGCACCAGGCGGCGTTCAGGCAGAAGTACGGCTACGCGCTCGAGGTGCCGCAGACCTGGGCCCGGTTCCGCGACACGGCCGAATACTTCAACGGCCGCGACCTGAACGGCGACGGCGTGCCCGACCATGGCCTGTCCATGCACCTGAAGGTCGGCGCGCAGGGCATGTTCCATTTCATGTCGTTCTCGGCGCCCTTCGTGATCGGCCCCGAGAACCCGACGATGTACTGGTTCGATGCGCAGACGATGAAGCCGCTGATCGAGAGCCCTGGCCATGTGCGGGCGCTTTCGGCGCTGGTCGACCTGGTGCAGTTCGGGCCCAAGGACATGCTGAACTGGGATCTCGGCCAGAGCTGGGACCACTTCCTGGGCGGCCGCGCCGCGCTGACCTTCACCTGGGGCGACCTGGGCGCGCTGGCGCAGGAAAAGGGCAGCAAGGTCAAGGGCCGCATCGGCTCGGCGGCGTTGCCCGGCACCGGCGAGTACTACAGCGTCGTGCAGCAGCGCTGGATCAAGACCACGCAGGCCAACCGCGTCGGCAATACCACCGGTGGCTCGTGGGCGGGCGTGATCTCCAAGCAGTCCAAGGCGCCGGCGGCCACCTACTACCTGCTGGCGCTGATGGCCACGAAGGGCAAGTCGCAGACCTACGCGGTGCGCGGCTGGGACGGCATCGATCCGGGGCGGACCTATCACTTCCTGCCGCCGGACGGCAGCGGCCACATCCAGACCTATCTGGACGCCGGCTGGAACGAGGTCGACGTGCGGGACTACCTGCATGCGTACTTCGAGAACTTCAGCAACAAGCTGCAGTTTCCCTACCTGCGCATTCCCGGCGCCTTCAGCTACTGGCAGGCGCTGGACGTCCACCTGGCCGAGGCCGCCGCCGGCCAGCTGAGCCCGGCGGCGGCCTTGCAGGCGACCGCGATCGACTTCGAGGAGATCACGCTGCGCCTGGGCCGCGACCGGCAACGCCGCGCCTACCGGGCCTCGCTCGGCTTGTAGCGGAACAGACCCAGGGCCATGTCGCGCGGGCATCAAGCAAACCGTCCCGGCCTCCGCAACCGCTGGCTGAGCGGACTGGCGCTGCTCGTGCCGCTGTGGGCAGCGGCTGCGGCGCCCGAGCCCAAGGCGTCGCAGCCGGCACCGGACGCCAATCGCTACGGCGGCTCCACGGTCACCGTCGTCAAGCCGGGCGACATCGTCCCGCCGCGGGTGGCGCCGCCGTGCCAGCCCGGGCGCTGCCCCTTCGCCGGCCAGACGGTGACGATCCTGCTGCCCAAGAGCGTGGTTGCCATGTCGGTGCAGGAATTGAAGGACGAGTTCGAAGCCGCGACCGGCGCCACGCTGCTGACCCAGCAGGTCGCGTCGCTGGACCTGTTCGACACCTTCTATTCCGATGTCGCCAACCGGGGCGGCAAGTACGACGCGCTGCTGGCCAGCGCCTGGTGGCTGGGCGAGCTGGTGGCCGGCGACTACATCGTCTCCTACGACGGCTACTACAAGGATCCGCGCTTCCCGAGGTGGAGCATCGACGAGGTGCTGCCCGCGCCGCGCAACCTGCTGTCCTATGGCGGCAAGAAGTACATGGTGGCCAACGACCACGACGGCCAGGTCATGTACTACCGCCGCGACCTGCTGGCCGATGCGCGGCACCAGGCCGCGTTCCGGCACAAGTACGGCTATGCGCTCGGCGTGCCCGGCACCTGGGCGCAGTTCCGCGACATCGCCGAATACTTCAACGGCCGCGATCTCAACGGCGACGGTGTCGCCGGCCACGGTGTGACGATCGCGCTGAAGGCCGGCAACCAGGGCATGTTCCATTTCCTGTCGCTGTCGGCGCCGTTCGTCATCGGGCCCGGCAATCGCAAGCTGTACTGGTTCGACCCGCAGAGCATGAAGCCGTTGATCGAGAGCCCGGGCCATGTGCGCGCGCTCGAGACGCTGGTCGACCTGGTGCCGTTCGGGCCGCGCGAAATGCTGGGCTGGGAATCCGGCAAGAGCTGGGACTATTTCCTGGCCGGGCGCGCGGCGCTGACCTTCAGCTGGGGCGACCTCGGTGCGCTGGCGCAGCAGGAAGGCAGCAAGGTCAAGGGCAAGGTCGGCGTCGCGCAGTTGCCGGGCAACCCGGAATACTTCAGCCCGGCGCAGGGCCTGTGGCTGAAGGCCGTGAACGGCGATGCGCCGAACCGCGTCGGCAACACCACCGGCGGCTCGTGGGGCGGCGTGATCTCGCGCTTCTCGAAGGCGCCCGAGGCCAGCTACTACCTGCTGGCACTGATGGCGAGCCGGGAGAAGTCGCTGGTCTATGCCGCGCGCGGCTGGGACGGCATCGATCCCGGGCGCCGCTTCCAGTTCCTGCCGCCCGACGGCAGTGCGAAGATCGACGACTATCTGAAAGCCAACTGGAACGAGGCCGACGTGCGCGCCTATCTGCACGCCTACTCCGACAACTTCAGCAACCCGCTGCAGCTGCCGTACCTGCGCATTCCCGGCACCTACAGCTACCTGCAGGCGCTGAACCTGCACGTGGCCGAAGCGGTGACGGGCCAGTCGAGCGCGCAGGCGGCGCTGCAGGCCTGCGCCATCAATTTCGAGGAGATCACGCTGCGCCTCGGGCGTGACGCGCAGCGGCGCGCCTACCGGGCGTCGCTGGGTCTGCCATGAGCCGCCGGGCCGCTCCCAAGGCGAATACCGCAGTGCGCAGCACGGAGGTTCACGGATGAGCCGGGAAGTGCTGGGCCGCCGCTGGGCGCTGGGCATCGGCAGCAAGCTGACGCTGGCCTTCGCGGCGCTGGCCGGCGTGACACTGTCTGTGGTGTTGCTCGCGCTCGTGGCCGGCGGCAGTGCCATCGAAGACATCAATCTCACCGAAGAAGTCCGCGCGCCGGCGTGGATCGCTTCGGAGCAGGCGCAGGCCAGCCTGCTGAAGATGCAGCTGCATGTGCGCGGCTACCTGGTGCTGAGCGACCCGCTGGACATCGAGCAGTACCAGAGCGCCCGGCGCGAATTCGAAAACAGCCTGGCTGCGTTGCAGGCCCTGTCCGGCGGCTGGCCCGAAGCCGACGAGGCGCGCTGGATCGCCGAGCTGGCGCAGACCTACGCGCGCTGGGTCCGCCTGCCGCAACAGCTGTTCGTGCTGCACGACGACCCGCTGAAGAACCGGCCGGCGCTGCGCATCGCCCGCGTCGACCTGCAGGCCATGCGCGTGCGCGTGCTCGACGAGATCGACGGCATGATCGGGCAGCAGAGGGCGCGCGAACACGTGCCGCAGTACCGCGAGCAGATGGGCGATCTGCTGGCCTTCCAGACCTCGTTCGACGCGATGACGACGAACCTGATGGCCTACGCGGCGTCCGGCGAGTTGAACTTCAAGCTCGCCTACGGCCCGCAGCTGGCGGCCAACGCGACGATCTGGAATTCGCTGTCGGCCCGGCGGGCGCAGTTGGCCGCCGAGCAGCGCACCCGGCTCGATGCCATCGCCCGCTACCGGGCCCAGGTGGCCGAGCGCGCGCTGCAGATCGTCAGCGTGCTGAATGGCGAACACGCCTCCGAAGACCTGTACCTCTACCGCACCGAGGTCGCGCCGCAGGCCGAGGCGATGATCGCGCTGCTGGCCAAGGTCACGTCCGGCCAGCAGGGGCAGCTGAAGGACGAGCTGTCGCGCGCGCGGCAGCGCCTGCGCGATGCGCGCATCCAAACCCTGGTCGGCGGCGGTGTCGCGGTGGCGCTCGGCCTGGCGATGGCCTATGTGTTCCGCCGCAACATCGTCGGGCCGGTGCAGCGCCTGACCGGCGTCGCCGAGCGGGTGGCCGGCGGCGACCTGTCGGCCCGCGCGGCCGTGGCTTCGGAAGACGAGATCGGCGTGCTCGCGGCCAGCATCAACACGATGACGCAGCGGCTGGCGCAGACCATCGCGCACCTGGAGACGGTGTTCGCCGGCGCGCAGCGCGCGAAGGACGCGGCCGTCATCGCCAACCGCGCCAAGAGCACCTTCCTGGCGACGATGAGCCACGAATTGCGCACGCCGCTGAACGCGATCCTCGGCTTCGCGCAGATCCTGCGCGCCGACCGGCAGCTCAGCGACAGCCAGGCGCGCAGCGTCGGCGTCATCCAGCAGGGTGGCGAGCAGCTGCTGACGCTGATCAACGACATCCTGGACCTGTCGCGCATCGAAGCCGGCAAGGTCGACCTGCAGGCCGAGCCCGTCGTGCTGGCCGACTTCCTGCGCATCATCGGCGACATCATCCGGATCAAGGCCGAAGAGAAAGGCCTGCGCTTCGAGTTCCATGCCAGCACCGGCCTGGCGCAGGCGGTCAGCGTCGACGAGAAGCGGCTGCGCCAGGTGCTGCTGAACCTGCTGAGCAACGCGGTGAAGTTCACCGAGAGCGGCCAGGTGAGCCTGAGCGTGCGCCGGCTCAGCAGCGACGGCGTCACGGCGCGGCTGCGCTTCGAGGTCGACGACAGCGGCATCGGCATTCCGGCCGATCAGATGGAGGCCATCTTCCAGCCCTTCGAGCAGGTGGTCGACGTGCAGAACCGTTTCGGCGGCACGGGGCTGGGCCTGTCGATCAGCCGCCAGCTGGTGCGGCTGATGGGCAGCGACATCCAGGCGCAGAGCCGCGCCGGCGCCGGCAGCCGCTTCTGGTTCGACCTCGACCTGCCGATCGTCACCGCCGGCGCCTGGCGCGAAGCGCCGCCGCGGCGCACGCCCGTGACCGGCTACGACGGCGTGCGCCGCACGCTGATGGTGGTGGACGACGTCGCCGCCAACCGGGCCCTGCTGGTCGACTTCCTGGCGCCGCTGGGCTTTGCGATGGTCGAGGCCGACAGCGGCGCGGCCTGCCTGCAGCTGGCCGAGGCGCAGCCGCCCGACCTGATCGTGCTGGACAGCGTGATGCCGGGGCTGGACGGCCTGGAGACGACGCGCCGGCTGCGCCAACTGCCGGCGCTGGCCAATGTGCCGGTCATCGCGGCGTCGGCCAGCGCGTCGGCCGACGACGAGCGGCGCAGCCTGGCCGGTGGTGCGGACGCCTTCCTGCCCAAACCCATCGACCTGGATCAGCTGCTGCAGCACATCGGCAGCCTGCTGCAGCTGACGTGGACCGCCGCCGAAGTGCAGCAGCCCACCGAGGCCACGGCCCGCGTCGCGGCGCAGCCGCTGGTGCCGCCGCCCGCCGCGGAGCTGGAAATCCTGATCCACCTGGCGCAGATCGGCAACATGCGCAGCATCCGCGCCCAGGCCGACCACCTGGCCGAGCTCGGCGGGGTTTATGCTCCCTTCGCGCAGCGGCTGCGCGAGCTGGCCGACCGATTCCAGTCGAAAGCCATCCTCGAACTCGTGACGCAATTCAAAGACCGCCAGAGCGAAACCGAACGCACGCCGTGAGCACCCGTATGGCCGAGCCGCTGCAGATCCTGCTGATCGAAGACAACCCGGCCGACGCGAGCATGATCGCCGGGCTGCTGGCCGAGGCCAAGGGCTGGGCCTTCGCGCTGACCTGGATGAAGGACCTGACCAGTGGCCTGGAGCGGCTGCGCGGCGGCGGCTTCGATGTGCTGCTGCTCGATCTGGGCCTGCCCGAAAGCACCGGTCTGGCCACCGTGCAGCGCCTGTTCGCGCAAAACGTGGCGGTGCCGACGCTGATCGTGCTGAGCGGCCTGTCCGACGAGGAGACCGCGGTCAAGGCGCTGCAGTCGGGCGCGCAGGACTACCTGGCCAAGGGCCAGATCGACAGTGCCCTGCTGCTGCGTGCGATCCGCTATGCCATCGGCCGCCGGCAGGCCGAGGAGGCGCTGACGCGCGAGCTGCTGCGCACGCGCGAGCTGGCCACCGAGAAGGCGGTGCGGCTGAAGGCCGAAAGCGTCTCCGAAGGGCTGCGCCGGCTGCTCGAAGAGCGCGACCAGATGCTGGCCGAGCGCGAGGACATGCTGCGCCTGCTGGCGCACGAGGTGCGCCAGCCGCTGAACAATGCGTCGGCGGCGCTGGAAAACGCGTCGGCGGCCATCGCCGCGTCGAACCAGCACCCCGACGCCGGCGTGCGCACGCCGCTGACCCGCGCGCAGCACGTGCTGGACCACGTCATCGGCACGCTGAACAACGCGCTCGCCGCGGCGTCGATGCTGACCTCGGGCGCCGGCGACGTCGTCGCCGACACCGACTTGCAGACCCTGGTCGGCCTGGTGCTGGGCGACATCGCGGTCGAAGACCGGCCGCGCGTCGTGGTCGATGCGCTGACCGGGACGCGCACCGTGCAGCTGCAGCCGGTGCTGATGCGGCTGGCCTTGTGCAACCTGCTGACCAACGCGCTTGCCTACTCGCCGCCGGGCTCGCCGGTGCGGCTGCGCATCTACGACTCCGAGGATCCGCTGGCCATGGTGTTCGAGGTCGAGGACGTCGGCGAAGGCTTTGCCGCCGAGTTGCTGCCGCGGGCCTTCGACAAGGGCACGCGGGGCCGCCATGCGCGCGCCACCGCCGGCGCCGGCCTCGGCCTGTACATCGTGCGCAAGGTGGTCGAACTGCATCGTGGCAGCATCGAGATCGTGCCGCACAAGCCACGCGGTAGCATCGTGCGCATGTCCATACCGCAAGGCGTTGAGGTCTGACATGCTCCCTTCGACCCTGGCCGTGATCGACGACGACCGCGAGTACGCCGAGTACCTGAGCAAGTTCCTCGAGCAGCGCGGCGTCGCCGTGCATGTCTTCTCCGACAGCGACGAGTTCCTGACCGCGCGCGACGCCTACGAGTTCGACTTCTACGTCGTCGACTTGATGCTGCCCGGCGTCGACGGCGTCGACCTGGTCCGGCTGATCCGGCGCAAGGGGCCGGCCGGCATCGTCGTCGTGTCCGGGCGCGTCGGCGCCGATGTCTTCGAGTCGGTGCTGCGCGCCGGCGCCGACATGTACTTGATGAAGCCGGTGCGCTTCGAGCAGGTGGCGCTGGCGATCGAAGCGGTGCACCGGCGCGTCGAGTCGGGCCGTTCGCAGGCGGCGGTGTGGCGCCTGGACCGCGCCGCGCACAAGGTCATCGCACCCGATGGCGCGCGCATCGAGCTCAGCGAAAACGATCTGGCGCTGGTCGAGTGCTTCGTCTCGGCCGAAGGCGCCACCGTGACGCGCGCCACGCTGTGCGAACGCCTCGGCCGCGATCCGGCGACCGAGGCCGACAACTTCCTGCACGCAGCCATCTACCGGCTGCGCCGCCGCATCGAGCGCGCCACCGCGGCCACCGTGCCGCTGCACTCCGAAGCCAAGGTCGGCTACACCTTCCGCGGCAAGCTGGTGGCGGTGTAGCCCATCGGGCGCGTCAGGCCGCGGCCGACGGGCCGAGCCTGAAGTTCGCCACCGCGTGCACCAGTTGCTCGGCCTGGTGCTTCAGGCTTTCGGCGGCGGCCGCCGACTCTTCCACCAGCGCCGCGTTCTGCTGCGTCACCTGATCGAGCTGCGTCACCGCATCGCTGACCTGGCCGATGCCGCTGCTCTGCTCCAGCGTGGCCGCGCTGATCTCGCTGATCAGGTCGGTCACGCGTTTGACCTGGTCGACGATCTCGCCCATCGTGCGCCCGGCATCGCCGACCAGCGTGCTGCCGGCCTCGACCTTCTCGACGCTGTCGTTGATGAGCTGCTTGATCTCCTTGGCCGCCTGGGCGCTGCGTTGCGCGAGGTTGCGCACCTCGCCGGCTACCACCGCGAAGCCGCGGCCTTGTTCGCCGGCGCGTGCCGCTTCGACCGCGGCGTTCAGCGCCAGGATGTTGGTCTGGAAGGCGATGCCGTCGATGACGCCGATGATCTCGGCGATCTTCTTGCTGGCGCTGGTGATCTGCTCCATCGTGCCCATCACCTGGCCGACGACCGTACCGCCCCTGGCCGCCACTTCGCTGGCCGAGCCGGCCAGTTGCGTGGCCTGGCGTGCCGCATCGGCATTGTTCTTCACCGTGCTGGTCAGCTGCTCCATCGAGGCCGCGGTCTGCTGCAGGTTGGACGCCTGCTCCTCGGTGCGCTGCGACAGGTCGTGGTTGCCGGTGGCGATCTGGCCCGAGCCGGTGGCGATGCTGTCGCTGCTCTGGCGCACCTGGCTGACGATGCCCATCAGGCCGCTGTTCATGACCTTCAGCGCCTCCAGCAGCTGCCCGGTCTCATCGTTGCGCGTGACCTCGATGCGCGAGGTCAGGTCGCCGGCCGCCACCGTGCGCGCCACCTGCACCGCCAGGTTGATGGGGCGCGTGATCGACAGCGTGGTGCCCCAGGCCGCGGCGATGGCCAGGCCGGCGCCGATCAGCGCGGCGACGATCAGCATCGTCGACGTGCGGTCGACGGTCTCGGTCGTGTCCGTGCCGGCCCGGATCATCTGCTCTTCCTGCGCGTCGGCGTAGTCGCCGAGCACCTTCATGTATTGATGCTGCACCGGTCGCAGCTTGTCGAGCTGGGCCCGCAGCTTGGCCGGGTCGTCGCCGCGGGCCAGCTGCTCGAGCACGGTGAGTTCACGCAGGAAGTTCTGGCGTTCGGCCTGCACCCGTTCCAGGCCTTTGCGGGCCGCATCGTCGGCGAGCAGCGCCTCGATCTTCTTGAACGCATCGGTGATCCGCGCACGCGCGTCGCCGATCAGCTTCAGGTCGGCTTCGCGTGCGGCCGGCTGGGTCGAGAGCACCAGGTTCAGCGCCGCGAGCACCACCCCGTTGACATCGTCCTTGATGTCGGTGACGAGGCGGACCTTGACATAGCGGTCCTTGTTGATCAGGTCGACATCTTCGCGCACGTGGTTCAGGCCGAACTTGCCGGTGGCCACCAGGGCCAGCATCACCGCCACGCACATCGAAAAGGCCATACCGAGACGGGTGCCGATCTTCAGGTTCTTGAACACGTTCTTCTCCATCGGCGGGAAGGAGTCGCGTTCCGCCTCGCGCGCACGGCCTTGAATCTGGCGCCTGCGTGTCCAGTGCAACCCACCGCCGGCGTGGCGGGCTGCCGCGGCCGACTGGGTTGCGTCGTCTGTCATCCCAACTTCGGACGAACACTATCTTCTCTTGATTCAGTTCTGCTCGAAACAGTGAACTGCATCATCAGTTCTGTTCATTTCAATGATTGGCCCCTGTTCGAGCGTCGGGTTGACCGCGTCGGGTAACACCCCGTGTGCCGTGCGCAGCGCCGAGGTCTATAGTGCAAAGCACGCCCCTTGGGAGACCCAGGAGACAGCCATGACAGGCCTGGCAGGACTCAGGGCCATCGAGATCCTGATGGTGGAAGACAACCCGGGCGACGTGCGCCTCACGCGCGAGGCGCTGAAGGGCGGCAAGGTGCTGAACCAGCTGCACGTTGTCGAAGACGGCGTGGCGGCGCTGGACTTCCTCTACCGGCGCCCGCCGCACGAAGCCGCGGTGCGCCCCGACCTGATCCTGCTCGATCTGAACCTGCCGAAGATGGATGGCCGCGAGGTTCTGTCCCGGATCAAGTCCGACGAGTCGCTGAAGCTGATCCCGGTGGTCGTTCTGACGACGTCGCAGGCCGAGGAAGACGTGCTTCGGGCGTACCGGTTGAGTGCGAACTGCTACGTCACCAAGCCGGTCGATCTGCACCAGTTCAACCGCATCGTGCAAGCCATCGAAGAGTTCTGGCTCACCGTCGTGAGCCTGCCGCCGCGATGAGGGTGCAATGACCCACCCGATCCAGGTGCTGCTGATCGAGGACGACCCGGGCGACGCCCGGCTCATCTCCGTGATGCTCGACGACGCCCGGGCCAAGGGTCTGGCATTCGAGCTGGTCTGGGTGCAGACGCTGGCCGCCGGCATCGAGCAGCTGCGCAGCGGCGACCCCGATGTCGTGCTGCTCGACCTGGGCCTGCCCGGCAGTTCGGGGCTGGAGACGCTGCGCCTGCTCTTCGCGCAGGAGACCCGCGTGCCCACGCTGGTGGTGCTGAGCGGGCTGACCGACGAGGACATCGCGGTGCAGGCGCTGAAGTCGGGCGCCGAAGACTACCTCGTCAAGGGGCAGGTCGACAGCGCCGAGTTGATGCGCGCGATCCGCTATGCGATCGGGCGCAGCCAGGCCGAAGAGGCGCTGCGCCGGGCCCATGACGAGCTGGAGCACCGGGTCGTGGTGCGCACCACCGAACTGGCCCGCGCCGTCGACGCCTTGCGCGCCGAGGTGGCCGAGCGCCTGCGCATCGAGGAAACGCTGCGCGAGCACCGCGACCACCTCGAAGAGCTGGTCAAGGAGCGCACCACCGAGCTGGTGGCGGCCAAGGAAAGGGCCGAGGTCGCCAACCGCGCCAAGAGCGTCTTCCTGGCCAACATGAGCCACGACCTGCGCACGCCGCTGAACGGCATCCTCGGCTTCTCGCAGCTGCTGCAGCTCGACAAGACGCTGAACCTGCGCCAGCTGGCCGGCATCGGTGCCATCCACCAGAGCGGCGAGCACCTGCTGACGCTGATCAACGACCTGCTCGATCTGGCGAAGATCGAGGCCGGCAAGCTCGAGCTGTTCCCGGTGGAGGTCGACCTGCCGGGTTTCCTCGACGGCATTGCCGGCATGATCCGCGTCAAGGCCGAAGGCAAGCCGGGCGTGGTCTTCAGCAGCCAGCTTGGGGGCAGCCTGCCGCGCACGGTGCGCGTCGACGACACGCGGCTGCGCCGCGTGCTGCTGAACCTGCTGGACAACGCCGTCAAGTTCACCGACGGCGGCGTCGTCGCGCTGCAGGTGGACTTCGTGCCGCCTTCGACGCTGCGCTTCGAGATCCGCGACTCCGGCGTCGGCATGAGCGAAGAGCAGTTGAGCCAGATCTTCAATCCGTTCGAGCAGGTCGGCGACACGCGGCGGCGCAGCGCCGGCACCGGCCTGGGCCTGGCCACCAGCCGTCAGTTCGTGCGCCTGATGGGCAGCGACATCCAGGTCCGCAGCCACGCCGGCGAGGGCAGTTCCTTCGTCTTCGAACTCGAGGTGCCGGTGATCGACGCCAGTCCGCACGCCGTGGTTGCCCCACCCGAGCCGACCATGACCGGCTACCGTGGCCCGCGCAAGAAGGTGCTGGTCGTCGACGATGTCAGCGAGAACCGGGCGGTGCTGATGGACATGCTCGGCCGCTTCGGCTTCCAGATGTTCGAGGCCGCCAGCGGTCACGAGGGGCTTGCCCAGGCGCAGGCCATCGTGCCCGACCTGATCCTGATGGACATCGTGATGCCCGACCTGGGCGGACAGGAAGTCATCGCGCGCATGCGCCAGGTTCCGGGCCTGCGGCGTGTGCCCATCGTCGCGGTGTCGGCCAGCGCCACGGCCGAGGTCCGCGAGCAGTGCGTCAGCGCCGGCGCCGACGCTTTCCTGTCCAAGCCGGTCGATCTGCGCACGCTGCTGCAGCGCACCTCGGCCCTGCTGCAGCTCAGCTGGACGCACGACATCCAGGATCTCGCCCACGCGCGCGGCCATGCCGCCTGAAACCCGAAAGAAGATGAAGAAAACAACCTGCCAGATGCTGGCCGGCGCGATGCTCGCGCTGGCACTTTGCACACCGGGCCATGCGCGCGTGACGCGCATCGTCATCGACGAGACGCAGCCGCTGCCGGCCGCGGCCGGCGCCGCGCCCGGCGCCATCGCCTACGAGCAGGTGGCGGGCCGCGCGTTCGGCGAGCTCGATCCGCGGCTGTCGGGCAACGCCATCATCCAGGACATCGAGCTGGCCGGCGGCGCCGACGGCAAGGTGCGCTACATGGCGTCGTTCGTCATCGTCAAGCCGGTCGACCTGAAGCAGGCCAGCGGGCTGATGTGGCATGACGTGCCGAACCGCGGCCGCGTCTATGCATTCGCGCCGCAGGAGCGGGCCTTCGGCGACATCCTGCTGGCCAGCGCCTGGCAGGGCGACAACAGCGGTAGCACGGCGGTGCGGCCGACCGCCAGCGTCGGCGGCATGCAGTTCCTGCAGCTGCCGGTGGCGCGCCAGCCCGGCGGCGGCGCCGTCACCGGCCGCGTGTTCGCGCGCATCGTCAACCGCGCCGGGCCGGCGTCGCAGCCCTTGCTCGTCCAGACCAACCCGGTTCCGTACCGGCCGATCAGCCTGGACACGACCGAGTCGACCTTGGTCTCGCGTGCCGGCGAGAACCAGCGCGGCGAGGTCTTCGGCGAAACACCGATCGCCGCCGCCGACTGGGCCTGGGCGCGCTGCGACGCCAACAACCCGTTCCCCGGCACGCCGGACCCGACCCAGATCTGCCTGAAGAACGGCTTCGACGCGACGCGGCTGTACCAGGTGGTGTTCACCGCCGCCGACCCGTGGGTGCTGGGCATCGGCTTCGCCGCCTGGCGCGACGTGGCGGCGTTCTTCAAGAAGGCCACGGCCGACGACGCCGGCACGCCGAACCCGCTGGCCAAGGCCGTGACGCACAGCATCGCGCGCGGCATCTCGCAGTCCGGCAACTTCCTGCGCGGCTGGCTGCACCTGGGCTTCAACCGCGACGAAGGCGGCGCGCGCGTTCACGACGGCCTGTGGCCGATCATCGCCGGCCGGCGCATCGCGCTGAACTTCCGCTGGGCCCAGCCCGACGGCGTGCTCGAGCTGTACCAGGCCGGCAGCGAAGGCCCGCAGTGGTGGCTGCCGGCGCCCGACCCGGTGCGCCGGCTGCCGGCCGCCGGCATCCTGGACCGCTGCATGGCCAGCCAGACCTGCCCGAAGATCATCGAACACTTCGGTTCGGCCGAGGTCTGGGCGCTGAAGCTGACGCCCGAATGGGTCGGCACCGACGCCAGGCAGGACCTGCCGCTGCCGGACAGCGTGCGCCGCTACTACATCGCCAGCAGCTCGCATGGCGGCGGCGCCGGCGGCTTCGACAGCAGCCTGCCGGGCGTCGGCCTGCCCAAGACCGGCCCGGCCTGCCCGGGCAACAACTTCGGCGTCGGCGTGCTGCCGGCCAACCCGGTGCCGCACACCGAGACCGTCAACGCCTTGCGCGTGCACTTCCGCAACTGGGTGATGCAGGGCGTGACGCCGCCGCCGAGCCGCTACCCGATGCTGGCCCAGGGCAGCCTGGCAAAGGCCGACAAGGCGTCGCTCGGCATGCCGGCGCTGCCGGGCCTGCGCGCGACGCTGCCTGAAGCGGACTTCATCATGCCGGTGCTCGACTACGACTGGGGGCCGCAGTTCAACGCGCAAGACGGCTCCGGCGTGGCCGGGCTGGCGCCGCCGCGCATCCGCCAGGTGCTGGGCATGCTGGCGCCCAAGGTCGACGCCGACGGCAATGAACTCGGCGGCGTGCCGGTGGTGCTGCTCGGCGCGCCGCTGGGCACCTACCTCGGCTGGAACGTCACCGCCGACGGCGAGAAGCCGTTTCACAAGCAGCAGATCTGCAACTACGTCGGCGGCATGGTGCCGTTCGCGCGCACGGCCGAAGAACGCCGCGCCAACGGCGACCCGCGGCTTTCGCTGCAGGAACGCTATGGCTCGCACGAAGGCTATGTCGAAGCCGTCGGCCGCGCCGCGGCGCGCGCCGTCGCCGAAGGCTTCCTGCTGGCCGACGATGCGGCCGCGCTGATCAAGGCGGCGCAGGCCAGCGCCGTGCTGCGTTAGCCGCCGACGCGTTCGACGCCCCCAAGCTGCTCTCAGCCTCAGGCTGGCGCCAGCTGCCGTTGCAGCACGCGGGCCGCGTTGCGCAGGCGGGCGCGGGCCCGCTCGGGCGTGACACTGCAGCGCTGCGCCACGTCCTGCGGCGACAGCCCGGCCTGCAGCGTCAGCGTCACCGCATCGCGCAAGGCCGGCGGCAGCGCAGGCAGCGCCCGTGCCAGGGCGCGCCGCGCCTGGCCTTGCTGCAGGGCCTGGTCGGGCCGCGCCGCCGTGTCGACCAGGGTGGCGGCGTGCACGTCATCCCAGGGCTGCATGAGCGCACGTTCGCTCCGGCGCGAGCGCCAGAGGTCGATGGCGCCGTTGCGCACGATGCGCATCAGCCAGGTCATCGGCCGCGCGACGGCGGGGTCGAAACGTCCCGCGTGGTGCCAGATCTTCACGTAGGCGTCCTGCAGCGCGTCTTCGGCGCGGTCGCGGTCGCCCAGCACGTCGAAGGCGATACCGAGCAGGCTGGCGCTGGTGGCATCGTAGAGCGCACGGAAGGCCGTGCGGTCGCCGGCGGCGGTCGCGGCCAGCCACGCCACGAGGCGGTGGCTGGCGGCATCGGGATCAGGGTCGCCGGGCAGGCTGTTCATCATCGGCCCAGTGTCCGCATGCGCTCGACATAGGCCAGCAGCTTCGGCCGCCGCTCCAGCAGCGGGCGGCTGGCGTCGGCGCGCAGCAGGACGGCGAGCTGGCCGAACAGCGCGAAGTCGCATAGCCGCGGCTGGTGGCCGAGCAGAAAGGGCCAGTCGGTGACCAGCGCGTCGGCATGGTTGAGGTGGCGGCGCAGATCGAGTTCGATGTGCACCGCGGTCTTGCGGCCCGTGCCCTGGCCACGCACCTGGCCGGCGATGCGCCAGCGGTACCAGGCATGCGCGCTGCGCCCGAGCAGACTGCGGCCGAACGGCGCGGCGGCCTGGCCGCGGCTGCGCGGGTCCAGCCACAGGGCATGCAAGCCGACGAAGTACAGCGACTCGTCGGCCCATTCCTCGATGGCGTGGCACAAGGCATCGGCGCGGCTGATCGCCGGCAGCAACGGGCGCTCGGGGACCAACTGATCGAGGGCCGCGGCGATGTCGGTCGAATCGAAGACGAAGCGCCCGTCGATCGTCAGCGCCGGTACCTTGCCCGAGCCGTGGCGCTGCAGCGCCAGCCAGTGGCGCGGCTGCAGCGGGTCCACTGCGTCGAAGGCCAGGCCTTTCCACAACAGCATGGCCCGCACCTTGATGCAGAACGGCGACGAGGGGAAATCGTAGAACACGATCTCTTCGCGCTGTGCCGCGCGACGCGGCCGGGTCAGCGCCGGTGCGGTGTCGGCACCACGGGGCGTGAAGGCATGCAGCGCCAGCGCACGCCGGGCGGGGTCGGTGATGAAGGCGTAGTCGCTTTCCAGCGATGCGGCGCGTACCGCCGTACTGCCGCCGGGCACGGCGACGGCGGCTGTCCAGTTGACCAGCGTGCTCATCGGCAGGCCTCGCGGGTGTGGGCAGGGAAGGTGTGCATGCAGGGTCCTGTCGGCAGTCATGGGTCTGCCGCCAGTGTTCCGGCGGCCGGTCGCGCTGTCGCGGGGCGCTTGTCCCCGCAACCGCCTCCGGGCTGCCGCGCTCCTGCCCGCCCCGGGACTGGGGTCCCACGACGCCGACGCCACCCCCCTCATCCGAGGATGCGCGACCTCGTCGCCGGCATGCCGGCATGCCGGCGGTCGCCGGCGCTCCATCGCAGTGGCGTCGTCGTAGCGCTGACGTCGCCGAAGAGCGCGCTACCGGCCGGGCCCCGTCAACGCCTCGTCGAAGATCGCGACCGCGCGTGTCCAGCCCGCCGAGGCGCCGCGGATCTTGTGCGGGAAGCAGCTGACGTAGAAGCCGTCGGCCGGCAGCGCCTCCAGGTTGTGCAGCTTCTCGATGTGGCAGTAGCCGATGTCGCGGCCGGCCTTGTGGCCTTCCCAGATCAGCGACGCGTCGTGCGACTCGGTGTACTTCTTCGCCGTGTGCACGAAGGGCGCGTCCCAGCTCCAGGCGTCGGTGCCGGTCAGGCGCACGCCGCGCTCCAGCAGGTACATGGTGGCGTCGTAGCCCATGCCGCAGCCGGCGCTGACATAGTCGCGCTGGCCGTAGCGCGAGCCGGCACGCGTGTTGACCATCACGATCTCCAGCGGCTGCAGCGTGTGGCCGACACGCTGCAGCTCGGCTTCGACCTCGGCGGCCGTGACCACATGGCCGTCGGGCAGGTGGCGGAAGTCGAGCTTCACGCCGGGCTGGAAGCACCATTCCAGCGGCACGTCGTGGATCGCGATCGACGGCCGCTTGTCGCCCAGGGCGGCGTCCATCGTGCTGTGGAAGTGGTACGGCGCGTCGAGGTGGGTGCCGTTGTGCGTGGACAGCTGCACCAGCTCCACCGCCCAGCCTTCGCCGTCGGGCAGGTCTTCGCGGCGCAGGCCGGGGAAGAAAGGCGCGACCTGCTCGAAGGTGTTCTCGTGCGTGAAGTAGGTGATCCTCGGCTCCAGGCCCGGTGGGTCGGAGGCGACATCGTTTTCGAGAAAGATCGACAGGTCGACAAAGCGGCGGGTCATTCAGATGTCCTTGTTCAGAGGGGTTTGGAGAGCACGGCTCTGGTGCCGGCGGCGATGAAGGCCAGCAAGGTGGCCCGGGCGGCAGGGTCGGCGGCCTTGTTCTCGCCCTTCGACAGGCGCTCGACGCGCTGGTCCGACATGAAGTGCAGCATCGAGCCGAGCATGAACTGGTAGCACCAGGCCACTTGGCCGCGGCTGGCGCCCGGATGCGTGCGCATCAGCGCGTCGATGAAGGCATGCGCCATCGGGTCGAAGAACTCGCGCTGCGCGCGGTCGGACTCGGGCGTGGGGGCAGCCAGGTCGCGCGCGGCCATCAGCGCGTAGTACTGGCCTTCAGGATGCTGGTGCAGCGCCAGCACCGGGCCGACGAAGGCCTCGAGCATGCGCTCCAGCCGCCCCGCGGCCGGCTCGCCGGCGACGGCGGCTTCCAGCTGGCTCAGGCGCTCGGCGATCATCGGGCGCCAGGACTCGAAGATCGCGTGATACAGCTCGTGCTTGGCGCCGTAGTAGTAGCCGACCAGCGCCAAAGGCACCGCGGCCTCGGCGGCGATGTCGCGGATCGACACGCCGTGATAACCGTGCAGTGCAAACAGCTTCTCGGCCGCGAGCAGGATGTTCAGCCGCCGGTCGGGCTGCTCGGCGCGGGGGCTGGTGCGCGCCGGCGGCAGCTGGCGTGTCGGGCGTGTGTCGATGGTGCTCACTCGGGCGTGAAACCCACCCGTTTGACGATGGGCCCCCAGGCGGCATTCTCGTCCCTCACCGCCTTGGCCAGCTCGGCCGGCGACGTGATCGCGAGCTCCAGGCCGAACTGCGCCAACGCTTCCGGAATCTCCGGCCCCGACAGGGCCGAGCGGATCGCCGCGGCGGCGCGCTGCGCCACGTCGGGCGCGGCCTTGCCCGGCAGGAAGAAGCCGTACCACTCGACCTGCTCGAGCGCTTTCATGCCGAGCTCGGTGTAGGTCGGCACGTCGGGCAGGAAGCGCGAGCGTTTCGGCCCCGAAGTGGCCAGCACGCGCAGCTTGCCGGTCTTGACGTGCGGCAGGTAGTCGCCGATGGGGCCGCTGAACGAAGACAGCTGGCCGCCGAGCAAGTCCTGGATGCCGGGCACGGTGCCGCGGTAGGGCACGTGGTTGAAGTCGATGCCGCTTTCCTTGCCCAGCAGCGCGCCGACCAGGTGCGGCGGCGAGCCCGCGCCCGGCGAGCCGTAGCTGGCCTTGGCCGGGTTCGCCTTGGCCCAGGCCAGGAAGTCCTTCAGTGTCTTGACGCTGTCCGGCACGCCGGGGCCGATGCCCAGGCCGAAGACGACGCTGGTGACGCCGCACACCGGCGTCACGTCGTCCAGGCCGTAGCTCAGCTTGGTGAACAGGTGCGGATACAGCGTGATCATCGCCGCCGGCGTGATGAGCAGGTTGCTGCCGTCGTTGGGGCTGCGCCGGAGTTCGTCGACCGCGATGCGGCCGCCGGCGCCGGGCTTGTTCTCGACCAGCGTGACCTTGGCGTAGCTGCCGCGCAGCTTGTCGGCGACGCGGCGCGCGACGACGTCGGTGGTGCCGCCGGCCGGAAAGCCAGTCAGTATGCGGGCCGTCTCCAGGCCCTGGGCCTGGCTGAACAGCGGCCAGCCGGCCAGGGTGCCGGCGGCGCCGGCGATGAGGTGTCTGCGCTTCATGGGCTCGGGTCTTTCGTGAGGGTCGATCGTCGGCGCCGAGTATCGCACTAGTTTGTACGATCGTACAATATCGAAAACCCGAGCGCACCCTCGAGCCGGTCTCAAGCCTGCAAGGCCGCCACCGCGCGTTGCACCGCCGCCCGGCGCTGCGGCCCCAGCGACTGCAGGCGGGCCCGCACCGCCGCCACCACGTCGGCCGCGGCGCTTTCCGGCCGGCCGCAATCGAAGGGCGGCGCCGGCGCGTATTCGATGCCGAGCTGCACCGCCTGCGCCGTGCTGCCGCCGACGATCTCGGCCAGCAGCGTCAGCGCCATGTCGATGCCGGCGGTGACGCCGCCGCCGGTGAAGACATTGCCGTCGCGCACCACGCGCGCGGGGTCCGGCGTGACGCCGTCGAACTCGGCCAGCAGCTCGCGCCAGGCCCAGTGGCAGGCCGCGCGCCGGCCTTTCAGCAGCCCCGCTGCGGCCAGCAGCAGCGAGCCGGTGCAGACCGACGTGACGTAGCGCGACAGCCCGGCCAGGCGGCGCAGCTGATCCAGGAACTCGGCGTCTTCCATCGCCGCCACGACGCCGAAGCCGCCGGGCACGCACAACAGGTCGCACTGCGCGATGTCGGCCAGGCGCTCGGTCTGGAAGACGATGCCACCATCGGCCGTCACCGGGCCGCCGGCGGCCGATGCCAGCACGCAGCGTGCGTCCGGCAGGCGCCAGAACACCTCGTGCGGGCCGGTGAAGTCGAGTTGGGTGATGCGCGGGAACAGCGCGAAGACGACGTGAAAGGGTGTGCTCATGATCGTGGTGGCAGTGCCATCGAAGTGGACGAAGGCCTGCAGCATCGCGCCGCACGGCGATGTCTGCAATGACATGGATCCCTCTTTTCATGCCATGCTGCGGACATGCCGCACCGCATCGCCTTTCTACTCTTCCCCGGGTTCCAGCAACTCGACGTGACCGGCCCGCTGGCGGCCTTCGAAGTTGCCGAGCGCGCACGCCCGGGCAGCTACCGCTGGCGCTTCGTGGCCGCCACTGCCGGCGCCGTGCCGTCGTCGGCCGGGCTGCCGATCGACGCGCTGCCGCTGCCGCGCCTGGGCAGCTTCGACACGTTGCTCGTCTCCGGCGGCGACGGCGTGGACACGGCGCGCCAGGACGAAGGCCTGCTGCGCTGGCTGCGGCGCGTGGCCGCAAGCCCCGTGCGCATCGCCAGCGTCTGCAGCGGCAGCCTGCTGCTGGCGGCGGCCGGCGTGCTGGATGGCCGCCGGGCCACCACCCACTGGGGCCGCACGCGCGAATTCCAGCGCTGCTTTCCGCAGGTGCGGCTCGAGCCCGACCGCATCTACGTGCGTGACGGCCCTTGCTGGACATCGGCCGGCATCAGCGCCGGCATCGACCTGGCGCTGGCGCTGGTCGGCCACGACCATGGCGACGAACTGTCGCGCCGGGTCGCGCAGCAACTCGTCGTGTACCACCGCCGGCCCGGCGGGCAGTCGCAGTTTTCGCCGCTGCTCGAGATGACGCGCAGCGACGGCCGCTTCGCCGCGCTGCTGGGCGAGCTGCGCGGTTGCCTGGCCGAGCCCTTGCGCGTGGAAGAACTGGCCGCACGCGCCTGCATGAGCCCGCGCCACTTCGCGCGCGCCTTCCACGCCGAAACCGGCAGCACGCCGGCGCGTGCGGTCGAGCGCCTGCGCGTCGACGCGGCGCGGGCGGCGCTCGCAGGCGGCGGCCTGTCGGTGCAGCAGGTGGCCGAGCGCTGCGGCTTCGGCCAGAGCGAGCGCATGCGGCGCAGCTTCGTGCGTCTGCTGGGCATGCCGCCGGCAGCGGTCAGACGCGGACGCGCCGTGCCTTCGGCCGCCGGCTGACGCACGGCCCGCGCTCAAGCGCGGCATCCAGCGGTCGATATCGTGCAGGGCGGCAGCCGTTTCGGTCTGCCGTGAACGCTGGCGGGCAGCGATATCGACAGGCGTGCGATCGACCGGGTGCTCGCGTGCCGCCCGGCGCCGAAGGAATGACCTTGCTCGAACCGTTGCGACATCCAAGAAACTGGGCTTCCGGGCTCGTGCTCGTGCTCGGCTTGATGATCACGGCGCTGACGGCCACCGAACTGCACCGTGCCGAGCGCGACCAGCGCGAGATGCAGGAGTCGAAGCTGGCCGACGGCTTCGGCGCCTTGCTGCAGATGCACCTGTCCAGCTGCGAAGAAGCCTTGCGCACCGCGTCGATGGTGGTGGCCGTCGACCCGCACCTGAATCTGCAGCAGTGGCAGACGCTCGGGCGGCAGATCCGCGTCGGTGAATTCGACGCCTGCGCGAAGGCCATCTTCTACCTGGACGGCAGCGCAGCACAGGGCGCAAAGCCGGCAGATGCCTTCGTGCACCGCAGCCTGAGCGCACCCGCGGACAAGGCCGGGCTGGCCGGCTTCGACCCCTGGCGCGACCCTGCCCACCGTGCCGCGATGGCAGCGGCGCGCGACCAGGCCGAGCCGCGCCTGACGACCCACGTCACGTGGCCCGGCGTGCCGGCAGGCACGGCGGTCGTCGTCTGGTACATGCCGGTGTACAAGCGCAACGCGCCGATCGATACGGTCGACGAGCGCAGCGCCGCCGTCACCGGCTACGTCGGCATCCCGATCCAGGTGTCGGACGTGCTGGAGGCGCTGTCGCGTCAGCTGGCCGACGCCGAGCTGACGCTGGAATGCCATGCCGGCATCAGCGACATGCTGGGCCAGCCGGCCGCCGCGTCGACGCGCACTGGCGCCGGCGGGGCTGCCGCGCCCAGCACGCGCGAACGCACGCTGCGCATCGGCGGGCGCTGGTGGACGCTGCAGGCCGGGCTCGTCGCGCCGCAGGCCGACGGCATGAAGACCTGGAGCCCGAGCACCATCGGGCTGGTCGCCGGCCTGTCCTTGTCGGTGCTGCTGGCCTGGCTGGCCTGGCTGATGCTCAGCCAGTCGGCGCGCGCCCACGCAATGGCCCGGCGCTTCAGCCGCGACGCGCGCGAACGCGAAGCGCGGCTGCAATCGGTGCTGGACGGCACGCGCGACGGCATCCTGTCGCTCGACGTGCGCGGCAACATCGTCGGTGTCAACTCGGCGGCGCAGGACATGCTCGGCTACGCCGCGGCCGACTTGCTGGGCCGTGTGGTGTTGGAGCTGATGCCCGCCGGGCTTGCGCCGGAGTACCGCGGGATCTGGGCCGACTTCATCGTGGCCGCGCGCCGCAGCGAAGACGGCCACGGGCCGGTCAACGAGATGGAGCTGAGCCGCTCGGACGGCCGCCTGCTGCGTGTCCGCAGCAGCCTGAGCCTGGTGCGCACCGATGGCGGCGAGATCGTCGTCTGGATGATCGGTGACGTCACGCACGAGCGCGAGCTGGAGCGCCGGGCCCAGGAAGCCGCGGCGCTGAACCAGGCGATCATGGACGTGGCCCCGATCGGCGTCGTGACCATAGCCGCCGACGGCCGCGTGGCCACGGCGAACCGGGCCACGCACGCGATGTTCGGCTACGCGCCGGGCGAACTGGTGGGTCAGCCGGCGACCATCCTCGACGATCCCGACGAGCCTGTGTACCGGCCCGAGCCCGACGATGCGGATGCTCGGGCCCAGCCGCGTGGCGGGGCCGACTCCGGCCTGATGCCGATCGTGGCCGACGGGCCGTCGAACGAGACCGACCGCACCTGCGTGCGCAAGGACGGCAGCCGCTTCCCGGCCGGCGTGATCGCGCTGCCGCTGCTCGACGCCAACGGCCGCTCGCTGGGCGGCCTGCGCATGCTGATGGACATCACCGAGCGCAAGCGCGCGGCGGCGCGCATCGAGCACATGGCGCTGCACGACAGCCTGACCGGGCTGCCGAACCGGCTGCTGCTGCAGGAGCGCGCGCGGCAGACGCTGGCACGCGCGCGCCGGCAATCGGGCCACTTCGCGCTGGTGCTGATCGACCTGGATCACTTCAAGCAGGTCAACGACACGCTGGGCCATGCCATCGGCGACGAGCTGCTGCGCGTCGTCGCGCAGCGGCTGACGAATGCCGTGCGCGACACCGACACCGTGGTGCGCATGGGTGGCGACGAATTCGCGCTGCTGCTGCCCGACATCGCGCACCCCGAGCAGGCCTGCGAGGTGGCGCAGAAGGCGCGCGCGGCGATGTCGCAGCCGCTGTCGATCGAAGGCCATCGGCTGCACGTCACGGCCAGCGTCGGCGTGGCGCTGTTCCCGGCGCATGGCAAGGACCTGCCGGCCCTGCTGAGGAGCGCCGACCTGGCCATGTACGACGCCAAGGCCTGCGGCCGCGACGCCGTGTCCTTGTACCTGGAGCGCATGTCCGACGACGGCGGCGACGAACTCGAACTGCGCGCCGACCTGCACCAGGCGCTGGCGCGCGGCGAGTTCGTGCTGCACTACCAGCCGCTGGTGCGGGCCGCGACGAACCGCGTCGACGGGCTCGAGGCCTTGCTGCGCTGGCAGCATCCGCGCCGTGGCCTGGTGCCGCCGGCGGCCTTCATTCCGCTGGCCGAAGCCACCGGCCTGATCGTCTCCATCGGCGCCTGGGTGCTGCGCCAGGCCTGCGCCGATCTGGCGGCGCTGCGCCGGCACGGGCGCGCCGATCTGCGCATGTCGGTGAACCTGTCGCCGCGCCAGTTCACGGCCGACGGCCTGGACGCCTGCGTCGGCGATGCGCTGCAGGCGGCCGGCCTCGACGGCGCGGCGCTGGAGCTGGAGATCACCGAGTCGGTGCTGATGAACTCGCTGGAGCGCACGCAAGACGTGCTGCAGGCGCTGCGCGCGATCGGCGTCACGATCGCGATCGACGACTTCGGCACCGGCTATTCGTCGCTCAGCTACCTGGCCAACTTCCCGGTGCAGACGGTGAAGGTCGACCGCAGCTTCGTGCGCCAGATCGACTCCGGCGAAGGCACCGCGCTGCTCGCCGGCGCGATCGTCGCGATGGCGCATTCGCTGGGCTGCGGCGTGGTCGCCGAAGGGGTGGAGACGCTGAACCAGCACCGCCAGCTCGTCGAGCTGAAGTGCGAGCACCTGCAGGGCTACCGCTTCAGCAAGCCGGTGCCGATCGAACAGCTGGCCGCGGCGATGGCGCAGGTGGAAGCCATGCCGGGCCTGACCGCGGACCACCGCTTCGAGGTCTGGAGCGAGTCGGCGCTGGCCGACATCACCTAGGCTACGCCTGGGCTGCTACTTCCACGCCGGCTTGGCCGCCAGCAGCGAAGCGGTGGCGCGCCCCGGCGGCCAGACGACCTCGAACTCCGCGCCCTGCCATTGCCCGACGGTGCCGGGCGTCGACGTGTTCTCGCTGCCGGTGAAGCGGATCGGGCCGATCAAGGTGCCGAATTCGCTGCGGGCGATGTGGTCGCGCAAGGCCTTGCGATCGAGCCCGACGCGGGCCACCGCCTGCTGCAGGATCTGCAGCCCGGCCCAGCAATGACCGCTGGCCCAGCGGTCGGGTTCCTTGTCGAAGCGCTTCACGTGCGCATCGAAATAGGCCCGGGCGGCGGCGCTGGTCTTCGCGTTCCACGAGCCCATGCCGACCACGCCTTCGGCACCGCCTTGCATCACCTTCTTGTACAGCTGGAACGCGGTGCCGACCGACGCGTAGAAGGTCTTCGGGCTGAAGCCTTCATCGCGCGACTGGCGGCTGGCCAGCAGCGTCTCGGGCGGGTAGGTGATGCCGATGAAGGCGTCGGGATTCAGCGCCTTGAAGCCACGCAGCACTGGGGCGAGATCCTTCACGCCCAAGGGGTAGCTCTTGCGGTCCAGCACCTGCAGCGGGGTATTCTTCAGCGCCAGGTTCAGCGCCGAGAAATTCTCCAGCCCGAACAGGTCGTCCATATACAGGATGACGGCCGTCCGGGCGCCCTTGGCGACCAGCAGGTCGAGCAGCGCCGCCATCATGCGGTCGGGCTGCTGCAGCAGCGAGAAGAAGTACGGCAGCCCCATGTCGACCAGCTTGCGCGACAGCGCCGTCGGCGCGAGCAGCGGATAGCCGTAGCGGTTGCAGATCGGCGCCAGCGCGAAGGTGGCGTTCGAACCCCAGGGTGCCAGCACCAGGTCGACCTTGTCGGCGCGCATCAGCTTCTCGAAGCTGCGCGTGCAGACGTCGATGTCGCTCTGATCATCGCTGCCGATCAGCTCGATACGGCGCCGCGTGCCTTTGACGTCCAGCCCGCCGGCGGCATTGACCTGCTCGGCCCACAGGATGTAGTTGGGCTCCTGGCTGACCTGCGCGCCGGCGGCCCAGGGTCCGCTGCGGGCAATGGCGTAGCCGATGCGGACCGGGTTGTCGGCTGCGGCTGCCGTCTGTGTGCCGATGCCCGCGGTGGCCAGCGCCAGCCCTGTCGCGACCGCACGCCGGCCGATGCCGGGGCGGGCAGGAACGGGCGTCGGAGAACGCATCGGGGGTCGGGGCAGGGTGCCGCTGTGAGCGGCGCCGATTATGCGCCCCATCCCCGCGGTTAGGGGCGACGCCGAGCCGCCGTCAGGGGCGGTAGACCACCACGTTGTCCGCCGAGTACAGCGTGCAGTTGTGCCCGGCGAACTCGGCGCAGATCTGCAGGGCCCGTTCCTTCGGATCCTTCGGGCGGTTCGCGTCCTTGGGGCGCGTGCCCGAGGCGCGTGCCGAAAAGCCGTTGTCGGAGATGGCAAAGGCCTTGGGCAGGGGGTCGCCCAGGTACAGCAGGTAGTTCTTGTCGCGCTGTTCCAGCAGGAAAGGCAGGCGTGCCGCGGACACCGGCGCCGTGGGTGCCGGCAGGCTGGCGGTCAGCGCGCTGCTGGCGGGCGCCGCGGCAGCCACGGCCGTGGTGCGGGCGGCGTCGCGCTGCGCCTGGCGTTGCGGCAGTTCGCGGACGTAGTCCACCGGCAGCGCGAAGTTCAGGTTCTGGGCATGGGTGCTGACGACCGCCATCGTCGTCAGGCCGATCAGCCGCCCTTCGTCGTCGAAGAGGCCGCCGCCGCTGGAGCCTGGCGAGATCGGTGCCGAGGTCTGGATCATCTCGAGCCGGCCCGCAGCGTCGCGGCGCAGGCTGGAGATCAGGCCTGATGACAAGGTCAGCTCCAGGCCGGCCGGGCTGCCCAGCGCATACACCGGCTGGCCGACTACCAGCGCGGCCGCGTCGCCCAGCGCCACGGCCGGCGCGTTGAGCCCGCGCACCTTGAACTGGCAGACATCGCGTTCCGGATCCCACAGCTCCAGCACCGCACCCATGGCCGTGTTGTCCTGCGCCACCGAGAAGCGCCCCGCCTTGCGCAGCACATGGCAGTTGGTGACCATGGTCTCAGGCGCGATCACGACGGCGCTGCCCTGGCCCAGCGGCAGCCCTTCCTTGTCGTAGGTGCGCACGCGCCAGACGCTGGGCGAGATCTTGGCAAACAGTTCGGCCGGGGTCAGGGCCTGGGCCGGCGCCATCGGGATCAGCAGCGCGAACAGGCCGGCCAGCACTGCGCCAGCACCCGCACGCCGCCGCCGGAGCGGCCATCCGCAGACGGTCATGCTCACTTCGTCAAGCCTTTGAGATCGTCTTCGGTCACGCCGCCGGACGGCCGGGCCGCGCCGGCAGGGCTGGCCGGAATCGGCAGATCCATGCCGCCGTCGCTGCGCTGCTTGGCGCTGGCGTTGATCTCGGCCACGGTCCGCGTCTGCGCGAGCGGGATGCAGGCCTGGCCGGGCGCGTCGCGCCGGCGCAGCGAAGGCTCGGCCTGCATGGCGTCCGGGCGGGTGGCATCGAGCACCGAGACTTCGCAGCCGCCGGGCAGGGCGTGCGCCGTCAGCACGTAGGAGCGCCCGGCGCGAACCATGAAGGTCCAGCGGCTCTGGCAGACCGTGTTGTTCGGCTTCACCACCGCCACCGCCAGCGTGCGGATGCGATTGGCCGACACGTCCACCGCCGCCGGGTCGGCACCGGGCCGGCCCGTGGCCACGAGCTTGGGCCGCGAGCAGTCGTCGACGCCGTCGAAGTCGACCACGGTGTAGCTCATGCCGGCTTCGATCGCGCCCCGCATCAGCAGCCGGGCCTTGGGGCCGCTGGTCGGTGCCACGTAGGGCGCCATCGGCACCGTCAGCGGGTGCGTGCAGCCGCTCAACATCAAGGCCAGCGGCCAGCTCAGCCAGGCCAGCGCGCGGGCGCGCGGCTCGGGACGGGGTAGGAGGTGCATTCGGGGTATGTCGGCCGGTGGGCGGCGGACTTTAACCCGATGCCGGCCGCGGCCGGCACCGCCGGCGGGCGCGGCGCGTGCCGGCGGACGGCCCCTTCAGTGAACCATCGCGCTCGCCACGTCGGCCTCGGCCGGCACCGCGTAGGCCAGCGGCGCCAGCGCCGCCTGGATGCGCTGCAGTTGCGCGGCGCTGACCAGGCTGCCGAGCACCTTCTGGAAGCGCTGCGCCATCGCGCCCGACACGATGTACTGCCAGCGATAGGCCTTCAGCACCGTGGCATGGACCGCGTTCGCATGCGAGTCGTCGGCGGGCCGGCGGCTGACGGCCAGGAAGTACGCCGCATCGGCCTTGGCCTGCAGCTGCAGGATGCCGTCGACGCCGCCGACCAGCGCGATGAGGTCGTCGACCGCTGCGTCGCGTGCGGCGTCAGACGCCAGCTTGGCGTCTTCGCGCACCCACTCCAGCTCGTCGATGATCGCGTGCTGCGACTCTTCCTTCCAGTGGAACAGGAACACGTCCTTGAACAGGCCCGACAAGTCGTCGGCGGCGTCGATGCTGGCGCGGTAGTGCGCCAGCGAGAAGAGCTCGATGTCGCAGGTCAGCGCCAGCACGGCCCAGGTGCACTTGCCGAGCACGAAGTTGGCCACGTCGTTGGCGCCGGGCTCGAAGCGGTAGCCGGGCGGCATGCTGGCGCCGGCCAGCCGTTCGATGCGGCGGAACAGTTCCTGGTGCTTCAGTTCCTCGTCGGTGACGCGGACGATGGCTTCCAGTGCCGTCTGGTCGCCGAGCCAGTGATCGCGGCTGATCTCCAGCATCTTGGCGCCGATGAAGCGCTCGACCAGCGCGAACATGTTGGCGTAGGTGCGGCCCTGCACCTGGCTCAGGAAGCGCTGCTCGTCCGGCCTCAGGAAGGGCAGTTCGTCGACCAGCGACAGGCCGTCGGGCAGGAACTTGTGGCTGAGGTCGAACGTGCGGCCGCGGATGACGTCGCGGTCGATGTCCCAGCGCACGCGCTTGGACGCTTCGATGGTTCTGGCATAACGCTGGATGTCGGTGGATACGGGGTTGGTTTGCATGTCGGCTCCTGGGCTCATTCGTCTGGTTGACGTGACCGCATCCTCGGCACACGCAGCCGACCGGTCTTGGGGCGCTTGTCCCGCGTCGCCGGATGCGCCGGGGCGCCGGGCCGGCGCGGCGTGGGCTTGCTGTCCCATGGCCCCCTAGAGTGGCGGCGGGCAGCGCGGGACAATGGCGCATGCCGCTTCGCCAGAGCCTGCGCTTCTGCACCGCGTCCGACGGTACGCGCATCGCGACCGCGTCGATCGGCTCCGGGCCGCCGTTGGTGCGCGCGGCGCACTGGCTGAGCCACGTCGAGCACGATCTCGAAAGCCCGGTCTGGCGCCCCTGGCTGGCGGCACTGGCGCGGCACCACACCTACATCCGCTACGACCAGCGCGGCTGCGGCCTGTCCGACAGCGACGTGGCCGACTACTCGCTCGACGCCTGGGTCGGCGACCTCGAAGCCGTGGTCGACAGCCTGAAGCTGCGCCGCTTTCCGCTGCTCGGCATGTCGCAAGGCGGCGCCGTCGCCATCGCCTACGCACTGCGTCATCCCGACAAGGTTTCGCAGCTGGTGCTGGTGGGGGCCTACGGGCGCGGCGCGATGCAGCGCACCGAGGATGCCAGCGCCCGGCTCGAAGCGGAGACGCTGGTGAACCTGATCCGCCTCGGCTGGGGGCGCGACAACGCGGCCTTCCGCCAGGTCTTCACCAACCAGTTCATCCCGGGCGGCACGCCGGCGCAGCACCAATGGTGGAATGAACTGGAGCGGCTGACGGCCGGCTCCGAGAACGCGGCACGCACGCTGCAAGCCTTCCACCAGGTCGACGTGACTGCACTCGCCAGCCAACTGCAGGTGCCGACGCTGGTGCTGCACGCCCGCGGCGACGCGCGCGTGCCTTTCGAAGAAGGGCGCCGGCTGGCGGCGCTGATCCCTGGCGCGCGCTTCGTGCCGATGAACAGCGACAACCACGTGCTGCTCGAAACCGAGCCGGCCTGGGAGCCGTTCCTGCGCGAACTGCGCGACTTTCTCGGCCCTTTGCCGGCCGGCGCCGGGCACGACGCGGCCCTGACCCCGGCCGAGCGCGACGTGCTGCAGCTCGTCGCGCGCGGCCTGGACAACCCGGCGATTGCGCAGCAGTTGAAGAAGAGCGAGAAGACGGTTCGCAACCAGGTGTCGAGCATCTTCGACAAGCTCGGCGTGCGCAGCCGCGCCGAGGCGATCGTGCGCGTGCGCGACCGCCCATCCGATCTTTGACGGCCCATGTCGTGTCCCGTGACCTGAACGGTGCGGCGATGGCATGTTTCGGCGCTGGATCGCGTTTCAGTGCACATGGCTCCACCAAAAAGGCTCACGATCATGATCCAAGCTCCACTGCCATCGTTCATGTGCCGCACGGCCGCTGCGCGCCTACCTTCGCGAGCCACCATGAGCGTGGCAGCCCATTGGCGGGCCGCCGTCCTGCTTGCGGCCTGTGCGGCCGCCCCGCAGGCCGGCGCGGCGCCTTCGCTGGAGGCGATCACCGGCGTCGTGGGTGGCGCCGGCGGCGGCTCCAGCCCACTCGGCTGCGGCACCTTCGGCCCCGTGCCGGAGCTGTCGTTCTTCACGTTCAACACGCTGGCGCCGCTGGGCGGTTATGGGCCTTGCGGCTACAGCGGCGGGTACACCACGGCGACATCGCCAAGCGGACCGCTGAGCCGCCATGCCAGCCTGGGGCCGGTGATTCTCGGCCCGCCGGGGCCACCGGGCTCTACGGGCTACTTCGACGGCACGGCCGATGCCCGCGCCAGCTACGGCTCGCTCGGTGCCGCGGCCCATGCCAACATCGCCGGCGGCGTGCCGGGCAGCAGTCTGGCGCTGTTCGAGTCGACCGGCGCGGCAACCTTCTCAGACACGCTGACGGCCAGCAGCGCGTCCATGGCCAACGGTAGCGCGGGCACCGTTCGCTACACGTTCAGCGTTGACGGCAGCCTGACCTCGCTGGGTACGCCAGGCGCCTTCCTCTTCGGCGAGACCTACGCCGCGCTTGACGTGCAGCACCTGGGCGGCCCGGTCTACGAACTGATGAATGCGCATGTCAGGCGCGGCGGGCTGGGCACGATCAGCAACAACCCGCCGCCCGCGGGCTGGGTCACGAGCACGGGCAGCCTGAGCGGTGGCAGCACGTTCGCGATCGACATGCCGATGGTCTGGGGCCAGCCGTGGGATCTGAAGGTCGGCCTGCTGGCCTGGGCCTACGGCACCGCCGACAGCAGTTTCCTGAGCACCGCCGAGCTCACCGGACTGGAACTCTTCGATGCCGGCCACAACCCGGTGACCACGTTCAGCATCACCGCGGCGTCCGGCACCCACTATGCCGCTGCGGTGCCCGAGCCCAGTACGGTGGTGCTGATGCTCGCCGGGCTGGCCGGGCTGATGTGGCGCAAGGCCCGCAGCAACACTAGCGCGCCACCGGTGCCCTGAGCACGCGCGTCGCGGCCAGGCTCAGCAGCACGATCGGCAGGCCAAGCCCGAAGGACCAGCGGATGCCCCAATGCTCGGCCGCGAAGCCCAGCAAAGGCGGTGCGAGCAGGAAGCTGACGAACGAGATCTGGGCCAGCGCCGCGACGTTGACGGCGGCCGGCCGATCGGTGCGCTGCGCCGCGGCCGACATCGCCAGCGGGAACAGCGCACTCGCGCCGACCCCGATGAGCCCGAAGCCCAATAGCGCAATCGCCGGCGACGGCGCGAAGCTGACCAGCAAAGCGCCGACGCCCAGCAACACCAGCAGCACCCGCGCGACGACCAGGGCGCTGTGCCGCTCGACAAAGGGGTCGGCAAAGTAGCGCGCCAAGGCTTGCGTCAGCGCGCCCAACGTGACGGCCAGCCCGCCCAAAAAGGGTTGGGCGGCGAAGACATCGCGCATGTAGATGGCCGACCAGTCGAAGCCCGCGCCTTCGAGCACCAGCGCCGACAACGACACCGCAACCAGCAGCAGGATCGCCACCGTCGGCCGCGCCAGCGCGGGTGCCGACGCAGCGCTGCCGCCGCTGCGATGCGGCGCGGCCTCGAAGCGGCCGAGCAATAGCAGCACCAGGGCCAGCGTCAGTGGCGTCACGAGCAGCAGATGCGTCTGCGGGGCCATCCCGGCGCGCGCCGCCAGCGCGCCGAGCAGCCCGGCGCCGAAGAAGCCGAAGCTCCAGAACGCATGCGCCCGGTTCATGATGCGCCGGCCGTCCCGGTGCTCGACACGGTCGGCCTCGAGGTTGACCACGATCTCGATCGCGCCGATGCACAGACCCGCCGGCAGCAGGCACAGAAACAGCGCCAGCGGCCCGCTCGAATGCGCCGCCAGCGCGTAGAACGCCGGCACCAGCGGCAGCAGCGCCAGCAGGGTTCTGCGGTGGCCCATGCGTTCGATCCAGCGGCTGGCGAAGGTCAGCGAGAACAGCGTGCCGCAAGCCGTACCGACCAGCCCGAGGCCGAGCTGCCCTTCGCTGACGCCCATGGAGCGCTGCAACTCGCCCAGCCGCGGAAAGAAGCCGCCCAGTCCGAAGGCATAGAGAAAGAAGCTGGCGAACACGGCGCGGTGCGCGGGCATTCGCAAGGCGGCCAGGCGAACGAGGGCAGGGCGCATGGGCGGGTCGTCGGGTGATGAAGTCGGGCGTGTCCGGGTCAGGTCGTTCCCGGGTCGACCCCCAGCGTCAGCGCATGCATCAGCGCCGCGTCGCGTTCGAGGTAGACGACACGCACGCCGCCTTCTTCGAGGATGGTGCGCGAGAAGACGAAGCCCGCGCCCCACAGCGGATCGGCGAAGTCCGGCGCCAGCGTGTGCAAGGTGCCGATGCCGGCCTGGACGATGGCGCGCGCGCACTCGGCGCAGGGGTGGAAGGTGGCGACCAGCGTTGCGCCGGCGGTGCCCAGGCCGGCGCGGGCCGCGGCGAAGATGGCATTGCGCTCGGCGTGTTCGATCCACAGCAGCCGCTCCGGGTCGGCGTGGCGCGCTTCGAGATCCTGCACGCCGGCCGGAAAGTCGTTGCAGGCCGCGACCGTCGTGCTGCCGTCGGCCAGCACGAGCACGGCGCCGACCTTGCGCGGCCGGCCCGGGCTCTGCCGCGCCGTGGCTATCGCCAATTCAACCAGCGCTTCGATGTCCACCCCAGCCTCTCGCGTCAACCGATGAGGCCGCGATCATGCCCGCTTCGAACCGGTGCGGCGTACGCATTTTGGCAACGCGCAGCACGAAAAAACATGCTTGCCGATGACGGCCCGGTGGCCGAATATTGACGCCATCCGCAGCCCTTGCCGAGAAGGATTCCGCCATGTCGCACACCCTCGACCCGCAACGCCGGCTGCTGCTCAAAGGGGCTGCGCTGGCTGGTGGCGGCCTGCTGGCCGTCGACGCTTTCGGCGCCGATCGCGCCAAGGTCAACATGCAACTGGGCTGGATCGCCGGCGGCAACCAGCTCGGCGAGGTGGTGGCCAAGCGCCTGGGCTACTACGAGCAGGAAGGCATCGACTTCGCCATCCAGCCCGGTGGGCCGAACATCGACGGCGTGGCGGTCGTGGCTTCCGGCCGCTTCGAGGCCGGCCAGGTCTCGTCCAGCCCGTCGGTGATGCTGGCGGTGTCGCAGGGCTTGCCGATCAAGTGCTTCGCGGTCGGCGCGCAGCGCCACCCGTACAGCTTCTTCTCGCTGCAGAAGAACGCGGTGCGCAAGCCCGCCGATCTGGTCGGCAAGAAGGTCGGCATCCAGTCCACCGGCATGGTGCTGCTGCGCGCGCTGCTGGCGCAGAACAAGATCAACGAGAAGGACGTCAACGTGATCCCGATCGGCGCCGACATGATGCCGCTGATGAGCGGCCAGGTCGACGTCGTCACCGGCTGGCTGACCAACACCACGGCACTGAAGGTGCTGGGCAAGGAGCGCGTCGACATGCTGTTGTGGGACACCGGCGTGCGCCTGTACGCGCTGCCCTACTACGCCACCGTCAAGACGCTGCAGACGCAGCCGCAGGTGCTGGCGGGCTTCCTGCGCGCCACCGCGCGCGGCTGGCGCTACGCGCAGGCCAACCGCGACGCGGCGGTCGACCTGCTGATCAAGGAGTACCCCAACCTGAACGTCGCCGACGAACGCGAAGCGGCCGACAAGATGTTCGAGTACAGCTTCGGCGGCGCCACGCAGACGCAGGGCTGGGGCGCGATGGATCCGGCCGTGTGGCAGGAGCAGATCGCGCTGTACGCGCAGCTCGGCCAGTTCACCGCCGGCACGCCCAAGCTCGACGACGTGATGACGCTCGATGTGCTGAAGGCCACCGCCGCCGCGCGCCTGAAGGCCTGATCGCGATGGCCGCCGTGATGAACGCGCCGGCCGCAGCGTCGATCCGCTGCCGTGGCCTGGGCGTGCGCTTCTTCAGCGACCGCGGCAGCGTCACCGCGCTGCAAGGCCTGGACCTCGACGTTGCCGAAGGCGAGTTCCTGGCGCTGCTCGGCCCGTCGGGCTGCGGCAAGTCGACCTTGCTGCGGGTCGTCGCCGATCTGCTGCCGCCCAGCCGCGGCCAGGTCGAGGTCTGCGCCGGTGCGCCGTCGGCCGCCCGCCTGCGGCGCGACATCGGCTTCGTGTTCCAGGACGCGGCGCTGCTGCCGTGGCGCACCGCGCTGCAGAACGTCGAGCTGCCGCTGCAGGTGGGCGGCGGTGCCGCGCGGCGCGGCCGGCGCTCGCCGCTGGAGCTGCTGGAACTGGTGGGGCTGGCCGACAGTGCCAACGCCTATCCGCATGAACTGTCGGGCGGCATGCGGCAACGCGTCGCGATCGCGCGTGCGCTGGCCAGCGACCCGCGCATCCTGCTGATGGACGAACCCTTCGGCGCGCTCGACGAGATCACGCGCGACCGGCTCAACGAAGAGCTGCGCCGCGTCTGGCGCGAAACCGGGCTGACGATCCTGTTCGTCACGCACAGCATCCACGAAGCCGCCTATCTGGGCCAGCGGGTGCTGATGCTGGCGGCCAACCCGGGCCGCGTGCGCGAAGTCGTGCCGGTGCTGCTGCCCGACGACCGCACGCTGGCCGTGCGCGAGACGCCCGAGTTCATGCAGCTGACCGCGCACCTGCGGCAACTGCTGCAGACCTGCTGACGCCATGGCGAACCCGGCCATGAACACGCAGTCGATCGACGCACCCGCGGCCCGCCCGGCGGAGGCCAGTGTCGATGCCGAACAACAAGCCTGGGAAGCCGCCCGCCGGCGCCGGGCCTGGCGCCGTCGCGTGCTGCCGGCGCTGGGTGTCGCGGGCTTGCTCTTTCTGTGGTGGGCGGTGGTCGTCGGTTTCGGCGTCAAGACCTTCATCGCGCCGTCGCCGGTGCTGGTGCTGCAGACGCTGTACGCCAAGCGCGAGGTGCTGCTGAGCAACCTGTGGCCCACGGCGCTGGAAGCGGCCGGCGGCTTCATGCTCGGCAACCTGGCGGCGATCCTGATCGCGACGCTGTTCGTGCACAACAAGACGGTGCAGGACATCTTCTTCCCGGTGGTGCTGATGTTCAACGCCATCCCCATCGTCGCGAAGGCGCCGATCCTGGTGCTGATCATGGGCAACGGCGTCGAGCCGAAGATCACGATCGCGGCGCTGGTGTGCTTCTTCCCGACCTTGGTCAACATGGTGCGCGGGCTCGAATCGGTGAACCCGCAGGCGATGGAGCTGATGCGCGTGCTGTCGGCCAGCCGCACGGAGATCTTCTTCCGCCTGCGCCTGTTCAATGCGCTGCCGTATCTGTTCTCGGCGCTGCGCATCTCGGCGTCGATGTGCGTGATCGGCGCCGTGGTGGGCGAGTGGATCGGCGCCAACGTCGGCATCGGCGCGATGATCATCCAGGCCACCTTCAACTTCGATTCGGCGCTGCTGTACTCGGCCATCGTGATGAGCGCCTGCCTGTCGGGCGTGTTCTACCTGCTCGTCGCCGTGCTCGAACGGCGCGTCGTGCGCTGGCAGCCTGAGCAGGCTCACTAAGCAAGAAGGACAAGACGATGACATCGATCGGTGACCGGCTCCTGGAGCCGGCGCAAGAGCTGCGCGTGGCCGCGAAGGCCGACGTGGTGGTGGTCGGCGGCGGCCCGGCCGGCCTGTCGGCGGCCATCGCTGCGGCGCGCAACGGCGCCAGCGTGGTGCTGCTGGAACGCTACAACCACCTCGGCGGCCTGGCCTCGGGCGGCATGGTGCTGGTGCTCGACGACATGTGGGACAACCACCTGGCCGAGATCTCGGTGCGCGGCATCTGCCTGGAGTTCATCGAGCGTCTGGCCGGCTTCGGGCTGGCGGCCTACCCGCGCCGCAACGAATGGGGCGGTGCCGCAGACTCGCTGGCGCGCTGGCAGCGCTGGGGCGCGTTCGACTTCCACAGCCGCGAGCGGCCGCACCCGATCTGTTTCGCCGTCGCCTTCGACCCCGATGGCTGGAAGCGTGTGTCGCTGGACCTGGTGCGTGAATCGAACATCTCGCTGCGCCTGCACTCGTGGTTCTCGCGCACCTTGGTCGAAGACGGCCGCGTCAAGGGCGTGGTCTGCGAGACGAAGAACGGGCGCGAAGCGATCCTCGGCTCGGTCGTCATCGACGCCACCGGCGACCTCGACGTCGCGGCATCGGCCGGCGCGCCGCACGTCGGCGGCAACTACATCATGACGACGGTGTTCCGGCTCGGCGGCGTCGACACCGATGAAGCGGAGCGCTTCGAACGCGAAGAGCCGCAGGCCTTCGATGCCATCGACCGCGAGGTCAAGCGTGCGCTCGGCGGCAGCTGGGCCTACTGGTGGCTGAAGACGCCGCTGCCTGGCGTGGTGTGGTGCAACTGCCCGCACATGTCGGGGCTGGACGGCACCAAGGTCGAAGACCTCACGCGTGCCGAAGCCGAAGGGCGCAAGACCGTGCACGAGGTCGTCGACCTGATTCGCCGGCGGCTGCCGGGCTTTGCCCACTGCTACGTCGTCGACTTCGCGCCGCAGACCGGTGTGCGGCAGACGCGGTTGCTCGAAGGCGAGTACGTGATGACCAAGGACGACCTGGCGCAGCGCCGCCGCTTCCCCGACAGCGTGGCGCGCGGCCGCGACTACACCACGCCGTACCGCACGCTGCTGCCGCGCAGTGTCGACAACCTGCTGGTGGCCGGCCGCCACTATTCGGCGACGACCGCGGCGCAAAAGATCTCGCGCGAGATCCCGCCGTGCATGGCCATGGGCGAAGCCGCCGGCGTGGCCGCGGCACTGGCGCTGGACGCCGGCGTCACGGTGCGCAACGTCGACGTGGCCGCGGTCCAGCGCAAGCTGCGCGCCCAAGGCGCCGACCCCGGCGACCAGCACGACCGCAACCCCGACGTGCCGGCCCTGGCGGAGGCCCTCGCATGAGCACCACCGACGAACTGCCGCTGGCCGGCGTGCGCGTGATCGACTTCACGCAGGTCATGATGGGCCCGGTCTGCACCCAGATGCTGGCCGACCACGGCGCCGACGTGATCAAGATCGAACGCCAAGGCGCCGGCGACCTGAGCCGATCGACCTTCGAGCCGGTGGCCGGCCAGGACAACCCGATCTTCTGCAGCCTGAACCGCAACAAGCGCAGTGCCGAGATCGACCTGCGCGATGCAGCGCAGATCGCGCTGGTGAAGTCGCTGATCGCCGATGCCGATGTCGTGGTCAACAACTTCCGCGCCGGCGTGATGGAACGCCTGGGGCTGGGTTACGAGGACTGCCAGCGGCTGAACCCGCGCATCATCTACGCGGTGGGCACCGGCTACGGCGAGACCGGCCCTTACGCGCACAAGGGCGGGCAGGACGTGCTGGCCCAGGCCATGAGCGGCGTGATGGCGCGGCGTGCCGACGACGCGCTGCCGCTGTCGGTGTACCCCACGGCGCTGGCCGACTACACCGCCGGCATGCACATGGTGCAAGGCATCCTGATGGCGCTGCTGCAGCGTGAACGCAGCGGCCGCGGCCAGAAGATCAGCGTCTCGCTCTACAACTCGATGCTGGCGATGCAGATGCAGGAGGCGGCGATGATCATGATGGCCGACTCCGAGGTCAACTGGGCCGCGATGCCGCTGTGCGGCGTGTTCGCCACGACCACCGGTGCGCTGGTGCTGGTGGGCGCGTTCAAGGCGAACCCGCTGCGCGACATCTGCGCGGCACTGGAGCTGCCCGACCTGTCGCTCGAAGAACGCTTCGCGAACCTGGACCAGCAGTTCAAGAACAAGGCCGAGTTGCAGGCGCGTTTGCGCGAGCGCTTCGCCACCGACACGCGGGAACACTGGCTGGCCCGGCTGGAAGCGCAGGATTTGCTCTGCGCACCGGTGCGCGACCTGCGTGAAGCGCTGGTCGACGCGCAGACGCTGCACAACGGCATGGTCATCGAAGGCAGTGCGGCAAACGGCCGCGCGCTGCGCTTCATCGCCAGCCCGATCACGATGTCGGACGCAGTGGCCAGCCTGCGGCGCGGGCCGCCAAAGCTGGGCGAGCACACGGCGGAAGTGCTGGCCGAGGCGAGGGCGGCGCGATGAGCGTGCGGCTGCAGTACGACGGCCATCTGGCGACGGTCACGCTGGACCGGCCCGAGGTGCTGAACGCGGTGGACGGGGCCACCGAAGCCGAGCTGCAGCGCATCTGGAACGAGCTGGAGCGCAACGACGCGGTGCGCGTGATCGTGCTCACCGGCGCCGGCAAACGCGCCTTCTGCGCCGGCGCCGACCTGAAGAACCCGGCCGTCACCGGGCTGGAATACTGGGCCGCCGCACGCCCCGGCGGCTTCGGCGGCATCGCCTTGCGCGAGACGCTGAACGTGCCGGTGATCGCCCGCGTCAACGGCTTCGCGCTCGGCGGCGGCTTCGAGATGGTGCTTGGCTGCGACCTCGTCGTCGCTTGCGAAGAAGCCAGCTTCGGCCTGCCCGAGCCGCTGGTCGGCCGCCTGCCGCTGGACGGCGGCATGGTGCTGCTGCCGCGCCGGCTGCCGCATGCCCAGGCGATGGAACTGCTGCTGACCGGGCGGCGCATGCCGGCGAAACGCGCGCTGGAGATCGGCCTCGTCAACGAAGTCGTGCCGCGCGCGCAGCTCGATGCGGCGGTGGGCCGCTGGGTCGACGCGCTGCTGGCTTGCGCGCCCTTGTCGCTGCAAGCCATCAAGCAGGTTGTGCGCTGCACCGCGCAGATGCCACCCGTGCAGGCACAGGCGCAGCGCCTGCCGGCGCTGGTGGCGGCGCTGCAATCGGCCGATGGCGACGAAGGCGTGCGCGCCTTCCAGGAAAAGCGCAAGCCGCACTGGCAGGGGCGCTGAAGCGCGTGAGGTTCGGTGGCCTGCGATCATTCGCCGGTCGTCCTGATCAAGGCCCGCCATGCATGCCAGCGTCCTGAAGTACTTCGCCGAAGTCGCGCGCAGCGGCTCGGTGCGCCGGGCCTCAGAAAACCTTCACGTCGCCGCCAGTGCGGTGAACCGGCAGATCCTGAAGCTCGAAGACGAACTCGGCACGGAGTTGTTCGACCGCCTGCCCGGCGGCATGCGCCTGAACAGCGCCGGCGAACGCCTGCTGCGCCATGTGCAGATCACCCTGCATGACTTCCAAAGTGTGCGCACCGATCTGCAGGCGCTGAAGGGCGAGCGCACCGGCCACGTCAAGGTGGCGGCGATGGATTCGTTGTTCGAAGACTTCCTGCCCTTGGCCGTCGAAGAGTTCTCCGAGCTGTTCCCGGCCGTGACCTACACGCTGACGTCGACGCACCCGATGGAGGTCGCGCCGATGGTGCTGTCGGGCCGCGTCGATGCCGGCATCGCCTTCGTCGCGCGGCTGCCGGCGGGCCTGCAGGCGGTGGCGCTGGCGGCGATGCCGCTGGGCGTCGTCATGGCGCCGGGCCACCCGTTCACGGCGAAGAAGGCGGTCAGCCTGGCCGAGTGCGCGAGCCAGCCCTTTTTGCGCACCGGCGGCCAGCATGTCGGCGCCAGCGTGTCGGACGAGTTGGCGAAGTTCTGGGACGACCTGGAACCGGTGGCCACCTGCAACTGGACGCCGATGCTCAAGCGCCTGGTGATGGCCGGTAAAGGCATCGCGCTGTTCTCGAAGATCGCCTTCGTCGACGAACTGCGGCGCGGCGAAGTGGCCTGGCGGCCGCTGAGCCTGCCGGCCGCCGCGCAGCTGAAGGTCGGCATCGTCGTGCCCAGCCAGCGCACGCTGCCGGCGGTGACGCAGAACTTCGTCGGCCGCATGGCGCGCCGGCTCAAGCAGACCGAGCTGGCGACGGCCGCGGCTTGACGGCGCGGCGCGCCGGTCACTCCGGCCGCAGCAGCGCCGCCGCCGGCCTGGCCATCACGCGCCGCAACTGGCCCTGGTTCAGCTCCAGCAGGCGATTCGCCGCGTAGCTGTTCTGCGAGTCCGGCTCCAGGGCCGCGGCGATCAGCCCGGCCAGCGGTTGGTCCAGCGGCACGTAGACGGTACCGGGCGCCACGTCGACCGTCTCGCGTTCGGTGCTCACCTTCAGCACGCGGATGGCACCGTCGAGCCCGTCGTCGATCGCGCCGCGCGCGTCCTGCCGGTGGCCGTCGTCCTGGCTGACGATCACATAACGCTCGATGTCCCAGCGCCCGGCCGCGGCCACTTGCCGCGTGCGCACGCCGAGCAGGCGCAGGCGCTCCAGCGTGTCGGCCTGGTCGCCGGCCAGCAGATAGCCGCAAGGCCGTGCGCGCGTGCGCAGCACCTCCAGCGGCTCGGCGGCGCGCCAGACCACGTCGACCGGCTTGTCGGCGCCGCTGACCGCGTCGACGAAGATCAGCGTCTGCCGCCCTTCGCGCTGGCGCGCGTCGACCACCAGCTCGCCCTGGCAGGCCAGGGCCTGCGTGTCGGCCGCGGCCCGGCCGACCAGGTCGATCAGGCTGCGGCCTTGCGCGGCGGCGATCTCCACCACCGTCAGCCCGGCCAGCACCTGCGTGTGCACGCGGCGCAGCAGGTGCGCGCGGCCGAGGCCGACGCCGCGCACTTCCAGCAGCAGGCTGATCGCCGGCCGCAGGCCGCTGGTGTTGCGGCCGGTGTCGGGCTGCACGCCGCCCATCGCGACGACCTTGTCCTGCGGGTCGGGCGAGGTCGTGTGGTACGCGAAGCTCGTCAGCCCGTTGGCGGCCCAGACCTGGTTCAGCCGCTCGACATAGTGCCCTTGCGCCGCCGCGATGCCGGCGTCGAGGTTGCCGACACTGGCCGCCTGCACCAGTGCGTCGTACTTCTGCATCGCGCCGAACTTGTCCGTCCAGCGGCCGGCGACGGTGAACTCGTGTAGGTCCAGCACCACCTGCGGCTTGAACTCCAGCGTGGCCGCGGCGATGGCGCGGGCCTCGGGCGTGCGCAGCAGCAGGTGGTCGCGATTGACGTCGACGCCGCTGCGCGTGGCGCGCACGAAGCGCTCGGCGCCATCGGGGTTGGCGCGCGGCACGATGAGCACGTTCACGCGTTCCAGCAGCGCGCTGCGCGGGCCTGCCAGCTGTTGCGCCAGCGCCAGCGCGGCCTCGCCACCGGCGGGTTCGTTGCCATGCTGCTGGGCGATGATCATCACCGTCGGCAGCGCCGGGTCCAGGCCGTGCGCCGACAGCACGGCCATGGGCATGGCCAGGCCTTGCTGCGAGCGGCCGATCGTCTGCAGCTGGATGCGCGACGACTGCGCGGCCAGCGACTGCAGGTAAGCCAGCACCTCGGCGTGCGCGGGCAGGTCGGTGCGCCCGGCGCGGAAGGCCGGCGTCGGGTAGCTCACGTCGGGGTCCGGGAAGCGCGCCGCCACCGCGGCCGGCTCGCGCTGGGCCTTCGATGGATCGAACTGCGCCTGCGCCGCGGTGGCGGCCGCCAGCAGCAGTGCTGCCGCGAGCCAGCGGCAGGGTTGAAGTCGGGTCATGACGGGTTCCTGGCAGCGACGGGTCAGCCGCAATCGTGCCACCTCCGCGCTGCGCCCGGGGCCCCTGAGCGCGACTACGCGCTACTACGCATGGCGGCTGTCTGACGCCGCGACTAAGCTCTAGTCCTATATAGGACATGGAGACAAGCATGCGAAGCATCGAAATCACGCGCCGGCAGCTGCTCGGCGGCACCGCCGGGCTGGCGGCGTTGGCGCTGCCGGCGCTGGGCCGCGCGCAGGCCGCGTGGCCGAGCAAGGCCATCCGCTTCGTGGTTCCGTTCGCGCCGGGCGGCAGCTCGGAGATCGTGGCGCGCTCGGCGGCGGTCGAGATCGGCAAGCTGCTCGGGCAATCGGTGTTCGTCGACAACAAGCCTGGCGCGGCCGGCAACGTCGCGATGGCCGAGGTCGCGCGCGCCGACGACCAGCACACGCTGATCCTCGGCCACATCGGCACGCTGGCCGTGAACCCGTTCATCTTCGACAAGCTGCCGTACGACGCGAACAAGGACTTCCGGCCGATCTCGCTGCTGGCCAAGGTGCCGAGCCTGTACCTGGTGCATCCGGACCTGCCGGTGAAGAACCTGAAGGAGTTCGTTGCCTACGCGAAGAAGAACCCCGGCAAGCTGAACTACGGCTCGGCCGGCAACGGCAGCGCCGGCCATCTGGCCATGGAATACCTGAAGATGGCCACCGAGACCTTCATCACCCATGTGCCGTACCGCGGCACCGGCCCGCAGCTGACCGACCTGATGGCGGGCCGGCTCGACGCCGCCTCGGTCGGCGCTTCCGCCGTGCTGCAGTTCGTCAAGACGGGCAAACTGCGCTGCATCGCCACCGGCACGGCGCAGCGCATCGCGCAACTGCCCGACGTGGCCACGGTGGCCGAGCAAGGCTATCCGGGTTTCGAGATGACGCAGTGGTACGGGCTGCTGGCACCGGCCGGCCTGCCGCAGGCCGCCGCCGACAAGCTGGCGGCCGTGGCGGCCAAGGCCATGAAGGAGCCGGCGCTGCTGGAACGCCTGGGCCAGGACGCAGCCATCGCCGTCGGCGGCACGCCGGCGGAGTTCAAGAGCTTCATCGCCCAGGAGCAACAGCGCTGGAAAGCCGTCGTCGCGCGGGCCAAGATCAAGCCCGACAACTGAAATGAAGCGCTGGGTGCTTGCGTCTGCTGGTGGCCCGTTGCTGAGGGTCCATCGTGGCGTGCGCGTGCTTGCAGCGTGCCCAGGGGCCGGCGGCCCGGGCATGCGTTCTCCGGCCCGGGCTCGAGGGCGACTACCGCAGCGTACCGACAGCAACGCATCAACACCCGGTTCGCGCACCACCCTGCGGGCGACCGCGAATGGGGCCTGCGCCCGCATGCCCGAACCGCCGACCCCGCCAGCGACCTGCTGCCACGGAGGTGGCGCGCGCATGCCGCGGACGCGGCTACCGGACACCGGGTGGCGCGAGGCGCGGTGGAGCAACTGACATGGCCCTGACCCTGGTGAACACCGCCGAAGACATCGGCCGCAGCCGTTACGCCGTGCTGGCGCAGGCGTTGCGTCAACGCATCCTGGCCGGCGAATGGGTGCCCGGCGTGGCGCTGCCGGCCGAGCAGGCGCTGGCGCTGGAGAACCAGGTTGCCTTGGGCACGATGCGCCGCGCCTTGCAGGTGCTGGTCGACGAAGGGCTGATCGAGCGCATCCACGGCCGCGGCACCTTTGTTCGCGCGGGCTTGAGCGGCGCCAGCATGCTGCGTTTCTTCCGCTTCGGGTCGGAAGACCGCAGCGTGCCGCGTTCGGCCATCGTCTCGGCCAAAGCCGCCGTGCCGCCGGCCGACGTGTTGCGCCGGCTCGGCCGCCCGCCGGGGCAGGAAGTGCTGCAGCTGCTGCGCGTGCGTTCGCTCGACGACGCGCCGTGCCTGCTGGAAAGCATCTGGCTGCCTCTGCCCGAGTTCACCGCGCTGCAAAGCGGCGACAGCGCCGACTGGGGCGACCTGCTGTACCCGCTGTATGCCCAGCGCTGCGGGGTGCATGTGCATCGCGCGGTGGACAGCATCGGCTTCGGCCGCCTCGCCGCGGCGCAGGCACGGCGCCTGGGTCTGCCTGCCGGGCATCCGTGTGCGGTGGTTGAGCGCAGTGCGTTCGACATCGCCGGCAGCTGCGTCGAAGTGCGCGTGACGCGCGGTGACGCGAATGCCTTTCACTACAGCGTTACGCTGAGCTGAGGATCCCCATGTTGCTCGAGTTCCTGCGCCTTCTTGTTGCCCTGGCCGTCGTTGCCGCGCTGCCGGCGCAGGCGCGCGTCGCCGGCGGCAAGCCGGTCTCGCTGGTGGTGTCGTACCCGGTCGGCGGTGGTGCCGATCTGATGGCGCGGCTGATCGCGCCGCGGCTGGCGGAAGCGCTGGGCCAGACCGTCATCGTCGAGAACAAGCCCGGCGCCGGCGGCCAGGTGGCTGGCGCGTACGTCGCGAAAGCCGCGCCCGACGGCGCGACGCTGCTCTTCGATGCGTCGAGCTACGCCGTCGCGCCGAGCCTGTACCCGCGCATGGCCTACGACCCGGCGAAGGCCTTCACGCCGATCGCGGTGCTGGCGCTGTTCCCGAACGTGCTGGTGGCGCACCCGCCGTTCGCCGCGGCGACGGTGCGCGACGTCGTCGCGGCGGCCAAGGCCAAGCCCGGCACGCTGGCTTTCGCGTCGTCGGGCAACGGCTCGGCGCAACACCTGGCCGGCGCGCTGTTCGAAGATCTGGCCCAGGTCGACCTGATGCACGTGCCCTACCGCGGCGGCGGGCCGGCCTTGTCCGACGTCATTGGCGGGCAGGTGCCGCTGTTCTTTGCCAACCTGGCATCGTCGCTGTCGCACATCCAGAGCGGCCGGCTGCGGCCGCTGGCCGTGACCAGCAAGAAGCGCTCGCCGGTGCTGCCCAACGTGCCGACGATGGAAGAAGCCGGCGTCCCGGGCTACGAGGTCTACGAGTGGAACCCGCTGCTCGCGCCAGCCGGCATCGATGCCGAAACGCGGCGCCAGCTGATCGCGGCCGTCGCCCACGCGTTGGCCGCGCCCGAGGTGCAGGAACGCATCCGCGCGCTCGGCGGTGAGATCTTCAGCGGCGGCGCCGACGCCGCCGAGACCTTCCTGCGCGAGCAGCAGCGCCTGTGGGCGCGCATCGTGCGCGAACGCAACGTGAAGGTCGAATGAGCGTGACTGCGAGCATGCCGGCGGCCGGCTGGGACTGCCACGTCCACGTCTTCGACGGCGTTGCCGTTTCGCAGCCGGCGCACTACACGCCACCGTTGCGCAGCCTGCCGATGCTGGAGCGGGCCGCCGCGGGCGCCGGCGTGAGCCGCTTCGTCTTCGTGCAGCCCAGCGTCTACGGCTGCGACAACCGCTTGCTGCTGGATGCGCTGCGGGCCGGGCAGGGCAGGCACCGCGGCGTCGTCGTCGTCGACGAATCGATCGACGATGGTGAGCTGCAGGCCATGCACGAACTCGGCGTGCGCGGCGTGCGCTGCAATCTCGTCTCGCCGGTGGGCAACTCGCCGGCGGCGCTGGCGCGGCTGGCGCCGCGGCTGCGTGAACGCGGCTGGCATGCGCAGTGGTATGCGCAGCCGGCGCAGCTGGCCGAGATCGCGGCCTTCCAGGAGCGGCATCGCCTGGTCTGCGTGCTGGACCACCTGGCCGGGTTGCGTGCTGCGATGGCTGCGGATGCCGCTGCCTGGGCTGCCTTGCGCCAGCTCGCCGGCGGCGGCGGCTGGCTCAAGCTGTCGGGCTGGTACCGGCTCGATTCCACCGCGCCTTATGCCGACCTGGACGAGACGATCCGCCGCGCCGCGGCGCTGTTTGGCGAGCGCTGCGTCTGGGGTTCGGACTGGCCGCACACGCTGTTTCTCGAACCCGGCTGCAAGCAGCCGGCACCCGGCTACGCGCAGACCTGGCAGCCGGTGCCACGCGCGTTGGGTGATGCCGGCGCCGAGCCGGTACTGTGCACACAGCCGCAGCAGCTCTATGGCTGATGCACGAGGCCCAGCAGCCAGTCTCTGAACGCGCGCAGCACGGGGCTGTCGGCCTTGGCTTCCGGGCACACCAGGTAGTAGCTGTTCTGGGCGCCGAACGGGTGTTCCAGCGGCACGATGAGGCGGCCGTCCTGCAGCTCGGCCTCGACCACCAGCGCCGGCACCAGCGCCACGCCCATGCCCAGGATCGCCGCGTGCACCGACATCGAGAACAGCTCGTAGCGCGGCCCGACCAGGTCGTGGCCGATGTTCACGCCGAGCGACGCGAAGAACTGGCGCCAGATGTAGGGGCGGGTTGACTGCTGCAGCAGCGGCAGCGCTGCCAGCGTCTCCGCGCTGACGCGTTTGCGCGGCGCGATCAGCCGCGGGCTGCAGACCGGCACGATGCGCTCCGGGAACAGCGCCGTCGCCGTGGCGCCGGGCCAGCGGCCGTCGCCGGCGTAGATGGCGGCGTCCAGGCCGCTGTCAGCGAAGAGGAAAGGCCGGGTGCGGCTGGACAGATGCACCGTGACGTTCGGATGCAGCCGGTTGAAGTCGACCAGCCGCGGCAGCAGCCACTGTGTGCCGAAGCTCGGCACCACGCCGAGTTCCAGCGCGCCGCCCTGGCCCTTGCGGGCCATCAGGTCCAGCGTGTCGCGCTCGACGCCGTCCAGGCGCTGCGCCACCTGGCGGTAGTAGCCGTCGCCGGCTTCGGTGAGCACGACGCCGCGCCGGGAGCGGCGGAACAGCTTGACGCCGAGGAAGGTTTCCAGCCCGGCCACCTGGCGGCACACCGCCCCTTGCGTCAGGCTCAGCTCATTGGCGGCCTGGGTGAAGCTGGAATGCCGGGCCGCGGCTTCGAAAGCCGTCAGTGCGGCCGTGCTCGGGATCTTGCGCCGCATCGGTGTCGGTCCATCGCGTGGGGTTCTTGCACCCGCGCATCTTACGGACCCAGCCAGCGCGAGGGCGCCTGCCGCTACGGCAGCAGCAAGGCCCGCAGGCAGAAGGCCGTCGTCAGCGTGCGGCTCTGCCAGCGCAGCGTGCGGATGACGCGGCCCGTGGGGCGGCCCATCGGCATCTGGATCCAGGGCGATGGCGGCCAGGAACCGTCGGCCTCTTGCAGCCCGGCCAGCGCATCTTTCGGACCTTCCGAGAAGGCGATGTCCAGCGCCGTCGCACCGGGCCCGACGCTGCGCAGGAATTGCAGCGCCGCCACCGCCGCCGGGTGCGCCGGATCGACCGCCAGAAACAGCTCGGTGCACAAGCGCGTGCCATACCAGGGACCGACGTACCAGGGCACGAGCCACGAGCCGTCCGGCTGCTGCTGCGATGCCAGCCACGCCAGCGGCGCCAGCGGTGCATGGAGACTGCGATCCAGCAGCAGCAGGGCGCTGTAGAAGCGCGCCAGCACGTCGGCGTCGGGCGTGTTGCCCCAATAGAGCTGCACGCCGCGAAGCATGGCGCTGCGGCGGCCCGGGTCGTCGCCATCGGCGATCAGGAACGACGGGATGCTGCCGTCCGGCTGGCGCAGCGCCAGCGCCGTCTGGATGGGCTCTTCGCAGAGCGCCAGGTGCTGCGGCGCGATGCGGGCGAACAAGGCGATGGCGGCGGCCAGCGAGTCGAGGTCCGGCGGCAGCTCGGGCAGGCCGGGAAAGTAACTCCAGCCGCCGGCGCAGTCCTTCAGCTTCTGCGTGGCCACGTAGTCGGCTTGCTCGAGCGCCGCGCTGCGCAGCTCTGCATCGCCGCTGGCCTGGGCGATGTCGAGCAGCAGGCCGCCCAGGATGGCCCGGGAGAAGATGTCGCCGGACTGCCGTTCCTGCGCCCCGGTGAAGCCGACTCCGTGCGGGAAGGTCATGTCGTGCCGGGCCTCCGGGAAGCCGGCCTCGGCGGCAGACCGCAAGAAGGCCCGGGCACGCCCGGTGGCTGGATCAGACAACCGTGAATCCGCCGGTCAGCGTGGTGCTGTTGGTCAGGCCCACCTTCACCGTCACGTCGCGTGCCGACGAAGGCGTCACGTTGTTGATGGTGAAGCTGCAGCCGATGGTGGTGGCCGTTACCGTCAGCGCGCCGACGGTGACGCCCGGGCCGCTGACCAGCACCTGGTTGTTCGCGACGGTCACGGCGTCGAATCCGACGCCGGTGATCACCACCGCCACGGCGGTTCCCTTGGCGCCGCTGTTGGGCGCAATGCTCAGGATCTTCAGCGCAGACGGGATGAGGTCGGCACAGGTGTTGGAGTTGGGCGGCGCAATGACTTCGAACCGCAGGTTCCCCGGGTTGCCGTGCACGCCGGGTGCACCCGGCGTCGTGCCGCCGCTGCCCACCGGGTCGGGATTGCCGGGGTTGCCGGGCTGGCCGTCGTGGTCGGCTTCATCGCACTCGCTGGTCTTCTTGCCTTTGCGGCCGACCTTGGTGCCGGCCCTGCCGCCACGGCCGCCGTCGCCCGGGTTGCCGCCGTCGCCGCCGCCGTTGACGTAGTGCACCTGGCCGGCCTTGAAGGCACCGCCGATGGCGACGTTGGCCGCCGTGCTGATGATGAAGATGTCGCCGCCATTGCCGCCGCGGCCGCCGCTGCCACCGGTGCCGCCGTTGCCGCCATCACCCGAATCGCCGCCGTTGCCCGGCTGGCGTTCGCACGAGTCGCCCCACACGCTTTCGTCGGTGTCGCCGTCGCGGCCGCCCATGCCGTCACCGCCGCGGCCGCCGTTCTGGCCCTTGCCGCCATTGCCGCCGGTCTGGCCGTTCCAGTCGATGACCAGATGGCTGGCGGGCGTCGCAAACTCGACCTCCAGCGCCACCACGTTCAGCACCGGCCGCTTCTCCCGCGTGGGGGAGATGTTCAGCGCGTTCATGCCGTTGCCGCCCGGGTTGGTCGGGTGGGGGGCAATCTGGTCGCTGCCATCGGTGCCGCGGTTGCCGGTCTTGCCGTCGTTTCCCTGACCCAGGTCTTGCCAGTTGTTGGGGTCGAAGGGCGCGCCATCGGCAGCCGCAGGCAGGTCGACGCCGTTGCCCGCGGTCTGCAGCCGCCCGGCCCAGGTGATGACGTTGTTGCCGTCGTAGTTCTTGCCCGGATCGTCGGGGCCGCAGGGATTCAGCTTGCCCGGCGCGCTGCCGCCGGTAATGACCAGCTTGCGGCATATCACGTTGTAATTGTCGAAATAGGCGCCGTCCCGATTCGGCGAGAAGACGATCTGCCCGCCATCCAGGAATTCGATCACGTCGCGCACATAACACTGGTCCGTGACGAAGATCGGGAATGTCAGCGTCACCGAATCCCGGGCGCCGGTGTTGGGATCGAATTCGGCGTTGACCGGGGCCGTGCACGTACTGCAGACAGTGGGCATCTGTGCCATGGTGCTTGTTCTCCTTCAGGCAGGTGTCGGGGTTTGCGGCCGGTGTGGCCGCCAGTCTTTCGCTTCAGGGGGCGTGATCCCGCGGGAACGCAACAGACTCAATGTGGTCGACCGCAGCCGGGCCAGGTTTTCGATCGCCGGGTGAATGCCGTCGACGCTGACTTGCCCGCCGAGGACCGTGGTCAGGTCCGGCAGAATTTCCGGGCAATGCTTTTCCAGGTCGGGCCGCACGGCCCGTTCCGGGCGCAGGAATGCAATGTCCTGGCCTTCGGCCGCACGGTGCCAGACCATCGGCAGGCGGGCCAGCGAATAGGCCCAGAAACGAAGGTAGTAGAGCGCGGCTTCGGGGAAGCCGTTGCCGGCCATTTCGCGGGCCACGTCGATGCGCCATTCGAGTTCGGCCGCGGGCAGCGTGTATTCGTACTCGGCGCGCGTTGCCTGGCGCATGGGCGCTGGCCACGAAGGGTGCGAATAGCGGGCCGAAACGGCGCGATGGATGCGCCGCAAGGGCTCGATGCAGGCCAGCGGGTCGGACTCGAGTTGCAGCGCCTGGATGAATTCGCGCCGGATCTCGAGGCCGGTGGCGCGCTCGACATCATCGACATAGCCGAATGGCCGCGTGAAGACATTCGGGCACGCCAGGCGGACGGCGTCGGCAATGGCCGCCACGCAGGCCGCATGGCCCATGTGAAGCCAGAACAAGGCCAGCGCCGGAAAGTCCCAGGTGACGCCAATCTCGCGCACGGTCAAATAGCCCATGTCGAGAAACACGCCAATTCGTTTGGCCTGGATCGGCGGTTGGTAAAAGCAGCGGTCGAATGCCTGGCGGCAATTCGCGGCCTGGCCCGAACCGTCCCACAACAATTCGGAGCATTGCAAACGGTGCGCCGCAAGCCCGGATTGCGCCAGCGACTCGGGTGCCGTCAACAGTTTGTCGGGATACCAGGCCAGATCGAGCGGCGTGCCATCGGGCGCGCGAATGCGTTGCGGCCGGAAACTTTCGACCTCGCCGAACACGACGAGATCGAGGTCGAACGTGTGGCTGCAGAACCGGTCGGTAACCGGCATGCGAAGAAATGCCGTGCCGGCACGCGAGGATATGCATTCCTGAAGCCATTGCAGGGCGGGCAGGTCCATCGGCGACCGAAGCTCAGTCTGCTCAGGCATGCGATGACAATACACGCCGGATGACGAGAGTCAATGACGTGTGTTAGGGAGAACGTTTCGCCCACCCCGCGGCCCCTGCCGACTAAGATGGCTGGGCAAAGGAACATCCGCATGAGACTCACCCGCTGTTTCCGCAAGCGCATGTTGAAGGTCGGCGCATGGATCCTTCCGGTGGCACTGGCGGCCAGCCTGCTGCCGGCGGACAGCGTCGGTTTCGCCGTCAAGTCGATGGCCGGCTGGCTGGCAGCCTACCTGGTGATGTGTGTCGTCTGGTGGGGCATCACGCAGGCGCGCAACCGCAGCAGCGCCTAGGCTGAGACCCGCCCTAGAACACCGGCTCGCCCAGATTCAGCATCAGCCGGTTGGCCCACGCGAAGATGGCCACCGCGTGCACCAGGTCCAGCACCTCCAGCGCGCTCAAGCCGGCTGCGCGCACGGCCTGCAGCTGGGCTGCGCCGAAGTGCGCCGGGTCCTGCGTCAGCGCAATGGCCAGTTGCACGATGGCCCGTTCGCGCTCGTTCGTGCCGGCGCCTTGCGGCTCGGTGAAGAGCTGGTAGATCACGTCGTTGCGCTTGGTCAGCTGCTCGAAGCGCTGCGCGTGCACTGAAGCGCAATAGACGCAGCCGTTGACGCGCGACACGGCCGCGCTGGCCAGTTCACGCTCGGCGCGCGACAAGCCGCCGGGTGCATACATGATCGCGTTGAAGACCAGCGAGCGCTGCTGCAGGATGCGCGGCTGGTGCGCCAGCACGCGGTAGTAGTCCGATGTCTTCGCCTTCGGGTGGCTGGTCTCCAGCACGTCCAGTTGTTCCGGCGTGGCGTGCGCCAGGTCCAGCACCGGCAGCCAGGCTTTCCATTCCAGCGTCTCGCTGGTGTAGCCGTTCACGCGCACCGGCTCGCCGGGCTTGGGCAGGTTGGCGGGGTGCACGAAGGGCGCGGCCGGCGCGTCGGCGGGTGCCGGCGTTGCAGCGTCCGTCGGCCCGGCCGCCACCAGCGCCTGCAGGCCGGCCAGCACGCGCAGCTGGTACGCGACGAAGGCCACCAGCTGCGCCAGCGCCACGACTTCAGGCGTGTCCAGCCCGGCGGCGGGCAGCGTCAGCAGCGCCGCCTTGTCGCCGTCGACCGGGCGCTCGGTCAAGGTCTGCGTGAAGGCGAGCATGGCCTTCAGCCGGGCGTCGCCGTCCGATGGCTGCGACTGGCCGCCGAGCCGGTGCTCGCGCAGACGCTCGCTGTAGTGCGCCTGCAAGGCCGTGCTGCCGGCCAACTGCGCGATGTGCTGCGCCACCCGCAGGCGCTCGGCCAGCGACAGGCCGGGCAGCGCCGGGTCGAAGAGCGCGTCGTAGCTGCCTTGCGTGGCAGCCACGACCTTGTCGCGCTGGTGGCGCACCGCATGCACGGCGCTGCCGGCGGGCAAGGGGATCAGTGCGTCGACGATGTCGGCGTTGGCGAGGATCTCGGACATGGTTGTCTCCTTCGAAGTGGGGTTGCCAAATGCCAACTCAGGCCGCTCAGGCCGGCACCGCGTGGGCCAGAAAGCGCAGCACGGCGGCCCAGGACGCTTCATCGGCATGGGCGTTCGCGGCCGGTGTGCCGCCGCCGGTACTGAGCCGCCCCGACACCGGATGGGCGTAGACCAACTGCGTCGTCGGCACGTACGGGAAGACGATCGAATGGCCCGCGCCGTCGAAGTCCAGCTGCTGCACCGCATGCGGGTGTTCGAAGCGCGCCAGCCGCTCGGCGACCATGCGGCCGTACCGGCTGGACGGCCAGGAGCCGTCGTCGCCGGCGGTCAGCAGCAGCACCGGGCCGCGGATGTTCTCGACGTGGATGCGCGCGCGCTCCACCGCGTCGGCGTCCTGCAGCGCCGTCAGCAGCGCGTTCGCGTGGCGGCGCGGCGGCGGGCCTTCGTCCCACGGCGCCCAGCTGGCTGTGCGGTTGTCTTGCCACAGGTGCGGCAGCGGCTGGCCGCGGAAGATCCAGGCCGGGCCATCGCGGCTGTCAGGGCCTATTGCGGGGTCGCAGGCGTTCTGCGCGCTGTGCACCACGGCGCCCGGCACGTAGCCGATGACGGCCGACACCTGCTGAGGGAACAGTGCGCCGAGCAGCAGCGCGAGCTCGCCGCCGCGCGACTGGCCGCTGACAGCGATGAAGCCCTGCCGCGGTTGCAGCGTGCGCTGCATCCAGGCCAGCGCGGCTTCGAAATATTCGAGCCGCGTGTTCGAGATGTAGTCCGACAGGCCCGGCGCCTTGAAGTAGGCCAGCGCCAGTGCGGCGTAGCCGTGCGACGCGTAGAGCGCCGCGCGCGGTTCGTTGATGCCGCCGCCCGAGCCGTTCAGCACCAGCACGGCCGGATGCGCGCGTCCGTCGGGTCGGTCTGCCGGCAGGAACAGCGTGCCGACCAGGCCTTCGTTGCGCACATCGCGCCGGGTCACGCCGGCACCCGTCAGGCGCTGTACCAGGCCGCCGTGCAGCGCCGGCGCGTCGTGGCGAAGCACGCTGATCTCGGTGTGCAGCGCAGCCGCCGGTTCGGCGCCGAACACATCGCGCGGCGCGCCGCTGCGCTCGGGCGTCTGCGACCAGATCAGGCCCATCGCCGACACGCCGGTGTAGCTGCCGGCCAGCGGCGCGTCGCGCTGCAGGTCGACCCCGCCATGCGCATCGGCGCGGAAGGTGGCGGATGAGCGCCACACCACGCCCGGCCCGCGGACCGTGCGCGTGCTCAGGCTGACTTCTTCGCCAGGCGCCAGCCCCGTCACCGCGATGCGGCGCGGCACGTCGATCAGCGCGTCGTCCGGCGTGATGGACAACACCGCAGCCGCCTTACTTGGCATGACTTGGCGCTACTTGGCGCTACTTGGCAACCGGCGTCACCTGCATCGCCGTCGTGCGGTCGCTCAGCAGCGGCACGACCTTCAAGCCCTTCTTCGCGGCCCAGATGTTCTGGTAATGGAACAGCGGGATGTGGCCGACGTCGTCGGTCACCAGCTTCACCGCATGGCGGAACATCGCCTCGCGCCGGCGTGCGTCGAACTCGACCGTGGCTGCATCCAGCGCCTTGTCCACCGACTCGTTGCTGTAGCGGCCCCAGTTGTTGGCGCCGCGCCCGCGCTTGGCGTCATTCGTGGCCAGCGTCTGCAGCAAGCCGTAGCCGGCCTCGCCCGTGCCGTTGCCCCAGGCGATGACGCTGACCGCGTATTCGTTCTTCGTCGCCCGGCTCGAATACACCGACCACGGCACGACCTCGACCTTGGTCTTCACGCCGATGCGCGTCCAGAACTGGGCCACCGCCTGCACCGTCTCGGGCGCTTGCGGATAGCGGTCGCCGGGCACGTGGATGGTGACCTGGAAGCCCTGCGGGAAGCCGGCTTCGGCGAGCAGCTTCTTCGCCGGCTCGGGGCTGTACGGGATGTCCTTGACGTCGGGGTTGTAGCCGAACGTGCCCTTGGGCATCCACTGGTTGGCTTCGGTCACCGTGCCTTGCAGCACGCGGTCGGCGATCGCCTTGCGGTTGATCGCCAGCGACAGCGCCTGGCGCACGCGCACGTCCTGCAGCGGGTTCTGCGCCAGTGGCTTGCCGGCGTTGTCGGTGATGAACTCGTTCGGGCCCGGGCGGTGGCTGGGCTGCAGCAGCAGCACGCGCAGGCCGGGGTAGGTGAAGACGCTGACCGATGGCGTCTTGCGCAGTTTGTCGACGTCGGTGACGGCCACCTTGTCGATCACGTCCACATCGCCGGCCAGCAGCGCCGCGGTGCGCGCCGCGCCGTTGTTGATGAAGCGGTAGTTGACCTTCTCCCACAGCGGCTTCGGCCCGTAGTAGGCCGGGTTGCGCTCGAACACCGTGCGGTCGCCGGGGCTGTACGAGACGAACTTGTACGGCCCGGTGCCGATGACGGCGCGGCCGGCGTTGTAGTCCTCGGTCTTGGACTTCTCGCCGACGTGCTTGCTGACGATGTAGATCGACGCGATGTCCAGCGGCAGCATCGGGTTCGGCGTGTTGGTCTTGATGACGATCGTCTGCGCGTCCTTCGCCGTCGTCGACTCCACCGTGCGCAGCGCGCCGGTGTACGAGGCCACCGTGCCCGGCACGTTGCGCGCGCGCTGGAACGAGTAGACGATGTCGTCGGCCGTGAACGGCGTGCCGTCCTGCCACTTGACGTCGCTGCGCAGCTTGAACTCCCAGGTGCGCTCGTCCAGCGCCTTCCAGCTGGCGGCCAGCGCCGGCTCCAGCTTGCCGCCATCGCGCGAGTTGATGATCGAATCCCAGAAGTGCAGCGCCAGAGAACGGTCGCCGGCATGGTTGTTCAGCTGCGGGTCGACCGACGAGACCGGGTCCGCAAAGGCGATAGACAAGGTCTGCGCGTTGGCTGCCGAAGCGGCGGCCAGCAGCGTGGCGGCAACGAGCGAAAGGCGGTGCTGGTTCATGAAGATTCCTTCGGTTCGTTGAGATGGCAGGCGCTCTGGTGCTGGATGGCGATGCCGCGCAGCCGCGGCACCTCGGTGCGGCAGCGCTCGAAAGCCTGCGGGCAGCGCGGGTGGAAGTGGCAACCGCTGGGCGGGGCGATCGGGCTCGGGATCTCGCCGCGGATCGGGTTGAACGCGGTGCGGCGCTGCTCGATGCGCGGAATCTCGGCCAGCAGCGCGCGCGTGTACGGGTGGTTGGGCCGCTCGAAGAGTGCGTCGACCGGCGCGCTTTCGACGACGCGGCCCAGGTACATCACGGCGACGCGGTCGCACAGGTGTTCGACCACGCCGAGGTCGTGGCTGATGAACAGGTAGGCCAGGCCGAGCTCGTCGCGCAGGTCCATGAACAGGTTCAGCATCTGCGCCTGGATCGACACGTCCAGCGCGGCCACCGCTTCGTCGCAGACCAGCATCGCCGGCTGCACCGCCAGCGCGCGCGCGATGCCGATGCGCTGGCGCTGGCCGCCGCTGAACTGGTGCGGGTAGCGGTGGCGCAGCGCCGGGTCCAGCCCGGCGCGCTGCAGTTGCGCGCTGACGTAGTCGTCTTCGCCCGCGGCATCGGTCAGGCCATGCAGCCGCGCTGCTTCGCCGACGATGCGCGAGACGCGCAGCCGCGGGTTCAGGCTCGCGAACGGGTCCTGGAACACCATCTGCACGCGCAGCCGAGCCGCCAGCCGCGCCGCGGCGTCCAGCCCTTCCAGCGGCTGGCCGTTGACGTGCACCGTGCCTTCGCTCGGCGCCAGCAGCCCGGCGGCGATGCGGCCCAGCGTCGACTTGCCGCAGCCCGATTCGCCGACCAGCCCGACCACTTCGCCCGGCCGCACCGACAGGTCGACCCCGTCGACCGCATGCGTCACCACCGGCGGCTGGGACCAAGCCAGACGCTGCAGCGCCGCACCGAAGGCGCCGGGCGGCGGCCGCGCGCCGAAGCGTTTTGCCACGCCTTGCAGGTCGACCAAGGGCAGGGCGTCGTTCATGGTGCCAGGGCCACCGGTGCCGGGCCGGGGTGGAAGCAGCGCACCTGGTGCTTCAGCGCGCCGACGCAGGGCCGCGTCATCTCGGGCATCACCGCGCAGGCGGCGCCGGCGCGCGCGCAGCGCGGCGCGAAGGCGCAGCCGGTCGGCATGCGCAGCAGGTTCGGCGCCATGCCGGGGATCTGGCGCAGCCGGGCCCGGCGCTGCTCATTTCGCAAATTAGCGCTGGGCAGGCTGGCGATCAAGCCTTGCGTGTACGGATGCTGCGGCTGGTCGAGCACCTGGTCCACCGTGCCGTGCTCGACGATGCGGCCGGCATACATCACCGCGATCTCGTCGGCCAGCCCGGCCACCACCGACAAGTCGTGGCTGATCCAGATCAGCGACGTGCCGCGCGCGGCCACCAGCTTCTGCATCTCGGACAGGATCTGCGCCTGGATCGTGACGTCCAGCGCCGTGGTCGGCTCGTCGGCGATGATCAGGTCCGGCCCGTGCAGCAGCGCGATGGCGATCGCCACGCGCTGGCGCATGCCGCCCGACAGCTGGTGCGGGTAGGCGCGCAGCCGGTCCGCGGGGCTGGGCAGGCCCATCAGCGCCAGCGCGTCGGCCGATTGCCGACGGGCTGCCGCGGTGGACACGGGGCTGTGCGCCTGCACGGCTTCGATCATCTGCGTGTCGACGCGCAGCACCGGATTCAGCGTGGCCATCGGGTCCTGGAAGATCATCGCGATGCGGTTGCCGCGCAGCGCGCGCCGCTCGGCCGCCGGCATCTGCAGCAGGTCGCGGCCCTGGAACAGCACCTGGCCGCCTTCGACGCGGCCGGGCGGGTCGACCAGGCCCATGATCGAGAACCCGGTCACCGACTTGCCCGAGCCCGATTCGCCGACCAGCCCCAGCACCTTGCCGGGCCCCAGGCAGAACGACACGCCGTCGACCACCGGCAGCACGCCGTCGCGCGTGTGGAAGCGCGTCTTCAGGTCGCGCACTTGGAGCGTTGGCGGCTGCTGGCTCATTTCTGCAGCCTCGGGTTCAGCACGTCGCGCAGCTGGTCGCCGACCAGGTTGATGGCCACGATGGTGGCCAGCAGCGCGACGCCGGGGAAGAAGCTGATCCAGTATTCGTTGGACAGCAGGAACTGGTAGCCGTTGGAGATCAACAGGCCCAGCGACGGCTCGGTGATTGGCACGCCCAGGCCCAGGAACGACAGCGTCGCTTCCAGCGTGATGGCGCGCGCGACCTGCAGCGCGGCAATCACCAGCAGCGGCGGCAGGCAGTTCGGCAGGATGTGGCCGCTGAGGATGCGCCATGGCGGAATGCCTTGCCCGCGCGCCGCTTCGACATATTCGCGCCGCGTCTCCACCAGCGCCTGGCCGCGCGCGGTGCGCGCGTAGTAGGCCCATTCCAGCAGCACCAGGGTCAGTACGACGTTGCCGACGCCTTTGCCGACGTAGGCCAGGATCATCAAGGCCATCAGGATCGTCGGGAATGACAGCAGCAGGTCCACCAGCCGCATCAGCACCGCGTCGACCTTGCCGCCGGCATAGGCCGCCAGCAGGCCGACGCCGGTGCCGAGCACGGCCGCGATCACGGCCGAGCCGATGCCGACGAGCAGGCTGATGCGCAGGCCGTAGACGATGGCCGAGTACAGGTCGCGGCCCTGGCCATCGGTCCCCAGCCAGTAGGTGTAGCCGGCAGCGCTGCTGGGCGTGCCGGGCTTCAGCCGCGCGTCCATCACGTCGAGCTGCATCAGGTCGTAGGGGTTCTGCGGCGTGATCCACGGCGCGGCCAGAGCCGCCAGCACCACCAGGCCGAGCAGCGCCAGCCCGGTGATGGCCACGCGCGACTGCAGGAAGTCGGCGCCGACACGCCACCAGATCGAGTGCTCGTCGAATGAGCGCGAACGCAGGCGCAGGCTCATCGCGCACCCTCCAGCCGCACGCGTGGATCGAGCAGCTTGTAGAGCAGGTCCACCACCAGGTTCAGCGTGACGAAGATCACGACCACCACCATCAGGTAGGCCACCACGACTGGCCGATCCAGCGAGTTGATGCTGTCCAGGATCAGCTTGCCGGCGCCGGGCCAGGCGAAGATGGTCTCGGTGACGACGGCATAGGCGATCGTTGCGCCCAGCTCCAGCCCGAGCACGGTGACCAGCGGGATCAGCGTGTTGCGCAGCACGTGCACCAGCACCACGCGCGCCGGCGACAAACCCTTGGCGCGCGCGAACTTGACGAAGTCCTGCGGCAGCACTTCGCGCACGCCGGCGCGCGTCAGCCGCAGCACCAGCGACATCTTGAACAGCGCCAGGTTCAGCGCCGGCAGCACCAGGTGCTGCAGCCCGTCGAGCGTCAGCCAGGACCACTGCACGCCGAGCAGCGCACGCGTCTCGCCGCGGCCGCTGGCCGGCAGCCAGCCGAGCTGCACGCTGAAGACCATGATGAACATCAGCGCCACCCAGAACGCGGGCAGCGAGAAGCCGACGATGCTCAAACCCATCAGCGCTTTCGCGACCGGATGCTCCGGCTTCATGCCGGCGAACAGCCCCAGCGGCACGCCGACCACGACGGCCAGCAGCAGCGCGCCGACGGCCAGTTCCAGCGTGGCCGGCAGCCGGTGCAGGATGAGGCGGATCGCGTCTTCCTGGTAGACGAAGCTCTTGCCGAGCTGGCCGTGCAAGGCACCGTCGACGAAGGCCAGGTACTGGCGCCACAGCGGCTGGTCCAGGCCGAGGCGGTGGATGGCCGCCAGCCGCTCCTGCTGATTCAGGTCGTCGCCGATCAGGATGTCCACCGGGTTGCCGATGGCGTGCAGGCCGACGAAGACGATCAGCGTCATCAGCAGCACGACGAGTGCGGCCTGGGCGATGCGGCGGACGAGCCAGCCGATCAAGCGCCGTCTCCGTCGTAGGCCGGGAAGGCTGCCGGCGTCCATTCGTCGCCGATCAGCTCGGGCTCGGTGTAGCGGTCCATGGCGGCGAAATGCACGGCCACGTCTTCGGCCATCAGGCGGCCGGCCAGGCCGCGTGCCAGGCGCTGTGCGCCGTCGCTGATCTGCGGAATGTCGCCGGTGGCCGCGCCGTGCGACAGCGTCGCGGCGTAGTTGAAGCAGTGCACGCGCTCCAGCCCCGGGCAGGCGCCGGGTGACCGTTGCTGGAACTCGAACAGCGGGCCGAGGTCGGGCGAGTCGCTCAGCTCGTTGTCTTCTTCGCCGGCGGGCGCGGTGAAGCGGTCTTGCCACAGCCGCACATGCGGCGCGAAGGACGCGAACTCCGGCCGCAAGGACCAGTCGCTGCGAAAGCCGGTGCAGAAGATCAGGAAGTCGGCCGCCAGCGGGCCTTTGCCGGTGTCCAGGCGCAAGGCGCCGTCGGCGCGCAGTGCGGCGCTGTACACCGGCGTGCCGAGATGGAAGAAGGCATTCGCGTGGCGCGACACGCGCAGCGTGCTGCCATGCGGCGGCGGCACCTGCTGCACGTTCAGGTAGTGCCGGAAGCGCCACTTCCATTCGTCGGGCAGGGCCCAGAAACCCTGCGCCATGCCGGGGCTGCCGGCACCCTTGCCCTTGTTGACGCGCGGCAGCTCGGGCCGGCGGATCAGCAGGTCGACACGCGCGGCGCCACCTTCCAGCGCGGTGGCCGCGGCGTCCATCGCCGAAGCGCCGCCGCCGATGACGGCCACGCGCAAGCCGCGCAGCGAAGCGCCGTCCCAGGCGTCGGCCGAATGCACCCAGCAACGGCGCGGCACGGCTTGCGCCCAGTCCGGCACCCACGGACCGCCGAGGCCGTCGCGGCCGGTGGCCAGCACCACATGGCGGGCGAGCACGCGGTGGGCCGGGCTGCCCGGCGCGGTGTCCACCACGTCGAGCTGCACCCGGCCGTCGGCACGCGGCCGCACGGCCAACACCTGCAGGCGGTTGCGCACGTCCAGGCCCAGCACCTGGCGGTACCAGCGCAGGTACTCGGCCCATTGCAGGCGCGGGATCTTGTCCAGCGCGTCCCAGGCCGCCAGGCCGAACTGGGCTTCGAACCAGGCGCGGAAGGTCAGCGCCGGCAGGCCCAGCGCAGGCCCGGTCAGCTCCTTCGGCGAGCGCAGCGTCTCCATGCGCGCCGTCGTCGCCCACGGCCCTTCGAAGCCGGGCTCGGCGCGGTCGAAGATGCAGGTCTGCACGCCCAGGTGCGTGAGCGACGCGGCCAGCGCCAGCCCGGCCATGCCGCCGCCGACGATGGCTGTGTCGAGCACGTCACCGTCGGCCTGCGGCGGCACCCAGCGCCGCGCGGGCAGGCACAGCCACTGCAGATCCTGGCGCAGCCGCGCTTCCAGGGCAGGCAGTCCAGCGGGTGATGTCGTCGTCATGGCTTGGCGTGGCCCGTGCCGTGCAGCAGGCGGGCGTGGTCGGTGGCGTCGTGCTGCACGAAGCCGGGCAGCGCGGTGGCGGCTTCGAGCAGGGCGTCGGCCAGTGCTTGCACGGCAGCGGTCAGCGGCCGCGATTGCGGCGTGATGACGCCGAAGAAGAACGGAATATCGGTGTCGATGGGCCGCACCACCACGCCGGCCAGCGGCGCGCCATGGGCCGTCAGCGGCTCCAGCACCGCCACGCCCAGCCCGGCGCGCACGAGGGCCTGGGCGTTCATCGACGAATTGGTCTCGATCAGCGCGTCACGCCGGTCCGGCGTGCGCCCGGCGTGCGCCAGCTCGGCGTCCAGCCGGTGGCGCAGGCGGTACGGGTTGCTCATGGTGATGAGGCGGCGCTGCGCCAGCGCAGCCAGCGGCACCGTGTCATGCGCGGCCAGCGGGTCGTCTTGCGGCAGCACGGCCACGCAGGCGAGCTGGGCGATCCAGTGCACCTGCAAGCCGCGGTGTTCCAGCGGCAGGCTGCACACACCCAGCTGCACGGCGCCGTTCAGCACCGCATGCACCACCTGCTCGGGCGCGGCCGTGCGCAGCTGGATCGGCACCGCCCCGGTCAGCTGCTCGACACGCTTCAGCGCCTGCGGCAGCAGGCCGACGGCCAGCGCCGATGTCGCGGCCAGCAGCAGCGGCTGGGCGTCGCCGCGCGCGATCTCGGCAGCCCGGATGTGGATCTGGCGCAGGCCGGCCAAGGCGCGCTCGGCGTCTTCGTAGAGCAGGAAGCCTTGCTCGGTGGGCGTGACGCGCGGGCCGTTGCGCGCGAACAGGGCGTAGCCGATCTCGGCTTCCAGTTCCTGCACAAGACGGGTGATGGCCGGCTGCGAACGCGCCAGCAGGCGCGCTGCGCCGGTGACGCTGCCGCTGGACATGACGGCCGCAAAGGCTTCGAGTTGGCGCAGTTCCATATTTCAAGTATCCATGATCTGGATCATGAAGCATGGAGTATGCCATTGGCAAATACTAAATCAGCATGGGCTTATCCGGACAGCGCGATTGGGGCGGGCGCGCCGGGCGGGCTCTGTGCTGCCGGGTGCCGCCGGCGGCGGCGCGCGACGTGGGCCTGCAGTTGGCACCGCCCCAGTGCGAAGGCCGCAGCCGCGTGGCGAGCGCAGGCCAGGTCCGGCGTCTGTTGGCTGAGCGGCTGAGCAGCTGTCCGATGCGACCCCTTGCCGTGGCCGACCGCGGGCCAGGGCGGTGCGTCGAAGGCGATGGGTCTGGGCTGTGCTGGGCGATACCGCCGCGCTGCAGCCGAGGCGGACGCCTGCATTTACGGCCACCTGCCGGTGGGCTGAGCAAATGTCCGAGTCAATCCAGCTTGATGCGCCGGCTGCGAACGACATCGCGCCCCAGTGCGCGATCTCGCCGCGGATGTGGTCGTGCAAAGCCAGGTGCCAGACTCGGGTTCGACGCCGAAGGCCGCAAAGCTTTCCTTGACGGCCGGATTGGCCAGCACTCGCTGCTGAGCCTTCTGCCGTGTTCCACATCGCTGCCGACGGCGTCTCGAAGTCCAGCCTCAAGGGGAAACCCCATCAGCCCTAGAGAGGATGCCGCGAGCGGCCAAGCCTGTCCCCGGGCGCGAGAATTCAAACAGAATTATCGTGATGCTGCGATACCAGGATGCCCATATCACCTTGGGAGGACCGCGCCTCGCACACTCACACACGACCAAGCTACAGGGGCCAACAAGATGCCGCGTTCCGATGTGCGCCTGCGTGTTAACCCGAACACCAAGGCGAGCCGGCATTGCGGCTCAAACAGTACAGTTAGCCGATACAAGACAGTCCTAACATCACGAGAAGATCGACATATCCAATGGATCACTACCTTGTCAAAGCATCGATCTCAGGACTCTGGGGTACGACCAAGACCGTCGACATTCCGTTGGATCGAAAGTTCAATTTCATCATCGGAAAAAACGGGACCGGAAAGACGACTGTAATAAACCTCTTGGCCGCCGCACTGACCGCAGACTTTGAACGCCTAGATAAGATTGCCTTTTCTCGCGTGGCAATTACTTTGGGGGCACACGGAACGCGCAAGCGCCCCCTTATTGAGGTCCTGAAACAGCAGAAGCCCAATCTACCCTATTTCGATATCACCTACAAGATCAGGTCGTCGTCAAACGAGGAACCAATCGTCTACGACCTTGACGCACTTGAGGAAGAGCGCACGTTTCGGGGCTCACCTCCACGCGTGCTGAGGGAGCGCTTCTATCGAGAAAAGTTTATTTATATTCAGCGTCAACTAGAGAATATGGTCCGGGTCAGTTGGCTCTCCGTACATCGACAAACCGAGGCCGAAAGGAGCCCTGAAGAACGTCGGCCAGGTCCCGCGATTGACATGAAGTTGGCTAATATGAACAACGGCTTGGTGCGCTACTTTTCAAAACTCGCAACAAGTTTCTCTGAAGAAACCAAGAACTTTCAGAAGACTAGCTTTCTATCGTTGACCAGCATTCAGAAGGAAGCGAATATTCGCGCCTTTGTTGAGTCGATAAACGCCGAGGATGAGAAGAAGTCTCTCGCATCGATCTTCGAATTGCTCGGAGTTGAACAGCGTCAGTACACCAAGCAGGTGGATCAGATTGCACAGGAGCTCTCGAACGCTAAGCAACCTTTCCTCGAAAACAAGGCAATCACCATTCAGCAATTGTTTGCAATCGCGAACTCATTCAAGACACACTCGCTCGTGCAACACTACGAAGCATTGCAAACGAAGCGACATAAGATTTTTGAGCCCACCGACAAATTCTTGCGTGTCGTCAATTCTCTGTTTGCACCTCGGAAGATTGTCTCCATATCGGCTCAAAATGAGTTGATTATCAAGAATAACTCCGAAACGAAAATAGAAATTGAGGATCTGTCATCCGGCGAGAAGCAACTCCTCATCATTCTCGGGCAGGCGCTACTGCAGGAATCCGCACCTGTTGTATATATTGCCGACGAGCCGGAACTCTCACTCCATGTTGAGTGGCAAGAGAAATTGACTCTCGCGATTTCCGAACTCAACCCAAACGCTCAGATTGTATTCGCCACACACTCACCAGATATCGTTGGTTCCCACGCCGACAAAATCATCGATATGGAGACGTCGATTGTATGACAGTCTTCAGTCGCACCGCCTCAGGACTTGCAAACTATCATAAGTTTCATGGCGCCGACTTCACCGCCTATGTAGAGGGAAAGTCAGATAACCGGGAAACTGAAGCGATCGTCAAAACGAACGATATCTACTATTATGAGTATCTGCTGCGAGCAGCAAGCAGGGGCAAGAATCCGAAGATCAAGTGTGTTGGCAACAAGGAGTCAGCGTTCGAGTACGCACGAAAGATTCGAGAAGGGGGCATCCCGGGAAGCATTGTTATTGTTGACAAGGATCTTGAGGGGCTGACGTCGTCGCCTCTTGATCAGTACCCAGTAATTCGAACATTTGGCTACAGTTGGGAGAATGAAATCTGGACACCCAGCACGATGTCAGCGATCTTGGACACGCTAACGAACGGCAATCCCTTAGCCACTGCGGAAGTCAAAAAATACGCGCCTTTGCTGGCGAAGCGTTTGAAGTTTCTATCCTCGCTGGATGCTGCAGCCCAGACCCACGGAATCGCCCTCCTCAAGAAGACGAGTTCGCTATGCGGGGTTAGTTTCAACTTTCCGCGCGTCTCCGTGACCGAGGTCGCTCGGCTCTCTGACAAATTCCGCGCATCACCCGCTTTTGCGTGCGGCGTGTCTCGAGAAGTTGTACGTGACGGCCTGCGGCTCGATCCTCGACAAGTAATCCAAGGTCACTTTTGGAGCAACGTCGCCCAGCGCTTGGTGGCGCATATCTACAAGAAGCTCACGAAAGACGTGACACCTTCGAATGCTCTCCTCACCCACCTCGCTCTATCGCATATGCGTCGTGACGCGTCGAATGCTGTCGGAAACGACATTGTGGCTCGATATGGCCTTGAATTGGCGAGGTACGGCATCTGATCCGACCAACGCACGAATCCGCGGCTGAGACCTAACCCCTGGGTCGAGGCGAGGCCCAACGACGGGCCACCAGGCCGCCCGGTCTGGCGGTACTCGGTACATTTCCGCCAGTCCGGGTCTGGCGTCCCACCGTCGGTACCGCCTCACCTCTAACGTTAGACCTCAAGCTAGCTCAGTACCAGCTCGACCCTTGCAAAACCGGAGCACTCAATGCCCACCTTCGCACGACTTCGCCTGAGCGGCTGGCGCCAGTTCCACGCAATCGACATTGACTTGTCGGCGCCAGTAACGGTACTCACCGGCTCGAATGGGTGCGGCAAAACTTCAATATTGACCATTCTCAGTCAGCACTTCGGTTGGAATATCCACTTCGTCTCGACACCATTTGACTCGCGCTCAAGTGGGCGACGACTTTACAGCGAGGTTCGCCGAGTGCGTCACGGTGGAGTCGAGTCGAGCGAATCAGCCTCCATCCCCGTGGACATCGACGATGGCGTTCCACCCGATCAAGGCGCCCTGCAGGTTGGTGAGCTTGTCTACTCCGATGGAAACACCTGCACGCTCAACTCGCAAGCTAAGGTTGCGACGGGTCCGCAGTACCAGATTCAATACTCCCATATTCGCCCTGTTGACGGAATCTACATTCCGTCGCATCGCCCCGCAACGTTCTACCAGACTGTATCAACGATACCCGCAAACCCCAGAACGACGACCCAGCAGTATCAAGAGTATCAGCAACTCTTGCAGCAACTCTACCAAGGCGCTAGGGGAAACAACAACCCAGGGAATGCGATGAAGCAGTCCCTGATTGCATTGGCAATTTTTGGCTACGGGAATGAGGCTGTCTCCGCCAATGCCGAGTATCGAAGTCTCTTCGAGTCGTTCCAGACAGTTCTTCGTCACATCCTTCCTCCATCCTTAGGCTTTCGGAAACTGGAGATAAGAATTCCAGAAGTCGTTCTCGCCACCGATTCAGGCGAATTTTCCCTAGATGCAATGTCGGGCGGGGTAAATGCACTATTTACAATCGCGTGGCAGATTCAAATGTCCGGTTGGAACAAGCCAGCGTGCACGGTATTGATTGACGAGCCGGAAAACCACCTACATCCGAGTATGCAACGATCTTTGATGCCCTCTTTGGCGCGAGCCTTTCCCCAATACCGATTCGTGGTGGCAACGCACAGCCCCTTCGTCGTGGCGTCTGATCCGGGCGCGAAGGTTTTCGCGTTGACTCACAACGCGGATCGTCTTGTGGAATCGTCTCAGCTGAATTCCGCAAACCTTGCAGCGTCACCGGACGGCATTCTTCGGGACGTACTGGATGTCCCAAGTCTCATGCCAATCTGGGCGGAGAGTGAATTGCGACGAATCATCGAGGAGCATCAGTTGAGCGCCTCAGACCCAGCAGCAGTTGATGCTCTATTTCTCCGACTAAAAGCCCTGGGCCTCTCCGCCAGTTTGCCGCACGTCCCGAAGGGCTGAACATGCGGCATCTGGTAAAGGCAGCGAAGCCCGCAGTGCTCGAAGCGAACGAAGAGGCTTGGACCAGGGAGTTTCTGCTCGACCGAGAAAACGCCACGAAGCGCTATCGATACCGAAATGATGAAATCAAGGAGGCACTCAGGGCAGAGACAGGGAACAAATGCGTCTACTGTGAGAGTCGTCTTGGTCACAACACACCGGGCGACGTTGAGCATATGCAACCGACCATCCATGCTCCTGAATTGCATTTTTCTTGGACGAATCTTTCACTAGCTTGCACCGAGTGCAACAGGAGGAAAGGTGCGGCCCATGGGTCGGACCCCTTTCTCAATCCCTATGTTGATTTCCCTGAAGATTTACTAGATCACCTCGGTCCGGTTGTCTTGCCTAGGCCTGGAAACCCCAGGGCAGAAATCTTCGTGCGGCTCTTGGAACTGTATTCGCCCACGCGTTTTCCACTCATCCGTCAGAAAGCCGAGAAGCTGTGGGAAGTTCAGCAGATTCTGGAGCGCCGAAGCGCGATGGACGACGGCCTTCTGAAGAGCCTTATTGATCGCCAGTTGAGAGACATGGCGTCACCCACAGCGGAGTACTCTGCCATGATTCGCGGATTGCTCATCACTCGAGGTATTCTTGCAGCGCCGTAAGCACGTATCCGCCGTCCTCGTTGCCGTGCAGCAGCTTCGGCAGCGGGTGTTTGTCGTGCACGTTGGCCGCCGTCACCACGGCGCTGTGCACTAGGCCACTCTGGCTGTCCACACCGATGTGAAGTTTCATCCCGAAGTACCACAGCTGCCCTTTGCGCGTTTGATGCATCTCGGGGTCACGCTTCTTGTCGGCATTCTTGGTCGAGGTCGGCGCCCCGATCAGCGTGGCTCGCGTGGCTTGGTCTCCGGGATGCGCGCTTGAGCGGGCAGCCCGCCTCCGTTGTCGTGCGGGTGGCGCCACCAGTTGACTTGTTGCTTGATCGTTGCAGCCTCCGCGACAAAGAGCTGACGCTTGTTCTGCTGGCTCATCCGAGCCTCGATCCGATGCGCATCAATCTGGCTATTCGAGTCGTGCCTGGGTTGGAGCCACTCGCACGAAAGCCAGTGGGCACGGAACAGGAGTGGGGTGATGTTGCTGAAGATTGGCGCGAAGGCACTGGGTCCGTCCGCGTAAACAGGCCTTCGGGCGGCTGGCGCGCATCGTCGCCGACAAGCTGAGGCAGCGTTCGAATTGATTGACAACTAAAGATATGAAAAGTAATGTATAGGCCTCCAGCCACAAGCAAGCCCGGGTCTCCATCGCATGAAAATCGCTGTTCTCGGTGGCGGCCACGGCTGCTACGCGGCTGCCGCCGACCTGTCTGAAGCCGGCCACGACGTGCGCCTGTGGCGCCGCGACGCGGCCGCGCTGCAGGCCGTCATCGACACCGGCAGCATCGTCCTGAAAGACAACGCCGGCACGCGCGAAGTGCGCTTGGCGCTGGCCACCGCCGACATCGCGCAGGCGCTGCTCGACGCGCAACTGGTGGTGATCCCGAGCCCCGCGGTCGCGCAGGCCGACATCGCGCGGGCGATGGCGCCGCACCTGGTGAGCGGGCAGGTGGTGTTCCTCGCGCCCGGCACCTTCGGCAGCTACGTCATGGCGCAGGCCGTGCGCGAGGCCGGCAACCGCGCCGACGTGGCCTGGGCCGAGACCGGCACCTTGCCGTATCTGGCGCGCAAGCATGGCGAGCGCGAAGTCAACGTCACCATCCGTGCCGTGCGCCTGCCGACCGGTGTGTACCCGGCCCGGCGCGAGGCCGAAGCCATCGCCGTGATCCGCCAGGCCTACCCCAGCGTGCACGGCTGCGGCGACGCGTTGTCGGGTGCGCTGATGAACGCCGGCCCTGTGATCCACCCGCCGCTGATGGTGATGAACGCCGCGCCGCTGCAGCACTTCGAGCGCTGGGACATCCACAACGAAGGCACGCAGCCGGCCGTGCGCGCGGTGACTGACCGGCTGGACCATGAGCGCATCGCCGTGCGCGAAGCGCTGGGCTACGGCGGCCCGCACTACCCGCTGGCCGACCACTACGACAACGACCGCTGGATGTACGGCGACGCGCACAAGCAGCTCGTTAAGTCCGGCGACTGGCGCGAGCACATCGACCTGCACACGCACCGCTACATCACCGAAGACACCGAACTCGGCCTCGCGTTCCTGGCTTCGGTGGCGCGCTGGAGCGGCAACGACGCGCCGATCGCGCACGGGCTGCTGGCCATCGTCGGCGGCTTCCTCGGGCGCGACCTGCGCCGGGGTCCGCGCACGCTGGAAGCGCTCGGGCTGGCGGGGCTCGGCCGCGACGCGCTGCGCCAACGCCTGCACGACGGCGCCTGAGCATGGCCCGCTTCGTTGCCGTCGGCGCCGGGCGCATGGGGCGCGGCATCGCCATCGCGTTCGCCTACGCCGGCCACCGCATCGCGCTCGTCGATCTGCGGCCGCGCAGCGGCGACGCGTGGCAGCGCTTGTGCGACGAAGCGCGCGCCGAGATCCGCGCCAGCCTGGACGGACTGGCGCAACTCGGGGCCTTTGCTGGGGCCGAGGTGGACGCCATCGCCGGGCGCGTTGAACTCGTGGCTGCCGACGGCGCAGCAGCCGCACTCGCCGCGGCCGACGTCGTGTTCGAAGGCGTGCCCGAAACGATGGCGGCCAAGCGCGAGGCCTTCGAGCAGATCAACCGCCATTGCCGCGACGACGCCATCCTGACATCGACCACCAGCAGTATCCTGGTCACGCAGCTGGCCGAGCTGGTGCAGCGCCCGCAGCGCTTCCTGAACATGCACTGGCTGAATCCGGCCTACCTGATCCCGGTGGTCGAACTGAGCACGCATGCCACGACCGATGCCGCCGTGGTGCAGCGCCTGCGTGCGCTGATGGAATCCATCGGCAAGGTGCCGGTGCTGTGCGGGCCGACGCCGGGCTACATCGTGCCGCGGCTGCAGGCGTTGATCATGAACGAGGTGGCGCGCATGGTCGAAGAAGGCGCGGCCACGGCCGAAGAGATCGACAAGGCCACGCGCTACGGCCTGGGCCTGCGCTTTGCCGCGCTCGGCGTGGTGGAGTTCATCGACTTCGGCGGCAGCGACATCCTGCACCACGCCAGCCGCGAGATGGCGGCGTCCATCGACCCGCAGCGCTACGCGGCGCCGGCCATCGTCGGGCAGATGGTGGCGCAGGGGCATCTGGGCTTGAAGACCGGCAGCGGCTTCTACGACTACGCGGGCCGCGACATCCCGGCCTACCGGCGCGACGTGCTGGCGCGCATCCTGGACCAGCTGCGCCACGCCGGCCTGTGGCGCGCGCCGGCAGCGCAACAGCCATGACGGCCATCCGCCGCCACTTTGCCGACCTGTCTGCCAGCCTGTCTGCCAACCGGCTCATCGGCCCGCTTCACTTCGCGAGTTGTGGCGACGCCGCAGCGCCGGCCGTGCTGTTGCTGCACCAGTCGCCGCGCAGTTGGCGGGAGTACCGCGAGGTGCTGCCGCTGCTCGGCCCGCACTGGCGCGCCATCGCCATCGACACGCCGGGCTTCGGCGACTCGGCGCCGCTGCGCGAAGGCGCGAGCATCGAAGGCTGGGCCGCGATGGTGGTCGAGCTGCTCGACGCGCTGTCGATCGCCACGGCCCACGTCGTCGGCCACCACACCGGCGGCGTGATCGCCTTGCATCTGGCAGCGGCGCACCCGGCGCGCGTCGCATCGCTGGTGCTGTCGTCGACGCCGTTCGCCGGCGAGGCCTTTCGCCGCGCGCGGCGCGAACGGCCGCCGATCGACGCCGTCGAGCCCAGCGAAGACGGCAGCCACCTGGCCGCACTGTGGCAACGCCGGCAGTCGTTCTATCCGCCGCAGCGGCCGGAGCTGCTGGAAGCCTTCGTCTGCGACGCGCTGAAGGTGTCGGGTGATGTCGAAGGCGGCCACCGCGCCGTCGCGTCGTACCGCATGGAAGACCACATCGGCCGTGTCACGCAGCCGACGCTGCTGATCCGCGCCACCGACGACCCGTTCGCGTCGCCGCATGTGCCCGAACTGCAGGCCCACATCCCGCAGGCCACGGTGGTCGACATCGCCGGCGGCATGGTGCCGCTGCCGGATCAGCTGCCGCAGGCATTCGCCCAGGCCGTGCTTGCCTTCCTGGGCGCGCAACGCTGACGGCGACGCGTGGTCATGCGTGCTTCAGTCGTCTTCCGGCGTGTCGCCGGCCGGGACGCTGTGCAGCTCGACGATGCTGCGCAAGGTCGACTTGAGGTCTTCGGCGCGCTGCAGCCCGAAGGGTTCGAGCACACGCTGTTCGTGTTCGCGCGCCAGCGGGATCAGCCGCGCCACCATGCGGCTGCCGTCGGTGGTGATGGCCACCAGCGTGAAACGCCGGTCGCCGTCCTTCTCCAGCCGCTGCACCAGGCCCTTGGCTTCCATGCGGTCGAGCAAGCGCGTGGCGGTCGGCTGCTTGATGGTGGTGATCTGCGCCACGCGGCCGATGCTCATCGGCTCGTTGCCGGCCAGCGTGGCCAGCACGCGCCATTCGGAGACGCTGAAGCCGTGCGCGGTGACCACGCGATGAAATTCGCCCGAGATCAGCTGGCTGGCTTGCGCCAGCAGGGCGGGCAGGTAGTCGTCGACAAAGTGGGCCGCGTCCCGCCGGGTCTTTTGCATCGCCCGATTTTGCATCGGGTCCGGTTCTTGCAAAACGGTTGACGTATGACTTTTCATATGTTCAACTCTAAACCATTCTGGTGCATCCGCAACACCGGCAACAAGAGGCACGATGGCTGAGCGTTCATTCGTCGAGGAAGTGAAGAAGCTGCGGCTCGGCGCCGGCGACGTGTTTCGCGGCGAGGGCATCCTGGCCGTGACCAAGGCGCTGCTGGAGTCGGGCGTGGCCTACGTCGCCGGCTACCAGGGTTCACCGATCTCGCACCTGATGGACGTGCTGGCCGATGCGCAAGACATCCTGGCCGAACACGGCATTCGCTTCGAGAACAGCGCCAGCGAAGCCACCGCCGCGGCCACCTTGGCGGCTTCGGTCAACTACCCGCTGCGCGGCGCGGCGATCTTCAAGTCCACGGTCGGCACCAACGTGGCGTCGGACGCGCTGGCGAACCTGGCTTCGGGCGGCGTCACCGGCGGCGCGCTGGTCGTCGTGGGTGAAGACTATGGCGAAGGCTCGTCGATCATGCAGGAGCGCAGCCACGCCTTCGCGATGAAGTCGCAGATGTGGCTGCTGGACCCGCGGCCCAACCTGCCGTGCATCGTGCAGGCGGTGAAGCAGGGCTTCGAGCTGTCCGAAGCCAGCCGCACGCCGGTGATGCTGCAGCTGCGCATCCGCGCCTGCCACGTGCACGGTGAATTCGTCGCCGCCGACAACATCAAGCCCGCGTTCACCGTCAGCGACGCGCTGGCCACGCCGCAGCGCGACGTCAGCCGCATCGTGCTGCCGCCGGCGAGCTTCGTGCACGAGCACGAGAAGGTGAACCAGCGCTGGCCGGCGGCGGTGCGCTTCATCGAAGAACGCGGGCTGAACGAGTTCTTCGCTGAAGGCGCCGACGACATCGGCATCGTCGTGCAGGGTGGCAGCTACAACACGCTGCTGCGCGCGCTGTCTCAGCTGGGCGTGGCCGATGTCTACGGCAACAGCCGCGTGCCGCTGTACGTGATGAACGTGGCCTATCCGGTGGTCGACAGCGAGGTGCTGCGCTTCTGTGATGGCAAGCGTGCGGTGCTGATGGTCGAAGAAGGCCAGCCCAATTTCATCGAGCAGAACATCGCCAGCATCCTGCGCCCGGCAGGGTCCACCACCGTGCTACACGGCAAGGACATGCTGCCGATGGCCGGCGAGTATTCGGCGGCCGAGCTGCTGAAGGGCGCGCGCGCTTTCCTCGAACGCTATGGTCGCGTCGAGCCCCAGGCCGTGCCACCGGCAATGAAACACGCGGTGATTCCGCTGGAGCCGATCGCCGAGAACGTCAACGCGCGGCCGCCGGGCTTCTGCACCGGTTGCCCGGAGCGGCCGATCTTCACGGCGATGAAGCTGGTCGAGCGTGAACTCGGCGAGCACCATGTCAGTGCCGACATCGGCTGCCATCTGTTCTCGATCCTGCCGCCGTTCAACCTGGGCAATACGACGATGGGCTACGGGCTGGGCGGCGCCGGCGCCGCGGCTTTGAATGCGCCAACCGGAGCGACACAAGGCAAGCGCGCCATCAGCGTCATGGGCGACGGCGGCTTCTGGCACAACGGCCTGACCAGCGGCATCGCCAATTCGGTGTTCAACCGCAGCGACAACCTGACCATCGTCGTCGACAACAGCTACACGTCGGCCACCGGCGGGCAGGACATCCTGTCGTCGGCGGCCTTGAACCCGACACGCAGCACCGGCCATGCCATCGAATCGGCCGTGCGCGGCGTCGGCGTCAAGTGGGTGCGCACGATGCGCCGCACGTATGACGTGGCCGGCATGCGCGACGCGCTGAAGGAAGCGCTGACCACGCGCGAGAAAGGCCCGAAGGTGCTGATCGCGCAGAGCGAATGCATGCTGAACAAGCAGCGCCGCGAGAAGCCGCTGGTGCGCAAGGCGGTCGCGTCCGGTCAGCGCGTCGTGCGTGAGCGCTTCGGCATCGACGCCGACACCTGCACCGGCGACCACTCCTGCATCCGCCTGTCGGGCTGCCCGTCGTTGTCGATCAAGCCCAACCCGGACCCGCTGCGCACCGACCCGGTGGCCACCGTGCTCGATAGCTGTGTGGGCTGCGGCCTGTGCGGCGAGGTCTCGCATGCCGCCGTGCTGTGCCCGTCGTTCTACAAGGCGCAGATCGTCACCAACCCGACACGCTGGGACCGGCTGCGCCAGCGGCTGCGGCAGGCCGTGATCGGGCGCCTGCAAAAACGCGACGCGCGTTCGCGCGAGCGTTTCGCGTTTTGAGCTGCACCGTCATGAACAAGAAACCCAATACCTTCACCGCAGAGGCGCAGAGAGCGCAGAGGTTTCGCAGAGGAAGACAAGCTCTCTGCGTTCCTCCGCGCCCTCTGCGCCTCTGCGGTGAAGGAATTTTTCTTCCAAGAGCGTGACGATGGCCGGAACCCAACCCATCAAGATCGCGATCCTCGCCATGGGCGGCGAGGGCGGCGGCGTGCTGGCCGACTGGATCGTCGACCTCGGCGAACACAACGGCCACATCGCGCAGACCACGTCGGTGCCCGGCGTCGCGCAGCGCACCGGCGCCACCATCTACTACGTCGAGCTGTACCCCAAGGCGCAGGCCGAACGCGACGGCGGCACGCCGGTGCTGGCGCTGATGCCGCTGCCGGGTGATGTCGACGTGGTGCTGGCTTCCGAGCTGATGGAAGCCGGCCGTGCGGTGCAGCGTGGCCTGGTCACGGCCGAGCGCACGACGCTGGTCGCGTCGACGCACCGCGTCTATTCGATCGCCGAGAAGACGGCCATGGGCGACGGCCGCGTCGACAGCGACAAGCTGCTGGCGCATGCCACGCGCGCTGCGAAGCGCTTCGTGCGCTTCGACATGGCGCAGGCCGCCGAAGACGCCGGCAGCGTCATCAGCGCCGTGCTGTTCGGCGCGCTCGCCGGCACCGGCGTGCTGCCGTTTTCACGCGCGATGTTCGAAGCGACGATCGCGCGCGGCGGTGTCGGCGTGAAGCCGAGCCTGAAAGCCTTCGGCGCGGCCTACGAGCGGGCGGGCGACGAAGTGCCGGTCGCCAAGCCGGCCGTGGCGGTGGCAACGACGAGCACGCCGCGCGACCCGCAAGTGCGCGCATTGCTCGAGCGCATCGACACCGGGTTCCCTGCCAGCGCCCGGCCGGTGCTGATCGAAGGCGTGCGCCGGCTCATCGACTACCAGGATCCGGCCTATGCCGGGCTGTACCTCGACCGCCTGGTGCCGGTGGCGCGCTTGGCCGCGGAAGGCGAGGCGCTGCTGCAGGAAACCGCCCGCCACCTGGCGCTGTGGATGAGCTACGAAGACACGGTGCGCGTTGCGCAGCTGAAGACGCGCGCCACGCGCTTCGAGCGGGTGCGCGACGAAGTGCGGCTGGGCCAGAGCCAGCTGCTGGCCATCAACGAATTCATGCACCCGCGCTTGCAGGAGATCTGCGAAACGCTGCCGGCCGGCCTGGGCCGCTGGCTCGAAGACTCGGGCTGGCCGCGCCGCCTGGTGGGGCACTTCACGCAGCAGGGCCGCGTCATCACCACCAGCTCGCTGCGCGGTTTTCTGCTGCTGTACGGACTGGCCAGCCTGAAGCGCTGGCGCCGCAGCAGCCTGCGCTTCGCGGCGGAAACGCAGCGCATCGAGCACTGGCTGGCGCAGATCGCCGAGGCCGCCGCCATCAACCCGCGGCTGGCTGTCGAAGTGGCGCAATGCCAGCGGCTGGTAAAGGGCTACAGCGACACGCACGCCCGCGGCCTGCGCAACTTCGAAGCGCTGATGGCGGCCGTGAAGCGGGCCGGCGCGGCGCTGGCACCAGCCACCTTGCGCGAACTGCGCGACGCGGCACTGGCCGACGAACACGGCGACAAGCTGCGCGCGATGCTGGCGCGGCACGCACTGGCCTGACCCGGAGCGGCACCATGTCGAACATCCCCGCCATCCTGCCGCTGCGCGTCGTCGAAGCGCGCGACCTGAACCCCCTGGTCCGCTTGCTGCGGCTGCGCGCCGACGACGGCGCCGCGCTGCCCGGCTACAGCGCCGGCGCCCACTTGCGCGTGCAGGTCGAGCTGCCCGACGGCAGCAGCGACTGGCGCCACTACTCGCTGATCAATCTGTCGCCGCAGGCCGATGCCGGCGCCGCGCCGACCGAATACGTGATCGCCATTCGCCGCGAAGACGAAGGCCGTGGCGGCTCGCGCTTCATGCACCAGCGTGTGCAGGTCGGGCAAAGCCTCAACATCGAGCCACCGAAGAATGAATTCCCGCTGCGCGAGCACGCTGGCTGCGCGGTACTCGTGGCCGGCGGCATCGGCATCACGCCGCTGGCCAGCATGGCGGCGCAGCGCGTTGGCGAGCAAGCGGCCGTGCGACTGCACTACGCCGGCCGCAGCCGCGAGCTGATGGCCTTCCTGCCAGAGCTGCAGCAACTGCTCGGCGATGCGCTGCGCGTGCACAGCGATTCGGAGGCCGGCGCGCCGCTCGATGTCGACGCGCTGCTCGACGCCTGCAGCAGCGAAGACCAGCTCTACGTCTGCGGCCCGAAGGCCATGCTCGACACGCTGCTGGCCAAGACCCAGGCACGCGGCTGGACGCGCGAGCGGGTGCACTTCGAAGTCTTCACCGCGCCGACGGTCGAAGCCGGCGACCACGCCTTCGAAGTGGTGCTGGCACAGAGCGGCCGCAGCATCACGGTGCCGGCCGACCGGTCCATCCTCGACTGCCTGATCGACGCCGGCGACGACCCGATGTTCGACTGCAAGCGCGGCGAGTGCGGCGTCTGCGCGGCACCGGTCATCGAAGGCGAGATCGACCACCGCGACTACGTGCTGACAGCGGGCGAGAAGCGCGCCGGCAACGTGATGCAGATCTGCATCTCGCGCTGCAAGGGGCAGCGCCTGGTGCTCGATCTCTAACCGCAGCAGCAGACCACCAGACCATGAGCAAGTACCAAGGCCGACCCGAAGCCGTGCGCGCGCTGGTGCGCGACACCGAGGTGCACAAGGATCTCTACATCGACCCCGAGCTGTTCGATCTGGAGATGGAGCACCTGTTCGCCAACACCTGGGTCTACGTCGGCCACGCCAGCCAGGTGCCGAACACCGGCGACTACACCACCACGACGGTCGGCACGCAGCCGGTGGTGATGGTGCGCCACACCGACGCGAGCGTGAAGGTGCTCTACAACCGCTGCCCGCACAAGGGCACGAAGGTGGCCGGCGAGGTCTGCGGCAACACCGGCAAGTTCTTCCGCTGCCCCTACCACGCGTGGACCTTCAGGACCGACGGCCGCCTGCTCGCGGTGCCGTTGAAGAAGGGCTACGACGACACCGGCTTCGAGACCTGCGAAGCCAGCCAGGGCATGGCGCCAGTGGGCGCGGTGCACGTCTACCGCGACTTCGTCTTCTGCCGGCTGAACCCGCAGGGCGTGAGCTTCGAGGCCTTCTTCGGCGAGTCGCTGTCGACCATCGACAACATGGTCGAACGTTCGCCCGAAGGCAAGCTGCAAGTGGCCGGCGGCGTGCTGCGCTACATGCACCCGTGCAACTGGAAGATGCTGGTCGACAACCAGACCGACACCTGCCACCCGATGGTGGCGCACGAGTCGTCGGCAGGCACCGCCGTGCGCGTGTGGAAGGAAGCGCCCGAAGGCACGCCCAAGCCGATGGCGGTGGAGCTGTTCGCGCCTTTCGTCAATTCGTACGAGTTCTTCGAAGGCATGGGCATCCGCGTCTGGGACAACGGCCATGGCCACACCGGCGTCGCCGATTCGATCCATGCCGCGTATTCGCCGGCACCGGGCTACTGGGAGCAGATGGTTGCCACCTACGGCGAAGACCGCGCCAAGCAGATCCTCGGCGACGTGCGGCACAACACCGTCTACTTCCCGAACATCATGGTCAAGGGGCCAATCCAGACCTTGCGCCGCTTCCTGCCCATCGCGGCCGACAAGACGCTGGTGGAGTCGTGGACCTTCCGCCTCGTCGGCGCGCCCGACCTGCTGCTCGAACGCACGCTGATGTACAACCGCATCATCAATGCGCCGACCTCGATGGTCGGGCACGACGACCTCGAGGTCTACGAACGCGCGCAGCAAGGCCTGCACGCCCGCGGCCGCGATTGGATCAACGTCGGCCGCCTGTACGACCCCGCCGAGCGCGGCCAGGCCAACGCCACGACCAACGGCACCAGCGAACTGCAGATGCGCAACCAGTTCCGCGCCTGGGCCCGCTACATGACGGCGTCGATGGTGGAGGAGCGCGCATGACCTCCTTCAGCGACAAGCAGTTGATCGACTTCGTCTACGCAGAGGCCCGGCTGCTCGACGAGCAGCGCTTCGACGCCTGGCTGGATCTGTTCAGCGAAGACGGCCACTACTGGATGCCGCTGGCGCCGGGCCAGCAAGACCCGCGGCTGCACGCTTCGCTGCTGTACGAAGACAAGCTGCTGCTGCGCGTGCGCGTCGAACGGCTGGCGGGTGCGCGCACGTTCTCGCAGCAGCCGCGCAGCCGCTGCCACCACCTGCTGCAGCAGCCGAGCGTCGAGCAGGCCGATCACGAGGCCGGCACCTACACGCTGCGCACGGCCTTCCATTACGTCGAGACGCGGCAGGACACGCAGACCTTGTTCGCCGGCTGGGCGACGCACGAACTGGTGACGCAGGACGCGGCCTTGCGCATCCGCCTCAAGCGGGTCGAACTCGTCAACTGCGACGCGGCCTTCGGCAACATCAACCTGTTCATGTAGATGGACCTGCCACCCAACACCGTCGCTTCAGCCTTCGACCGAACGGCCACCCGGTTCGGGACGCGGCCCTTCGTCTGCGTGCTGCCTGAGACGGCATCGATCTACGGCGTGCCGGCCGGTGAACTGCACTATGACGACGCGCGTTCGCGCATCGATGCGCTGCGCGACGCTTACGCCGCCGGCGGCTACGGCCACGGCCACCGGGTCGGGCTGCTGCTGGAAAACCGGCCGGCCTTCTTCCTGCACTGGTTCGCGTTGAACGGCCTGGGCGTGTCGGTGGTGCCGATCAACCCCGACCTGCGTTCGGCCGAACTCGAATACCTGGTCGCGCATTCCGAGATCGCGCTGGCCGTGGCACTGCCGGCTCGCCACGATGCGCTGCGCGCGGCAGCCCTTGCGGCGCAACGCACGCTGCCGGTGATGGCTGACGGCGAGGTGCCACCGGCCGCGCCCTTCGCCGCGCCGCTGCAAGACCAAGCCGTCGGCGTGGCCAGCGAAAGCGCGCTGCTCTACACGTCGGGCACGACCGGCCGGCCGAAAGGCTGCATCCTGCCCAACCGCTACTTCCTGCATGCAGGCGCCTGGTACGCCGGCATCGGCGGCCTGGCGCAATTGCGTGAAGGCGAAGAGCGCATGCTGACGCCGCTGCCGCTGGTGCACATGAACGCGATGGCGTATTCGGCGATGGCGATGGTGCTGACCGGCGGCTGCCTGATCCCGCTCGACCGCTTTCACCCGTCGAGCTGGTGGGCCAGCGTGCGCGACTCGCGCGCCACCGTCGTGCACTACCTCGGCGTGATGCCGGCGATGCTGATGAAGGCGCCGCCGCGCGCCGACGACGCGGCCCACGCCGTTCGCTTCGGCTTTGGCGCCGGCGTCGACCGCAGCTTGCATGCCGCCTTCGAGCAGCGCTTCGCCTTCCCTTTGCTCGAAGCCTGGGCGATGACCGAGACCGGCGCCGGCGCGGTGGTCATCGCCAACCACGAGCCGCGCCTCGTCGGCAGCAACTGCTTCGGCCGCGAAGGCGCCGATGTGCAGGTCAGGCTGGTGGCCGACAACGGCGAGCCGGCGGCTGTCGACGAACCCGGCGAGCTGCTGGTGCGCCATGCCGGCGCCGACCCGCGCGATGGCTTCTTCGCCGGCTACCTGAAGGACGCTGCGGCCACCGACGAGGCCTGGGACGGTGGCTGGTTCCACACCGGCGACATCGTGCGCCGCGGCGCCGACGGCCAGCTGCACTTCGTCGACCGGCGCAAGAACGTCATCCGCCGCAGCGGCGAGAACATCTCGGCGGTCGAAGTCGAAAGCGTGCTGCTGCAACACCCGCTGGTGAAGGCTGCCGCCGTCGCAGCCGTGCCCGACGCGGTGCGCGGCGACGAGGTGCTGGCCTGCGTGGTCTGCGAAGGCGTCGCCGCCGACGAGCGCGGCACCGCGGCCACCGGCATCGTCGACTGGTGTCTGGCGCGGCTGGCCTACTACAAGGCGCCCGGCTACGTGGCCTTCGTCGATGCGCTGCCGCTGACGGCGTCGCAGAAGGTGCAGCGCGGTGAGCTGAAGGCTCTTGCCCTGTCGCTGGTTGGGCAAGGCAATTGCATCGACACCGTCGCGATGAAGAAGAGGCCCACGTGACGCGCCGCCGCAGTTCCTACGAAGGTGTCGCCGTCGCCGTGCCGGTGACGGTGCCGTACCTGCGCTACTCCACGCACGGCGCGCACTGGTTCATCGGCCAGGCCTTGCACGCGCTGGTGCAGGCCTCGGGCATCGCCAAGGAGCAGATCGACGGGCTGACGATCAGCAGCTTCTCGCTGTCGCCCGACACGGCGGTCGGCGTCACGCAGCACCTGGGCGTGTCGCCGCGCTGGCTGGACCACATTCCGACCGGCGGCGCGTCGGGCGTGATGTCGCTGCGCCGTGCCGCGCGGGCGGTGCAGGCCGGCGACGCCGATGTCGTGGCCTGCATCGCCGCCGATACCAACCACGTCGACTCGTTCCGCCTGACCCTGGGCAGCTTCAGCAACTTCGCGCGCGACGCCAGCTATCCGTACGGCTCGGGCGGGCCGAACTCGATCTTCGCCTTCATCACCGCGAACTACATGCGTACCTTCGGCGCCACGCGTGAAGACTTCGGCCGCATCGCCGTCGACCAGCGCAGCAACGCGCTGAAGAACCCGAACGCGATGTTCAAGAAGGCGCTGAGCCTGGACGAGTACATGGCGGCGCGGCCCATCTCCGACCCCATCCATCTGTTCGACTGCGTGATGCCGTGTGCCGGCGCCGAAGCCTTCCTCGTGATGCGCGAAGAGCGTGCGCGCGACCTCGGCCTGCCGCACGTGCTGGTGCGCGGCGCGATCGAGCGCCACAACGCGTTTGCCGACGACCCGGTGATGGTGCGCGGCGGCTGGCGCGTGGACCGCGACGACCTGTACGCGCAAGCCGCCGCCACGCCGGCCGACATTCACTTCGTGCAGACCTACGACGACTACCCGGTCATCGTGATGCTGCAGTTCGAAGACCTCGGCTTCTGCGACAAGGGCGGCGGCCCGGCCTTCGTGCGCGAACACAAGATGACGCACGACGGCAGCTTCCCGAACAACACCAGCGGCGGCCAGCTGTCGGCCGGCCAGGCCGGCGCCGCGGGCGGCTTTCTCGGCATGACCGAGGCCATCCGCCAGCTCACCGGCGCAGCCGGCGCGCGCGCCGTGCCGGATGCGAAGCTGGGCCTGGTCACCGGCTTCGGCATGGTCACCTACGACCGCTGCCTGTGCACCGGCGCGGTGATTCTCGGAGCCGCGTCATGACGATGCCGCTGATGAAACCCAAGCGCAAGAACCCGGTTCTGCGCACGCGGCAGATGAACCTGCCGCCGTGGGCACGCGGCCGCGTCGCCCTGGGCATGACGGCTGCCGCCGCCGAAGGCCGCTTCGAGCTGCAGGTGTGCCAGGACTGCAGCGCCGTGCAATACCCGCCGCGCGAAGCCTGCCACCGCTGCGTGTCGGCACGGCTGCAATGGCGTGCGCAGTCGGGTGAGGGCACCTTGCTGGCCACCACCACCTTGCACCACAGCAACGACCCGTTCTTCCGCGAACGGCTGCCGTGGCGGCTGGGCCTGGTGCAGCTGGCCGCCGGCCCGTCGGTGATGGTGCATCTGCACGGCGAGGTCGCTGATGGCGGTTCGGCGCCGGCGGCCGTCAAGGTCGGCGCGCGGCTGGACCGTGCCGGCCAGGCGGTGCTGATCGGATTTCCTGCTGAGGGGAGTGAACACATGGCTGACGACAAGATGCTGCGCGAGATGACCAGCGACCCGAAGTTCCGCAAGGTGCTGGTCACGGACGGCAAGACGGCCGTCGGCCAGGCCATCGTCCAGGCGCTGGTGAAGGCGGGCGCCGACATCGTCTGGGTCGGCCATGCCGAGCCGTGGAAGAAGCTGCCCGGCTTCGACGACATCACGAAGCTGCCGCAGGTCACGCTGGTGCCGCTGGACCTGACGAATGGCCGCTCGGTGACGGAACTGGCCGGCGAGATCGGCGGCAAGGTCGACATCGTCATCAACAACGCCGAGGTGCACCGCGCCTTCGGCATCGCGGCGCGACGCGGCACCGACGTGGCCAAGGCCGAGATGGACATCAACTACTTCGGCGCCTTGCGCCTGGCACAGGAGTTCGGCCCGGCGCTGAAAGGCCGCTCGGCCGACGGCGTGACGAGTGCCGCGGCCTGGGTCAACCTGCTGTCGGTCTACGCGCTGTCCAACTACCCGCCGCACGGCACCTTCTCGGCGTCGAAGGCGGCCGCGCATTCGCTGGCGCAATGCCTGCGGGCGGAGATGCGCCCGGCCGGCATCCGCGTCATCAACCTGTTCCCCGGCCCGATCGACGACGAATGGAACCAGAACCTGCCGCCGCCGAAGGTGGCGCCGTCTGCCATTGCCAGCGCCATCGTGAAGGCGCTGCGCGATGGCGTCGAAGACGTGTACCCGGGCGACGTGGCGCAGGAATGGCTGGAGCGCTGGCGCGACAACCCCAAGGTGCTGGAACGCGAACTCGCGGCGGGTGGGAGCTGAAATGAAACGTCTATTGCCAGCGCCCTCTTGCGGCCCGTTGCGGAAGTCCGGTGTCCGGTATCTGCGTCCGAGGCATGCGCGCGCCACTTCCGTGGCGGCAGGTCGCTGGCGGTGCCTGCGTTCTCCGGCCCACGCTCGCGGAGATGAACCGCGGCGTGCCAAGAGCAACCCATCAACACCAGGGTTGGCACGGCACCGCCTGGGCGACCGCGAATGGGGCCTGCGCCCGCAGGCACCACCACCGCCCTGCAAGCACCACGGGTGGCGTGCCTGCCCGCACGCGACACGCTGGGCGGGGTCGGCGGTTCGGGCATGCGGGCGCAGGCCCCATTCGCGGTCGCCCGGAGGGTGGTGCGCGAACCGGGTGTTGATGCGTTGCTGGCGGCACGCCGCGGTGGTCGCCCGCGAGCCCGGGCCGGAGAACGCGTGCCCGGGCCGCCGGCCCCTGGGCACGGTGCCCGCACGCGCACGCCACGAACAAACGACAGCACCGGGCCGCAAGCCGTCGTTCGAACACACCGGGCGTTTCATGCGCCGCGGGTCGCGCGACGCGCGGTGGAGCCACTGACATGCAAACGACGACCCCCAGTCTCCTGAGCGGCCTTGTCGCGGCGCTGACCAGCAGCCGCATCCGCGTCATCGACCTGACGCAGACGCTGACGCCCGACTTCCCGCAGATCGCGCTGCCACCCGAGATGGGCCAGTGCTGGCCGTTCCGCATCGAAGAAGTCTCGGCCTACGACGAACGCGGGCCCGGCTGGTACTGGAACAACTTCTCCTGCGGCGAACACACCGGCACGCACTTTGACGCGCCGATCCACTGGATCTCCGGCCGCGACCTGCCGAACAACGCCGTCGACACCATTCCCGTGCAGCACTTCGTGGCGCCGGCCTGCGTCATCGACTGCGCCGAGCAGGTCAAGGCCGACCCCGATTACCTGCTGACCGTGGTGGACATTGAAGCCTTCGAAGCCACGCACGGCCGCATCCCCGCCGGCGCCTGGGTGCTGATGCGCACCGACTGGTCCAAGCGCCACGACCCCGAGGCCTACCAGAACTTCGACGAGACCGGCCAGCACACGCCGGGCCCGAGTTCGGAAGCGGTGCAGTTCCTCGTCGAACAGCGCGACGTGCTCGGCTTCGGCTCGGAAGCCATCGGCACCGACGCCGGCCAGGGCTACCACCTGCGCCCGCCGTACCCCTGCCACTACTTCATGCATGGCGCCGGCCGCTATGGCTTGCAATGCCTGACCAACCTGGACCTGCTGCCGCCGACCGGCGCGGTGCTGATCTGCCCGCCGCTGAAGATCCAGAAGGGCAGCGGGTCGCCGCTGCGGGTTCTCGCGTTGGTGGAGGACCGCGCATGAGTGTCGCGGCGGTTACCGGCGGCAGTGCCGGCATCGGCCGTGCCATCTGCGAAGACTTGCTGTCGCGCGGCTACGAGGTCGTCTCGCTGGCCCGGCGCAAGACCGACATCGACCATCCGAAGCTGCACAGCATCGAAGTCGACCTGATGGACCGCAATGCAACGGCGCAGGCCGTGGGCGAGCTGGTGCGCCGCTTCGACGTCACGACCATCGTGCACAACGCCGGCGTCATCCGCCCGGCGCTGTTACCCGAGGTGCAGCTGGACGACCTCGACGCGCTGGTGAACCTGCACCTGGGCTGCGCGATCCAGCTCGTGCAAGCGGCGCTGCCGGCGATGCGTGCGCAAGGCTTCGGCCGCGTGGTGCTGCTGTCGTCGCGCGCGGCGCTCGGCGCGCAGACACGCACCAGCTACTCGGCCACCAAGGCCGGCATGCTGGGCATGGCGCGCACCTGGGCGCTCGAACTTGCGGCCGACGGCATAACCGTCAACGTGGTGGCGCCGGGCCCCATCCACACCGACATGTTCTACGACGTGATCCCTGCCGGTAGCGAGCGTGAACGGCAGCTGGCTGCTTCGATCCCGGTGCGCCGCGTCGGCGAGCCGGGCGACGTGTCGCGCGCCGTCGCCTTCTTCGCGCACCCGGACAACGGTTTCATCACCGGCCAGGTGCTCTACGTCTGCGGCGGCGCCAGCCTCGGCAGCCTGGCCTTGTGAAGGAAGCACGCATGAAAGCCTTGACCCGCATCGCCGCCGCGCTGTCGAGCGCCGGCCTGGCCTTCAGTGCGACGGCCGCCGATCTGAAGGTCGGCTTCATCACGTCGATGTCCGGCCCGGTGTCGGCGCTCGGCATTCCGTATGCCAAGGGCATCCAGACGGCGCTGGCGATGCGGCCTGAGATTGCCGGCCGCAAGGTCGTGCTGATCCAGCTCGACGACGCTTCGGACCCGACCACCGCCGCGCGCAACGCGCGCAAGCTCGTCACCGAAGACAAGGTCGACCTCCTGATCGGCACCTCCGGCGTGCCGGGCGCGATGGCCATCGCCGCCGTCGCGCGCGAGACGAAGACACCGCTGATCTCGCCGACGCCGGTGAGCCTGCCCGCCGACGACGGCGGCTGGACGGTGACGGTGTCGCAGCCGTTCCCGCTGATGGTGGCGGCCGTCGTCGAACGCATGAAGCGCAGCGGCGTGAAGACGGTGGCCTACATCGGCTTCTCCGATGCGCTCGGCGACCTGGCCTACGACTCGCTGCTGAAGGCCACCGAGCCGGCAGGCATCAAGGTCGTTGCCAACGAGCGCTATGCGCGCGCCGATTCATCCGTCGCCGGGCAGGTGCTGAAGATCGTGGCGGCGCGGCCCGATGCCGTCTTCGCCGGCAACTCGGGCTCGCCCGGCGCGCTGCCCTATCTGGCGCTGGCCGAGCGCGGCTACCACGGCCAGCTGTACGGCACGCACGGCCTGATCAACGCCGACTTCGTGCGCGTGGCGGGCGCGTCGGCCGAAGGCCTGATGGTGCCCAGCGGCCCGGTGATGGTGGCCGACCAGCTGGCCGCCGACAACCCCGTGCGCAAGGTGGCGCTCGACTTCCGCAGCGGCTATCAGCGCAGCCAGGGCGCGCTGCCGGCCGACGCCTTCTCGGCCTACACCTACGACGCCTGGCTGGTGTTTGCCGACGCAGCGGCGCGCGCGCTGCAGACCAAGGCCGAACCCGGCACCGCGCAGTTCCGCGCCGCGCTGAAAGACGCCATCGCCAGCACGAAAGAGCTGCCCGGCACGCATGGCGTGTTCAGCTTCCAGGCCAACAACGCTTACGGCCTGGATCAACGCTCGGCCGTGGTCATCAAGCTGGAAAAGGGCCAGTGGAAGCTGCTGCCATGACAGGCTACCGCGCCGCCGACATCGCCGCGCTGGTGCAGGACGAGCGCGTGCATCGCGACCTGTACATCAGCCCGGCGCTGTTCGCGCTGGAGCAGCAGCACTTCTTCGCCAACACCTGGAACTACCTCGGCCACACCAGCCAGGTGCCGACCGCCGGCGACTACGTGGCACTGCACGTCGCCGGCCGGCCGCTGCTGATGGTGCGCCATGGCGACGGCGGCATCCGCGTGCTCTACAACCGCTGCGCGCACAAGGGCACGCAACTCGTCAGCGACAGCAGCGGCAACACCGGCAAGTTCTTCCGCTGCCCCTACCACGCCTGGACCTACAAGCTCGATGGCGCGCCGCTCGGCGTGCCGCTGAAGAGCGGCTACGAAGGCACGGGCCTGGCGCAATGCGAGTCGGGGCAGGGCCTGGTGGCGCTGAAGCACGTGGCCGTGTATCGCGACTTCGTGTTCGTGAAGATCGGCGACGCCGGCCCCGCCTTCGAAAGCTACTTCGGCGACGCGTTGAGCGCCATCGACAACCTGGCCGACCGCTCGCCGCTGGGCCGGCTGCGTGTCGAAGGCGGCGTGCTGCGCAACATCGTCCATTGCAACTGGAAGATGTACCTGGAGAACATCAACGACACGGTGCACCCGATGTCGACGCACGAGTCGGCCACCAGTGCCGCCAACGCGCTGTGGCGCGACCAGCCGGCCGACGCACCCAAGCCGATGGCGATGGAGCAGATCCTGCCGTTCGGCGCCGGCTACGACTTCTTCGACCGCATGGGCGGGCGCGTCTACCCGAACGGGCACAGCGTGCTCGGCGTCAACTTCAGCATCCACTCGGGTTATGCGCAGCTGCCCGACTACGAAGCCGCGATGCGCGCCGCGCACGGCGAAGAGCGTGCCGCCGAGATCCTGCAGCGTTCACCGCAGAACGCGCTGTGCTACCCGAGCCTGGCACTGAAGGGCTCGCCGCAAGCGATCCGCGTCATCCGCCCGCTGGCGGTGGACCGCACGCTGATCGAAGCCTGGAGCCTCCGCGCCGAGGGCGCGCCCGACATCCTGTTCGAGCGGGCCATGACCTACAACCGCCTCGTCTTCTCACCGATGTCGGTGGTGGCGCACGACGACGTGCACCTGTTCGAAAGCATCCAGCAAGGCCTGCACGCCGAAGGCAACGACTGGATCAGCCTGCACCGCGACTTCGACCGCGCTGAACTCGAACAAGGCACCGCGACCGTCAACGGCACCAACGAATGGCTGATGCGCAACCAGTTCCGCGCCTGGGCGAAGTTCATGACGCTGTCGATGCAGGACTAGCATGAAACTTCGTTTGCCTGCGTTTGTGTCAGCTTGCGGCCCGTTGCTGTCATTGGCTTGCGTCCGTTTTTGCGTGCGTCGGTCGCAGCGTGGGCGCGGCGAGCGGTGCCCGCTGAGGGTTCGGGGTTCGTCGGTCGGCCCTGGGGGGCCGACTGCGCTGCGATGCTCGTCATCGGGCGGCCCCGGGGCAACTC